>JAABUZ0100002675.1_pt1 | contig 28790 bp, 25 predicted proteins | sample 5562091 | NCBI WGS metagenome assembly JAABUZ01 (sample SAMN12813069, study PRJNA571459) | rock metagenome | isolation source: Antarctica rocks | place: Antarctica: Victoria Land, Linnaeus Terrace sud | collected 2015-12-21 | reverse complement strand
CCATGAACCAACGCGTTCCTGGTTACGCAAGTGGTTTGCTTGAGCCGTGTGCCTGGTAACGGGCACGCACGGTTCTGAGGGGGCCGGACGACAGCAATGCCGCCCGGCTACCCGACCCCCTGGTGGTGTGATCCGTTCTCTCTAAACCGTTGGGAACAACGGGGGACGAGAGGGACCAGGAACGGTCCTGGTCATAACTGACTCATCCGATGACCGGTGCAATCCCGGTCCCTCATGGTGTATTTAGGAGGAAAAGCAACATCCCTGCCGCAGCGACTGGTTCTCAACGCGGCAAAGCGGGACGTAACGGGGCTCACCGGCGACCTCGACGGCGGGACGCCCCTAGCAAGCTGCCCATGGTCAAGAAACGAACGCATGCCCGAACTGTCGTGAGCAAAGGCAGGCCCACGCGAGGTAGAGGGCCTGGTCCAAAACGGACACGGATCGTCGGAGTAGGCGGGTTACGAGGCGACTACTCATACACCCACAGGACACCCGGCAGACAGTGCGGACCTACCGGCAGCGCCAAACGGAGAGTCGGAACGGAGTAACACGCGGTGGCGCTCTCATCGTGCAGGTCGAGACGATGAGCAGGCGACCAGACCGTATGCCCACCGCGTGGAGGATTGCCCGAGAAGCCAATGCCCGGAGCAACGCCCGGGATACGCCGACGCGGGCACAGTCGTGTGGATGATAGGGACTTGAGTAGCGGGACGAAACGGAAGCGATGGTTGAGCCTCAACCGATCGAGGACTGGTCCACCCTGCCCTGGCGCAAGCTAGAGCGAGCGGTGTACCGCCTGCAAAAGCGTATCTATCGAGCCGCCGGTCGTGGCAACGTCCGGGCCGTCCACAGCTTACAGCGCCTCCTGATGAAATCGGAGGCCGCCCGCTGCTTGGCGGTACGACGGGTGACACAGGACAATCGAGGGAAGAACACCGCTGGGGTGGACGGCATCAAGTCCGTCCCCGCCGAGCGGCGTCCGACCTTCGTCGCGCTCCTGCGCCATCCTGAGACGATCAAGCCTAAGCCTGTCCGACGTGTCCGGATACCCAAGCCCGGCAAGCCGGGCGAGTGTCGGCCGCTCGGAATACCGGTCATGCTCGATCGGGCGCATCAGGCGCTCGTCAAGCTGGCGCTGGAACCCGCATGGGAGGCCACGCTTGAGCCGAACAGCTACGGCTTCCGCCCCGGCCGCTCGGCGCACGATGCCATCGCCGCCCTCTTCCAGGCGACGTGCCTCAAGCCGAAGTATGTCCTGGATGCCGACATCCAGGGCTGCTTCGACAACATCGCGCGCCAACCACTCTTGGACAAGCTCCACACCTACCCGGCCATGAGACGGACCATCAAGGGCTGGCTCCAAGCAGGGGTGCTGGAGAACGGCGACTGGACACCGACCGAGCGGGGCAGCCCGCAAGGGGGGGTGGTCTCGCCGCTGCTCGCCCTGATCGCCTTGCATGGGCTGGAAACGGCCATCACGTCGGCGTTCCCCGTGCGCGACCGCCCCCAGGTCGTGGTCTACGCGGACGACTTCGTGGTGCTGCACCCCACCCGCGCAGGCGTCGAAAAGGCGCGACAGATCGCTGAGGAGTGGCTCGGCGACATGGGACTGCATCTCAAAGCGAGCAAGACCCGGATCGGCCATACCTTGCCCGCCCTCGACGGGCGGGCCGGGTTTGACTTCCTGGGATTTTCGATCCGCCACTACCCGACGGGCCAAACCCGGCCGGGACGGGATGGACGGACACCACGCCCGTACAAGATGCTCATCAAACCCAGTACCGACGCCATCAAGCGGCACCATCAGGCGCTGCGTGCGATTGTGCGCCGACACAAAGCCGCCCCCCAGGCGGCGCTGGTCGTCACGCTCAACCCCGTCATCCGGGGCTGGGCCGCGTATGACCGCACCGTCGTCGCCAAGGAGATCTTCGCCTCGTGCGACTATCACCTGATGACGACGCTCCTGCACTGGGCCGGTCGCCGCCACGGGCACAAGGGCATCCGGTGGGTGTTCGGCAAGTACTGGCGTCGCGGGGACGCAGGCCGTCTGGAGTTCTCGACTCCCCAGGGTCTCCACCTCGTGCGTCACGCGGCCACACCCATCCGGCGGCACGTTAAAGTCCGTGGGACGGCGAGTCCCTATGACGGCAACCTCGTGTACTGGGCGCAGAGACTGCGCGATCACCCCCTGACGACGGGCCGGATAGCTATCCTGCTCAAACGGCAAGGGGGGACGTGCGCAAGCTGCGGATTGCTCTTCGCGGACAGGGATATCATCGAAGTCGATCATGTCATCCCCCGCTCGTGCGGCGGACCCCATGACGTGGACACGATGCAAGCCCTGCACCGTCATTGCCATGATCGGAAGTCTGCTGACGAAGGGTCACTCGCCCGTCGATGGCAGCACGGTATCGCTGACAAAGACCACACGACTGAGGAGCCGGATGACGCTAACGTGTCACGTCCGGTTCTGAAGACGAGCCGCTCTCGTGAGGGAGCGGCTTAGTTCAACACAGCGACGCTTATTCCGGCCCATCCAGGGGAGAGCACTAAAAAGTCGGGGGTGCCTCTATCTCCCGCGTCCGTGGCCCTGTTTCTCGCGCGGGTCTGAGGGCGTTACCGCGGTGGCCTGGCTTCGGCAAGAGCACAACTCCAGATTGCCTACCCCCGACATTTTAGTGCTCTCCAAATGGCTGTCCTACGAAGGGATCGTTGTCTAACCCCACGTACGCGCTACGCGCGCCCCCATCTGAAACTGTGGCGCGCGTTGACCGCCGGACCGGACCGGCGGCTACGCGTCGGTGAGGACAGCCAAGGCGTCGACCACGTCCCGTTGACGAGCGCGATCGAGGTCAGGCTCCGGTATGTCGGCGCCCTTCACCCGCCGTCGTGCCCTGCTGGCGAGCTGCCGCGCCGCCGCGGGGGTGCGCCCAACCAGGGGGCGATCTCCTCGAACGGCAACGCGAACAGGTCATGGAGCACGAACGCCACCCGCTCGGCGGGGGCCAGGGTATCGAGCACGACGAGGAGCGCAAGGCCGACCGCGGCGGCGCCTGGTGTACATCTCCGTCATCGGGGCAGACCGGGTCCCGCTGGGCTGGTTCACGTCCAAGCTGGGCGCCGAGCGGGCCGTGGCCGACTCCGGCCTGCCCTGGACGACGCTGCGCGCCGCCCAGTTCATGACCTGGTCCTAACCGTGGTGCGGAAGATGGCAAAGCTGCCGGTGATACCAATCCGGGCGGACTCCGGTTCCAGCCGGTCGACGCGGGCGACGTGGCAGCCCGACTCGTGGAACTGACGCTCGACAAACCGACCGGTACGCGCCGGCGTGGTGGACGCTGTCTTTTACACGTATCCTGCTCGCATACCGTTTTGACATGTGGCGCCGTCGGCCGGGCAGGCGCGAGGCCCACGGGTCATGGCTGCTCCTTATGAGTAGAGCAGGATAGACGCGCGCTCGGCCTGGAACGCCGCTTCGCCCGCGCGCCACGCGTCCGCCATGGCGGTGATATCCTCGCCCCGTTCAATGGCCAGACGCGGCGCGTCGGTCCCCATCAGTAGATCGATGACCGGCCGGCCCGCAGGATCAACTGTCCAGGCCATGTAGTCAGGATGCAGTTGCCATAGTGATGCTAGCATATGTAAACCTGTCCGCACGCCCGCGAAGGCGCGCCGGTCGAGGATGTGCATCTGCACCCCCGCGCAGGGGTGATGCGCGTGCTTCGACGCGCTTGGCCGGAACCAGACGGACCGGAAGCGCACGCCGGGCAGGTTCACAGCATTCAACTGCTCCGCCAGCGCGTCTCCCCGCACCCAGGGCGCGCCGAGGACCTCGAAGGGTTGCGTCGTGCCGCGGCCCTCAGAGAGCGGCGTCGCCTCGATCAAACACGTGGCCGTGTAAGCCAGCGCGCTGGCAAGCGTCGGAATGTTGGGCGATGGCGGGACCCAGACGAGCCCCGTCTCGTCGAACCACAGCGTCCGTTGCCATCCCCTCATCGGTACGACGTGCAGGTTCGCCCCTATACCGTCGCCCTCGTTCATCCAGCAGGCCAACTCGCCAAGAGTGAGGCCGTGCCGGATCGGGGTCATGGGCGTGCTCACAAAAGATTGGAAGGCGCGCTCGGTCACCGGCCCCTCGACCACGTATCCGGTCAAGGGAGCGGGGTGGTCGAGCACGACCACGGCGCAGGCATGGCGCGCCGCGGCGCGCAACACGGCGTGGAGCGTGGAGGGATAGGTATAGTAGCGCAGGCCAACATCCTGCACATCCACCAGGACGGCGTCGAGCGACGCCAGCATGCCCGCGGTCGGTTCGCGCGCGTCCCCGTATAAGCTGTACACCGGGAGCCCGGTCGGCGCATCGATGCCGGAGGGGATCGGCTCCCCCGCCGCCGCGTCGCCGCGTAGCCCGTGCTCCACCGCGAACAGGCAGACCAACTGCGCCCCCGCGCACGCCCGTAGCGCGCCTACCGTGGGCATAAGACCAGAGGTCACGCCACTCGCGCCACAGAGGAGGCCCAACCTGGCGCCATGCCACGCTCCGAGGTTTGACTCGATCAGAACATCGATCCCCGGCCGCACGCGCGTGGTCATCTGCCACCCCTGCATCGGTCCCTGCTCCTCCCCTGTTCACGACGCTTCGGATCACGAATCCCACCATCTCCATGGGTGAGAGGCCGAAACCACGATCGCCTCGATCTGCGTTTCGATCACGTTCATTAGCGCTTCGTCCTGCTCCATACGCGAGCCAACGTTGCGAGTGCGCCGTAGAACAAGGGAGCAGCGAGAGCCAGCCCGACCTCTAACGGTAATGTCTTCAGCGTTGTATCGCCTCTCAGCACGCGTAACGTCTTTATGGCCCCAACACTTACGCTTACATAGCCGGTATAGCCGGTGTCGACAGCCAAAACGATAGGCCCTATTCGTAGATTTTCCCGGCGTGCAGAAAGTGGGCAAAGGTCTGCCAAGACGGTTCTTCAGGCAGCGGTCGATCCCGTGCCCAGGCGACCGCCGCCTCCAAGAACCCTGCAAGGGACATGTTTTCCCAATCGTTCCAGCCTCGGCCATACGGGTGGCTGGGGTTCGCTCGTTCCTTGATCCAGGCGTCTTCGAGATCACGGCGCAACGCATCCACGAAGGTCAGGAACGAGTCTCGATCCTGCACCTGATCTAGGGCATTACCCATGACTGCTTCCGCGCCCTTGTGTTCCATCGTGAACCTCTCTCTGGGGAATGTCACCCATCGGGGTCACCGCGACACCGCATCACGACGACGGGGACAGATCTTCCCTGGGATACGTCTGTCATTTGGGATACGTCTGTCAGTAAGGAAGCGAGCAAGATGACAGCTACGTCCTAATTTTTGCCTGCATCCTGGTTGACCTCAAAGGTGACACGCCATGTTGCCGACGCGATGACAACAAGGACGACAAGGCGGCAATCCTTTACACCTACACTGCTTACACCGCTCTCATCGCCTTCCCGGGCGACAGCCAGAACGGCGGCAGGTAGGCGGGGATATTGGAGAACGGCAGCACCTCGGGCTTGAGCCGGACGCCGAGGGCATCGCGCATGAAGGCGCGCCGTTGCTGGATGCGCGCCCAGGCGTCCGGGTACATGCGCTCGAACTCCTCGCGCAACGACGCATCGGCCAGCGCGATGCCGTCCTCGATGTTGGTGGTGAAGTAGGGCGTCCCGGTCGTCGGGATGATGTCGACCTGCAGCGCCATGCCGGAGCATAGTTGATCGACGTCGCTGACCGCGCGCAGGCCGTGCTCGGGCTCCATGAAGAGGCAGCCGGCGTTGCGCACCTCGCAGCCCAGGCCGCGCAACGTGTCCACCAGGTAGGCGGGCGCCTCCGACCAAAGGTCGGGCTCCTCGGCCTCGGCGGGGATGAAATACTTCCAGCCGGCGATGCCCACGCGCGGGCCGCCGGCCCCACCCACCCCGGCGTCGCGCAGGATCGTCGCCAGGGGCGCGCTGGTCGAGCGCGGCTGGCCGAGCAGGCTGAAGGTCTGATACAACACCACGTCCAGGCGCAACAAACTGATCGCCGTGTAGGCCGCGTTCTCGTTCCCGGCCAGCAGGACGGGTGCGCGGCCCGGCGTGAGGATCAGCAGCGCCTCCTCGAAGCGCGGGTCGAAGCCGGTCAGGTAGGCCAGATTGGCGAAGTGCTCGCGGTCCGCGTAGACGAGCAGCGCGTCGTACCCCGCCTCCTCCGCGCGGCGGCGCGCCGCCGCGACGCGGGCCTCATACGTCGCGGCCGGGATGACCGGCGCGACGCCCGGCAGGCCAAACTCCGGCAATGCCATCTCGGCAAGCTCAACGCGTCTATCGGGCATGGCGCCACGTCCTTCTTTCTACTATTATAGCGTTTCAGATAAAGAATCGGAATCCCCAGACGGCATTGACGCTCACCAAGTGCGCCGTTTGTCTGAAACATTATCTGAGAGTCTATAGCGGTACAGACCGTAGAAACCGTAGGTGTTCAGCTCGATCGGATTGGCCACGAACCCCTTGAGGCTCTTTGCCATTTGCCACCTGCGCGTCGCAGTGCCGGTGGATAGCCGCGGCCGCGGCTACAACGTCCGTCGGTCAGCCCCCGACCGGCCGCGGCTACGGCGTCCGATGCACAATCTGCCCGTCGACCACCGTGAGGGCGATGTCGACCTGCAGGATCTCGGCGGGCCGTAGCGCGAAGAGGTCCTGCGTGAAGACCGTGACGTCGGCCAGCATGCCCGGCCGCAGCATCCCTTTGATCCCCTCCTGCGCCTCGGCGCGGGCGGCCCCGCGCGTATAGGCGTCGAGGGCCTGCGCCAGCGTCACGCACTGCTGCGGCTGCCATCCGCCGCGCGGCTCGCTGGCCGTCGTGGCGCGCGTGAGGGCGGCATGCACCCCCGCGCGGACATCGGGCGTCACGATGGGCCAGTCGCTGCCGAACGCCACGGGAGCGCCGCTCTCGATGAGGCGGCGCCAGGCGAAGGCGTAGGGCTCGCGCGCCGATCCCACCAGCCGCGTCCACGGGGTGAACCGCGGGTCCCCGGTCGGGACGGCGTGCAGGGGCTGCATCGAGGCCGTGACGCCCAGGCGGGCGAAGCGCAGCAGGTCGGTGGGGTGGCCCACCTCGATGTGCTCGACGCGGTGGCGCCGCTCACGGCCGCCGCCGTTGGCCCGCGCCGCCTCCTCGTAGGCGTCGAGCGCCAGGCGCACCCCGCGGTCGCCGATGGCGTGGGTCGCCACGTCCATGCCGAGCCTGTCCGCCTCGACGACGATCTCGCGGTAGGCCTCCGGGTCCATATCGGGGACGCCGGTGGCGCCGGAGCCGTCGGCGTAGGGCTCCAGCAGCAGCGCGGTGCGGCTCTCGACCACGCCATCGATGAACAGCTTGATGCCGCGCGTGCGATTCCAGGGGTCCGTGTAGCGGCGCGTCAAGAGGGCAAACTCCTCCAGGCGATCGCGCCGCGCGCTCTCGCGCACGCTCATATAGTGGTAGGCGCGGACCGTCAGTTCGCCGCGCTCGCGCAGGCGGTCGTACTGGGCCAGCCGCTCCGGGTCGCCGTCCATGTTCTGGACCGACGTGATGCCCAGTCCATTGACGTGGCGCACCGCCGCGCGCAAGGCGTCGTCCTGCCGCGCGGCGGTCGGCGCGTCGATCAGCGCCGCGACGAGTTCCTGGGCCAGCCGCTCCTTGAGCATGCCCGTGGCGAGGCCGTCGGCGGGGTCGACGACGACCTCGTTGGGCAGGGGGACCGCCGCGCCGCGCTCGATGCCGGCCCGGCGCAACGCCGGGGTGTTGGCCCAGGAGGTGTGCCAGTCGAAGGCGCGCAGGTACACCGGGCGGTCGGCCACGGCCTCATCGAGCGCCGCCCGCTCGGGCCCGTCGAGCCCGTCGAACACCTCGTAGGCCAGCCCGTAGCCCTCGATCCAGGGACGCGCCGGCTCGGCCGCGGCGTGCGCCCGTAAGGCGGCCTGCAGCGTGGGAAGCGTGGCGATGCCTTCCAGATTAAGGAGGCCGAGCGCCTCCGCGCCCAGCGTCATGTGGATATGCGCGTCGTTGAGGCCGGGGACGGCCAAGGCGCCCGGCAGATGCACCCGCTCGGCCCCCGCGCCGGCCCGCGCGCGCGCGTCGGCCTCCGTGCCCACGTGGAGGATACGGCCGCCGTCGATCAGGATCGCCTCGGCCCATGGGTGGTCGGGGTCGGCCGTGTAGACCCGTGCCCCGGTGATCAGCAGGCCCCGTCGCGCCCTCTCGTCCCTCTCGCCCATCTCGTCCCTCTCGCCCCTCTCGCCCATCGCTCGCCCCTTTCCTACGATCAAGGTACCATGCGCGGATCGAGCGCGTCGCGCAGGCCGTCGCCGACGAGGTGCATCCGACGGGCGCACGGACACCAGGGTCATAGCTCTCGGAGCTTTGAGCTTGAATAGTCGCGTTAAGTGTGTTACGTTGCCCATCATCAGCGGTGCGCGCGTGGCCCCGCGGGCGTGCTCCCAACGCGGCCTCTGTTGCTGACGCGCAACGGGGAATGGGACGTGAACACGGTCCATCATCGGGTGAGGCAAGGGCATCCTCGCCGAGGGTCGGGCCGCGCGTAATGGAGGAGGTTGGGTCGATGAGCTTGGCAAGCGGCGCAAGATCGTCAGGGACGGTGCGCAGCCTGGTACCCGCGCGGATGGACCGCTTACCCTGGACCCGGTTCCACTGGCTGGTCATCATCGGCCTGGGGGTGTCCTGGATCCTCGACGGCCTGGAGATCCAGATCGCCTAACCAATGCGCCGACCGCGTCAAGGCGTGCTCTTCAGATAATCCAGCAGCAAGAAGCGATGGCAGGGGAATCCGGGCTCGTGGCACAGCAGGGTGACCTTGCCGCTGCGCGCTTCGAGACCCCTCAGTTGCGCCAGCGCCTCCCGGGCCTGCGGACGCGTCTGTAGCCCCTGCAGGTACGCCACCGAGAAATCACCCCAATGCACGCGGCCGCTGTCCAGCGCGCGCAACAACTCCGCCATCGGGGCCAACTCCTTGAGCCACACATCGACGTGCTCGTAGGCGACGCCGCGCGGCCAGCGCCGCATCACCAGGCATCGCGCGCCGTCGTCGTCGCCCGGCGGCGCGTACACGCTACCCTCGGCGAACATCCTCCCCCCCTTTCTCTCCCTCCCACGCGTCCCCACGCGTCCCCACGCGTCCCTGCGCCCCCGTGTATCGCATCCCCTGCCGTTCTTCTACAGGGTGCCTGTTCCCCCCCGTTTTAGCTATTGTGGCCTGGCAAAGGTGCGCCGATAACGGAGCAAGATACCCACCAGACAAACCACATCCCTGTGTCCCGCCAGACCGGGGACAGCGACGAGGAGGCAGGGCGCATGGACCAGCGAGACGACCTTGGGGCGTAGCATCACCGTCCGCCTCTCGACGGGGACGATCGCTGTGGTAGCCTTGCTTGGCGTGGCGTGGCTCGTCGCCCTCGCGGGCGTCGGCACGCTGCGCGCTAACTACGTCCACACCGTCGGTACCGTCGATACCCTGACCAATGCGGTGCAAGAGGACATCAAGCTGCACGACGACGAGGAAACGGGCGTGCGGGGCTACCTGCTGACCCATCAGCCCGCGTTCTTGCAGCCCTACACCGCCGCGCGGCGTGCCGTGCCCCCGCTACGCCGGACCATGGGCCTGCTGCTCGGCGACCAGCCCGATACGCGGGTCCTGGCCACGGGACAGGCGCGGGCCGCTGCCGCGTGGGAGCGTTGGGCACAGGGCGTCCTGCGCTGGCGGCCGGCCGGTTCGGACAGTTCGGCCACGTTAGTGGCCCAGCAACGGGTCGGCAAGGCGCTGTTCGACCGCTATCGCACGGCCACCGCGCGCGTGCTCGACGCGCTGAATCGGGACCGGCAAACGGCGCTCCAGAGCAGCCTCGCCGCTGTATCCGGGCTGGACACCCTCTTGAGCCTCGTCTTCGCCGCCGCGATCGGCCTCGGGCTGCTGCTGGGCTGGCAATCCGGTCGCGCGGTCATCCGGCCGCTCCACGCGCTGGGCCGGGAGGTGCGCACGATCGGCGACGGCGACCTGACGCGTCCGGTCGCGGTGGCGGGGGCGCGCGAGTTCGTGCAACTTGGCGAGGGCATGGAGTGGATGCGCCGGCAGTTGGCCACGACGGAGGAGCGTCTGCGCGCCACGATCGAGCAGAAACAGGAGTTGCTGCGGGTCGTCGGGGCCTCCGAGGAGGCGCTGCGGGGCAACGAGGCGCGGCTACGCGCGTTGATCGAGCAGGCTCCGATGGGCGCCTGCGTCATCGACGCGGACGGCATCTTCGAGACCGTCAACCCGGCCTACGCGGCCATCTGTGGGTATACGCCGGCTGAGTTGATCGGCCAGCGCTACGCCCTGGTTGCGCCCTCATCCATACCCCAGCCTGACAAGCGCACCGAGGCCGGGAAAAGCGGAGAGCTGAGAGCGGCCGGGGAGGACATAGCCAGCGGCGCGGGGCTGGACGGCCAGCGCGAACTTCACGTCGTCACCAAAGATGGCCGGCGCAAGACGATCTTGAGCGGTGTCGTCGGGCTTCCCGGCTCCGACGGTCGCCCGCGACGGGCGTCATTTGTGGTGGATATCACCGAACGCAAGCAGGTCGAGCAGCGCATGGAGCGGATGGCTCACTACGACAGCCTCACCGACCTGCCCAACCGCGCGCTCTTTGGCGACCGGCTGTCCCAGGCGCTGCTTGCCGTGGCGCGCGACCCTGCCCCCCTGGCGCTACTCCTCATCGACCTTAACCGCTTCAAGGAGGTCAACGACACCCTCGGCCACGACGTGGGCGACCTCCTGCTGCGTCAGGTGGCCATGCGTATGCACGACATCTTGCGGGCCGTGGACACGGTGGCCCGCCTGGGCGGAGACGAGTTCGCCGTGCTGCTGCCCCACACCAACGAGGACGGGGCCATCGCGGTCGCGCACAAGCTCCTGACCGCGCTGACCACGCCCATTATGCTGCAGGGACGCGCGGTCGAGGTTGGCGGGAGCATCGGCATCGCGCTTCATCCTCCTGACGGGGCGGACGCGGCGGCGCTGTTGCGGCAAGCTGACGTGGCCATGTATCAGGCCAAGCAGGCGCGCAGCGGCTATGTCGTCTACCGCGCCGAGCAGGACGAGCACAGCCCCACCCGCCTGACCCGCGCGGCCGAGTTGCGCCTGGCCATCGCCGAGGGCCAGTTGCGGTTGTACTATCAGCCGGTCGTCGACGTGGCCAGCGGGACACCGCGCTGGGTCGAGGCGCTGGTGCGCTGGCAGCATCCCGATCACGGCCTCCTGGGTCCGGATGGGTTCATTCCCCTGGCCGAGGAGACCGGGTTGATCACGCCGTTGACGCGGTGGGTGCTCGACGAGGCGCTGCGGCAGTGCGTGGAGTGGGAGCGGCAAGGGCTTGTGCTGGGCGTGGCGGTCAACCTGTCGCGGCATAGCCTGACCCAGGGTGGGCTGCCCAGCATGGTCGCCGACCGGCTGGAGTACTACGACATTATGCCCGAGCGGCTGACGCTGGAGATGACCGAGGGCAGCGTGATGACCGATCCCGAGCGCGCCCGCGCCACGCTGATGAGCCTGGCCGCGCTGGGCGTGCGCCTGGCGATCGACGATTTTGGTACTGGGTACTCCTCGCTCGGCGTGCTCAAGACGCTGCCCGTCCACGTGCTCAAGACCGACAAGTCGTTCGCCCAACAGTTGGACGGGGAGGGGGCCAATACCCCGGACGCGTCGATTATGGGTTTTATCGCTGCCCTGGGGCGGACCCTCAACCTCACGGTAGTGGCCGAGGGCGTGGAGACGCACGGGGTCTGGGAGACGCTGAGCAGCCTGGGGTGCGCCGAGGCGCAGGGATACTACTTGTGCCGCCCCCTGCCGGGGGGCGACCTCGCGGCCTGGTCGCGTTCCCCCCAGGCCACGACTCCCGCCGCCCCCGCCGCCTCACTCAGCGCCTAGCGCATGGTCAGAAGATGACACGAGATGTCGCACTCTTTGACAATCCCACGGACGATATGCCACAGTACGGACGGATGGCCATGAGTCGTCTGGGCTCCGCGGCGAACCGGTGACGATTGCCGGCCGCCGTCGATCAACGGCTGTCGGTCCGCGATGGGAGGTAGTGGGTATGGTGGACGTGTTCCGGGACGGGTTGCTTGCCGGTAAGGTGGCCTTTGTGACGGGCGGCGGCAGCGGGATCAACCTTGCCATCGCGCAGCGATTTGCCGCGCAGGGCGCGTCGGTCGCGCTGGTTGGCCGCACCCTGGACAAGGTCGAGCAGGCGGCGGCGGAGATCGTCGCGCGGGGCGGCGCGGCGTTGGGGCTCTCGGCCGATGTCCGCGACTACGCGGCGCTGGCCACGGCGCTGCGGACCACGCGCGACCGCTACGGCGAGATCGACATCCTGCTGTGCGGCGCCGCCGGGAACTTCCCCGCCCCCGCCCTCGGCATGTCGGCCAACGGCTTCAAAGCGGTCGTGGACATCGACCTACTGGGGACCTTCAATACCTGCCGCGCCGCGTTCGAGCACTTGCGCAAGCCGGGCGCCTCGGTCGTCAATATCTCGGCCGGGCAGGCCTTCCAGCCCGCCGCCCTGCAGGCCCACGTCTGCGCCGCCAAGGCCGGCGTCGACATGGTCACGCGCGTGCTGGCCATCGAGTGGGGGCCGCTGGGCGTGCGCGTCAACTCCATCGCGCCGGGTCCCATCGACGACACCGAGGGTATGCGCCGCCTGGCCCCCACCGAGGAGTCGCGCCGCCGCCTGACCGAGAGTATCCCGCTGCGCCGCTACGGCGCCAAGGACGACATCGCCGACCTCGCCCTCTTCCTCTGCTCCGACGCTGCCCGCAACATCACCGGCGCGGTCATGGTCTGCGACGGTGGCCAGACCCTGCTCGGCTTCGGCGCGCTATCCTCCTGATTCCTGCCTATTCCGCTTGCAGCACGTCGGCTACGCCGCCGGAGGCGGCCCACCGCGCCGGGACCCAGGCGCCGAGGGCGGCGACGGCCACACCGGCCAGGGCCAGCAGCGGCAAGACGGCATGCCCGATAGGGTCGAAGAACGCGGGCGGCATGCCGGTACCCGAGGCGATCTGGCCCATAAACAGCAAGATCTGCCGGTGCAGCGTCAGGCCGACCGGTATGCCCAGCGCGCCGGCGACCAGACCTAGTATCGCCACCGACGCCACCACCATGGCCACGACCTGACCCGGCGCCATGCCCACCGCTTTCAGGATCGCCACGTCGCGCGCCTTCTCGCGCGTGCTCAGCGCCACTGTGTTGAAGACGCCCGCCACGGCGATGACCGTCAGCACCAGCGCCAACCCCGCGATGACGCTCTGCAGCAGGATGAAGGTCGTGTTCGTGGCCGAGCGATCGGTCTCCTGGATGTCGAGCCCGGCCGGCGCCTGGCTCCTGAGGCTGTCGACATAGGCGCGCGGACTCACCCCGCCGCGCAGCCCCACCTCGTAGTCGAGCGGCTCGGCGCGCGGGTCGGCCCTCGCCAGTGTCGCCCACGTCCCTCGCAGCAACAGGTCGTCGCGGGTCTGGTCCAGGATCTCGCCGACCAGCCGCAACCGCACCGCCTGGCCGTCGATGCGCGCGGTCAGGTTGTCGCCAACCCGTAGGTGCGCCTGGGCCAGCAGGGCAGTTGGGGCCACCACTTCGCCGGGCGCGGCAAACCAGCGGCCGGCGATCAGCGCGTAGCCGATCCAGGCCGCGTCGCCGCGATAGCCGACATACGGGATCGGTTCGGCGATGCCCGGAACGACCGCCTCGCCCTGTCCCTCGGCGACGAAGCGCGCCGTGTCGGGATTGGCCCGCAGCAGAGTTGTCACCTGCCCGTCGCTGACCAGTTGCGGCGTCTGGCCCCCTGGCGCGGGCCCCTTCGTACCGCCCGCCGCCGGTCGATGCACCTCAACCTGGACGTAGCCGTCGCGGATCAGGTGCGCGGCTACCTGGCCCAGCGATAGGCGCAGGCTCAGGGCGAAGACAACGGTGGCCACGCCGACCAGGATGGCCCCGGTGGTCATGGCCGAGCGCAGTGGACGAGCCAGCGCGTCGCCCAGACCCAGGCTGACCGCGCGTGGCAGCGGCAGGCGCGACAGACGGTGTCCTAGTCCCGAGGCGCGCCCGCTCGTCGGAGCCGAGCCCATGGTGATCGCGGCCACGGCGCTCAGGCGGCCCGCGCGCCAGGCCGGGACCACCGCCGCGAGCAGGGCCACGGCGACGACTGCCGCCAGCACGAGCAGGGCCACGGGGATGGCGGCCGTGAACGGCGCGGGCAGACCAAGGGCATGGGCGGTACCCTGCAGGAAAGGCTGGCTGCCCAGCGTGCCCAGGGGGATGCCGACGAGGAGGCCGGCCAGCGCCGGGACCAGGATCTGGCCAAGCAACACCAGCGTCACCTGGCCCGGCGCGAAGCCGACCGACTTCATGACGCCGATCTCGCGGTAGCTGGCGATGACCACCCCACCGACCACGTTGGCGATGATGAAAGCCGCGGCCAGCAGGGCAAAGACGCTGAACGCCAGCAGGAAGGGGATCATCACCGCCGTGGTGCGGTCGGCGTTCAGCTTGACGTCGAGGTAGTTGCGCGCGTCTTGCACCGCGCCCGTCGCCAGGTGAGCCGAGATGGCCTGCGTCGCCGCGCGCAGGTCGGCCACGGTATTCGCCGGACTCACCCAGTACATCATCTGGTAGGCCAGGGGCGCTCCTTGCGCGGCCAACATGGTGGCCTCTTGGGGAACGACCCAGGCGTCGGTCTCCGGGCTGATCGAGGCGGCCACGCCAACGATCACAAAGGGCCTATGGGTTGCTCCCTCGACCACCATGATGTGATCGCCCACGCCTAACTGAATGTGATCGGCCCAGCGCTGCGTTAACACGATCTCGCCTGCCCGCTGTACCCAGCGCCCGCTTTCGACCGTCAGACGGTCCACCGTCGTGTCCGGGCGGTCGTGGCCCAGGACGGACAGCTGATAGGATGTTGGTGGTGGCGTCGACGACGACCTCGGGCCAGGGGCCGGCCGTCGCGGTCACGCCATGGGCGTGGGCCGTGTCCAGGAGTTGAGCCGTCGTGACCCTGGTGGCGTCGTAGGTCAGCGTCAGGTGCGGTCCATTGGCCTGAGCGAAGGCATGGTCGTAGGGTGCGTCAGACTCCACGAGCAGACTCAGGGCCAACGTGGCGGCCGCGCTGGAGAGCAGGATGACCAGGGCGATGACGATGCTCTGCAGCCTCCGGCGGCGGATGTCGGCCCACAGCTTGGTACGCACGGCTTTCATCGCGCCACCTCCAACCGGTCGCCGGCTTTGCCAACGGCCTTGTCCCTCGCGACCGCGCCGTCGACCAGCGTCACGATGCGCGAGGCGCAGCGCTCGGCCAGGCGCGGGTCGTGCGTCACCAGCATGATCGTCTGACCCTGGCTATTGAGATCGCGGAACAGGTCGATGACTCCCTCACCGCTACGCGTATCCAGCGCGCCGGTGGGCTCGTCGGCCAGCAAGAGCGCGGGCCGATTGATCAGCGCGCGTGCGACGGCCACGCGCTGGCGCTGGCCCCCGCTCAGCCGCGCGGGATACGCGTCGGCCCGGTCGGCGATGCCGAGTTGCTCCAGCAGCGCGCGTGCCCGCCGCTCAGCCTCCCGTGCGTTCGTCCCGGCCAGTTGCGCCGGGATCAGCGCGTTGTCCAGCACGGTCAGGTTGTTGAGGAGATTGAAGAACTGGAAAATCAACCCGACTCTGGTGCGCCGATAGCGCGCCAGCGCCGCCTCGCTCAGCCGCGTGATTTCGATGCCGTCGACCGTGATCGACCCGCTGGTGGCGCGATCCAGGCCGGCCACCAGGTTGAGCAGCGTCGACTTGCCGCTGCCCGACGGCCCCATCACCGCCGTGACCTGGCCCGCGGGGAGGCGCAGGGATACGTTGTTGAGGGCTGGCTGGACGCCGCTCCCGCCCGCCGGCTCGTAGATCTTGGTCACTGCATGTAGCTCGATCATGTTGTCCATCTGGTCTAATGCTCCCTTCCCGCCTGCTCTTGTTTGTTGTGCTTGGGGTGTGAAATCATTATGTGCATACGATCAATGCCTCAGACCGGCCAGGCAAACGAGTGGATTGCGCCCCTGGCCTGCGACAAGCATAGAGCAGGAGGAGCCGCGCGGTCGTCCGCAGACGGATGCAATTTGCCTACATCAATCGGCTGACGGAGGTGCGAGGTCATCCCTCGGATGTAGGCTGAGGTCGTGTGGGCTCGGCTTAAGCTCGTATCGTTCATCGTGCGCATGCCATCGCCCTACATCTCAGGGATGACGCCGCGAACCCGTCATCCCTGAGATGTAGCCGTCAGCTATCGTGGGACTGATGCGGCCATCATGCCCGATGCGCTAAGATGGTCCCAGGGTTATGGTCTGCGTGTGGATAGGATGGAGCGGCGATGACGTCTCTTGGGACGATCTGGCACAGTCGACGTGGACGCTTGCCCCTGGTCAACGACACGGCGCTGGCGCTCGTCCTCAGCGTGCTGGTCATGCTCGAGTTGAGCGCCAGCGACAGGCCGTGGCACGACGCCGGTCTGAGTCCACTCTTGATGACCCTGCCATTGGCCTGGCGACGTCGGCAGCCTTTGCTTGTCTTCGTCCTCGTGGTGGTCGGCGCGGTCGTCGCCATCACCGTGACGCCAATCATTGGCCTCGCAGCGGTCATGGTCGCGGCCTACTCGGTGGGCGCGTTCAGCGCCAACGGATACGTCGCGCTGAGCGTGATCCTCGCCACGGCGACCATCATTGTCACCGTCTTCCACGGCGGCTTACCACCCATACCCCAGTGGTCCGGGGCCTATGTCATCCTCGTTCCCTTGTGGCTGGTCGGACGCTCCCTGCGCACGTGGCGACTGCGGGCCGACGCCTCCGAGGACAGGGCCACGCGCCTGGAACGAGAACAGGAACGGGCGACGAGGCTGGCGCTCACCGTGGAGCGCGCGCGCATTGCCCGCGAGTTGCACGATGTAGTGGCGCACAGCGTCAGCGTGATGGTGGTGCAGGCCGGCGCCGCTCGCCTGGTGGTCAGGACATCGCCCGAGCAAGCCACCGAGGCTCTGTCGGCGGTCGAGACCGTCGGCCGCGAGGCCATGGCGGAGTTGCGCCGCCTGCTCGGTCTGCTCGGGCAGGATGACGACGGCGCCGCCCTGGCGCCGCAACCCGGCATAGACGGGCTGGAGGCGCTGATCCGGCGCGTCGCCGACGCGGGCCTTCCGGTCGAAGTGCGCATGACGGGCCGGCGGCGGCCGCTCGCGCCGGGCATCGACCTCACCGCCTATCGCATCGTGCAGGAGGCGCTGACCAACGCGCTGAAGCATTCCGGACTGGCGCGCACGCAGGTCATCCTCGACTATCGCGAGTCCGATCTGAAGATAGAGGTCCTCGACGAGGGAGATCCCAGTCCCGTCCGCGAGGACGAGGCCCCCGCCGAGCGCCGCGATGGATCGGCGGGACACGGGCTGGTGGGCATGCGCGAGCGCGTCGCCCTCTTCGGCGGGACGCTCGAGGCCGGCCCGCGCCTGGGCCGCGGCTACGCCGTGCGCGCCTGGCTGCCCCTCGGGTCCGAAGGCGCATACCCATGAGCGAGCACGGCCTGCGCGTGGTCATTGCGGACGACCAATCGCTGGTGCGCGCCGGCTTCCGCATGATCCTGGACGCGCAGCCAGATATGACGGTGGTTGGAGAGGCCTGCAACGGCCAGGAGGCCATCGCAGCCTGGCGCAGGCTGCGCCCGGACGTGATCCTGATGGACGTCCGCATGCCCGAGATCGACGGCCTGGAGGCCACGCGACGCATTATGGAGGGCGGCGGCGCCGCCTGCCGCGTGCTGATCCTGACCACCTTTGACCTCGACGCCTACGTCTACGCCGCGCTGCGGGCGGGCGCCAGCGGCTTCCTGCTCAAGGACGTCACCCCCGAGCAACTGATCGCTGCGGTGCGCCTGGTGGCGGCGGGGGATGCGCTGCTGGCGCCATCGATCACGCGCCGCCTGGTGGAGCGCTTTGCGCGGCCCGTGGCGTCGCCGGCGCTGTCGCACCAGGCTATCTCCACGCTGACCGGTCGCGAGCTCGAGGTGCTCAAGCTGATGGCGCGCGGCCTCAGCAACGCCGAGATGGCGGACGCGCTGATCCTGAGCGAGGCCACTGTCAAGACGCACGTCGCGCGCATCCTGCCCAAACTGGGCCTGCGCGACCGGGTGCAGGCCGTCGTGCTGGCCTACGAGTCAGGATTAGTGCAACCCGCGTCTGGCGAGCGGTAGCAGACAAGCCTGCGTCCCTGAACGTGGATAAAGGTGTAGTCAAAACTACACCGATACGTTAGCATGACCTGCGGCGTGTCTCATCGCAATCATCTTGCACATGCTCAGGCGCCACCAAGCGCCCACCTGGCGCACGACCCACAACCCGCGACCAAGCGCCATCCGACGAACCCACGACTCGTGCCGGCGCAACCACGCGGGAAACATGCAGGAAAGGAGCAGCGCGTCTCTGTGTACCATCCAGGGCGTCCCACGTCGGCCACTGAACTGATCATGGCCTTACGGCGGCTCATCGACGCGATCATCGATGGAACGGCGAGTCGCCAGCCGTCCCACACCCTTGATACCGTATATGCCGCCATCAACTACCTGGCGGCGGCCGAACACCTCTGCACCGGCTGCGGCCGGCCGTTGGGCAGCCCCCACGCGGACCACTGCACAAGTGGGCAGTGGGCAGTGGGCAGTGGGCAGTTACCGGAATAGCGATACCGCACCGCCTAGGTCGCCAACCTTGAACCGGCTCGCGTTCCGCCCATTGCCCGGGCGTATGCGATACGCCCCTACGGCCCTGCGGCCCTGCGGCCCTGCCCACTACCGCCCGATCATGCGCAGGCGGCGAGCGCTTTGCACAAACGGCAAGTCCTTGACGCCCGCGAGGACGGCATCGGGGACCGGCGCGTCGACGCCGACCACCATCAACGCCATGCCTTGCGGCTGGTCGCGGCCGACCTGCATGAAGGCGATGTTGATGCCCGACTCGCCCATCAACTGTCCGATCGCTCCGATCAAGCCCGGACGGTCCTGATGACGCGTGATCAGCCACTCGCCCTCGTCGAGCGGCAGGTCCAGGCGGTACCCGTTGATGGACAGCAGGCGTCCCTGCCCATGCACGACCACGCCCGCGAGGTCGACCACGTGCGCCTCGTCGCGCCGCAGCCGCAGGTGCAGCGCGCCCCGATAGCCCTCCTCCGAGGCGGCGCTGCTGCGCACCTCCTCCACGCGCAGGCCACGCTCCTCGGCTACCAGGCGGGCATTGACCCTATTGACGCGCTCGTCGGTCACGCCCGCGAACACGCCGGTGAGGGCCGCGGCGACGAGCGGACCCGTCTCCAAAGGGGTCAGCTCGCCGCTGACGCCGATGCGTAACTCCGCCAGGGGACCGCGGTCCCACTGCACGGCGAGGTGCCCCAGTGTGCGGGCCAGGCTCAGGTAGGGCGTCACCTCCTCCACCGCACCCGCGGGCGGCGTGGGCACGTTGACCGCCGTCCCGACCGGCGCCCCATCCAGCGCCAGTAGTGTCTCGCGCGCCGTGCCCAGGGCCACCTTGAGCTCGGCCTCGTGCGTGGCCGAGCCAAGGTGGGGCGTGGCCACCACGCGCGGATGGCCGATCAGGGGATGGTGCGGGTCGCGGATGGGCTCGCCGACGAAGACGTCCAGGGCCGCGCCCGCGATGTGTTCGCTCTCCAGCGCCGCCAGCAGGGCCGCCTCGTCGATGATGCCGCCGCGGGCGCAGTTGACAACACGGGCGCCAGCAGGGAGCAGCGCCAGTTCACGGGCGCCGATGATGCCGCGCGTCTCGCCGTTGAGCGGGGTATGCACGGTGACGATGTCGACCTGACGGAGCAGGTCATCCAGGTACGGGTGCAGGGTGACGTGCAGGCGCTCGGCCACCTCGGGCACGATATAGGGGTCGTAGGCGATCACGTTCATGCCGAAGCCTTGCGCCCGGCGCGCCACTTCGCTGCCCACGCGGCCCAGCCCCACGATGCCGAGCGTTTTGCCGAGCAGTTCCATGCCCAGGAATTGGCCGCGGTCCCAGCGGCCGGCGCGCAGCGACGCGTTGGCCTGCGGCAGGTTGCGCACCAGCGCGCACAGCAGCGAGACCGTGTGCTCGGCCGTGGTCACCGTATTCCCGGTCGGCATATTGAGCACCAGCACGCCACGGCGCGTCGCGGCCGGCACGTCGATGTTGTCGATGCCGACGCCGGCGCGGGCAACCACGCGCAGGGCGGGCGAGGCCCCCAGGACCCTGGCCGTGACGCGCGACTCGCTGCGCACCACCAGCGCGTCGTAGCGGCCCTCGACGAGTGCGGCCGCGAGGGCGTCCTCGTCGAGCCCGCGGCGCACGTCGACGCGCGCCCGGGAGCGCAGCAGCTCCATCCCCGGCTCGGCGAACACGTCCGCCACCAGGATCGCCGGCCGGCTGGCCGCCGCCTCCCGCTCCGGCGCGCCCCTGTCCCCTGTCTCGCCTCTCTCGGCGGGCTCCGCCCGGTCCGACTCCATCATTGCCTGCGTTCCTCCCACTTCCCTGTGTGCGAGCCCTGAGCCCCGGCTCCTCGGCGCCATCGTGTCCAACCACCGTGTATTCTCGCATGCTTGCGCCCACGTCGCCCACGTCGCCCACGTCGCCCACGTCGCCCACGTCGCCCACGTCGCCGTGTCCTCCATAGCTGAGAAGGGTGAGCGATGGCAGGATAGCGGTGGTACAATGGACGTATCGAAGACCGTGGGCGTCAAAGCGCCCCCTACGCAGGAATGGCTAACACACCATGCTCGTCAAATGCATCGTTGAGAGTGTTCGCATCAACCTGGCGAACAATACGCGGGTGGTTATCCTCAAAGACTCGAAGATCGAGCGCTACCTGCTCATCTGGATCGGCGAGGATGTCTCCTTCGCAATCGCCTCCGAGCTGCAGGGGGCGCGGTATGAGCGGCCCCTGACGCACGACCTCATGCAGACGGTCATCGAGCGTCTGGGAGCCAAGGTCACCGAGGTTGTGGTCAACAATATGGAGAGCGACGTCTATTATGCCCTGGTGACGATTCAGCAGGGCGACACGACACTGCAGATCGACGCGCGGCCCAGCGACGCCATTGCCCTCGCGGTGCGCGCCGGGGCGCCGATCTACGTGGAGGAGGAGGTGCTCGCGCAGTATGCCGTGACCGTCTCGACCCCGGGCGAGGAGGAAGATAAGCTGGGTGTCTTCCGCGACTTCGTCAACCAACTCGACTTCTAACCCACGCTTCCCCCCATCCCCCATTCCTCAATCTCCTCTCCCTCACGAAGTGAGAGGCTGTGTCGGCGCTTTTTCTCCCGCGGCTGGCGCGAAGCGCGCGGTACCTCCGCCCCTTTCCCACGACCAAGAACGACCCCCGCGCCCCGAGATTGTGGTGGCGCCCGGTCTGACAAGGACCGCGGCAGGAAACGCACCCCCGAAGGATCGGCAATCCGGTACGTCCACGCCTTCGGTGTACGGTTTGGTCCCTGTACCTACCATGACCCGTCAGGGACAGGCCGTTAGAAGGCAGCGGTCAGCGCCTTGATCAGAACGTGGATACCATTCGGATACAGGGCGGAGACAGCGCCGCCTTCCGATTTTTATTCCTATGTATCCTATTTTGACGAATCACATTCCTATTTTTCGATCATATCGCGCCTTTCTTTCCGTGACGCCACTTAGTGTCTGTTATACTACAAAGTGTAGGGGGTATGACCGGCGCGCGGGCACAGCGTGCGGCGCGCACGGGTCAGCGCCCTAGTTGACGACAGATTCGCGCTATCGACGCGTTCGAAGCGCCGGGGAGACGACAGTGTACCTTTCGCAAAATCCTGATGACCTGATGCGGGTGACCTACCAGCATCTGCACGAGCTCCAGGCCGCGGCGGCGAACGAGCGGCAAGCGCGCCTCGCCCGCAAGGCGCGCCCCACGGCCGGCGTCGTGGCCCGGCTCATCGGCGCGATCACGCGCTAGCGGGGCAACCGCTAGCCCCGTTGAGTGTTGCAGGGCGCGGACGACGGCCCTCGGCAAGGGACAGCGCGGGGAGCGGCAACAGTGTTGCCGCTCCCCGCGCTGTCCCTTTTGTTATTTAGGGTGGGGTGAGCACACTGTCCCGGCGTCCGTCGCGTCGGGAGAATCAAGGCGGACGCGTCACTCCTACCCGGCGGCCGAGATAGTGACGTGGGGCCCGAGCACGCGCGCGGCGACCGCCGCCAACGCGGGGTCGAATTGTGTTCCCGCGTTGCGCGTCAACTCCCGCGCGATGACCGGCCACGGCAGCCCCTTGCGATAGGGGCGATCCATGCCCATGGCCGAGATGGCGTCGGCCACGATCATGATGCGCCCGCTCATCGGCACGTCCTCGCCGCGCAGGCCGCGCGGGTAGCCGCCCCCGTCCCATCGCTCGTGGTGATGCCGGATCGCGTCGAGCAGGTCGGGATTGTGCCCGGCGACCACGCCAACCAGCACCTCAGAGAGCTCGACGTGGCGGCGCATCACCGCCACCTCGTCCTCCGTCAGCGCGGCGGGCTTACGCAGGATGCGGTCGGGGATGCCGATCTTGCCAACGTCGTGCAGGCGCCCCGCCTGGCGCAGCAGGCGGATGGTGTCCAGCGAGAGGCCGACCTCCATGGCGATGGCGCAGGCGTAGGTCGCCACTTGCTCGGAATGCTCGGCTGTGTAGCGGTCGCGGTTGTCCACCGCCGCCACCAGCGCGTCGAGCAGGTCGAAGCCACGCATCACCTCGGGGCTCTCCGCCCGCGACCCGCGCGACCCCACGCTCACGATGCTGAGGCCCGCGCGTTTGGCGGCGTAGAGGCGCTCGTCGGCGCGGGTCAGCAGAGCGGTCCCCGTCGTCCCGTCGTCCGGGCTGGCCGCGAAGCCGAGGGAGAGGCGGATGGGCAGGACCCGCCCGCCGGGCGCGGAGAGCGCCGCGCTCTCCGCCAGCACGCGCAGCGCCTCGGCCACCTGCTCAACCCGCTCCCCCGGCGCGTCGGGCAGCAGCAGCGCAAACTCGTCGCCGCCGAGCCGGGCCGCGACGTCGCCCGGACCGCAGCAGGCGCGTAGCAGGTCGGCCACCTTACGCAGCGCCTGGTCGCCCGCGACGTGCCCGTGGGTGTCGTTGAAGAGCTTGAAGTCGCACACGTCGACCAGCACGACGCCCACGCCGCGCGAGGACGCGCCCAGCGCCGCGTCGAGGCGCGCGTTGAAGGTGCGGTGGTTGTAGAGATCGGTCACCGAGTCGCGCTCGGCCTGGACGCGCACCAGTTCGAGGAGTTGCGCTTGCTCCAGCGCCATAGCGATGCCGTGCGCATAGACCGCCAGCTGCCGCTCGACATGAGCGCCAAGGAGGGCGCCCGGTCGCCACCACAGCCCCAGCACACCCAGCCGGCGGCCGCCCGCGTGCAGCGGCAGCCAGGCCTGCGGCGCCGGACCGTCGGCGATCACCAGGTCGTCCGCCTCGCGCGGCGGACGCGCGGCGCCGGGTCGCCCGGCCGCGGCGACCGGCGCGCCATCGCCGGGCTCCCACAGGTAGAGCGCGCTCCCGACGACGCCGCGCAGGCTGAGCGCATCCTCGACGACGTGCCGCGTCAGCGCGGCCGCGTCCGCCGCGTGCAGGCGCGAGACCAGGGTGGACATGATCGACGAATCGGCCGCCTCGATCGCCAGGGCGGCGGTGACGCGCGCGTGGTCGACGGCGAGCACGAAGTGGTCGAGGATCAGGGCCAGCCCCTCGCGGTTCGCGTCGCTGAGGTCGAGCGGCGCCTCGGCGTCGGCGCCGACAGCTATGATGCCGACCAGATGCTCGTGCAGGCGCAGGGGGGCGAGGAGGGCGGGCGCCGCGGGCAGCGTGTCGACGAGGGAGCGCCACTCCGCGTCGGCGTCCCCGTCCGCGCCGTGCGCGCCCGCATCGACGCCCACGCCCCCGGTCATACCTGGATGATGGCGGCGCGCGCCCCGCAGTCCGAGCGGCCCGAGCGACTCCGGAGGCTCGACGCCCCAGGGGTGCGCGCCGACGAGCGCGGCGAGACGCGGCAGGTGCAGCGGGCGGGGCGCCTCCACCCCCGGGGTGAACACCGCGCCGGTCTCCGCGCGCCGGATGATCAGCCGCGTCCAGGCGGCCCCCGAGGCCCGGCGCGCTGCCTCCTCGCACCGCCGGGCCACCAGCGCGAGGTCGGTCGCGTCGCGTAGCAGCGCGGCGGGATGCTCCCGCAAGACATCCCGCGACCGCACCAGTTCGGGGGCCAGCAGCCGCTCCGCGACCGCGCCCATCCGCCGGGCCGCCACCGGCGCCAGCAGCGCGCCGGCCACCGCCATCAGCGTGCCGCTCTCCGTGGGCGAGAGGGGCCAGAGCCGGCTCAACAGCGCCGACGCCGCGACCGCGAGAGGCACGAGCACGCCGCCGCCGAGGCCGACGGCGATCAACCGGCGCACGGCGCGATCGAGCCCCAGCAGGTCGTAGCGCGCAATGGCGTAGGCGCAGCCGCCCGGCAACAGCACAAAGGCGAACGCCGTCGTCGCGGCCTCGACGAGCGGCGCTCCCGTCAGCGCCGCGGGCAGCACCGAGAGCAGCAGGCCCGGCAGCGCGGCGCCGGCTGCGGCGAGCGCCAGGATACGCCGTTGCTGCCGCACGCGTCCCGTCTCGACGCGCCAGCCGATCAGTAGTGCGGCAGGACCCAGCAACACGCCCACGCCCACCACCAGGCCGGCTCCCAGGCGCACCACATCGTACGGCGCCAGCGAGAGCAGGGAGGCCAGGTAGCCGAGCGCGACGAGCGCGGCAAGGGTCATCAGCGCCGTCCAGGCCAGGCGCCAGGCTCGCTGGCGCAGGCGGTCGCGCGGGAACGAGAGGAAGAAGGTGGCCCACAGCACCGGCGTCAGCACGGCGCCCGCGAGGAAGGCGCCGCGCTCAGCCCAGAAATAGCCGCTATCTTCCCATATATACGCCAGGAGCGTGAGGGCGACGGCGAGGCTGAGCGCAGCCAGCAGGCGCGCCGGACGCCCGCGGCGCCCGAAGGACCAGGCCAGACACCCGAGCAGGCCCACCAGCAGGCCCACGACGACCACAAGCTGCCCCGACACGCTCGGCCCGAGCGGATGCCCGAGGCGCCAACCCTGCCCGGCCACGTCGACGGCGTAGGTGTGCGCCGCTGCGTCCCAGCGCAGGCCGCGCACCCGGTCCCCCAGGCGCACGCCGACATTCCCGGCCAGCCCATTGGGGTCGACCCAAATCACGACGCCGCCGCGCGCCTGGCGCAGGCCCCAGTCGATGGACACCCGGCGCGGCAGGAGGCAGAGCAGATCGAGGGCCACGTAGGCGACGATGAAGAGCAGCGGGAGCGCTGCGCGCGCCGCCCAATGGCGGGCACACGGCGCGGCGCCAAGAGAGTTACTCATGTCATCCCACCATCCCGTCCACGCCACCCGTGGCGGCGCCGCCCGCGTCCTCTTGCTTGAGGAGCAGCCCGAGGCAAGCGGCCGCCGCCGCGGGCTGAGGGCAGAGCGGCGCGAGGTCCGCGATCAAGGCGTCGGCACGCGCCCGCTCGGCCAGGGCATAGGCGTAGCAGACCGCCGCCCCGATGTCGGAGGGGTGGCCCTGAGCCGCGGCGCGCCCCGCGGCGGCCAGCGCGAGCGTCGGCGCGCCGCGCCCGCGGTCCGCCTTGGGGGCGGCGTCGCGGGCGTCGCGGGCATCGTTGATCAGTTGGTGATAGAGGCCCAGGCGCTCGCCGAACGCCCACACGGCCTCGTGCAGGGCGGGGTCGTTGGTCCCGTAGACGGCGCCGGCCGTCATACACGCCGCGGTCAGAGCCCCGCTCTTAAGCCGGGCAATCTCCAGGCAGTCTTCCGGCCCCAGCGCCGCTGGGTCGTCACCGGTGGCCAGATCCTGGTACTGCCCGCCCGCGGCGCGCAGCAGCCCGCGCCAGAGGACCTGCTCGGCGCGCGCGCCGGCCGGGCCATCGACGGCGAGGGAGCGGGCCATCAGGGCCAGGAGGGAGGCGGCCAACTGCGTGCAGAGCGCCGGGCCAAGGCGGCGCAGGTCATCGGAGGGATCGCCATCCTCGACATCGTCGAACAGGTCGGCCGCGGCGCCGAGGATCTCGCACGCCGCTGCGGCCGGGATGGCCGCCGGCCAGTCACCACCTACGGCGACGCATGCGGCGACCGGAAAGAGCACCCAGGGGGTTAGGCGGCCGCCCAGGAGCCGCTCCTGATGGGCCAGCACCGCCCGCGCGTCGGCCTCGAGCCGGGGCGGCCACCCCGCGGCGGTGAGCGCGCCATCGAGGGCCGCGCCTGTCGCGCGCACTATGGAGGGTAGGGGTAGGGCCGTGGGTGCGTCCATGCCGGGGGCTCCGAATGCAGTCTAACGTCGGTCAATAAAAGCGGGCCGTGGATAGAGGGTGTCTATCCACGGCCCGCCTGCCTCAATGAGGCGAACTTAGATCCACGTGCCGTTGATGATGGACCCGGCGGGGCCGGCGCCGGCGGGCGCCTGGGCCAGGGCCAACGCTCCGGCGCGCTCCGGCGCGGAGAGGCCGTGGGCCGCCATCACGCGCTCCGGGGCGCGCAGCACCTCGGTGCGGAAGGCGGCATCGGTCAGCAGGCGGGTGATAAACGTCTCGAGCCGGGACACAGAATCGGACATGGAAACCTCCTACTCGCGATATGTGCCCGTCACCATCGGACGGGGCTACCATTACTATAGTCGATGGGAGGCGCATCGTCAGCGGTACTTTGGTACGGGGCACGGATCACACTTCGGGCGTCCGACGCGGAGCAGCCACAACGCGACTCCGCCTATGCCCACGGACGGCGTATGCTACAGTCGTATGAGTTCGCGTACGATCCTCTACCGGGTCTGGGGCCAGCTGCCGGGGCGGCTGCAAGCCCTGCTCCAATATCTGCTCACCCCCAAGATCACGCTGGGCGTCTCCGCCGTGGTGACCGACGCGGGGGGACGCGTGCTGCTGGTGCGCCACACCTACCGGCGCCCGGCCTGGGATTTGCCCAGCGGTCTGGTCGAGCGCGGCGAGCAGCCGGATGCGGCGGTGGCGCGCGAACTACGGGAAGAACTGGGGCTGGTGGCCACGGTCGGCCCGTTGTTGCACGCCGACCGCCGTCCGCATCGCCACCACCTCACCCTCTACTACAGCGTCCGCATCGAGGGCACGCCGCACCAGGACGGCGTGGAGATCGACGCCGTCCGCTACGTCGCGCCGGACGACCTGCCGTCCGTGCTGGGCACGAACCGCTTACCCTGGCTGCCAATAGGCCGTGGGCCGTAGGGGCGTATCGCATACGCCCTCGCCGTGGGCGCAGCAGAGCATAGGAGAGGGACAGGGCTCGTAAAAAGTCGGCGACGGGCTTTCTACTGGGACCGGCATCTATGGCGGACAATTCACAGACTCTGAGAAGAGGGATAACAGCCATGGACAACGCGGGGGAGCGTCGGGTATAGTACCTATCATACTCCTGGAAGACGGCGTCCGTTCCGCCGCGCCGGGTACCGAGTAGCCCCGGGCCACCCCCAACGCCGTCGTCTGGCGAGGTGGCCGCTTGATGGGATTGTGGCCAACCGATGCCGGTTGGCCGGTCCGGGATAAGGGCTGATAGCGTGCTTCCGCTCATCTTACGGCGTCTTGCTTTCCTGGTGGCGGTCCTCGTCGCGATCACGCTGCTGACCTTTGCCCTGCTACATGCCACGGGCGTCGACCCCGCGCAGTTACTGGCCGGACCGCGGGCCACGCGGGACCAGATCGCCGCGCTGCGGCGTCGCTATGGCCTCGACCAACCGCTGCTCGTGCAATATCTGCTCTACCTTGGCGCCGTGGCGCAGGGCGACTTCGGCGTCTCCACCCAGACGCAGCGCCCGGTCGGGCTCGACCTGCACCAATATGTCCCCGCCACGCTCGAGTTGGTCATCGCGGCCCTGGTCTTCGCCGTCGTCGCCGGGGCCTGTCTGGGCACGCTGGCCGCCATGTTCTATGGGCAGTGGCTCGACGCCCTAGCCCGCATGCTGTCGCTCTCGGGTTTGGCGGTCCCCGTCTTCTGGCTGGGCCTGCTCACGCAGTGGCTCTTCAGCGACCTCTTGCGCTGGTTGCCTGCTATCGGACGGCTCGATATCGGCCTGGCGGGTCCGCCGACCGTCACCGGTTCCTACGTCGTCGATAGTCTGCTGGCCGGGCGGCTTGACCTGTTCGCCAACGCGTGCTGGCACCTGCTGCTGCCAACCATCGTGCTCGGCTATGGGGTGATGGCCTCCATCACGCGCATGATGCGCACCGGCTTGCTGGAGGTGCTGGCGCAGGACTACATCCGCACGGCGCGCGCCAAGGGACTCAAGCGGCGCACGGTGATGGTGCGGCACGCCGTGCGCAACGCGGTGTTCTCCACGCTGACCACGATCGGGCTGCAGTTCGGCGGCCTGCTGGGCGGCACTATCCTGGTCGAGACGGTCTTCTCCTGGCCGGGGATCGGGCTCTACCTCAAGCAGTCGATCGTCGCCGCCGACTACAGCCCGGTGCTGGGCGTCACCATCGTAATCGCGACGCTCTACGTCCTGGCCAACCTGGCGGTCGACGTCGGCTACCTCGCCGCCGACCCGCGCGTGCGCTTGACGAGTAGGCAATAGGCAATAGGCAATGGGCAGTGGGCAGTGGGCAGTGGGCAGTGGGCAGTGGGCAGTGGGCAGTGGGCAGTGGGCAGTGGGCA
>JAABUZ0100002673.1_pt1 | contig 28805 bp, 27 predicted proteins | sample 5562091 | NCBI WGS metagenome assembly JAABUZ01 (sample SAMN12813069, study PRJNA571459) | rock metagenome | isolation source: Antarctica rocks | place: Antarctica: Victoria Land, Linnaeus Terrace sud | collected 2015-12-21 | reverse complement strand
TCACGAGTGAGGAATACCCTTAAACGAGCGCCCATATCTCAGTCACCTCGGTAGATGTATTCTCCGTATTTATTTATCTTTACATACTTTGGGTTTTTCGCGCCAACCTACTTACATGAAAGCCTGCCTGCGCCCGAAACGGACAGTAAGGCAGGCTTTTATGCAGCAAGTGATAGAGTGTCTGACGATAGGCAGCTTTTAGTGGCGAACACGCCAGCACCGTGTTCTTGTTATCCTGACTTTAATGGGTCATTTGTTTCATAGACCATTCATTTTGCTTGATTACTGTTGCAGTATAAATTTTGACTCCGTTGTAAGTTTTACACTCTACGTACTCCTTTGTCATAAAAGGAGTTGTATATTCGTACTCTGATGGAATGAAATGAGCTGTTAATGACTTTCTTGAAAAGCTTTTATCTGTTATTGGTAAAGCACCATGAATTAACTTCGAATTCCAAACTAAAGCATCTCCCTTCTTTAAAGCAGGAGCAAAAACTTGGTCTTTGAGATTCGCTTCATAATATGCATGCATCCTCGACATCCATTCCCAGTGAGTCCAGTCCTGTGCCTCACTATCAATGTTTAAGTTTGTAGATTTTGGTATTACATAAAATCTACCTGATCTTTCATCAATGTCTTCTAGTGCAATCCAAACAGCAAGTGCATAGCCAGGAGATGCCGTATCTAAATAATACCCATCGTAATGCGCTAACGTTTCTCTACTCACATCAAATATCAGGCTCTGCATCAAATCTAAGCCTTTAGAGCCTGTTACTTGTTTTAAAATATTCTGAACTGCGTCACTGCAAAGTATTTCTTTAACAGTCGTGCTAAATTCAGGGAAGTTTTGGTAGTTGTGAACATCTAAAAAATCCTGTTTAACATGTCCAAATTCAGTGACGTCGTTAGGGTCAAATTTATTTGTCATTTGTCGAAAGAAAGGTTCTTTTGATGGAACTATCTGTTCTTTGTACAAATTTACTAGTTTGTCAATTAATTCTGTAGAAACTAAATTTTCGCAAACCACATAACCATTTGTTTCATAGTAATTTTTAACATCCATATTCTGCATCCTTCCTTTCAACTGCTTAAGACTGTAACGTTAGATATACCTTACCAACTACAGAACTTTTAGTTACTGGCGTTGGTTTAGGATATGTCTAACTTGTAACTAGGTTAGGTATAAAATCACTAAGTGAAGGGGAAATTAGGCAGCGTCAGCTACCAATTGACTAGGTTTCCACCAACTGACTTGTGTTTATTTTAATGCCATTTGGAGTAGATATAAAGGCTCAATATGGGTTATAGGGATATTGAGCCAGCAAAAAGAGAGCTGAATTTAGGTTTAAAGCCATCTCTTTTAGTACTTACGATAACTTAACATATTATAGATTTACGCTGTAAACTAATTTCTATAACCACTAAAATTTTTGCTTAGCAAAACAGCTTAGCTCCTTTTTCACTGACTTTTGATTACTTTGGATTACTTTTGGCCTCGACCAAATTGTTAGAGGATTACAGAGTTACTAATAAATAAAAAAATACACATAAAACACACATAAGTCATACACTATTAGCCGTTTAGTCTAGACTCGGTTGAATTATTGTGATGTAAGAATAAAAACCAACTGACCAAAATGAATAAGTTATTCACCAAAAGCTGAGCTTTCCATCAGAAAAACAGTGGTTATTACATTTAATTCGTACATAAAAAACTAAGGAGAAAAGTAGGATGGCTAGCTTTGATTTTACGCAGCTTAGCAGCAGCAATCAACTTGATGGTCGCTACGCAAACCCCTCCATCAACGATACGGGAACTGTGACCTATGAGGGTTTCCAGGGTGTCTGCACAACCATTGGTGGTGACTGCCTGCAAACGGGGACGAATACCCCTCCCAATGCCATATACACAACTACTAGCGACGGTTCGACCACCAAGGTGATCGACAGAAGCAGCTATGACGGCTTCAGCGGCTATAACAGTGGTGTCTTCTTTAGCGCCTCTACCAACAGCGCAGGCACGACTGTCTCGGCGGCTTCCGGTTTTAACTCTGGGCAATTAATTGCGGGGGGGCCAAGTGCCGTCGTAAGTCGTACTGGTGATGGACCGATTAATAATGTAGCCTACAGCGGTACCCAGTTTGGCATTACTCTGATTAATCCTGCTGCTGGTTTTTTTGATACTAGCAATTTAGCCGCTGCTGGCGAATTCTCCAGTGCGCCAGGCCTCAACAATGCTGGAACAACGGCCTATATCGCTGGTCACAACGGGACAGTTAGCCTCTACACCAAAACTAGCTACGGAACGACTACTACCATCGCCGACACCAGTGCCACCAGCAACTTGAAGGACTTCTATCTTGGTGGCGTGAATGTGGGAAGGGGTCAGGGTCCCTTTTCTGTCTACACTATACCCGGGATCAACGATCAGGGAACAGTGGCCTTTAATGCTGACTTAAAAGACGGGGGCAAGGGCATCTTCACTGGTAATGGTGGGACTCTCACAACCATTGTCGACACTAGTAGCGGCCCGTATACCAAATTCAGTGTAGCCTCCATCAACAACAACGAACAGGTGGCCTTCGATGCTGGTTTAGCTGATGGGGGCAGTGCCCTCTACATCAGTAAGGGCGGGAAGCTCACCACCCTTGCCGACACTAGTGGCCTGTTTAAAGACTTAACTAAGTCGGACGTTGCCCTCAACCAGAAAGGACAGGTAGCCTTTTTGGGTGAATTAGATGATGGAACCACCGCTATCTTCGACGGACCAGATCCAGTAGCTAATAAGGTGATCTCTGTCGGCGATAAACTTGGGAATTCCACAGTGCAAGCGCTGTTTATTTCCCATGAGGGGCTAAATGATCAAGGTCAGATTGCTTTTGACGCCACGCTTGTAGATGGTAATGGTAACGTCACCGATCAAATCTTCCTAGCCAATCCTAACGCCAATCCTACATCTGTTCCCGAGCCTAGCAGTATCCCATTGATGGGTATAGCCATCCTTGGTATGGTCGGCTATCGCTGGCGTCGTCGCAAGCAGTTTGCCAAGCAGGTTCGGCATTAGAAAACATTTCTTTGGGTGCCTCTAGGGGTTTGGGTGCAAGTTTAGAAAAGCTTCGACTTCAGCGGCGGTAGGTTGGGCAGCGATCGCTCCTGGCTTCATAGTAGTCAGCGCCCCTACCGCACTGGCATAGGTTACTACTCTTTTAGCAGTCTCTGGATCAGAAAGGCTTTGAATACCCATCTTGTCCAGTTGATGAATAAACCCAGCCAGGAAGCTATCCCCCGCCCCAGTTGTGTCTACGACCGGAACTGAAAAAGCAGGCAGCTTGCCTTCGTTCTCAGAGAGGCAGTAGGCACATCCCTGCTCCCCAGCTGTTACCAGCACCCCCTCTACTGAGCCTAAGCGGTAAGTAATTGCCCCCGGATCAGTGGTGTCAAATAGCCATTCGGCTTCTTCTTCGGAGAGTTTAAGAAAATCGATTCGCTTAAATAGTTCCTGAATAGTTTGGCGGGCGGTGTCAGGGTTAGGCCAGAATACCGGTCGCCAATTCACATCAAGTACAATCTTGACATCGTACTGCTCTGCTAGCTTGAGGGCGCTCTTGATCGCTTCCCTGCTTTTGGGATAGGCTAGCTCCAGCGTGCCTAAAACCAGAAAATCTGCGGCTTCAAACAGTTGAATCGGCAAGTGCGCTGCTTCGACGCGTGTATCGGCAAACTCCGTCGTGTTACGGTTGCCAAATCCGGCAAAGGTGCGATCGCCTGATTTAGAACGCACAACATAAACTTGCCGCGTCGGTGCAGTGGAATTGCGCTGCACGCCAGTTGCATCCACACCCACTTCATGTAAAAGCTGCACCAGTGCGTCTCCAGGTTCATCCTGCCCTACACAGCCGACGAATCCAGAGTCGGTGCCAAGCTTGACCAAGGCACAAGCCACATTCGCTGGTGCGCCCCCTGGATAAGGTGTCCAGGATTCGACTTGTTCGAGCGATCGCCCAACTTGGTCAGCTAGACAATCAAACAAAATTTCACCGAGGCACAAAACACGGGGATAGCTCATCACAGAATTTATTTTTATTGTAGAAAATTATACTAGCAAAACTGTAACCACGCGTCGATCTATCAATCCTACAACCCCAAAGGCTGACCCTAAAAGAATCTTCTAGAATTGAAGAGGGAAGGTGAGTACATATACTAAGGAAAGATTAAGTTATGGCTGCTGGCGAGTATCATAGCCCTGTGACCCTCTCAGAGCGGGAACTGCAAATTATCGACCTAGTGGCCGCTGGCTTAACAAATCAGGAGATTGCTGAAAAGCTCGAAATTAGCAAGCGTACCGTTGATAACCACGTTAGTAATATTCTGACCAAAACGGCAACAGATAACCGGGTGGCCCTTGTCCGGTGGGCTTTGCTATGGGGTAAAGTTTGCCTGAACGATGTCAATTGCTGCACCTTACCCGCTCCCGGAGGCGATAAGGTGATTTCCTAGCTGGGGGGAGTAGCAACAAAACTTAAAGGGCTTGGCGCACATTAGGTTGCAATCGGGTAGTACGCTGAAATCAATTAGCCTTATCAGTTGGCGATTGATAACTAAAAGGGAAGAGACTCATGGTTGAACGTGGTTCGAAAGTGCGGATTCTCAGGGAAGAATCCTTTTGGTTTCAAGATACAGGGATCGTTGCTACTATTGACAAAGATCCCAAAATTCGCTACCCAGTAATTGTTCGCTTCAATAACGTGAACTACGCTGGCGTCAACACTAACAACTTTGGCCTAACTGAAGTTATAGAGATTGCCAAACCAACACCGAAGACGAAAGCAGCCACGCCAGCGGCTTCCGGTGGCAAGCAAACCAAACTCGATCCAGCTCTGCGCCAGACTGGTCAGGGAAGCCAATCCGATCAGAAGCCCACAGCTAAACCAGAGACTGGAGAAGGCAGCTCTGTGGTACAAGGCAGCCCCAACCAGGGAACTGAGTCGCGTTAAGGTTCAGCAGTACCTAGATGGATTGTGCCCGAACTGCCTGAAGTTGAAATAGTCCTAAGGGGTCTGAATCAAGTGACCCTAAGCCAGGAAATTACGGGTGGCGATGTGTTACTTGCTCGCACTATCGCCCACCCGCTTTCTGTGGGGGAGTTTCTTACTGGGGTGAAGGGGGTAGCGATCGCCCAGTGGCATCGGCGCGGCAAATATTTGCTGGCAGAACTCTCTAAATCACCAACTCAACCAGCTGGCTGGTTGGGCGTCCACCTGAGAATGACCGGTCAGTTGCTGTGGCTGCATCCGGGTGAAGCACTGGGGCAGGTACAAGAGCAGCCCCTACAGAAACACACACGGGTGAGACTATTCTTCGCTAAGGAAAGCGAGTTACGCTTTGTTGACCAGCGTACCTTCGGTCAGATGTGGTGGGTACCACCGGGCGATCAGATCGAATGCGTTATCACCGGGTTAGGGAGACTAGGACTAGACCCGTTTTCAGCTGAGTTTTCCGTGGAGTATCTGGCAAGAAAACTGCAAACTCGCCGCCGCCCAATTAAAAATGCGCTGCTAGATCAGTCAGTCGTAGCGGGATTAGGCAACATCTATGCCGATGAAGCTTTGTTTCTGAGCAAAGTGCGACCAGAAACGCTCTGTACAGAATTGCAACTGGGGCAGATAGAACGCTTGCGAACTGCCATCATTCAGGTCTTAGAAGCCAGTATTGCCGCTGGAGGAACGACCTTTAGTAACTTTCTTAATGTGCAGGGCCTCAACGGTAATTATGGCGGTGTCGCATGGGTTTACAACCGCGCCGGGGAACCCTGTCGCGTCTGTGGCACACCAATTCAACGGCTCAGATTAGCAGGGCGATCGGCTCATTTTTGTCCCCAATGTCAGCGCTAAGAAGGAGTCAGGGACTCCTGACTCCTGACTCCTTTTTAATCCCTACACTAAAAATTGCACATAAGACAGACATAAACTATACAGTCTTAAAGCTTTATCTAAACCCGGTCGAAGAACTGCCGTGCAAAACTATAAACCAACTCACTACTAAGGTCTGCGGCTCCCTGCTGCCATGCACACAGTTTATATTGGATATTTCGCTCAAGTAACAGCCCCTACACATGCAGGTGTTTAAATATACCCTGAACCAATAATGTATTGGTACAAATTGGCTGCATTGACGCGACTGGGAGCCTTGAACTTAGTCAAAATGGTGAGTTAAGAGAAAATTCTCATCTAGAGGAGCAACAGCTTTGTTACAGCAAGAAAAACCCCAAGCCCCACAACAAACAGATATGCCGCCAGAAATGGCAATGCTACAAATGACGTCTGGCTATTGGATCTCGCAGTCGATCTACGCCGCCGCCAAGCTTGGTATCCCTGATTTGTTGAAATCCGGCCCGAAGAGTTGCGAGGAGCTTGCTTCTTCAACTGGAACGAAAGCACGCTCTCTTTATCGTGTAATGCGTGCGTTGGCACAGGTGGGAGTTTTCGCTGAGAAACAAGAGGGTTCTTTTTCCCTAACACCGCTTTCCAACTGTCTCCAAAGTGATGTTCCCGGCTCCGTGCGTGCTCTGGCTATTCTGTTCGGCGAAGAGCAATATAAAGCTTGGGGAGACATTCTTTACAGCGTGAAGACGGGAGAAAGTTCTTTCGAGCATCTGTTCGGAATGCCAGTCTTCCAGTACTATGCCCAAAACCCAGAAGCGGAAAAGACCTTCAACGCGGCGATGACGAGTGGTTCGGACGCGGAGAAGGCTGCGGTCGTCCAGACCTACGACTTCTCAACTATCCACAAGTTGGTTGACATCGGCGGTGGACAGGGAAGTTTCATTTCCTCCATCCTTAAGGCCAACCCAAATCTCAAAGGAGTTCTGTTCGATCTACCGTCCGTAGTCGAAGGTGCGAAGGATGTACTCTCGGCAGAGGGAGTTACTGATCGCTGCGAAGTCGTTGGTGGAAGTTTCTATGAGTCAGTGCCAAGCGGTGCAGACGCCTACATCCTCAAGCACGTCCTCCACGATTGGGATGATGAAACTTCGCTGACTATCCTCAAGAACTGTTACAAAGCGCTCCAAGAAAATGGAAAGATCTTGGTAGTCGAGCAGGTAGTCCCACCCGGTAATGAACCCGCATTGGCTAAGTTCATGGACGTGAATATGATGATGCTGCATCCCGGTGGCTGTGAACGCACGGAAGCAGAATATAAAGCGCTGTTTGAGGCTGCGGGCTTCAAGCTGACCAAAGTCATCCCTACACGAGCAATGGTAAGTGTAATTGAGGCCGTACGCGTTTAGTCCGTGTTACGACGAGAAAATTATCATCAATAGGAGCAAAAGTTTTGTTACAGCAAGAAAAACCCGAAATCGCAGATAGCAATATGCCGCCACATCTGCGGGGTCTGCCGCCAGAGGCAGTAATGATGCAAATGGCGAGTGGGTACTGGATGACGCAGTTAATCTACGCCGCCGCCAAGCTCGGGATCGCTGATTTGTTGAAATCCGGCCCCAAGAGTTGCGAGGAGATTGCTTCTTCAACTGGAGCGAATCCAAAATCTATTTATCGAGTCCTGCGTACGCTTGCGGGTGCAGGGGTCTTTGCTGAGACAGAGCATGGTCATTTCACCCTAACACCGCTTGCCGCCTCTCTCCAAAGTGGGATTCCCGGCTCGATGCGCGCCATGGCAGTTATGTTCGGCGAAGAGCAATACCAAGCTTGGGGAAACATTCTTTACACCTTGCAGACGGGAGAAAGTTCTTTTGAACATATGTACGGTGTACCTATGTTCAAGTACTTTGTCGATAACCCGGAACCGGGAGAGATTTATGAAGAGGCAATGACAAGCGTTTCGGCAGCGGAAAAGGCCGAGATCCTCAAGAGCTATGACTTTTCATATATCAAAAAGTTGGTTGAAATCGGCGGCGGACACGGAAGTTTCATTTCCTCGATCCTCCTTGCCAACCCAACGATGACAGGTATTCTCTTTGATCAACCGTATGTGATCGAAGGTGCGCATATCATTAAGGAGCTGGGACTTGAGGACCGCTGCGAACAGATTGCTGGAAACTTCTATGAGTCAGTGCCAAGCGGTGGCGACGCATACAGTCTCAAGCACGTCCTCCACGGCTGTAGTGATGAACAGTCCATCACTATCATGAAGAACTGTCACAAAGCCATGGTAGAGAATGGCAAGCTGTTGATAGTTGAGCGGATAGTTGGGTCTGGTCCAGACTCCTTCTTAGCCAAGTTTCTTGACGTCAATATGATGTTGTTGGTGAAAGGCGGCTGTGAACGCACAGAAGCTGAATATCGCAATATCATTGAGGCTTCGGGCTTCAAGGTGACCAAGGTTGTCCCTTCCAAGTCAGGCACGAGCGTGATTGAGGCTGTACGGGTTTAGTCCGTTGCACAAAGTCCGCCTAGTCTGTTAAATAAGAAACCCCATCTGATTCACACGCATCAGGTGGGGTAATTCATAATAAGGAGTCAGGAGGAGCCAGTTCTGAAGGAGGGTTTCCCTCCGTAGGAAACTGGCGTTCAGAAGTCAGGAGAGGGTAAAACCATCGCTTGGACTAAATTCTAATATTTCATTCTGACTCCTGAATTCTAAAACGACTAATTCTGTTCATAAATCAGATAGGATTGCTATAGAAACTTCCCAAGGCCGAACTTATGGCTGTCAAAAAAGGTGATTTGGTTCGCGCTGTCCGCGAAAAGTTGGAAAACAGTTTAGAAGCAAATGCTAGTGACCCTCGCTTCCCACCCTATTTGTTTGAAACCAAGGGGGAAGTCTTAGATATACGCGATGACTACGCCCTCGTCGTGTTCGGTCAAGTACCTACCCCCAACATCTGGTTGCGTGTCGATCAACTTGAAGCGTTTAAGTAAACTTTTCTCTCAACGCCCTATGCCCGTTAGTGCCTGAGCTTTTAAATTTGCTTTTGCGACCGTTAGTTCAGCCAGTTGCGCTTCGATTTCGTCGCGCACAATTTGGCGGTACTCAATAAAATGCTCAAGGAGGGCACAGTTGGTTAGATAGTGTTCGAATACGCCCGGATTGCGGCGGATGATTGAAAACATCTGACGCCAGAATTGGAAGCGTGTATTGCGCTTGAACCCCTGCCGCCAAAAGATGATTAACAGCCCCCTGATATCCATTAATTCTGGCATCCGGAACTTCTTCTTGTGGGGGATTGGCCTCATCTCTAGGAAGTGCCGGTAGACTCGCGCCAGATAACGCGCCGGCTCATACAATTTCCAGAAGCAGCTCACATACTCACGGGCTAGTTCTTCCAGAGGGCGGGTAGGGATAAAATTGGTCAGCGTTGTCTGGTGGATGTCACCCTCTTGTTTACCCTCCAGGAGTCTACCTTCCGTTTGAAGTCGTTTCCACAGGGGCGTATTTGGCAGAGCCTGAAGCATACTGAATAGTGCCTGAGGAATCGCAGTTGCTTCCACAAAGTCAGTAATGCGATCGCCTGCCCCTGCCTTTTCACCATCAAAGCCAATGATGAAACCAGCCATCACGCGTAGACCTGCCCGATTGATGATCTGAACCGACTCTATCAGAGAGTTGCGTGTATTTTGGAATTTGTGAGTTAGAGTTAGGCTATCCGTGTCTGGCGTCTCAATGCCTAAAAATACGCTGCTAAAGTTGGCAGCAATCATCAGATCCAGCAGTTCCTGATCCTGTGCTAGATCCACCGAAGCTTCGGTTGAGAGGCGGAAGGGGTAACCGCGTGCTGCCATCCAAGGACCGAGTTCATGCAGCAACAGCTTAACATTGCGCTTGTTGCCGATGAAGTTGTCATCGACCACAAAAACTGAGCGTCGCCAACCCAGGTCATAGAGGGTTTGCAGTTCAGCCAACACCTGCGCCGGTGTTTTGGTACGTGGCTTACGCCCATAGAGTACAATGATGTCGCAGAACTCGCACTGGAACGGGCAACCCCGCGAAAACTGCACCGACATGTCGGTGTAAGCTCCCAGCTCCAGCAGGTCATATCTGGGAATGGGTGTGTGGCTGACATCAGGCTTTTCGCCCCAGGCGCGGAATATCCCTGAGGTTTCACCCCGATCCAGCGCTTGAACCAACAGAGGCAGGGTAATCTCGCCCTCATCCAAAACTAGAAAGTCTACCCCTGCTTCCTGCGCTGTCTCAGGAACCGATGTGACATAGGGACCACCTACTGCCACCAATTTGCCGCGCTGCTTCGCCTCACGGATCAGGTGCAGCATATCTGGTTTCTGGACAATCATGCCCGAAATAATTACCAAATCTGCCCAGTCCCAGTCAGATCCGGTTTCCAACCGAACATTGCGGTCTATCAAGCGGAACTCCCAAGTCTGAGGTAGGATAGCCGCGACTGTAATCATGCCCAGAGGGGGGAGCGAAACTTTACGCCCGATCAGTTCTACCGCTTTGTCAAAAGACCAGAATGATTTAGGAAAGAGGGGATATAGGAGTAAAACTCGCATGGTAATGTGCCAGCCACGTCTGCGCTGGGGAAGTGGGGAAGTGTTGTAGGGCGCTGTGTCCCTGTTTCTGGTTCAAAATTTCCTTTCAAGCCCGATGGTTGCCGCTTGCATACCCAGCGCCTCCAGTGCTGTTGCAAGTTGACCTCTTATATATGCTATTGCACTAAATAAGTAGTGTATCACTCCTGTACGGTAGGATACATAGTCAGAAGTCAGAATGACTACTGACTACTGACTACTGACTACTTTTAGCGAACAATGCTGTTCAGACTCGATGCCTGATTCAGCAGGTCAGCAGGCAGAGATTGGCGGAGGCGATCGCCGTAGAGAGCCAGTGCATTACCGCCAAGCAGGAGTCCTAGATGCTCCCGGTCATAGTCGGCAACTTCAGCAGCATCTTTAACACAGTTATGGAGTACGCCATCCCAGTGACCATAATCGCCAGAGAAGCAAGCTAGTCGCTTACCTACTTCCCCCATGGCAATGTGAAGATAAGCAGGGCTAGGGTCATCTGATTCAAAAGAAGTAAATATCTGACCCCGTTCGAAGTACTCTAATGGATCTCGATGGCGGATATGGTAGTGTTCGTACAGGCTATCATCCTCGATTTGGGTCGGATCGTGCTTAGCATTCCACAACAAATCGAAGAGGTTTTTAGCCTGACTAATCAGGTTGATATTGTTTTGGCTACCTCTTTCCTGAATCATCAGCTTAGTGAATTCCATCAGAGAGGGGCGATAGGGATGCTTCGGGTCAAAATCACGGATGCGTTTTTCCCAATGCTCATGGAAGGAATGGGCAAGGTCCGGCAACCAACCACAACCGCCTTCTAAAAAGCCAACTCTGAGTGTGGGGAAGCGCTCAAATGCCCCATCAAAGACCATACGTGCTAGAGCCAGCTGTTGCTGGTTCCGCTGCACAAAGATGTGGCTGAGGACAAACGTTTCTGTGTAATCAGAGATGCCACCAACCATCTGAGAACCTGGACCACCGTGGATACCAATCGTAACGTCCAAGTCTACGGCAGCTTGTAGTAATGGTGCGAAATCTGGATGACTAATCGTCTTGCAGATGCGGACATCAGGGAAAGCCTCAGGCGCTTTGGGATGGGGGATTGTGATGTTCGGGGCAACAGCCACACCAATCATGCCAAGTTCATTGATACAACGGTGCATTTCCGCAACCGCAGCGTCCACGTCCTGTAGAGGTAATACACCAATTGGTTTCAGCCGGTTACCGTATCCCCGACAGTCATCGGCAATGTAGTTGTTGTAGGCACGGCAGAGCGCGATCGCTAGATCCTGATCCAAGAGGCTAGAGAAGACCAAGTTGAGCGTACCGTAAATCACATGGACATCAACGCCTTCCTGGTCCATATGTTCAATTCGCAGGCGATTAAACATCGCACCCAGGGTCGTATCGGGATGAAGGGTTCGAAAACCACCTTTATTTAAACCCTGAGGTTGGGGGAACATCCGCATAAAGTCTTTTTTACCCGTTGCCGGATTAAAATCCATTATTCGCGCCCGCTGGTCCCCTAGACGATCAATCACTAGACCGATGCGATCGCGATACTCCGGCTCCAGATAATCCCGCATCACCAAGGGATTTTCTATCTTATGGGCATCGGCATCAATCACCAGTAAATCTTGATACATTAATTCTCCTTGAGGTGAAAAAGCGCTTAAGTGTTAAGTTGTTTTCTGATTGAAGTATGTCCACACTTGGCGTAGACCAAACCAGTTCTCGAAGGACCACACCATCGAGGTCAAGATAGTAATGCCGGGATACTTGACGAAAGCGGGTTCATTTTTCTCGAAGAATGCATGTCCGCCTAAAGCAAAAACTTGAGTTAGCACCAAGCAAACAAGAGTTAGCCGCCAATCGTAGAACAGCAAGATAACAGCCGCGATCGCCAGCATGTTGGTCAAGTGATGCAGAATCTGGTTGATCGGATGCTGATGACTCGCAACAAAATGGGCTTTGGCCTCGTCGTAATAGCTCAAACTGATTCTCCTACAGTCACATCAGATTACAGCAACTCAAAGCGCTTTAGGAACAATATCACCTCAGTTCCTACTTCGCCATATTCCCTTCTCCCCCTGGGCTCCCAACCCCAAAGGGGACCCCTAGCCCCCTCTCCCTCTCTCCACTGAGGAAGCCGGTGAATACAGCGATCACCACGTTAAGCCAGTCAGCGCGTAAAAGAAGCCAGATCAGATTCATTACAGCGCTGCGATTACCTCTGGATTGTTGTAGTTGGTCAGCTCAAAGCCACTCTTAACCAACGCCTCGCGGACTCGGTCACTCTTCAGGGCAGCAAGCTCTCTTGGACCTAATCCCAGCGGTCCATTCGATGGCTCTCCAGGGATCGCGATCGCTGGGTGTGAATAAATTTCTACCACGTCTGCCTTGATCTGGGGAATCAGACCAAGTAAGTACGGTTCTGTCATGCGCCCACTTTCAAGCAAGCCATAGACGCGAGCAGCAAAGCCGACCCCAATTGATTTCAGTAAGCGCTCCCCGTAGATCCGGAGTCCCTTAAAGATAAAAGCCCAAAGAAGTTTTGTCTGGAGATCGCCACCATCGATGTTCAGAGTCATCCTCAGTTCCTCAGAAGGGAGCCGGATTACCTGGATGTTAAATTCGTCAGCTAGTTCGACCAGAGCGCGCAACACCACTGGGTTCGAGTGCATATGTTTATGGCCGTCGACATGAGAAAGTCGTAGCCCAGTAGAGCGAAACTTTTCTAGTTGAGCCCGGATTTCCAGCGCCAGTTCCCGACGTGCATCAGGGTTAAACTGGTAGCGCAACCCAGAGCGAGTGGGTTCGTCAGAAAGGTTCCCGTTCGAGTCGACCAAGTGTGGGATCTGGCTAGGCGGCAGTACCGCCTTGGCAGATCCCACAACCAAGTGTAGTCCGACTCCCAGATTTGGATGCGCCTGCGCCAGCTCGACTGCTTCCTCAAACGCCTGGCCTGTTACCATCAGGCTAGTACTTGTCAGCACCCCCCGCTCGTGGGCTTCGATGATGGCGCGATTGACACCAGAAGAGAAGCCAAAATCGTCACCATTGATAATGACGAAACGGCGACGCGATCGGGAAGTCTCTTCACGCTTTGACGGCGCAGTTAAAGGTTTAGCTTGAGTAGTCATCAACACTTATAAAACAACTTAATCAAAGACTACACAATTTTTGCAGCAACTTAGAGAGCGCAACCAAGAATCTAAGTTACTCCCTTTCCACCCCAAGATTACTAGTAAGGGAGAGAGGGGGAGATGGGAAATAGGAAATCTAGCAGCGGCAAGGCATCGGTAGTCTTTTACGCTTGGTGCGCGACCATGATGAACACAGAGAGGGGGGGCAAGGGAAGGGGGCTAGGGGTTCCCATCTCCCCCTGTGTTACATTAAACGCTAAGACATTACCACCACCGCAGTTGCAAATAACTCCGCGACTGTTGGTTAAGTTCCTCCTCTGTCGGCCATTCCACAGGCTTGTAGGTGCCAAAAACATGATCCCACCAGTCTACGGCTAGACCAAAGTTGTGATGCCACATGTTGTACTTGTGATGCACATAGTGAACCGGCATCTTCATCCAGAAGCACTTGGTTGGGTTTTCGTGCTGCATCTGATGGGCATAAGCTGAAAAGGCTGCATAAGCTAGCCCCCCCAGAGCCCAACCGATTCCGGCCTCTAGCGAGTAGAAAAACATGATAGCCATCACCACAAAGCTGCCCTTGACATAGTCCCGAAACTCCCATAGCACTCCCTGTCCTTCGTTGCGGCGGTGATGGTCACGGTGACGTTCACCAACCCGAGGCGAGGCGTGCATCAAACGATGCATCCAGTATTCAACTAGACTTGCAAGGATAAAAGCGGTAGCAAAACAGGCGATCGCGAGCATAAATCCTCCGATTCTTCAGAGAAACAACCAGAGCCATTGTGAGATAATAAAGGCTCACCTGGTTTATCGACTATACCCATCTAGGCTTAGTTGTCGCACTATCACTGAGAAAATCAACCACAACCTCCAGCAATTGGACAATTAACTGTGCTGTCTGGATTAATTCTGGTAAGCTTATAAACTTGGATCGGAATCAAACGTTAAATATTCTCCCAAAAATAACCGTAGAAGCAGACTCTATGGAACTAGCCACGACCCTAAAAAGCCAGACTGTTCAGAAACGTATCCGTGAGGTGGGCATTAACCCCAATTATTGGTACCCGGTTGACTGGGCAGACCAATTGAAGCCTGGTGAGATCATGCCAGTGGTAGTCTGGCAGCAGGCGATCGCCGTTTATCGCGACACTGAAGGTCAGCTTCATGCTTTAGAGGATTTCTGTCCTCATAAAGGAGTCGCACTGCACAAGGGCAAAGTCCAAGGTTGTCACCTTGCTTGTGGTTATCATGGTTGGGAATTTAACGGGAGTGGTGAATGCGTCGGCATTCCCTACGTTACTGAAGCACAGAAGCTTCCCCGCGCCCAAGTCCGTAGTTATCCAGTCCAGGAAAAACATAATCTGATCTGGGTCTTTCCCGGTGATCCCACCTTCTGTGCCACCTGTCAGCCACCCGATATCCCTGAATTTAGCCAGCCCGGCTGGTTAATCGTGCCTTTTACTGCTCACTTCAATGCCCATTTCTCCATCTACAATGAGAACTGCATGGACGTGTTTCATGGTTTTGTGCACCAAAACTTGCAGGCTTGGTTCGATCCAGTTCTCCTGAGTTTGCAGGAGACGGAAGCAGCGGTCTGTGCCGAATATCAAGTCTCCTATAAAGGTCGCATGGCCCAGTTTTTAGGATTGAGCGAACGGGCGAACCAGGTGACAACCTTACCCATTTCGATCCAGTATCGCTACCCCTACTATTACAGCTCTTTGCAGGGAGTCTCCAGTTTATACTCGCTGCGACAGCCGGTGGGTCCAACCGAAAGTCGGTCTTTCGCCCTGTTTTTCTTCAAAGTCCGCCTCCCTGGATGGGTACTCAAACCGCTCAAGCCACTGCTGCGAACATTTATCCAGCGCTTCTTTTTGCGTAAATTTATCGCCCAAGACATTGAAATGATGGAGAGTGAGCAGCAAAACTATCTAGGTAATTCTGATCGGCGCTATGTAGAAATCAACCCGGCCATTATTGCCCTCCAGCGACTGATTGTCCGGCAATATGACCAATTTATGCAAAAATCTAGTCAATCCCAAACCGATGGGAACCCGGACTTGGAAAAGTCTATCTCTGTGTCTGAGGTGTTCACCTCCGGTCAAGCTGAACTAACCAAAGAAAATTCAATCGGATGAAGGCAACTGTATTAGCAGCGGCGACTCTAAACGATCCACTGCAGAACCCTACTCAGGCTCTCACTCAGTGCCAAAGCTCACAGGTGAGACGGCTTAATGTATTATTAAACACTATCAGGTCTTCTCCTTTGCAGCGTTTTGCTAGACCTGGATAGCAGAGACTGCTCCCACGAAAATATACTGTTGATTCAGGGAGATCGGCTATCTGGAAAAGGTGAGGGGAGTAAATTAGTGCAAGTAGTTAAAGATTATGTACAGCGTTGGTACGAAAGTGGGCTTGACCCCGATGAGTATGTCTGTCACAACAAGCAGGGTAATTTAGTCGAGATTGAAGAGGTAGCAACTGGTGAGCGTCGAACCGTTCTCACCTTTTGCACAAATGATGTCTTGGGGCTAGTTCACGAAGAAGCCGTTAAGCAAGCTGCGATTGATGCCATTCTGCAATATGGAACGTCTAACAGCTCCACGTCAGTCTTGAGTGGTCGTATTGACCTGCACCGGCAGTTGGAAGACGAAATTTCTGCGTTTAAGCACCTGCCTTATACGCAGCTATTTATGAATGCCTGGATGGCAATGCAAGCCCTGATGGATGCTTTCTGTCACCTGGCAATTGCAGTGCCAAGATTTCAGCATACCCGCGAGACGCTAATTCTTACCGATGTCCTCAACCACGGCTGCATCGTATCAGCGGTTGTTAACGCCAGTACCCGTTCCGGGAAGGTGTTTGGGCATAGTCCCCGTGTCCGCGTTAAAGCCTACCGCCACTGTGATATGGATGACTTGGCTCGTAAGCTGCGGCGTTATGCCCTGCCAGATGACCGAATCATGGTAGTTTCCGATGCCGTATTTTCAATGGATGGCGATATTGCCCCATTACCGGATATGCTGAGCGTGCTGCAAAATTACCCAGGTAGCGTGCTGCTAATGGACGAGGCTCATGCCAGTGGCGCGATTGGCGCAACGGGACGAGGGATCTACGAACATTTCGGTCTCCTGCCTCAACAAGCCGTGGAGCGGGGTGTTGTACCGCTGATTATGACAACTTTCTCTAAGTTCGCTGCCTCAGCTGGAGCGGCGATCAGCAGCCATGTGGCGGAGCTAATACCACTTCTCAATGTCTCTCCCACTTCGATTGGGACGATTTCTTTGCCGCCACCAATGACTGCTGCTGCCTTGGAGAGCATCCGTCAGGTTCGCAAATATCCCGAACTAGTCAAAACGCTTCAGGAAAATACTCAGTACTTGCGATCGCGCTTGGTTGAGCATGATTTTGTCGCAATTGGCGAAACCAATGTTGTCCCAGTAGTTTTACCGCCAGATATCAATCCGAAGCTATTTGGCAGACAACTCATGCAAGAACACGGACTTTGGGTGTCTCCGATCTGGTTTGTTGCCAAGCCCCGGATTCGGATTACCGTTAACGCCCTCCATACCCGCGAGGAAATGGATCGTCTGGTTGCTGGGATGGTAGCAACTCGGAACCTGTTGTACAAACCAACGATTAGTGCGTAAATTAGCTATTAGCTATTAGCTAATAGCTAAAGCTATTCGGTCATCAAAGTGCTAAAGCAAACAGCCAAGTTTCAAATCCAGGCCGTCACAACCCCAACAGAAAGCGAAATGTTTCTGGATGTCCCGGCACGGGTCTATGCCAACGATCCCCACTGGGTACCGCCCCTGCGCAGCGATGTTGCGAAGCAGTTTGCACCTACTAATCCCTTCTTTCAGTACGGGAAGTTACAACAGTTTATTGCCTTATGCCAGGGAGAACACGGTTCTCAGGCAGTGGGACGTATTGTTGCCGCAGTGAATCATCGGTTGATTGCCCGAGAAGGCAAAAATGTAGGTCTGTTTGGTTTTTTTGAGTGTGTTCAAGATTTTGCTATTGCTCAAGCCCTGCTGGAGGCGGCATGCCTTTGGTTACAGCAGCAGGGCATGACCGTTGTTCGGGGTCCCATCGATCTCTATATCCACAACAATTTTCTATTTTTAGTCGATGGATTTGACTCGCCGCCAATGGTGATGATGCCCTACAACCCGCCCTACTACCCAGAGTTTATGGAGCGGGATGGCTGGCACAAGGCAAAAGATGCCTATGCCTATAATTTCCCTCTAGATAAACCCTTACCAGCGGAATTTGAGAAAGCTTATCGGATTGCTTGTAAATCCGGCGTTAACTTCCGCCCACTCAAAACCAAGGGTAAAGCATTTGAGCAAGATGCTCTCAGCATCTATCACCTTTTTAACTGTGCCTTTGCCAATAGCTGGAGTTCTACTCCTCGCACCGAGGCAGAGTTTATGGAAGAAGCCAAGAGCCTGCAGAGCTTGGTAGACCCGGATGTCTTCCCAGTAGCGGAATACAATGGTGAAATGGTCGGCTTTTTCATGGGGTTACCGGACTACAACATTCCGTTAAAACATGTTGCAGGCAAACTAGACTGGCTAGGCACTCTCAAGTTCCTTTGGTATCGCCGTCAGATTGATCAAGGAAGAGTGATTGTGATTTGCTCATTACCAGAGTATCGCCGAAAAATGGTGCCTCTAGCTTTGATTTATTTGGGAATGCAGGGTGGGAAGCAAAAGGGCAAACCTTACAAACGGGCAGAACTTGGACAGGTCTACGAAGATAATTCCCCTTCCCGCAAATTGATTGAAGCATCTGGCGGCAAGATTTATAAGACTTACCGAATTTACGAAAAAGCTTTATGAAGGCGCTAGTTACTGGAGCAAACGGATTTACGGGTTCTCACTTGGTGCGGGCTTTAGAACAGCGAGGCAACTCTGTCATAGGTCTAGTACGTAGATCCAGCAATCTAGCACGTCTGTCTGATTGCCAAGTCCAATTGGTTTACGGAGACATCAATGACCGGGATGCCCTGCAAGCGGCAATGACTGGGGTAGATACGGTTTTTCACACAGCTGCCTACGTGGAGCTGGGGCTGGTCAATGAAGCCGAGATGGAGTTGGTGAATGTGGAGGGAACACGGGCAGTGCTGGAAGTTGCCCAGGCAACTGGTGTTTCTAAGGTTGTTTATTGTAGCACAATTGGTGTGTTTGGCGACACCAAAGGTCAAGTGATTGATGAAACTTTCAAGAGAACACAGACGGACTTTGACTCTGCCTACGATCGCACCAAATACCAAGCACAACAATTAGTGGATCAATTTGCCGCCGCAGGTCTTCCGGTCGTTAGCATTCTCCCCTCCGGGATTTTTGGCCCTGATGACCCCCATTTTGGTCCACTCAAGCAGCAATTTCTCAAAGGACGGCTGAAGCTTTTGCCTGGTGGCGATCGCATTACCGGCATTGTTCATGTGGATGACTTAGTCGCCGCCATGATTCTAGCGGCAGAAAAAGGTAAACCGGGAGAGTACTACATTATCTCTGCAGGTGAACTAACCACCCGCGAAATGTTTGAGATTCTCAGTCAGCAAACGAGCATTCCAGTCCCCCGCGAAGCTCCCAAACCCCTGGTCAGACTAGCGGGGAACTTACTCGATCCTATCGGGCGTCTGCTCAAATGGCAACCCCCAATTAGCCGAGAGCGCGTTCACTATATTTATGACCGTTGCATCCGAGTAGATGCCACTAAAGCCCGTCAGGAACTAGATTGGCACCCCCGCTCAGTTTCAGAAACTATACGTGAACTGGCTAAATAAACGCTCCTCGGGTCATTTCTTTAGCAACCCATCTTCTAGATAGGCAACTCTGTCGGCTACATCGATAATCCGAGGATCGTGTGTCACCATCAGCACCGTGCTGCCTTGTGATTTCGTCAGCTGGCGCAGTAACGAAATCACATTATACCCACTATTGGAGTCTAAGGCAGCTGTTGGTTCATCTGCCATAATTAAACTGGGATTGCCAGCTAAAGCACGGGCGATCGCCACCCGCTGTTTCTGTCCCCCGGACAAATTACTGGGCTGCTGATTCGCTTTATCCTCTAACCCAACCTGTGACAACAGGACTTGTGCCTGATGTCGCGCTGAGCGTCCCCGAATGCCTTTGACATTCAGCACTAATTCAACGTTCTGGGCTGCCGTCAGCGCCGGAAACAAATTGAAACCCTGGAAAATAAAACCAATGTTTTCCAGTCGGAACTTTGCTAGTTCCTCTCGAGACAGGCGGGTAATCTCTTTTCCAAGTAGACACACAGTCCCAGCAGTCGGTGTCAGAATCCCAGCTAAAATTGATAGTAAAGTGGTTTTACCAGATCCAGACGGCCCCATCAAGAGTTGAATATCCCCACGTTGGACTTCGAGATCAATCCCTTTAAGAGCTTGAAAACGATCTGCCCCCGACTGGAACATCATCTCTACCCCCCTGGCAGTGATGGCTCCAGTTTTAGCCGAACTCAAGCTTATTGGAGTAGAAGCAGCCTGACTGAGGATATTTGTATTTGCGTAGTCAATTGTAGAAGCAGTCATTTTTTGAGGTTTTTAGTAAATACGCTTTCATTCCGCAGGTGGCGAACGTCACTTACCAACTGAGTGTTGGAGTGAAACTTATATCAAAAGTGATAGTTATATTTTGCCTTGAGCAGAGGCTCCCTTTCTAACTCTATAGATGTTGATTTCAGGCTAATGTTTCTTATCCACTAACTTCCCAGCTTTAGGAGATTTGTGTAACTAGGTGTTTCCCGCACCGAATGCCAAGTTACTATCACCTCCAATCACCGGACTATCACTACGGTAATTTTATCGAATCTTAACTTTATGCTGAATGCAAGTTGTTACAGATAACAAACTGTCTACCAAGCGTAAAATTGTCACCTGCAACCATGCATCCGGCCTTGGGAATACTTAAGTCATTTGTAGTCATGCCTTGAACACAATCGCAGGATCGACGCGGGTGACCTTTTGAATGGCAAAGATTGCTGAGCCGACACACATCGAAACCGTGATCCCAAAGACTGCGCTCGCACTTACTGGCGTGATTAAAATTATGATGCCTTGAGTTGCAGACGTCCAGGCTCCCACGCCTAAACAAATGACCATGCCGGGAATATAGCCCAGAACCGCCATCCACAACGACTGCTCCACAATCACACCATAGATAACCCAATCAGACGCACCCATTGCCTTGAGTGTTCCAAACTCTTTCAGGTGGTCAGATACGGAGGAGTAGAGGATCTGAGCAACAATGACTACCCCAACAATTACGCCCACCACTGCACCAAGGCCGAGAATGAACCCGATTCCAGTTCGCTTCTGCCAGTAGGCATGGGCTTGATTAGCTAGTTCAGCACGAGTGTAGGCATGGGTATCTGGCAAAGCGGCTTCTAACTTCTGCTTGAGCGCCTGTAGATCCTGACCAGGCTTGGCTCGAATCAACACATAGGTGATTAGGTCTGATGCGGCTAACTTTTTGGGTGCAGGAGGTGAGGATTGATTGGAAGTAGAAGTTTGATCCCAATTCAAGTAAGTGGTGGTACATTGAATTTCCGTCGAGCCCGATTGCGATTTGCACGACAAACTAGAAGTCTGACCAGAAGTCCCATAGGCGTTGGCATTTTCCAGGGAGGTGAACAGAAAATCACTCATGACAATTGATTGGCTGCCTCGTGTTAAGCCAACCAACCGTGCCGGAAGCGGACCAATTGACGCTGCATCCCCAACCCGTTGCACATTGAGGTCATGCAATTTTGTTTCGTCTGCGATGACGGTGTAAGGCTCTTTCAGGGAACTCACGTTTCCTTGGATGACATTCCACGGTGCAAATAATTGCCCATTTGGATCGGAGCCAATTAGTGTCACTAAAGTAATATTGCCTGTAGGTACACGCCACAAGGCTTTGCGGACAATCAGCGCTTCTGCTCGCTCGACGCCTGTCACCTGTTGAGCCTTGATGACTTGCTCAGCAGGAATTGAGATAGTTAGTTCAAGGTGAACCATATCTTTTGATACTACCCAAATATCAGCATTGGATTTGTCGATCAACACAGAAGCGGAGCGAGTAAACCCATTTAGGATACCAGTCTGAATTGTGACCAAGCTAACGGCAAACATAATCCCTGCCTGAGCCACAAGGAAGCGAGGAATGTCTTCGAGCAGATTCTTGCGAGCAAGTGAAACCATAGGAAAAGATTGTATAAAACTAAACTTTATAGTAAAATAATAAAGATTTATTGTTTGTGTACAGGTTGTGCATCAACTATAAAGTCTAGAACATAACTTTTCTAGCTCAATCTTTCGATGGCGGCTGTATTGCACAATCAGTCAGTTGCTCTTTCAAGCGAGATACCAGTTCCGTGAGGTCAACTACTAACCTCTCAAGCTGCTCTCGTCTAGGGTCTGTCTCGAATCCTGTCCTGCTGGGTGCGGCTGATGGGGACATCGACCAGTTAAGCAGATCTATTTTCGACTCCAGCCTGTCTATTCGTGAAGTGGCTCTGTTTAGTTCAAATTCTAGATTCAGGAAACGAGAATCGTAGGCTGGAAGCCGCGAAGCACAACCAGTAAGGGTAGTGAAGCATAGCAAGAAGGGTATGCTCAGCGTGACAATTGTCTTTAGCATAATCTAACTGTATACATGGCTACAGTTATGCATCTTAGCTCCAACGCCTGCGCCAAAAGCACTTCCGAGCCTCGCCTGTTTGCACATTATATTTCAGTAGAGCCATAATCAGTGCAACTTTATTCACGTACTACCAGTCAATTAGGGTTGATAACGGGAGTGCTTTCCCTGCTAGAGTCAAAACCGTCTGGTATACAGTTTTGTATCCCCTGCCCCAAATCAACTATGTTAATTGGTTCCATTAAACAAGCGATAAACTCCCTCAGGCAGGAGTCGCGCTCTCGCACCCCTCATCGGGTTAACCAGTGGTTCAAGTGGTTGGCTCCTGGGCTAGCAGTGAAACGCTGGTTGCTCTTAAGTGCTGGTGGCGTTGTTTTAACGAGTCTGGGACTGGCAATTTGGATTAAGCTGACCCCAATTTATAAAGCAATACAGTTGATGGAGGACATTCTGGGAGCGATCGCTACTGTTGTCCCCAACTATATAAGTGGTCCCCTCGTACTGGGCGGTGGCCTGATGTTGATATTTTGGGGGCAAACCCGGACTTTAGGCTCAATTACTGAGGTACTCAGACCAGACGGAGATGAGGAACTGATTGATGTGCTACTAGCTCATCGTCGGTTACATCGGGGACCAAAAATTGTGGCGATTGGTGGTGGGACGGGGCTTTCGACCTTGCTGAGGGGACTCAAGACCTATAGCGCCAATATTACTGCTATTGTCACCGTGGCAGATGATGGCGGGTCTTCTGGGCGGTTGCGGCGGGAAAATGGGGTGCTGCCGCCGGGAGATATTCGCAATTGTTTGGCGGCGTTGGCAGATGAGGAGAAGTTGTTAACAGAACTGTTTCAGTATCGGTTCCGCGCCGGAGATGGTTTGACGGGTCACAGTTTTGGTAACCTGTTCCTAACGGCAATGAGTGATATTACCGGGGATTTGGAGCAAGCGGTCGCAGCCAGTTCTGATGTCTTGGCAGTGCGGGGACAGGTTTTACCAGCAACCCTCAGTGATGTTCGCCTCTGGGCAGAGTTAGCCGATGGTCGTCGGATTGAGGGCGAGTCGAACATTACCGCAGCGGGAGGCAATATTGTCAAAATTGGCTGTATTCCCTCCAATCCACCCGCCTTACCCAAAGCTCTGCAAGCAATTGAGTCAGCTGATTACATTATCATCGGTCCTGGTAGCCTTTATACCAGTGTGATTCCGAATTTGTTAGTGCCGGAGATTGCCCAAGCGCTCGCTCGGCGGCGTACAGGAGGGAAAACCCCACCTGTACCTTGCATATATGTCTGTAATATCATGACCCAGCCGGGAGAAACCCAGGGATACACCGTTTCTGATCATATCAGAGCGATTGATGCCGCTTGTGGGCAACAGCTGTTTAGTGCTGTACTGGTACAAAAGAAAGTCCCCTCTGCCAACAGCCTTATCCGCTACGCCCAGGAAAACTCCCATCCCGTCTTCCTCGACCGGGAAGCCATAGCCCAGATGAAACGTCGAATTGTCCTCGCCAATGTGATGGATGAGGATGAACAGACCGGTTTGGTGCGCCACAATCCCCAGCGGCTGGCACGAGTGATATTGCGATGGTACAACGGCGCACAAGCATGAGGAGCAAAAGATATGACTGAGGGAGCTGGAGGATCAACCCCTGAGCTGAACATTTCTCTTGCAGATGCAGAAGCGACGCGAGTACTAGGCCGAAATTTAGGACAGTCTCTTCAAGCTGGCAGTGTGATTTTGTTAAAAGGAGACTTAGGCAGCGGCAAAACCACTCTAGTTCAAGGACTTGGTGAGGGTCTAGGCATCACAGAGCCAATTGTTAGCCCCACCTTCACTCTGATCAACGAGTACACAGAAGGACGCCTCCCCCTGTACCACCTAGATTTATATCGCTTGCAACCCGAAGAAGTCACGGCGTTGCACCTAGAAATCTACTGGGAGGGCATCGATGTGCCGCCGGGCATTGTGGCGATTGAGTGGGCAGAACGATTGCAATACAAGCCTTCGGGCTATCTAAGTATTTGTCTAACCTACCAATCTGATACTGGTCGTCAAGCTTACCTCGCGCCAGTTGGTGGCTTTGATTAGTTTCTTCTCTTGGCGTTCTTGGCGACTTGGCGGTGAGACAGCCCTGAAGGAGGGTTTCCCTCCGTAGGGGACTGCGAACCCGAAGGGTTCGTTAAAAAAAAGTAATATTCATCCGAGGATAGAATTGCCGTACACCAGGATTGATATTAACTAAAGATGAGTTTTATTAATAAATTGTTAAGATATAACAGGTTTGCTAAAACATTTAATCCTAAAGATAGATGATATAACTACACGTGGTTTAAATTTAAAAAACCATAATAAAAAACCTGATTTTGAGGCAAGATTCATGACTAACGAAGCAAGTTCCAAAGAAAAAACTACCAAGAACGAACAAATGGATACTTCCACCGCAGATAGGGGAATTATGCCTGCTGAGGTAGCAGCGCGCATGGATAGGGAAGGTGATGCGTTTAAGCACCCAGCTGGAGAGCAAGCAGATCCTGAGAGTATTAACGTCACGGGGGGTTCCACAGTAGACCAAGAGGGGCTTGCAAATAACTATGCAATTGAACCCGAAATGTACGTAAATGAACCAGGAGACTTGAAGCAACAAGAGGAAGAACTTGCTGCTGAACGTGCCCACGAAATAGAAGCTCTCAAAGAAGACGAAGATGGCAAGCTTGATATGGAACACGACAGCCGTCATCGGGGACCAGGGCTGATCTAGCAGACTGCTCTTGAAGCGATGCCTTGATTTGAGCAATCAAGGCATCGCGCTCAACAAAACGTTAAAGCTTGCCCTCTAACTTCTGTATTCAATTTCCCTCTGTCGTAGACAATTTGACCGCCGACAATTGTCATCACAGGCCATCCAGTCAAATTCCAGCCCTCGAAGGGACTCCAGCGACACTTTGTTAACAGTTCCTCGCGCAGGACGGGGCGGTAGGTGTTCAGATCCACAAGCACTAGATCGGCATCATAACCAGGAGCGATCGCACCCTTTTTGGGAATGCCATAAGCCTTAGCTACAGCTGTAGACATCCAGTGGGATACTTGAGCAATAGTACAGCGTCCCTGCATAGCCTGAGTCAGCATCAGAGGGAGTGATGTCTCAACACCAGGCATTCCGGAGGGAGTATTGGGGTACTCTTGGGATTTTTCTTCCAGGGTGTGAGGCGCGTGATCTGTGGCAATGAAGTCAATTACGCCATCAAGCAAGCTCTGCCAGAGGACGGCATTGTCGTGGGGCGATCGCAATGGCGGGTTCATCTGAGCCAAGGTGCCGATCTTTTCATAAGCGTCGGTGTTCAGCAGCAAGTGCTGTGGCGTCACCTCAGCTGTTACCCAGCTAGGTTTATCCTGACGTAGTAAATCCGCTTCTTCAGCCGTTGACAGATGCAGGATATGCAGGCGACGCTGGTACTTCTTAGAAAGTCCTAGAGCCAGTTGAGTGGCGAGGAGGGCAGCAAGATTATCCTGAATTTGCGAGTGAACAGCTGGTTTACTGATACCAGCAAATTCCTGCCGCCGCTGTTTGATTCGGGCTTGATCTTCGGCGTGAACCGCAATTAAGCGATCGCCCTTGGCAAAGATAGATTCCAGCTGAGTTTCATGATCAACCAACAGCTGACCATGCATCGACCCCATAAAAATCTTGATTCCTGGCGTTGGCAAGGCTAGGAGCAGATCAGGCAGATTGTCTGCCGTTGCCCCAATAAAAAAGCCATAATTGACTAGGCACTTATCTGCTGCACGTTGCAGCTTGTCATCTAGAGCTACCTGGTTAGTAGTTAGGGGACGGGTATTGGGCATTTCTAGAAACGAAGTCACTCCGCCTCTGGCACAAGCACAGCTGGCAGTAAACAAGTCTTCTTTATGTTCCAGCCCCGGTTCCCGGAAGTGTACCTGTGGATCAATAACTCCCGGCAACAAAGTTAAGCCTTCTGCGTCTATTTCCTTAGTCGTAGTTTCTTCAAAACTTGCAGCAGATGAGATTTCCGGCGCAACCTGGACAATCGCGCGATCGCGAGTTTGCACATCCCCAACTAAAAAGTCACCATTGGGTAAGAGAATTTGAGCGCGGCGGATGAGGAGGCAAGAAGGAGATGACATGGCAAGAAGGGGAGCAGGGGGGCAGAGGGGCAGAGGGGCCTCTGCCCCTTTCAGTTAAGATTAGCAAATAGAGTCTCTCTGATAAATTAGTTACTAGCGTATTACAAACGGATATCTCTCGTGTGCCAAAAAATCAAGTGTCTAATAACAATTCCCGCCAAGAGCATGAAGGTTCCTGGGTAGGGGAACTAGGAAGAACAATCGGATTGAGCATCATTCTGGCTCTTGGGATTCGCACCTTCGTTGCCGAAGCTCGCTGGATTCCTTCTGAATCAATGGTGCCAACCCTAAAGATTAATGACAAGTTGATTGTAGACAAGTTGAGTTATGACTTTAGTAACCCACAGCGGGGAGACATTGTGGTGTTTTCGCCCACAGACAACATTAAAAAGGAAAATCCCAATCTCAAGGATGCGTTCATCAAACGGATTATCGGGCTTCCAGGAGACAAAGTGCAGGTCAAGGGGGAACGAGTTTATATCAATGATCGAGCCCTGGGGGAAAAGTATATAGAAGATGCGCCCCACTACCAGTTTGGCCCGGTAACAGTACCGCCTGACTCTTACCTTGTGCTGGGAGATAACCGCAACAATAGTTGGGACAGCCACTACTGGGGCTTTGTCCCGCGCGATCACATTATTGGTCGCGCGATCGTGCGCTTCTGGCCCCCCAATCGGATTGGAGAATTGGATCAAAAACCGCAGTATGCCTCATCCAATTGATAACAGTTTTTAAGCGTATCAAGAAAGGCAAATACCGCTGGCGGATGGAGAGCCTCAGCGATCACAGCCACTCCAATCGTCCGCGCCAGTGGCACTGGTAAACTCCTTACCTGCACTCCTTCTGGTATAGGTTCAGCCGCCAGTCGAGGAAATACCGTTGCCCCTAAACCTTGTCTCACCATACTGATAATGGTTGAATCTTCCCTGACTTCGTAGTCAACCTTGAGGGTATGACCGAATTGCGCCAGATGGTGGCTGACTATCCTGCGAAGTTGATGAGTACAAGGATTCATAATCATCGGATAGTCCATGAGTTGCTCCCAACTCAGGCAGGCATCTTGGTTTAGTACCCCAGGCGGTAGCAGTGCCACAAACTCATCCTGCAATAGCTCCCATACCTCAAATTCAGCGGTAGTCGGCAGAGAGGTAAAGCCTACATCTGCACGACCTTGCCGCAGTTCCTGTTCTACCTCTGCGTACAGAGTATATTCAGCGATAACAACGCTAATCGTTGGGAATTCCTTGCGAAACCGGGCGATAACCTCTGGCAGTACATGAGTTGCTATACTGCGAACCGAAGCAACTCGAACTTGCCCACCCTGTAACCCCTTAGCTAGATTGGCTTTTTTTCGAATGGCTTCTAATAACTGCAGTACTTGACGAGCTTCTTGAATCACCTGCTCCCCTATGGGCGTAAGCGTTGCACCGTGTCGCCCCCTGATCAGCAACACGACGCCCAACTCCTCTTCAAGAGTGGCGATAGCGTGACTGACTGTCGATTGAGATAGTTCTAAGTGCAGAGCAGCTAAGCTGAAGTTACCGTATTCCGCGACTGCGACTAAAGCACGCAGCTGAGATATTTTCAACTTATAGTCGTTATTTTCATTCATCACAGCGAAAAGAACTGTCCTCTATTGAATTCTATATAGCAATCCTATTTAAGTTGTAAATTTGCTAGCCCTCAGAAACCCGGTTTTTCCAAGAAACCGGGTTTCGACCTTCACGAATGATTTAGGATTGCTATATATCGAATTTATCGATATAAATTATCTAAGTCATACTTGGATTGTTAATTGAGTAATTGCTAGATTGTATTTGTCCAATCGAAAATCCAATTTAATAGCAATCTTTAGAAAAATATGGATTTACTATTTGCTCTAGCCATATCGCTTATTTTACTACTATTTAGCATTACTAAAGGTTACTTTGTTGCTTATCCACTTTTGCTGTCTCTAGCAATATTCATTGTCGTTATTTTTCTTAGGGGATTTCCTCTAAAAACTTTAATTAATCTGGCTTTAGCCGGAAGTCAAAAATCTTTTTCAGTTTTAACCATATTGCTTTTAATTGGAGCAGTGACATCTGTCTGGATGGCAGCGGGAACTGTTCTAGCCCTTGTATACTATGGTATAAAACTGCTCAATCCTCAGTACTTTATCCTTTCAACGTTCATTTTAACTAGCTTCATTTCTACCCTGCTTGGCACTTCCTTTGGCACTGTCAGTACAATGGGAGTTGCCTTAATGATGTAAGGATTCAGGTATAGGACTTGACAAGCGGAGATTTTCCGGTAATCTAGCCACATGAGCCTAATCAAGCTGCCAAAAGTCCCTGACTTAGAAACCCTAAGGCAGTTGCCCAAAGAGCAACTGG
>JAABUZ0100002671.1_pt1 | contig 28809 bp, 28 predicted proteins | sample 5562091 | NCBI WGS metagenome assembly JAABUZ01 (sample SAMN12813069, study PRJNA571459) | rock metagenome | isolation source: Antarctica rocks | place: Antarctica: Victoria Land, Linnaeus Terrace sud | collected 2015-12-21 | reverse complement strand
AGCAGCAACCCCCGCGTGTCGACCGCGCTATGCCGCTTGCGGCCCTTTATCTTCTTGCCCGCGTCATAGCCGCGGACCCCCCTTTTTCCGTTGTCTTGACGGTCTGGCTGTCCATCATCGCGGCGCTGGGGCTCTCCTGGCGCCCCTCCTTCGTGCGCACCTGGGCGCGCAAGGCATCGTGGATGCGGTCCCACACCCCCGTCAGCCGCCAGTTGCGGTCATAGGTATGCACCGTGCTCCAGTGCGGCAGGTCATGGGGCAAGGAACGCCACTGGCACCCCGTCTTGTTCAGGTAGAAGATGGCGTTGATGATCTCGCGGATGTTCACGGTGCGTGGACGCCCCCCTGCCTTCGCGGGGGGGATCAGCGGCGCGATACGCGCCCATTGCGCCGCGCTCAGGTCGGACGGATACCGTTGTCTGTTCATACCCCACAGTCTACCGCCCCTGAAACTACTTTACACACAGGCTCTTAGAGCCCGGCCTCTTCCGGGTGGGGACTGAAGAGTACTCACCCGAGCGCCTGCGCTTCGACACGATCGTGGATGGGTGCGCGCTACGCGCGCGGGCCTCCAGTTGTGACTACTATCGGTTCTTTACACCGTAGCGATGCGCCTCGTCAACGGTCGGCTCCGGTGTCGAGGGTCAGAAGGGTCGGTTTGTGCAAGAAGCCTTGCGGATCGCCGATGACCAGGACCGCCGGAAACAGTCCGTGGACCACGACTAAACCAAGAGGCCGTCCCGCTATGGGCACGTCGAAGACGACCGTGCGGGTGAAGGAGCCTCCCGGCGGCAGGTCCGTGTCGAGCGGTTGGCCGCCAACTCCGGCCGCGTCCAGGGCATGCTGCGCGTCCGGGGCCGGATCGTAGCGCTGCCCGTTGGCATCGGCGAGGTAGACCTGCGCGTCGACGGCGCGCTGGCTGATGCGTTGGGCCTGACTCGACACCACGACGGTCACGAGGTAGAACTGGCCGCGCGCCGTCACAAGGTGTGGCGCTCGTCCGACGGTGTGTTGACGCGCGACCCGCTGCACGGAGAGACACCAGTCGTCGAAGCAGCGGACCTGATGCGGACCCAACACCTGCCGAGGGCTGGTGAGCGAGACCGTCACAAGCACGGCGGCATACGAGCCCAGGAGGATGCCGAGCCCGAGCAGGACATGCCGTAGTGGTCGCCATCGGCGGCGCGCCAGGTAGGACGCCCCGAGGAGCAATGCAACCACGGTCGCAAGCGCCGTGGCCACCAGCAACAGGTCGGAGATAGTCATCGCGTTTTCGACCCTTCTGTAGCGGACCACCCAGGCGGCGCAGCCCCTTGTGTTACTTTCGGAGATAAAGAGACCATCTGCGTAGTGCTTTGGCCTACTCACGCTGATGTCGCAGACCTCGTCAGAGGAAGGGGTACACATGCCGGTCATACTCGTGACGGATGGGGGCGGTTTTGAAGAGCACAGTCGTATGCACGTCAGGAAACCACGGTATCTTGACATCCTTCGCTGCTGCGATCATACTACACATGACCATTCCTGGTCGCCTCAGGTTGAAGGAGGGATCGCTATGACAATGGCCCGTACACTGGGTAGCGCTGACGAATGCAGATGTATTGCTCGTGCGGCAACCAGTGTGAGCTAACGTCAGGCGGTACGGTACACGCTGCCAGCTGTCACGCCTGAACAGCCTGGCGCGATGCGGTGTCCCTCTCACAGTGATGTCAGAGCGATGCTTCTCTAGCGCATGTCTCTGACCTGACCCAGCCGTCAGGTCTGTGGATGCCATCCAAGGAGTTCTCTGCCCACGTTCCGCGCTACCCCTTCCTGCCGCTGTCATTCCATTGCACAGTGAAGCGCGAAGGGATTCCGTATGCGCAACTTCGGGGCCTACCCAATCTATCTGCTGCTGAGCGGCGCCTTGTCGCTCGGCAATTCGATGCTCTGGGCCGTCGAAACGGTCTATCTGATCAACGCGGTCGGCCTGAACCCCGTGCAGATCGTCCTCGTCGGCACAGTGCTGCTGTGTGTCCATCTCATCTTCCAGACGCCCACGGGGATTCTCGCGGACATGTACAGCCGCCGTCTGGCCGTCGTGGTTGGTCTGTTCGTGCTTGGCGCCGGTCATATCGTCGAAGGCGCCCAGGCGTCGTACCTTGCCGTGCTCGCTGGCACGGTCATCGGCTCCTTCGGCGCCACCATGGTGAGCGGCGCCGATGCGGCGTGGATCGCCGACGAGTTGGGCGCCGAGCAGGTCGGGAACGCGTATCTTCGGGCGGCGCAGGTGGGCGCGCTCGCGGGGTTACCCGGCATCGCGCTCGGCGCCGTGCTCGGCAGCATGCGCCTCAACCTGCCGATCGTCCTGAGCGGGTGCGTCTTTATCGCGCTCGGTCTCGTCCTGCTCCTGGTGATGCCTGAACAGCACTTTACGCCGGCAGATCGCGCGGATCGTACAGCCCGGCAACACATGCGGCACACGTTACATGCCGGCGTGCGCCTCATTCGCCTTCGGCCGGCACTCCGTACCATCCTTGGTATCGCTGTGTGCGACAGTGTCTTCTCCAGCGCCTTCGACCGGCTGTGGGGCTATCATCTCCTGGCGCACGTCACCTTTCCGTCCAGCGGCGGACTGACGGTCGTGATCTGGTTCGGGCTCATCGAAGCGAGTATCCACGTGGCCAATCTGTGCGGCGCCGAGATCGCGCGGCGGCGCATCGACTGGGACAACCGCCGGTCCCTCATCGGGGGTCTGTTTGCAGTCGATGCGCTCACCCTGGTGTTCGTGGTCGGGTTCGCGGTTGCCGGACAACTCGGTCCGGCGCTGGGCTTGTTCTGGCTGGCAGTCATAAGTCGCAGCCCGCGCGATGCGTTGGAGACCACGTGGATGAATCTGGACCTGGAGTCCAGTGTGCGGGCGACGGTTTTCTCCATGCGTGAGCAGGCCGGCGCCCTGGCCGGCATCATCGCCGGCCCGCTCCTTGGCGCACTCGCCACGAACCGTGGCACGGGCGTCGCCCTGATCGCCAGTGCGGCAGCCCTGGCGCCGGCACTGGTGCTCTATCGCCGATCCCTCGTCCGCGGCGGACCACTCAGTCCGCCTAGCGAGGCGCCAACCCAGGTACCCACAGGTCAACCGGAGCGGTGACGCTGTACACTCCGTCTCACAGCCGGCGCCCATGGGCCACCACACGCCGCCGATCGAGCAGCGCACGATCGCCGCCGACGCGCAGTCTGCATCGACCCCTCACTCAGTGGGTTCGTCGCACCGGCCACTTTCTTGTGCGTACCACCTCGGAGGCTGGCCCCCATCCGTCACGAGTATAACCGGCATGTGTACCCTTCCTCTGACGAGGTCTGCTGATGTCGCTACGCCATTTATCGCTGAAGAAATAGCGCCAGATAATTCTGAAAGTGACACCCGTGAGGCCCTATGACCCACCGGATTGCCGCGCCAACGTAGGCGCCCAGCATGGCTGGGATAAGGACAAAGATCGACGACAGCACGTGGTGAAGGTCGTTCGGATACGGAACGGACACGCGAACGACCGCGGCGACGGCCTGTGAAAGCGGTACGGCGGCGCCGATTATCAGCGCCCAGCGCCAGGCACGGCGCGGCCGTGCAAGCCCAAGCCCAAGCGTCGAGACCAGCAGGCACAGCATCGGCGCCTGCACCTCCGCATTATGAGTGTTGACGTAGCCGGTGGTCAGGCTCAGCAGCAGGGCAGTCAGCACGAGGGCAAGCCGTGCCCCCCTCCTGGCCATTCCTTCTCGTGCCTGCGCGACGCGCTGGGCGACGGCCGTCGCGGCGAGGTCCACCAACGCGCGCCGCCACCAGCCGCACAGGCCACGCAGACCGTCCCGTTGCCGCGCGTCGCGCGAACAGTCATGGAAGAGTTGCGCCAGGTCCGCGCTATATGTATGGCGAAAGGCCGCGGGGTAGGCCACCAGCAAGGCCCGGTAGAGTCGATCCGCGACCAGGAGGAGCCGTGAGGATGAGGATCTGGGCATCACGCATCTCCCTGCGCGATCACCGGTTCGCTCCGCGGCAGCAGGCGCTTGGCGCGGGCGACGCGGACCAATTGCTCCAGGCGCCGGGCCTCGGCCGTTGCGACCTTGTGCCCCAGGCTGGTCAGCTGATAGTAGCGGCGCCGTTCGTCGTCGATGGCGGGATCGGGACGCTGCTCCGTCTCGACGATCAGGCCATCGGCCAGCATGCGCTTGATCGACCCGTAGAGAGTCCCCGGCCCCATGCGCACCGCGCCCTCGCTGCGCCGGGCGATCTCCTGTACGATGCCGTACCCATGGCGCTGCCCATCGACAAGGGCCAGGAGGATATGGAAAACGGCCGGTGTCAGGGGAGGCTTGGTTGCCGCGTCGTCCCGTCCCATCGCTATTCTCTCCCGCCTACATTTAATCGGACACGGATACATCCGTTATCGATATAGTAGGCCATATCCGACCCGCTGTCAAGAGGTAAAACAAAAGGCCGGGCCGACAGCGCATCTGCTGTCGGCCCGGCCTTTCCTGTGATGGCGGTGGGAGAAACTGACGGGCTACTTGCCGGTCGCGGCCTGGTAGCGCTTATTAACCTCGGGCCAGTTGACGGTGTTCCACCACGCCGCGACGTAGTCGGGGCGCTTGTTCTGGTACTTGAGGTAGTAGGAGTGCTCCCACACGTCGATGCCCAGCAGCGGCGACAGGCCCTGCGAGATGGGGCTGTCCTGGTTGGGCGTGCCCATCACCTTCAGGGCGCCGCCGTTGTCGGCCACCAGCCAGGCCCAGCCGCTGCCGAACTGTCCGGCGGCCGCCTTGGCGAGTTGCTCCTTGAAGGCGTCGACGCTGCCGAAGGTCGAGGTGATAGCCTCGGCCACCGGGCCGCTGGGCGCGCCGCCGGCGTTGGGGGCCATGATCTGCCAGAAGAAGCTGTGGTTGGCGTGGCCGCCGCCATTGTTGCGGACCACCGTGCGGATATCGTCGGGGACGCGGTTGAGGTCGGCGATCAGTTGCTCCACGGGGAGCGCGGCGAGGTCCGGGTGGCTCTCCAGCGCCTTGTTGACGTTTGTGATGTACGTCTGGTGGTGCTTATCGTGGTGGAGATGCATCGTCTCCGTGTCGATATGGGGCTCGAGCGCGGCGTAGTCGTAGGGCAGCGGGGGAAGCTCGTAGGCCATGTGTGGTCTCCTCGCAAGAAGCGTCCTGTGCGGCCGCGGACCCGGTCCCGCGGCCATCGTGCTTGTCACGCCGTCGGGTCCGGCGTGGGGGCGCGTCCATAGCGGGCGTAGCCGTCGAGACAGCAGCAGCAAGTATTATGCCTGCGTAGACGACCGCCGTGTCGCGCCTTCCTCATCATAGCGGAACCGCGACATGAATAGGGGCGTGGCTGACAGGCGCCGGCTCAACAGCCGTTGTTGCCGGGGACGGGCACGGTGAAGTCCTGGCCGTTGAGCACGCCCCAGAAGAACTGCTGATCGGTGTAGCGTAGCGTGAGCTTCGTGTTTGGCCCGTCGCAGACGGCGGTGACGTGGACATCGTTTGGATTCAGGCCCGCGTCGCGCGCGGCCGACCAGGCCACGGCCTGGATTTGGCGCTGGAATGCGTCGCGGCTTAGCAAGCCCCCCGAGGCCTGTCGCGCCGACGTGTCGACCGCCTGCTGGATGGCGTGGATGCGGCTGTAGAGCAAGTAGCCCACGACCAGCATGGCGACGAGACCGGCCAGGGCCAGGACCTTGACGATGGTGCTCAAGATCTTGACCGCGACGATGATCAGGACCACTCCGAGCACGACCGGGACCAGCATGCTTGTGTACGATGTCAAATGGCCCACGAGTCTCTCCCTTGTTGACTGCTGTGTCTCTTTGCGTCGGCGCGCACTCTATGACAGGCGCGGACGCGCATTGCCACCAGTATGCGCCAAGTGATGCGTCCGCGCTATAGGAGGCAGGACGCTCGTCCGCATCCGTTTGGGCTAGTTGTTATCTTGTCCTATCTCGTTTCTCGTCCGTCCCTGCCATCCCGCGCCAACGGTAGGCCGTGCGCTAGGCCCCGCCGGTCATGCGGCGGCGGCGGTCGCCGCGCACGTAGTCGGTGGGCAGGGGGCCCGCGTGAGGCTCCGTATCCCACATGTCGCTGGCGATGTGGACCGCCTCCTCGTACGACCAGGGTGAGCCGGGGGTGCAGATTTTGTCGATCATGTCGTCGAACAAGTCGTCGTTGCTGGGTTCGTCTCCCACGCTGGCTGTCGGGCGTTCCGCCTGGTCCATCCCATCCCCCTTCGTCTGCTGGCGCCGTTCTCTTGTGCTGAATGATACCGTCGTCTATAGTCTACGTGTCGCGGACGGCCACGGCTACTCTCTATGACCGGCCAGGGCCGCGGTACCGCTGGGCGAGCAGGAGAGGACCGTTTGATGCCGTGGAGCAAGCCGTTGCCGACGGCGCCTCTATCGACCGTTACGTCCGGCCCGCGCGAGGACGCGCCGACGCCGCGACGCTGGGGGGATGGGCAACGCGTCCTGACCATCCTTGGATGGCTGGCCGTGCTGGCGGGGCTCCTCTTGCGCCTCTATGATGTCGGCGGCAAGAGCCTGTGGTTCGACGAAGTGGCCAGCGTGTCTATCGTCTCGCATCCCTGGCGCGAGGTGGCCGGCTTGCTCGACGACGCGCCGCCGCTGTTCTTCTACTACCTCAAGATCTGGATGACCGTCGGCGACTCGACCGGTTGGCTGCACGCTGGTACGGCGCTGATGTGCAGCGCCACCGTCCTATTCGCGTGGTTGTGGGCGCGGCGCGCCTTTGGGGCAGCCGTGGGGGTGACGGCGGCGCTGCTCTGCGCGGTCTCGACCTACCTCATCTACTACGCGCAGTTCCTGCGTATGTATCCCATGGCGAGCATGGTCTGCATCGCCTCGCTGATCCCGCTGTGCCGAGCCGTGGAGACAAACCGGCGAGCGTGGTGGGCGCTGTGGGCGCTCAGCGTCGTGCTGTGCCTCTACACATTCTACTACGCGGCGTTCTTCCTGCTCGGCGCAGGAGTCTGGGCGCTGGCCATGGCCCAGCGACGGCGCGAGCTGTTGCCGCCCCTGATCCTGTCCTGCCTGGCCATCGCGTTGGCCTTCGCGCCCTTGCTGCCCCTGGTCATCTACCAGGCCACGCACAACGGCGGAGCGCGCGCCTGGATCGTGCGTCCGGGCCTGGGCGCTCTGCGCCTGACCTTCGACCAGTACACGTTTTACGTTGCGACGGGCGTCCCGCACCTGCGCGACGCGCTGGCCGCGCTGGCCGTGCTCGGCCTGATCCTGCCAGGCGAGCGCAAGGAGCGGGCGTTGCTGGCGCTGGCGCTGCTCTGTGGCGTGCTGCTCCCGTTCGCGGTCTCGCGCGTGGCCACGCCGCTCTACGACCCTCGCTATGCAGTCTACGGGGCCGTGCCGGTGCTGACGCTGATCTCTCGCGGCATCGTGCAAGGGATGAGGCAGGGCGCCGCCGCGCTACGCCTGGCGCCGCGCATGGCCGCCGGGGCCGTGGTGTTGGCCATGGCGGCCTACCTCGCCCTCTCGGTCCGGCCGCTGCAGCGCCTCTACGCCGACCCCCTGTACGGCCAGGCCGACCTGCGAGGCGTGGCGGCCATGCTGGCGCATGACCACGCCCGCTATCCGCACGACGCCGTGCTCGGCGACGACGGCTTCAGCATCCTGCCCCTGCTGTGGTACACCTACACGCTGGGCGCATCCGGCAAGCATCAGCTACCTCGCCCCTACTATTGGGTGCCCGACGCCTGGATACAGCGGGCGCCGCTCGTCGAACTGATCAGCCCGCGGCCCTTCCCTCACACTGCGGTCTGGCTGCCCACAAACCGCTCAGGGCGCCTGTGGCTAATCAACATGATAAACGTCCGCGGCGGCGAGAGTCCGACGCGCCATCCCGCCTGGTTTTCCCCGCCGGCCAACCAATGGCGCCAGATCGATCAGAGCACGCGCTACGTCGGCGTCTACCTGCGAGAGTACGCGCGGCGGTAGTGGGCCGTGGGCCGTGGGCCGTGGGCCGTGGGCCGTGGGCCGTGGGCCGTGGGCCGTGGGCCGTGGGCCGTAGGGGCGTATCGCATACGCCCTCGCCGTGGGCAGAAGGACGACGCGAGCCAGCCACCGCTGCGTCGGCAGATGCGACACTCGTTACCAGCCCCTAGCAGCCTGTCGGCGAGAACTTGTATGGGGAACATGAGTAGGACCAAGCCGGCCGCACAGACCGCTGCGGGCGACAGCGGGTCACGAGCCGCCAGAGGCGCGCCGCCGCCGTTGTGGTGGTGTTGGCCGGTCCAATGTCAGCATGCGTGCCAATGCAGCGGTCGCTCTGCCCTCCCCGGCGCCGCGCGGCGCCGGGGGGCAGGGTATGCAGGCGCTTGAGGTTGAAGGCGCTTGAGATTGAAGGCCAGGCAGACCAGGCGCCACTCCCCGCTGGCGGCCTGGAGTCCCCGCGGCGAGAATTGTCGGACGCCCAGGACCTCTTTGACGATCCCGATGACGGGCTCGACGGTGCATGTGCGCGCCCCGTCAATGGCGTTGCCCGGCGCGGTCTTGAGTGTGTAGCGTTCGATCTTGCGCGTGCTAAAGACGCCGGTGGCGTAGCCGTACAACAACAACCCTACCAGAACGTCGGGGGCATAGGGCTCACCGCCGCGTGTCCCATAGCGCGCATACAACAGGCTCAGTCCACCTGCGCAATCGCATCCACCACAAAGCGCGCCACATGATCGGGGGGGCAGGCAATCGCCCAACCGGACAGTCACCCCCAGCGTGGCCACATAGTCGGCCGTCTTAAATTACCTGCTCATGTCCGCCAGTCTACCAGAGCATGCCCCGGACACGCTCTCTCCGACAGACTGCTGGAGACCCTGCCGGCCTCCGGGCGCGGGATCAGGGGACAGACGGGGGCATCGTGATGCGGAAGGTCATGGAGTCCGTGAAGTGCCAGTAGTCGGTGGCGTGCCGCCTCACAATCGTGTGAGTAAGGAGCACCTTGAGGGTCCACTGCTCATGGTTGTCGTAGAGTTGACGGGCGAAGTTGACGGCTTCCCGGTCGCTTCCCAGCGATACCGCTGCCCCAATCCCGATCAAGTGTCCCCCGACGAAAAGCTCGTACTCGCGATCCGTGTCAAGCGCCCTCACGCCACGCAGTCAGTGTCAGCGATGCGAGCAGACCGAGAACCTTCTTCTTATTATTCATGTCCTGTTACTCCTCTCCAAAATGCGACCTATTTATGCTGTCGCGACCCCTGTTGTCGCGACCCCTGTTGTCGCGACCCCCTATGACGCACGCGGGCAGCGCCCGCGCTCCACGGACAAAGTTCCCTGTTGACGCCTAGTCCCTGTTGATGCCTACCCTCTCTTGTTCGCGCCCGCCGTCTCCGGCAGCGCGCTCCCCGCGCGGCACTCCGCCGCGCATCGCCTCGACCGCCCACGCTTCCGGGCCGTGTGTGTGGCCGGGGTCCAGGCCCCCACCCGAGGGCGATGTCATCATGCTAAAGGGCCGTTATTAGCCCGCTATTAACGGGCGCGGACGGACGCAGGCCGCCTTGGAGGATGCTTACTGCTAATGGGAGGGGTAACAGGGGAGCACGCAAGGGGATACGAGGAGCCGGAAGAATTACTTACGAGGCAACGCCGACGGTGTCGTCGCCCAGGGGACGGAAGACCTGGACGTTGGGCGTTTTGGCCACCTGTCGCCCAGTGGGATACAGTATCCTGAAGCCAAGGAGGAAAGGCTATGGAAGTTCTGGTCGAGCGATTGGGGCAGATGGGGCAGGAGCGGCAGGTAACCGTACCTAGCAGAGTTATTGCGGCGCTGAGCCAGCTGGAGAGCGGCGAACAGGAAGCAGTGCGCGACGCGTTCCAGATGCTGGGGCGTGAGGGAGTACGGCCCGCGCCCGGTATCAACGTCAGAAAGATGGACACACCGGAGCCCCGCTATGTCCTCTACCTTACTGATGCGCCGGACGTTTTGGTATTGGTACGTGTCTGGTCGGAGGAGTCCATCGAGATTACGGATCTCGTGCGTCCCGACACGCTGCGCAGTCTTTTCCACGCTCAGTAGATCAATAGAATGGAAGACGAACAACCGTTGCCCGGCTTCGTGGCAATGACCTTCGATCCCCCGTTCAAGGCCGGTCGGACCTCGACGCCTTCGAGCAGTTGCTCTCTCGGAACGCGGAGTTATCCGAGCGCGAAGACATTCTGCCTTTCTTCCGGGCACATCCCCATCTGGCCCTTCTAAAGCATCGTCGTTCAGAACCGAGAGGGGGGAGATGGCGTCGGCGAGGTCGGCAGGCAAGTCGTCGACGACAGGTACGGCCACGGCCACCACCTCGAGCAACTCGTCCTCCACGCTGCGGTGGGTTTGCTCGGCGCGCTGCTTGAGACGCGTGTAGAGCGCGTCGGGAACGTTCAGCGTAACGGTTTGGGTTGCCAAGAGAACACCTCCTCATCGATGACGGTACCCATACACACCTCCTTTGCCATCAGTATGACGATTTCCAGCAACTGCGTCCAGAGTTGACGATGTACCTGACATTTTAATAGGATGATCACCGTTCGCCAGACGAGCGAACGCAGCAGCAACTCATTGAGGCTATGTTCCACGCTATGCTATAGGACAAAGAGGGCATACCCGCCGTGACCTACAATGGACATAGACCGATCACGACGACGGGACGCGCATAATGTACCGATTGGAGTGTCACAGTGGCTCTGACCAGGGAAGAACTGGACCGATTGGCGCGCTACTTCGACGAGGTGATCACCTTCTCGAAGCATATCCGGACACAGGTTGAGGAGGTAGAGGCAGGGCACGCCGTCCTCTACGTCGATGTCCAGGATTTCCATCTCAACGGCAACGGGACCCTGCACGGCGGCGTCTATGCCACCTTGATCGACAACACCATGGCGCTGGCCGTGACCTCGCTGTCCGGCGTCAGGATCGCCACCACGGAGATGAACGTCCACTTCCTGGGACCCGTCAGCGGCGGGCGCATCACCTGTCGCGGCGCGATGGTCCACCGCACCCGCCGCACCGCCACGGCCGAGGCCAAGGTCTACGACGACGCCGGCAACCTCGTGGCCATGGGCACGGGCGCCTTCCGCATCTTCGAGCAGCAGGGCAATCCGATCGTCTAAATTGTCACCATCACCACGCTCAGGGGGGGCACGCTCAGCGTCGCTGGTCCGGGACCGAGCGCGCGCGTCGCCGCCGCGCCCCGTGGCGATGCCCCGTCGAAGGTCAGGATGCGGGCTCGTGGCAGCCGTGCCGCGCGGCCGAGGCCGATCAGGCGCAGGGGCAATGTCGTCGCGCGCGGGTTGGGGTTGACCAGCACGATCGCCGTGCGGCCGTCGGCCCGCCGCGCCACCAGCGCGTCGAGGCCGCCCAGGCCGCGTGGCACGGCCAGGCTCAGGATGCGGCCCCCGGCGAGGGCGTGCAGCGCGGCGAAGACGGCCAGGCCGGGCGTGCGCTGGCCGTCGATCACGGCGGCCTGGGTCGAGACGCCCGACGTCGAGGCGTAGAGGGGCAGCGCCCAGGCCGCCATGGGGACGGTCAGTCCGTTGGAGGTGTTGGGCCTGGCGGCGTTTGCCATGAGGGCGAGCAGCACGCGGGCCACGAAGACCCCTTGTGCGGCCGAGTCGTAGCGCGGATTGTCGGCCTCGAGGTTGGTGTCCAGGTCCCACTCGCCGACGAATAGGCCCAGCCTCGCGCCGCCGACGTACTGGGTCAGGCTGCCGTAGAGGGTGCTGAGCTGCGGGTTCAGGGCGTCCTGCTCGGGCACGAAGCGCGTCTCGATGCTGCTGGCCACGTCGGAGGCGCTGCCCGGCTGGCGGTCGGGCGAGGCGTAGGGATAGTATTGCGTGTCGACGGACGTGACGGCATCGGTCCACGATCCATCGGTCGCATTGCTGATATAGGCGTCGGCGATGATGCGCGGCGGCGTGACCGGGCCTCCAGGGGCCGTGCCGCTGCCAAGGGCCGCGGCGATGGCGGCGGTATACGCGGTGACGAGGGCGGCGTACTCGTCGGGCGAGCAGGTAAAGCGCTGGTCGTCGCGGCGCAACGCCAGGGGCACGCCGAAGTGGCGCCAGCGCAGCGGTTGCGAGCCAATCTCCCAGTAGACCTGCCGGGCAAACGCCAGGCCATCGCGCGCGGCGATCAGGCGCACCAGACGGGCGGCGGCCTGTGGATCGTCCGTCTCCCCGTTGAGCACCACGACCGGGGTCGCGCCCAGCGCGCGCGCCTGGCCCAGCGCGCGCAGCACGCTGGCCGCCGGGCGGGACCGGGACCCGGTGGTGTACGCATCGTGGCAGCCGAACGACGCCCCGCGAGGCGCGCGGTTGTCGCCGTAGTTCGCGTCGCTGGCCCAGTCGTAGTCGTCGGCCGTGACCCTGCCCGTGCCGGTCCCGATGCGAATCAGCCCCAGCGTGCCGTCCAGGCCGGGCAGGACGCGACACCGCGCGTCGCCCGGTTTGATATAGGTGTCGGCGGTGAGGCCGACGCTCAGCCCGAACAACTCGGGGGCGACGGTGGGGCCCACCCCGGGTACTCGACCGATGTCGACGGTCAGGAGGGGCGGCGCGACGGCGGGGGGACTGTTTGTCGCCGCGAAGGGGTGGGCCACGACCGCGACGACGAGGGCCGCGACCGTGGCGACGAGGGCCACCACCAGTACGGTCATCGCCCCGCCCGCTATCCGGACCCGGCGGCGCGGCCACGCGGCCCGGCCTAGCGGTGCGCTCGTAGACGTACCCGCCGCGCCACGGTGCGTTCGGCCCCGTTGTAGCGCAGCACTGCCCGGACCATCAGGTAGCCCATTCTCTCGCTCGCCGGGATCGTGAAGGGGGCGGGCGCGAACGTGTCCGTCGCGCCGGTCGCGCCATCGCTCGACTCGACCTGACCATCGGGATAGGACAGGGTCAGGTGGACCTGCACATTGGGCAGGTTGGTCGTCACGACCACCGAGAGCTGCCCGCCGGCCGCGACGCCGACCGGTACGGTCAGGTATCCCGACAGCCTGACGCGCTGCACGACCGTGACGTTACCCATCACGGAGTCGTTGAGACTTCCGCGGGCGCGCACCGCCAGCACGGTCACGGTCGCCGTCTCCGCGGCGGCCTGCGGTTGGTAGGAGATCACCGGCGCCAGCATGGCATAGCCGCCCAGCCCGGCCCGACGCTGCAGCACCTGCGACGTGCCGTCGGGGAAGGCGATTGTCACCGTGAGGCGGGCATAGGGCAGCGTATGCACCACGATCAGCAGGCGGCCGCCGCTCACGACCTGCGACGGCAACTGCAGGGTCGTCTGCCCGGTCAGCACGGCGGTATTCCGTGGGGTCGACGCCGAGAGGGGAGTCGTCTCGGTGATGGTATCGTGCGCGACGGCAGGCGCTCGTACGCCGCCCTGGGGCGCCCGTTTGGCGTGCGCCGGAGTCCCATGGGAGGCCGCTTGAACCGCGGCCGGTCCGCCCGGATGCAGGCACGGTCCGACCAGACTCAGGACAACGGTGAGGATCAGCAGGGAGAGTCTTCTTGACATAAAGAGCCGCCTATTCTGGATATGGTCGATCGAGCCCCGCGCGGCGCGACCGCGCGCCGCGAGAGGACGACGCCGGCCACGGATGGCAAGGCCACGGTCGGGGACGCGGCTATGGCCTTGTTCATGTCCACTACCCACTACTATACGCACTCCGCGCGGGTAGTTCTATCACGGGCGTGTTATCGTTGTGTAAAACTTCTGTAAACTGCCGCGTCCGGCGTGTCCGGCGTGTCCGGCGTGTCCGGCGTGTCCGGCGTGTCCGGCGTGTCCGGCGTCGTGACGTCGATCAGTGGGAGGCGCACGGTCATGGTGACGCCCGCGCTGGGCGCGCTCTCTGCCACCACGCTGCCGCCGTGCGCCAGCACCAGTTCGCGCACGATGGCCAGGCCGACCCCGCTACCGCCGGTGCGCTCCGCGCGCGAGTGGTCGCCGCGGTAGAAGCGGTCGAAGACGTACGGCAGCGTCTCGGGGGGGATTGACCCCGTGTTGGTGACGCGCACCGTCACGTGACGTCCGCGCCCGTCGCGCCCGTCGCGGCTTGAGGATAGGCGCACCTCGCCGCTGGCGTCGCAGAACTTGAGGCCGTTGTCGATCAGATTGGTCACCACTTGGGCCAGCCGGTCGGGGTCGCCCAGCACGGGCAGCGCACCCGCGCAGAGGTCCTCGGCGAAGCGCACGCCGCGCCGGGCGGGGAAGGCGTGGTAGCGAGCCGCCAGGTCGTGCAGCAGCCCGTTGAGATCGAGCGGGCGCCGGGAGAGCGGCAGGCGGCCGGCCTCCAGGCGCGAGAGGTCGAGCAGATCCACCGTCAGGCGCTGCAGGCGCTCGGCCTCCGCGTGGATGATCTCGGCGGCCCGTCGCTGACCCGGCGGCATGTCGTCGTTGTCGGTCAGCGCCTGGCTGAAGCCGATGATGCTGGTGAGGGGGCTGCGCAGGTCGTGCGAGACGTTGGCCACGAAGCGGCGCTGCGCCTCGCGGGCGGCCTTGATCTCGGAGGCCATGCGGTTGAAGGAGCGCGCCAGTTGGCCGATCTCGTCGCCCGCCGCGGCCCCGCCGACCTGCTGATCGTAGTCGCCCCCGGCCATACTCTCGGCCGCGCGCGTCATGGCGTGCAGCGGCCGCGTGATGCGCGACAGCGCCAGCAGCGCCGCGAGCAGCGAGACCACGATGGCTAGCCCGCCGGCGATCGCCAGCTGCCGCACGATGTCCCAGGTGAGCTCAGAGAGCGGCTTTAGCCTGCGCAGCGCGATGACGTAGCGGTAGGGGTCGATCATGCTGCCCACGCCGGCATTGAGGGCGCCGGCGTTGACCGGTTCCACGAGGTAGGCATAGTCGACCGCGCCAATCGTCGCCGCGTCTTTGCCGGCGCCCGTACCGGGCCCCACGTCGAGTTGAGGGAAGGTCGAGAGCGGGATCGGCGACGCGGGCGCCCTCCCGTCGTTGTCGCTATCCGCGAGGATATCCGAGTGGGGCGGCGAGCCTGCCGGCCAGCTGACGAGGAGCACGCGGCTGACGCCATTCGGCAACCGTAAGCGCGCCAGGGGCGCCTGCGCGTTGGCGTTCAAGAGCGAGATGACCGCGCGCGCTTTCACGGGCTGGCTGGCGGCCTGCAGCTCGTTCAGGGCGACCTGCTGCTCGCTGGCGCGCGACTGTAGCACGAAGACGGCCGTGGTCAGGCCCAGGCTGAGCACGAGCACGGCCAGGACGGCCAGGGTCAGGCGGGTGACGAGCGAGGAGACGACCCGCTCACGCATTGTCCTCAAACTTATACCCCACGCCCCACACCGTGGCGATCAGGCCGGGGTTGCCGCCGGCCGCCTCGATCCGCTCGCGCACGTGCTGCACGTGGACGTCGACGGTGCGCGAGAATCCCTCGAAGTCGTAGCCCCAGACGGTGTTGAGCAACTGCTCGCGGCTGAAGACGTGCCCCGGATGGCGCGCCAGCGCCAGCAACAGGTCGAACTCTTTGGGCCGTAGCTCCACGGGACGCCCGCCGGCCAGCACCTCGCGCCGCCCCGGATCGATGCTCAGCGTGGCCAGGCGCAATACGGTTGGCGCGGCCTGCTGCTCCGGCGCCGCGGCGGCGGCGCGAGACGAGCGTCGCACCAGCGCCTTGACCCGCGCCACCAACTCTTTGGGCTGGAACGGCTTGGTGAGGTAGTCGTCGGCGCCGAGCTCGAAGCCGACCACCTTGTCCACGATGTCATCCCTGGCCGTCAGCATCAGGATGGGCACGTCGCTCGTCTTGCGCATCTCGCGGCAGACCTCTGTGCCGGGCAGGCCGGGCAGCATCAGGTCGAGGATCACCAGCAGCGGCGCGGCCGCGCGGAACAACTCCAGGCTGGTGGGGCCGTCGTAGGCCTCGCGGGTGCTGTAGCCCTCCTGCGTCAGGTAGAGCTTGACCAGCTCGACGATATGCTCTTCGTCGTCAACGATCAGGATGTCGCTCATCTCACACCTAATCCAGCGTGCCCTTGATGCCTGCGGTGAGGCCGGCGCGCCACTCGTTGACGGCGAGGGCGTTGCGCAGGGCCACGCCGAAGCCCCGGAAGATGCTTTCCCACAGGTGGTGCGGGTCGACGGCCTGCAGCGAGCGCAGGTGGATGGTGGCGCGGGCGCCCTGGGCCACGCCGTCGAAAAAGGCGATCAGGTCGGCCGCCAGCATGTCCTCCACGCGCTCCAGGCGTCCCGCCGGGGTCCCCAGGTCGTAGTAGGCGTTGGAGCGGCCCTCGAATTGAATCAAAGCGGTGGCGATGGCCTCGTCGATGGCCATCGTGGCCGAGCCGGCGCCGTTGATGCCGCCGGGCGTGCGCTCCCGCACCAGGCGCGCCAGACCATGGCCCAACGTGAGCCCGACATCCTCGGCGACCACGTGGGTCAGGCGGTAGCGTTTATGCGCGAAGCGCACGTCCAGGTTGAGGCAGGCTTGCCAGGCGATCGTCTCCAGCATATGGTCGAAGAAGTTGAGGCCCGTCTCGACCCTGGTCTCGCGGCGCGGCCCCATGTCGATGCGCACCTCGGCCAGCGACTCGCGCGTCTCGCGCCGCACGGCGATTTGCCCCGGCCCCTCCACCTCCACGCGCACCCCGCCCAGGGACTTGTCCTCGTCAGCCATATCTCACTCCTCCTGCTTTGCTGTAGGGCCTGCGACCGCTGTCGCATGGCTCCCTATGACCTACTCGTCGAGCGTCTCCGCCAGGACCTGCTCGAAGCGGTCGAGGTCCTCGGCGGTCCCCACGCTGACGCGTATCCAGCCGGGCATGCCCAGGTTCTCTCCCGGACGCACGATGACGCCGCGCCGCAGCAGACCCTCCACGAGCGGCCCCGAGTCGTCCGGCGCGGGCGCCGCGGCGGGCGTGGCGGGCGACTCGGGCGTGACGGGCGCGGACGATAGCAATGGGGAGGGGCGCATCAGCACAAAGTTGGTCTGGCTGGGGATCGCGCGCAGGCCGTGCCGGTGAGCGATATCCAGCAGCCGCGCGCGGCCCTGGCGCGTCGCCGCCACCACGCGCGCCACGTGTTCCTCGTCGTCCAGCGCGGCCAGCGCGGCGGCCTGCGCCACGCTGTTGAGCCCGAACGGCGGGCGGATGCGGTCGAGCGTCTCCACCACGTCGCGGTGGGCCAGGGCGTAGCCCGCGCGCAGCCCGGCCAGCCCGTAGGCCTTGGAGAACGTGCGCAGCGTCACCACGTTAGGGTACCGGTCGAGCAGGTCGCGCCCGTTGTGGCGCGCGTCATCGTCGACGAAGTCGTGGTAGGCCTCGTCCACGATCAGCAGCACGCGCGGCGGCACGCGCGCGGCCAGTTCCTCCAGCGCCGCCGCCGTGACGGCCGTGCCGGTCGGATTGTGCGGGTTGGTCACGAACATGACGCGCGTGCGCTCGCCCACCGCGTTGGCCATCGCCGGGAGGTCGTGCGTATCGTCGTCGAGCGCCACAGCCACGGGGCGACCGCCGGCGGTGAGGACTGCCTTGTGGTGGATGGCGTAGGGCGGCGCGGCCAGCACCGCCTCGGTCCCCGGCTCCAGGTAGGCCAGCGCCAGCAGCAGGATCACCTCGTCGCTGCCGTTCCCGACGGTCACGTTCTCGCGGGCCAGACCGAACAGGGCGGCCAGCCGGTCGCGCAGGGCAATGGCCGCGCCGTCGGGATAGCGGCTGACCTCGCCGAGCGCGCGCGCGGCCGCCTCGACGGCGCGCGGCGACGGTCCAAACGGATTCTCGTTCGAGGCCATCTTCACCACCGGGATGTCGCTAAGGCCGTACGCGCGGCGCACCTCCTCGGCCGTCCGCCCCGGCACGTACGGCCTCATGCCCGCGAGCACGGCGCGCGGACGCACCGGCGATTCCCTCGTCTCAGGCGTCCCCGGCGTCCCCGTGTCCGTCGTCGTCCCTCCTGGTGTCATCGTCATGCGTCCATGGCCTCCCAATAGGGCGCGAGGTACGACCTGGCGCGTAACTCGGACAGGTCGCGCGCGATCGGTTCGTCGACCGTGACGCCCGCCCGCCCGCAAAGGTCAGCCATATATGCGGCCCCCCGACGGATAGCCTGTCGCCGCCGCATCGGATCGGCGCTGTCGAGGTCCTCCAGTCCGGCGTCATCGGCGTCACGTTGCTCCCCTCTCCCGCGCGCGGGAGAGGGGGCGGGGGTGAGGGTTGCCCGTGCTCCAGGAAGAGGGGTGGGGGATGAGGGTTGCCCATGCTCCAGGACTGTATGGGGACGGACGTCGTCATAGGTATCGCCGGCGGCGACCGCCAGGACGGTGAGCCAGTACAGGCTCTGATAGGCTTCGAGCACCACATCGTCACGCCCGTGGCCATGGCCGTGCGTGCCGTCGATCACCCCGCGCAACTCGTCCAGTTCGTCGCGGACACGGTGAGCCAATCGAGCAAGGTCGGCCTCGCGCAGCGCGCGTGAGGTCGTCGACACGCTGCTCAGATCGTGGTTGCGCAGATACGCGTAGGCGCCGTAGACCGCGCGCAGGTCGCGCTCGATGCGCCCCATCTCGCTATTGTCCCGTGGCCGGCTCTCTATGCTCATGTAGATCACTATAACTCATGGAGGTGAAGCGGTCTGACTTCTTTACGACGCGCGCGCCTGAGCGGCGCGTCAGGCTGTATGCTGGCGCAGATCGGCGCCCCCTGGCATGTCATCGCCCGGTTTGCCCGAGATCGTGACGACATCGGGTGAGCCCTCGCGCTCGTACTGGCGGTGGCTGCCTGTGGTACGCACGTATACCCAGCCAGCGGCCTCTACTGCCTCGATTATATCCCGCACTTTGGCCGTTCATTATCACCATTGCGTTTACTCTCATTCTACGGTCGTACGCCAAGGATGCGCCATAGGTCAGCATCCTGTCCCTGCCGCCCATTGAGAATGCCTCGTGCGGGTACATCGGGTACATTATTAACAGGGGGGACAAGCAGAGCCCTCCTCCTCAAGGAGACGTACAGTGAACGACCCGCGCAGCAACATGCCCCCAGGCGGTAAACAGGGTCCCGGCAGTTCGGGCAACGGGCCGCAGCGGCCCCGGCTAACCGGCCGTACCTGGATCATTATCACCGTCCTGGCCATCCTCTTCAATTTTCTGGTCTATGTGCCCTATCTGAGTAACGCCAATAACAGCCCCAAGGACACCTTATCCTATAGCGGCGCTCCAACCTCCTTCTATAACCAGTTGCAGAAGGGCAACATCGCGACGGCAAGGGTCTCCGCGGCCACGGTCGACGGCGACTTCAAGACGCCGATCACCGATAACGGCAAGACCTACAAGAGCTACACCACCATCCAGCCCGGCGTGCCGGACAACGACCTGCTGACCGCGTTGCGGGCGCGGGGTGTGACGGTGACGGGCCAGGACCAATCGACCCCGTTATGGCTCAATGCCGTGGGGCTGCTGATCAACGTCCTGCCGTTCCTGTTCCTGATCGGCCTGTTCTACTTCGGCACGCAGGCGGCGCGGCGGCAGCAGAGCGGTATCTTTGGCTTCGGCCAGAGCAAGGCCAAGCTCTACACCGAGGAGCGTCCCAGCACCACGTTCGCCGACGTAGCCGGCGTCGAGGCCGCCAAGTCGGAGTTGCGCGAGGAGGTCGACTTCCTGCGCGATCCCACCAAGTACCAGCGCCTGGGCGCCCGTATCCCCAAGGGCGTCCTGTTGGTCGGCCCGCCCGGCACCGGTAAGACGCTGCTAGCCCGCGCCGTGGCCGGCGAGGCGCACGTGCCCTTCTTCTCGATCAGCGCCACCGAGTTCGTCGAGGTCTTTGTCGGCGTCGGTGCCAGCCGCGTGCGCGACCTCTTTGAGAAGGCCAAGGCGGCGGCCCCGGCCATCGTCTTCATTGACGAGATCGACGCCATCGGGCGCCAGCGCGGCAGCGGCGGCCCCCTCGGCGGCGGCACCAACGATGAGCGCGAGCAGACGCTCAACCAGTTGCTGGTCTCCATGGACGGCTTCGAGCCCAACCAGGCCGTGATTATTCTGGCCGCCACCAACCGGCCCGACGTGCTCGACCACGCGCTGCTGCGGCCCGGCCGCTTCGATCGCCAGGTCACGGTCGACCCGCCGGACCGCAAGGGCCGCGAGGCCATCCTGAAGATCCACACGCGCGGGCTGCCGCTCTCGCCGCGCGTCGACCTGGAAGCCCTCGCGCAGGCCACGCCCGGTATGAGTGGCGCCGATCTGGCCAACCTGGCCAACGAGGCTGCCCTCACTGCGGCGCGTAAGGGTGAGTCGCAGGTCACGCCGCGCGACTTCGAGGAGGCGCTGGACCGCATCACGCTGGGCGCGCCCGGCGCGGCCTTGATGAACGAGGAGGAACGCCGGCTGGTGGCCTACCACGAGGGCGGGCACACCCTCGTTGCCTTCATGCTGCCCAACGTCGACCCGGTCCACCGCGTGACCATCACGCCGCGCGGGCGCTCGCTCGGGGTGACGCAGTTCCGGCCCATCGACGACCGCCGCAACTACCGGCGCGACTACCTGCTGGACCGCATGGCCGTGGGCCTGGGCGGGCGCGCCGCCGAGGAAATCTCCTGCGACGACATCACCTCCGGCGCGCAGAACGACCTGCAGCAGGTGACCGGCATGGCCCGCGCCATGGTCACGCAGCTGGGCATGGCCGACGAGCTGGGGCCGGAGTACTACGGCGGCACGGGCGACGACGCGCTCAACGGGCGCGGCTACAACCCCTGGGAGCCCAAGGAGTATAGCGACGAAACGGCCCGGCAGATCGACCTGGCCGTGCGCCGCCTCATCGACGAGGCGCACCGCCGGGCGCTGAAGGTGCTGACCGACAACCGGCCCATGCTCGACGCCATCGCCGAGGGCCTGCTGCGCGACGAGTCGCTCGACCGCAACCAGCTCACCGCTATCGTCAACGCCCACCGGCCCGACGGCATGCCGCCCATCCCCGTCCCCACCGGCCCCGGCACGCCGATCCCCGACGCCCCCGTGGAATCGGTGATCAGCGGCTAGCGACGGGACAAGTGATTAGTGACGAGTGAGGAAGACACGAAGGGTATGATGGACACGGACGAAAGGGCGTGGGTGGATGCCAACGATACGTATTCCAGAGGCAATCAAGACCCAGGTGGAGCAACAGATCACGACGTTCAACCGTGAGGTCATCCAGGACCCCAACGTCTCCTACCGGCCACGCTATCGCGGCGCATTCCTGTACCTGGATCGCTGCGACGACGGGCGGATCGGCCCCATCTGTCGCCTGCGGTATACCGGCACGATCAGCCGCTGGGAGTTCGCCATCTTTAAGTACAGCGACGAGCGATATGACCCGGACGAGTGGCTGTTTCCGGGGTCCGAGCGCCTGGACGGCACGCTCGAGGGCGCGATGCGCGCCGGCATAGCAGCCTATCCGCCCTGATAGATGGGGGCCACAATCGGTCCGTCTTCCGCTCCAGATGTCGCCGGTCGGGTCAGGCCGGGTTGTTGAAGCTGCCCGGGCTGTTCGCGGAGGCGCGCCATTCCGGCGTGCGCTCCGGGTGCGCCTCCGACAGCGCGCGCCGCACCCCGGCCGCGTCGAGGTCTGCGGTATAGACGGGCGTGCCGGGCTGCTGCCGCCAGGAATCGTCCAGCCCGCCCGCGTCCACGCCGTCGAACCCCAACTCGTCGATCAGTCGCAGCACCACGGCCCTGGCCGCCGCGTCGTCGCCAGCGACGGGCAGCGCGATACGCCCCGGCGTCCCCGCCGGCTGGCCGCGCTCCAGCAGGTGCTGCGCGTAGATGTTGTTGAAGGCCTTGACCACGGGCCGGCCCAGTTGCCGCGCGACCCATCCGCTCTCCGTCAGCCCTGCCTCGATGGCGTCAATGCGTCCGTCGCGCTGCTGGGGGTAATAGTTGCCCGTATCCACCACCACCACTCCCGCGGCCGCCTCGTCGAACAAGCCGGGCGGCAACTGGGGAATGTTCTTCTCGGGGATCGTCACGACGACCAGCTCCGCGCCCCGTGCCGCCTCGGCGACCGAAACGGCTTGCGCGCCGGTCTCCGCGGCGAGGTCAGCGAGGGTCTCGGGTCCGCGCGAGTTGGCCACGGACACCTCGTGTCCGAGGGCAGTGAGCCGGCGCGTGAGGGCGCCGCCGATGTTGCCCGCGCCGATGATGCCGATCTTCATGCTGACTCCTTTTGTAGTGTGTGTACCGGGGCCGCTGAGGCTACGATCACCACGGACGTTATCCCGGTTCGCTGCCCCTCGCTACCCGACGGCTTCTACCTACAGCATACCTGTGTGGGCAACGGGTGCGGATAAGAATCCACAGACCCGCCTGCCTGCAAAGAGCGGATTATGGGAGCGAACCTGTACCCTATAGGATCGATAGGATAGGGTGTAAGTGTAACGGGATACGGTCATGGGCCATATGTCTCGGGCGGCGATGCGGTAGCAATGGCCATGAGCGTGTTGTGGCATGCGGCGCGAGGGCATGGGCGACCGGCGGTTTCCGATTCGAGTGTGGTTAGCGCGAGTAACTCTGTGACGCCGATGGAGAGGATAGACAAACCCTTCATCGGAGAACGGGCCATCGGTGTTCGCACGGTGGTTGAGCGACTAGCCCGAGAGGAGGATAGGCCGGGTGACAGGGCTTGTGAGCGCCTCGTGACCTCATCATAGGACGCGTACTCACATGTATGCGGACATCGAGGTAGGGGAGGTGGCGGTGGGCGATCCCGGCGACATGGAGGGGGCGGGCGGCACGGGCCAGGACCCGACGCACGACGGGAGCGACCCCATTGGGCTGGCCAACCGGCGCATCCAGCAGGCCATCGAGGCGCTGCCGGATTACGATGATGGCGCATTCTGGGCGGTGGTGTCGGTCCGTAGCGAGGTGTTGCCGCCGGAGGCGCTGGTACACATAACCAGAGCGTTCAGGTTGCGCGGCAGTATGGCCGACGTGGAGCAGGCCACCGACCTGCTGATCGCGCGCGCCTACCCCATCACCTCCGGCATCGTGCGGCGGACGCTCCTGTCGCGGCCGCAGGATCACGAGGACGCCGTGCGCGACACCTTTGCCTCGATGTGGGAGCAGGTTGCGTCCGGCGGAGACTTTTGGGAGCGCAACTTCATCGGCGCCTTGCACGCGGCCTGCATCTCGGCCTGCCGCCGCTACCTGGCCAGGAAGCGCTCGGACATACCGTTCGCGCAGCTTGACGGGGCGGCGGCCGGGGCCGATGGTGGCTCGGATCTGCCGTCGTTCGAGGGGCGGCTGCGCGACGACGGCGGGGAGCGCGAGCACGACGCCGTGGTGGGCCTCCTGACCTACGAGCGGGCGCTGGCCGTGCTGGACCCGCCCCTGCGCGAGGTGGCGCGGCTGATCGCGGAGGGCGAGCTGACGCAGCGGCAGATCGCCGCGCGGCTCGGATGTACGGAGAAAACGGTCTACAACCGCCTGGGTAAGGTGCGCGAGCGACTGGCGGCCTATTTCGAGGAGAGTTATCGATGAATCACAAAGAAACCGACGATTTTACGCTCGTGGCTGCCGCCTACCTGGACGAGCGGGCCGGGCGCACGGGCGAGACGCTGGCGCGCTACGCAGAGCGCTATCCCCAGTACGCCCAGGACCTGCTGCTGCTGATGATGGAGACCGTTGTCGCCGAGGGGCAGCGGGCGCTCCCGATGGAGACCCCGCCGCCGGACCTGCTGCGACGCCTGCGGGCCGACGCGTGCATCGCGCTGGCTCCTCGACCCGCGTTCAACAGCCTGCTGGTCCAGGCCAGGGAGCACGCCGGGTTGACGCCGCGCGCCCTCGCCGCGCAACTGGGCGTCGGCGTCGACGTGCTGGCCTTGCTGGAGGAGCGGCACGTGCGCGTTGAGACTGTCGTCGCGCCGTTCCTGCGCCGGTTGGCTGGGCTGGTCGGCGCCTCGGTCGCCGCGGTGCAGGGCTACCTGGCCCTGCCGCCGTCGGCCGCGTCGCCCGGCGTGGCCTACCACGCGCCGCGGGGACACGATGCCGCGCGGTCGCTCTCGTTCGCCGAGGCCATCGCCGAGAGCGCGCTGACCACCTCCCAGCAGAAAGATCGCTGGCTCTCGGCGGGGGACGGCAACGACGAAGACGACCGCGAGATCGAGATGGGAAGATAGGCGCTCGTCATGCACCCGTGGCACGACATCCGGGCGCGGGCCCGCGCCGCGCGAGCGCAGTTGGGGGCCGACGACGCCGGGGCGCCGGCCGACAAGGTGCTCGACGCGCTGGCGCGACGGTGGGACATCGAGGTCGCCTATATGGCGCCCGCGCACCCCTTGTTGCGCGGCGCCCGCGCGGCCTGGCGCGAGGAATATGGCCTCATCCTGGTGGACCGTACCCTCTCGCGGCCCGAGCAGGTATTCGCCCTGGCCCACGAACTGGGGCACCGCGCCTGCCATCCGGGCGGGTGCGCCTGCCGCGACGAGGACATCGCCGAGACATCTCTGCCCGTAGCCGTGGCAGTCGGCGAAGGGCGCGTCTGGGGCTATAACCCGCGCCAGGCGCGCGAGATTGAGGCCAACGTTTTTGCCTCCGAGCTGCTCGTCCCCGCCGCCGAGGTGCGCGCGCGCTTCCTGGCCGGCGCCGACTACCGTGCCCTGGCCACCGCGTATGGGGTCACGGCGACCTGCCTGCTCAATAGCCTCGTCGGCGCCATCCTGGGTGGCCTGGCCGATGAGACGGACCACGGCCAGGGTGGCACGGCCTCCGGGGCGGCGCCCGGCCTCGACCCCAGTCAGCGCCGGGCGGCCGAGACCGCGATGCACCGCGCGCTGGTCGACGCCGGTCCGGGCACGGGCAAGACGCGCACGTTGGCGGCGCGCGTGGGGTACCTGTTGGACCAGGGCGTCGAGCCCCGCCAGATCCTTGTGCTGACCTTCTCCAATCGCGCCGCCGACGAGCTGCGCCAGCGGTTGCGCGCCGGCATGGCGGGCGCATCGGACGTGACCGTGGCCACCTTCCACGGCTTCGCGCTGGACATCCTGCGCCGCTTCGCGCCGCAAGCGGACCTGCCCGACGACGTACGGGTGATCGACGAGACCGACGCGGCGCTCTTGGTAGAAGAGATCTTGCCGACCCTCGGCCTGACCCATTACGCGCGCCCCACGCGGCCCGGCATGTACCTGCCCTCGCTGCTGGAGGCCTGCAGCCGCATGCGCGACGGCCTGCTGACCATCGACGAGGTCAGAGCGGGGCAACCCTCACCCCCAGCCCCTCTCCCGCGCGCGGGAGAGGGGAGCGGTGGCGAGAGCCGTGAGATCGTGGGAGAGGGGAGCGGTGGCGACAGCCCCGGGATTGTGGGAGAAGGAGACAGCGGCGAGAGCCCCGAGATTATGGGAGAGGGGAGCGGCGGCGAGAACTCTGGGATCGTGAGTGAAGGAGGCTGCGACGACAGTCCTGGGGGGGCGCGGCGTTCGCCGCGCTGCTCGCCCGTCCCCGGTCCTGGGAGCGCGGGCGTCTCGCCCGTCCCTGGTCCAACGCAGGGACGCGCGGGCAGTGCGGCAAGCGTCACGCGCCCCCGGACTGTCCCGAACCTTTCGTGCGCCGATGACAATGGACAGGCCTTGAGCCAGGAGCGAGAGCGGCTGGATGAGACGCTGCGGCTGCTGGCCGCCTACGAGGGGGTGCTGGCGTCGCGCGGGCTGGTGGATTACGGGGGACTGATTGCGCGGGCGGTGCGGTTGCTGCGGGACCACCCCGCGGTCGCGGCGACGCTGCACGGTGAACTGCGCCACGTGCTGGTCGACGAGTATCAGGATGTCAACCACGCCAGCGCCGTGTTGCTGCGCGAGTTGGTGCGGGGCGGTGCGGACCTGTGGGTCGTCGGGGACGTGCGTCAGTCGATCTATCGCTTCCGTGGCGCCGCGCCGGAGAACATGGCGCGGTTCGACGAGGACTTCCCCGGCGCGGAGCGCCTGGCCGTGGAGGTCAACTATCGCGCCGTTCCCGCGTTGGTGGCGACCCTCGCCGCCGTGGCCCCGGTCGTGACCGGTGCGCCGGCGGTGGACTGGGTCGCCAACCGCGCCGATCCGCCCGCGTCGGATGCGGGGGCGTGGCTGGCCGTTGCGCCGGACGAGCGCGGTGAGCTGGAGGGGATCGCGCGAGACATCGCTCGGTCGATGGCGTCCGGCCGCGCGGCGGGTGACCATGCTGTGTTGTGCCGGACGCATGGCATGGCCGCCGCGGTCGCGGCGACGCTGGAGCGGTCCGGGCTTGCTACCTCGTACCTGGGCAACTTCTTCTTGCGGCCCGAGGTCAAGGATATGCTGGCGCTACTGGAGTTGTGCGCTGGACCCGACGGCTCCGCTCTGCTGCGCCTGGCCCGCTGGCCGGAGTATCGCATCGCGCCGGCCAGAGTCGAGGGGCTGCTGCGCCTGGCGCGCGAGCAGGGCCTGTCCTTCCCCGCGGCCCTGCACGACCCCACCGTTTCCGCGCACCTTAGCCCCATCGAGCACTCCGCGCTACGCCGGCTGGCCGCCCATATCGAAGCCACCCGCCACTACCCCGACCCGGCCGCGGTCCTGCTGCACTACCTGTTCGGCGAGGGCGCGGCGTACCTGCGGCGGGTCTTTCTCCCCTCTCTCGCGGTCGGGGGTGAGGGCGTGCGGGCGCGGCAGGCGCTCATCGCGATTTTCCAGTTGGTCACCCTCGCGCGGGGCTTCGCCGCTCGCCCCTCCGTCGAACAGAACGACCATGCCGAGGCCATTCGGCCCTTCCTGCGCTACGTGCGACGGCTGCTCTATAGTGGGGAGCTGACCGTGGCGCAGGCGGCGCCCTCGGCGGACGCCGTCAACGTGCTGACCGCCCATGCCAGCAAAGGGTTGGAGTTCCCCGTCGTCTACGTCCCCGGCCTGGTCAAAGGGCGCTTCCCTTTGCGCAGACCTGGCGGCGCGGCGGTGTCGCTACCGGCTTTATTGCAGCCCGACGGCGCGGCCGATCGGGATGACGAGCGCAATCTGTTCTTTGTTGCGTTGAGCCGCGCTCGCGACCGCCTCGTGTTGAGCCGTCCCGAGCGGCTACACGAGCGCGCTGCCTCGGCGTCGGAGTTCCTCGCTACGCTTCAAGCCGTCCATCCGTTACCCGTGCTGCGCTGGCCGGCTGGGTCGGCCAGCATTCCCGACCGTGGGGTGAGCGGCGACCAGAGTAACATGGGCGCGGGTGCGGCTCGTGTCACGCTGGCAGATGAGGAGACCGCGGCCGAGCCCTATCCGAAGGAGGTGGCGCCAGCCCTATCCGTCACGAAAGTCGCCGACCATGAGCTCGAGGCGATGGCGCGCTGCCCGCGTCAGCATCACTATCGCGCCCGTCTTGGTCTGCAGGGTAGTCCTGGTGGACCGGGCTACCGGACGTTCGCCCGCCTGCTGCGCGAGGGCGTGGGCCACGTGCGCGCGGCCTGGAGCACTCCGGCCTGGCTGCCGACGTGGCGGCAAACGGAGGCCGTTTTGGGAGAGTGGTGGAGCGGACGGTGGCCCGACGACGGCCGTGCCCTGGACGGATGGTATCGCGCCCTGGCTTTCGGCGCCTATGAGCGGGTGTACCGCGAGCTGGAACAGGGCGGGATCGCCCCGACCACGCGCTTCGGCGAGCGGTACGATGTCGCCCTGGACGACGACGGGCGCCGCGTCGGCGTGTGGGTCGACGCGGTCGAGGAGCGCGACGGCGAACCATGCCTGATCTGGGAGCGTCCCTCGCGGCGGAGCGACGACGCCTCCGCGCTGACCGTTGGGTTGTACGGCGCCGTCGCCGAGTCCATCGCGCCTGAGCGCCCGCCGGCCGTGATGATCCGCTACCTAGACAGCGGCGAGACCCTGAGCGTGCGCGATCCCTTGCGCGCGCTGGAGCGCCACCGCCCGCGCATTGAAATGGCGCTGGCCCACCTCGCCGCCGAGCAGTTCCCCCCCGAGCCGCGCACCGCTGAGGAGTGTACTCGCTGCCCGCTCGTCTTTGTGTGCCCCGGCTGAGCGGCGTTGCCTACTGATTGGGCTGGCCAACCTGTTCCTTGGTGAGCTGTACGTACAGGTTCGCTTGAACCTCACCACTGGTATAGTTTATGCCTCATGGACCTGCGAGGCTGCGGGGATGTGGCCATGAATGATGACCTTGAAGACGAGGAAGACGAGGAGCGGCCATGTTTCCGTTCGATCAGAACAACCAGCCGATGTACCAGCAGTACGCGCAGGCCTACAACTCGGGCAACTACAGCGGCATCGATCCGAACCAGGCGGCCATGCACGTGCAGCAATTCGCGCAGAACGCTCCTCCGGACATGCAGCAGCAGGTCTACCAGCAGCACTTCGAGCAGATGCCGTACGACCAACGCCAGCAGTTCGTGCAGCAAATGCCGCCGCAGTATCAGCAGGGCATGGACCCCAACAATCCCCAGGGCATGGCCCAGGGCTTCACGCAGATGGGGCAGCAGCACCCTAATATGCTCCAGTCGATGCTTGGCGGCCTGGGGGGCGGCGGGGGCCTCAGCAGCGGCCTGGGAAGCGGTCTCGGCGGCGCCCTGACCGGGGGCCTTGCAGCCGGACTGGCCGGAGCGGTCGCCAACCACCTGATCGGCGATATCAGCGGCGGTCGCCTGTAGATCGTCATCAACCTGGATCGTGCCGCAACCTCGTGAGCCCCCGCGATCCCACGGCTCAGACCAAGACTACCGATGCTCAAGCCACAGATTCTGACGTCTACGTTTCACGACCTTCGTCGCGGTGAGCTACTTGCATAGCCGTCTTGGAAGAACGCCGACGAGGAGCGGGCACATCACCGAGCCCTGCTCCCTGCCATTCTCGCCGATCGCGGGGAAG
>JAABUZ0100002670.1_pt1 | contig 28812 bp, 29 predicted proteins | sample 5562091 | NCBI WGS metagenome assembly JAABUZ01 (sample SAMN12813069, study PRJNA571459) | rock metagenome | isolation source: Antarctica rocks | place: Antarctica: Victoria Land, Linnaeus Terrace sud | collected 2015-12-21 | reverse complement strand
GCGCGGCGAGCGGCGGTGGTGGTGCGGGTGCCGTGGTGGTGGGGCTGGGTGCCGGGCTGGGCACCGGCCCCGCCGAGGGTTGCGGTGGCGGGGCGGACACCGGCACCGACGGGGTCGGCAGCACCGGCCCCACCGCCACGGGCAACCCGTACACGGTGTCCGCCCCGGCGACACTGGAGGTCACCACCGCCCGCGTCCCGGCCATCCCGATCGGGATCACCCCGGAACCGGTGGGGGATTCCTGCCCGGCCGGACTCACCAGGTACCGCTCGGAGTTCCGGGTGCCGTAGGCGGCGGTGTCGGTCACCGACGTGGTGGCCCACCCCGTGGACAGGGCACGGGCCACCCCGTCGCGGGCGTCGACGAGCACGGTGCCCACGACGGCCAGCAGGTTGCGGGGTGAGGGCTGCCAGCGGCCCGAGGCGATCCCGGTGGCCGGCACGCGCAGCGGTACCCCGATCGCGGTGTTCGTGACCGGGTCGATGAGACCGACGAGACGGGTCGCCGGGTCGGCGGTGTACCAGGAGGCCACCAGGATTTCCGGGTGCGCCACCACCGTGGTGCTGCCCAGCCCGGCGTATCCGGCGATCGACGCCAACGGACCGGCCCCGGCCGGGGTGGGCACGGTCACCGGTGACGGTGGGGTCTCGGCGGTGGCAGCCCCGAGGCGCCACACCTGGCCCACCGAGTTCGCAGCCACGATCGTGTCCCCGGTCGCCCCGAGCGCCACCGCCCCGGCGGGCACCGCCCGCTCCACCAGCCGGGCCGTCGCTGATCGTCGCGGCCCGCTGCCCCGCTTCGGTGACCAACGGGGAGGTCCCCGCGAAGGACACCGTCGCCCCGCCCGGAATCGACACCGACCCCGACGTGTGCGCCCCGTCCATGCCCCACCAGTCCAGCCCGTCACTGGTGGCTGCGGTCACCACCGGGCGGGCGTCGATGTCCGACAGGTGCACCCCGCTGCCCGTGCTGGACGTGGCCGCGTCGCGGGGCAACGCGGTTGTCCACACCGGGGCCCCGGTCGCGGGGTCGAGCACCGCCAGGACGGGGGAACCGGGCGTGCCGGTGACGGTGACGATCGTCCCGTCCGCCTCCACCAGCGGCACGCTGCCCGGCGTGATCGGGGCCGACCAGTCGGCTTGCCCGCCATAGCCCGGCGGGGGCAGCGACGGGTACGGCGTCGGTGTCCCCGTCACCGGCGGCGGTGCCGCGGCGGCGGCCACCGGTGGGGGAGTGCGGTCCGAGACCACCACCGCCACAGTGGCCACCGCCAACAACACCACCGCGGCACCCACACCCGCAAGCACCCTCCACCGGGACCACCCCGACCGGGCGGTACTTGCGGCGGGGGTGGCGTCGAACAACTCACCGTCGGCGGTGACGATGGCCTGCCACACCACATCGGAATCGGCGGTACGGACCTTCGCGCGGATCGCGCCCTGCCCGCGCCGCAGGCGGCGGGCTTGGGCCACCAGCACCGCGGTCGCCGCGGACCGCGGGTCCGCCTCGTCGTCACCGAGTGGTACCCGCTCACCGTCGATCTCCGCGTACTCCGCACCCACCACGACCTTCGGGCAGGGGAAGGCCGGCACCTCCCACACCTGACCGTCCGGGGCCACGAACCCCGTCTCCCCGCGGCGCAGCGCCGTACGCGGGCCGGTCATGACCCACCACTGAAGGAAACACGGGACACCTGCCACGGTGTGGCCGTCCCGGTCCGGGTCAGGAACACATACATCGTCTGCGAATCCAGCGGGGCGGACCAGCCGTTGTCCCCGTGCCCCGTGGTGGCCACCGTGTAGGCGCGGGCCGCGGCCCCCAGCTGATCCGAGGGCCGCCCGTCGTCGTGGTTCGCGGTCAACGCCACCGTGGTGAACCCGTGGTGAGCGGCCAGGGTGTTCCACTCCGCACCACCACCCTGGGCCAGTGGCTGTTTCAGCACCGCCGCGAACGCCGGGGTGGCGTACACCGCGGACCGGACCTGCGCGTCATAGGGCGACCGGTCCAGGGCGGTGTCGTAGGTGAACGTCGCCGCCGCGAACGCGCCCGCCGCCCCATCCGCTGACTGCCCGTCCACCGGTACCGCACCGCGGCCGCGGGGTTGCCCTGGGCTTCCGGCCGGGATCGGCGGATTCGAGGGCACCGGGTCGGGCGCCGAGCGTGGCGCCGCCGAACTGGGCGCAGCAGACGCGGGTGCAGCACTCGGGGCGGGTGGGGAGGACACCGACGTCCCCGCCGGCGGTGCGGGGGCTGGAGCGGGGCCACCGCACCCGGTGCCCACGGCCATCAGCACCGCGGCACCCACACCGCAGCGGGCTGCGTTGCGGACCCGCATCACAACCGCCCTTCCACACCAGCAGCGGACTGTGCGGTGGAGTAGGACCCCCACCACCGACGCTCCCGCCACGCCATGCACCACCCCACCGCGACCACCAGCCCCGTCGCGGCGAGCAGGGTGAGCAGGCCCCTGTCCGGGCCGGCCGCCGCCCACGCAGCGGTCGAGGCACCCGTCACGAAGGACGCCACCATCGCCAACGGCGCTACCACCGCCGCCCGGGACGGGCCGCACCCGGGGTGGCCGTAGAACGCCTCGAACGCCACCACGGCCATGGCGGCGAACGCGACCACCAGCGACAGCACGGACACCCCCATCACCAGCACGTGCAGCACGGTGGTGGGGTGTTCGCGTACGGGGTACCGACGTACAGCGGTCCATCAGCTTGGATCGTGGTGGTCATTGCGGTGCTCCTCCTGGTGTGCCGAGCGGGCGGGTCGCGGCGAAGAAATCGCCGTTGTAGATCGGTTTGATGTTCAACGGTTCCCCGAACGTGGAGGCCTGGATCAACTGGCCACCGCCGATCGCCATCGCGACGTGGTGAATGTTGTCCGCGGTGCCGTAAAACAGCAGGTCACCAGGCTGATACGACGACGGGTTGAACCCGCCCGGCAGCCGGGCACCAGCAGTCGCGGCGTACTGGGACTGGGCGGTGCGGGCGCCGTGCAACGCGTCCGAGCCCGCCTGGTGATAGGCGTAGAGCATCAGACCGGAGCAGTCGAAACCGCCGCCGGTGGGGCCGTTCTGATCTCCGCCTCCCCAGACGTAGGTCGCGCCGAGTTGCGTTTTCGCGGCCGCCACCGCCAGCTGCGCGACCGGACCACCGCCACCGGCCGCGGCTGGTGGCGGTGGTGGGGTGAAGTGCAGTGACGCGTCGAGGAAGTCCAGGGACGGGCCGTTGGCTTGGGCGGTGTAGCCGTTGGCGTGGACCCCGCCCGGGAACACCAGGGTCTTCGACGCGGCACCGACCCGGTCCAGGGCGGTGCTCATTTCGGTGACCTGGCCCAGCGGGATCAGTTCGTGATCGGAGTTCACCAGCATCGTCGGTGGGGCGCCGGGGGTCACCGACAACGCCGGGGAGGCTTGGCGCCACAGGTCTGGGCACACCAGCATCGGGCAGCCGAGGAACAGGGTGGGGTCGGCGACGGCGGCCACCGCTTGGTAGGTGTCGCCCGGCGTCACCTGCGCTGACAAAGATGTGAAGTCGGTTGGGCCGCTCCACGACACCACCGCTTGCACCCCGTGGTGGTCGCCCAGCAGACCGGCTTGCAGTACCAATCCGGCCCCGGCGGAGTCGCCGAGCAACCCCACCCGGGTGGGGTCGATGCCCTGTGCGGTGCCTTGGGTGCGGACGTAGTCGATGGCCGCGTCGACCTGCTGGAGCTGGCGGGGCCACCGCGGTGCATTCAGGTCGTAGGAAATGTTCAGCACCAGGTAGCCGTGGGTGGCCGCGGCTTTCGCCGCGTCGCCCAGCTCGGAGCGGTCCCCGGCGATGTAGCCCCCGCCGTGCACCATGACAATGATCGGCCGGGCAGGGGTGCCCGGGCCGGCACCGGCCGGTACGTACAGGTCCGCGGGCTGGGTGCCGCCCCCGGGGACGGGGTAGTCCACCTGGTGCACCGCGACCTGCCCGCTGACGCCACCGCACCCAGCGGACGCCTGGGTCCCGGTACCACCGCCATCCGCGGGTGGCGGTGGGGTCGCGCCGGGGGCGGTGATCGTCCCGGCGTCGGAGAACGTCGTACGGGCCAGGGTCATGATCCGCGGCACGTACGCCATCGTCTGCGAGTTCTGCGGGATACCCCCCGAAGCCAGGACAGCACCGAAACCAGCGTTGTAAGCCCCCAACGCCATCTCCGTGACCGACGCGGACGAATGAACCTGCCCCGACGCCTGAGCTTGCCTTACCTGCCCGGCCAACGCGGCGTCGAACCGGGCTTGCGCATCGATGGCGTCCGAAGGGTTGTGCACGTCGGCGTACCCCTTGCCCGTGGTGTCTTTACCCCACGTGGTCCAGGTGGCCGGTTCGAACTGGGCCGGACCCTGCGCACCTGTGGATGAGGTCGGGTCGGAGAAGTTGGACTCCTGGGACAGTTGCGCTGCGATCACCGGGGCCGGGAACTCCGGGGACACCGTGCCTGCCTTCTGGACCAGGGGCACGTAGTTCGCCGGAATCCCGGTGACCCGCAACGTCCCCACCCCGGGTGAGGACCCGCCCGGGCCGCACGGGGATGGTGGCGGTGTCGCCCCACCGCCCAACACGATCAGCAGCAACACGACGATGAACACCGGGGCACCCACCAGGGCCACGCCGATCAGCAGCGGCGAGCCGCTCTTGTCCTCATCAGTCACGCCGACTCACCGCCCCCACAGGGGACGGCCCATGCCGGGCTCACGCCCGAGCCGGGTGCTGCTGATCGCCCGGATCATCAGCGGGGTGCCTGTCCCCGCACGCGGGCCGGGCTGTGGTGGCGCCCTGCCGCCTCCGGGAAGTCGTCGGCCACCAGAGCGGCCAACTCCATGAACGCCTCCCGGGTGGGCGCGCCGAGCCGCTCGAGGTCGATCTCCGAGCCCTCCGCCAGGTGCATGTCGAAGGGGATGACCTGCACCGCCCGGACCCGGTCGTCGAAGTGGGCCACCAGCTGGTCCAGGTTCACCGTGGACGCCCCCGGGCGGGCCAGGGAGATCACCACCACCGTGCGGTCGACCAGGTGTCCGAAGCCCTGCGCCTCCAGCCAGTTCAACGTTGCATCCGCACTCTGGGCGCCGTCGAGCGCCGGTGACGACACCAACACCAGGGAGTCGGCGGTGTCCAGCACCCCGCGCATCGCCGAATGCGTCAACCCGGTGCCGCAGTCCGTCAAAATCAAGTTGTAGAACCCCTCCAGCACCGACAGGGCACCCCGATAATCGGCCTCGGAGAACGCCTCCGACTTGCGCGGGTCACGCTCGGAGGCCATGACCTCCAGGCGGGACGGGGCCTGGGAAGTGAACGCACGAATGTCGGAGTAGCGGTGAATGTTGGGCACGTCGTCGAGCAAGTCCCGCACCGTCGCCGCGGTCTGCGCCGGTATCCGGGCACCCAAGGTGCCCCGATCGGGGTTGGCATCCGCCGCCACCACGTGATCGCCCCGCAGCGACGCGAACGTCGACCCGAGACCCACGGTGGTGGTGGTCTTCCCGACCCCGCCCTTCATGCTGAGCATGGCGATCTTGTAATCACCCCGGATGGTCTGATTCACCCGCGCCACCAACTGCGCCCGGCGCACATCCGCCGGTGACTCCCCCAGATTCCACAACCCGAACGTCACCACCCACACCAACCACCGCCACCCCGACCGTGGCCGCTGCTTCGCCGGACGGCGCAGCACCTCACGACCAATCTCACCGTGATGCCGCGGGCCCGGTGGCGGTGCAGGGGTCTCTGCTCTGGGAGGTGCCGTGCTGTAGCCGGACTCAGACGCCCCGGCCTCGCGGACTGGCTGCGCGGGAGGCGGCGGGGGCCCGGCCACCGACGAGGAGGGTGCGCGGGCACCCGTCCCGGCGCCCCCAGGCGGCCGGTCCTCGGCCCTGCTGTCCGCCGGGAACGGCTGCGCGCGGCCACCGGCATCCGCCACCCGCAGCGGTGTCCGCTCCAAGGCGACCCGCTCCGGCAGCGGCGGAGGTGGTGCTGCGGGAGGGCTCGGTGGTTGTGTCTCTGCCGCCGCGGGCGGAGCCCACGACGGCCCCTGACGAGCCACCCGATTGTTGTTGTCGGTCGTCACGACATTGCCTCCGGCTTCGGTTCATCTGCGACCAGACCGGCGGCCCGCAGGCGCGCCGACCTACACGCGAGCGCTGACAGGACATCTGCTGAGAGAGCGGACCCGGCGCGACCAGCGCAGGGCATCCGGCCACCACAACGGTGGCCGTGCCGGCGCCAGAAACCCCCACCGACCGGCGCCGAGAGCACCTCAACAGGAGGAAAAAGCAAGCGAGACACCCCAATCCGACCACGGCAGAGGACACACCCCTCCGGGGGCGTCCTGGCACTATCCGCAGTCGGTGTCCCCGAGACGTCAGAGGACCCGATCCCCCACCACCACCGGTGATGAGGGGCACCCGCACCGTACGAGGGCCCACGGCGGGGAGTCAACTGTTGAACGTTCATTCGTCGCATCGGCCCGCTAGCCCCCATCGCTCCCTGTCTTCCCTCACCGCGTCTCGGCGGTAGGCTTTGAGGCAACCATAACGCGCAACTAAACCGAGCGCTAGCGCATCGGACACACACGGGGAGGCGACAGAATGACTGAGTCCGAGAAAGGTCCCTACCCAGGAGAGCCGATGCCGCGCAGTGGAGTTAGAGGTTTCTCCCCTGCTGCGTTGCGAAAGGCTCGCGCCGATGCAGAGCTACGGGCAGACGAGCTCGCTCGTCTGATTGGTGTCACCCGGCAGGCGGTCACCTCTTGGGAAAACGGCAGGTCAAGACCGTCACCCGTGACCCTCCTCGCGCTCTCGAAAGCGCTTCGCGTTCCGACTGCGGACCTAGCGCCAATACGCGAAATCGACCTACGGATTAGCGATCTCCGGTCGCAAGCGGGACTCACTCAAGCGGATGTCGCCAGAGCACTCGGCGTCAGCACTACGGTCATCGGCGATCTCGAACGTGGTTTCCGCCCTGTGGACATGGGCCAAGCAGATGTCGTCGCAGAGCTTTACCAAGTGGCACCAGCACGCGTGCACACGATCTGGCAGCAGACCTACGACGCCGTTACGACGCGCCTAGGCTCTAGAAAATAATTCTCGCGCGAATAACTCGGGCTTTCAAGCGGCTACGGCGTGTCGCTCCATCAAGTCGCCTTCCCTAGGGTGTGGGATATCGATATGCACCCTCAACGGCGTCCTGCCTCTCGGCAACGGGAGGGCATCTGCGTGCGAATAGACCCGGCAGTTGCCATGGCGGTCCGGAGAGTTACTGCTGAACGAGGTGCGCAGCTGCGGTGGGTGCTCGAGCATGCAGTGCGGGCCGGTCTCCCGCTGTTACCGCCGCCTGGCTTCGAGACCGAGCTTGCTGGTGCGTTCCCCACACCGCAGCTATCAGCAGTCGAGTGGATGAGTCGAAAGACTCGGCCGCGAGGGCGGCCCACGACAGCGCTCTTTGCCGAAATTCATCCGGAAGTCGTTGCCGCCATCAACCAAGACGTCGAAGCCCGCGATGCCCACCACTGGTGGGTCGTCGAGCAGGCGCTCCGCCTTGGCCTGAACCTACTTCCTCCGGCAGAACAGGAGGTGCTGCCTCAGAGCGCGTGATGTGAGCGGCGCAGCCGCACGCAAATAACTCCACATCGCACCAGGTAGCCCCTAGAACGCCGAAAACCCTCCCCGGCAAGGGAGGGTTCGGATCCAGCTAGGGCCGACGAGTTGGTAGCTCGCTGGCTTGGTGCTCTACCCCGAAGGGACGTTGGCTTGCAGGCCTCGTCTGAGGGTACCTCTTACCCTGAAACCAGTCCATATCTGTCCACAGAAACTCCCCCGCGTGTCGCTGAGCGGGGGAAACGGCCACCTCGCGGCCCCACCGGCGCGTCTCGACCGCCTGGCCGCCGCGACGCTCGCGATCCGCTGCCACCGCGGCCGTTGCTGCGCCGCCCGGTATCGCCGGGTGCGTATGCGGGAGTGCCGTGTTGGTGGTCGGCCGAGCGCTGGTTAGAGCACGTCGCACGGGTCTACAACCGGCACTACCTGCTCGTCCGACACCAGCTCGTGGCCACCACAGGTGGCGGCATCTCGCTCCCTACCGTTTTGGCGGTGGCCACCGCGCACGCGGCCGCGGCCGACTTCCAGACCGGCCGCAACAGCGGGCCCCTGCTTGGCCAGACCGGGGCGGAGCGCGGCATGACCGCGACCACCGGTCTCGGGGAACGCACTATCAGCCGGGCCCGCACCTTCCTCCGCCTGGTTGGGCTTGCCACCGAAGTCCAGGAAGGCCGCCAACGGACCCTGCTCGAGCGGTTGGACTCCGCCGAACGCGGCGACCGTGCCCGCGGGTGGACCGCGGTCTACGCCCTGCACCACACCAGTACCCACCCTGTGGATAACCCTGTGCGCATCGGCGCAGGTCAACCACCAGATGGCACCCCTCCACGTAGTGGTCATGTTCCTACTTCCTCTCTCGGAGAGAGAGTGGTTTCTACCGGCACAAAGCACCCTGCGGGATCAGCGGACGGCGCTCCGCGCCACGCATCGACCAGGAAGGGGGTTCGGGAGAGTCCGTGCGCCCCTGGGGGGGTCGGGTTGGCGCTGAGTAAGGCGCTGCGGGCTCATCCGGAGTGTCCCGGGTGGATCAGGCGGTACTCCCCGCACGCCTACACGCCGGGACTTACACGCTGGGCTCAGGCGGGTTGGACCGACCGCGACGTCATCCAACACCTCAACGACGTCGCCACCACGGGGTTCCGGGTCTATGACACACCGCACAACCCGGTGAAATACCTACTTGCCCTGCTGCACCGCGGCGACATCGGCGAGCGCCCCACCCTCTGGCGCGACGCTTATGCTGCCGCCGAAGCCCACGCCGCGGCCGAGCGGCTCGCCGCCGTACCCGCCCAGCTCGCCGCAGACGCCGCTGCCCACGAAGCCGGGCGGGCAGCCTTGGTCGGCCCGGGCCGTGCCCAAGTGCGGGCGATCCTCACCGACCGCCAAAGGGGTCGGCGGTGAAGGTGCGTGACGAAATACGCGACGGCTCAGCGTGGAGCACGCCACATACCCCACACGCGGGGCCCACCGTGCGGGACGTCGATCGGCGCGGTGCAGGTGAAGCCGAACGTTTCGTAGAACCCGATCAGCGTGTGCTGGGTGGCCTCCAGGTACGCGGCTGTGCGGGTTTCGTCGCAGTGGCGTGCCTGGGCGGGGCCGAGGCCAAACCCTGTCCCCGGGCCGCCGCCACGGTGCCGAGCTTGTTCAGGTACCAGTGCGGCTCCGCAGGGTGTGCACCGTCCAGTGCGCGGCGCAGCGTGAGCGCCGCAGGCACCCGGGTCCGCAGCGCCGCGACGACCGCCGCGGCCATCGCCACCTGTTCCCGTCGTCTTGTTCGGGACCCGGTGGTGTCCGGTGGTTTCCACATGGCTGCCGCCAGGGGTTGCCCAGCATGATCGCCGATCATCTGCACCCCACCGGCGGGCAGGTACTCATGGGACAGCTGTACCACGAACAACCGACGCAGCATCGCCGCGCGGCGCGAGCGGAGCGGCTGCATCCAGTGCATCACCGGATCGTCGAGGAACGCCTCACCCAGCATGGTGCCCACCTGCAACTGTGGACCGGTCCCCGGACGAGGACCCGCCGCGACCGCCGAACGTGGCCTGCTTCGTGTCCGATGGGGTGTTCACGGACGCCGCAGGGGCGAGCATCGCGGCCACGCGAACATCCGTGCCTTTGTCGAAGCTTCGCCGGCGTCGTTCGGTCGGATGAGGCACATCACCAGCAGTCACCTCGTGGACCTGAACGGGGGGACGTCAGCCCTCCACCGCTGCTACGTCGTCTTCGTCTCCCACCCCGGAGGCGATCGGGTCCTGGACACTGGCGAGTATGACGACCAAGTCGACTACCCTCACACAGCTCTTGGATGACGTCACCGCGGCGCATGCTGCCTCACCGGCGGTCATCGAGCGCGCGAACGGCGCCACCCGAATTACGACCTATGAGCAACTGCGGGATGAGAGCCTGCGGACGGCGGCCGAACTCTCTGCGCATGGTGTCACTCGCGGCGACGTCGTGGGCCTCTGGCTGCCAAACTGGACCGAAGCGCTCGTGCTGGAGTTTGCCCTCGCCTCGGTTGGTGCCGCCTGCTTAGGGATCAACACTCGCTATGGGGTCCACGAGTTGGCGCACCTGCTGCAGACCGGCGGGCTCGTCGGGCTCTGCGTTCCCGCAGCCTTCCATGGACTCGACTTCGAGGGGCGACTGGCGCAGAGCAACGCGGCGGCGTCGGCTAGCGCGGCGTACGGACCGCCCTGGGTGTGCACGGTCGCCGCCGGCTGGCGTGACCCGTCAACCGCGGTCGTGTCGGATGGGCCCGATATCGGCGGCGGCTGGTGGCAGTTGGGTGCAACGGAAGCTGATGCGGTGACCCCTGCTGGCCAGGCGGCCGACGCCGTTAACTACTTCACAACCTCCGGCTCGACGGGGGCACCCAAATTGGCCGGTCACAATCAGCACGCCGTCGCCACGCACGCCCGAAAGGTTGCTGAGGCAACAGGAATGACACCGGGTGACGCGCTGCTGAGCGCGCTGCCCCTGTCCGGTGTCTTCGGCTTCAACCCCACCATGGCGATGCTCGCCGCAGGCGGAACCTGTCTGCTCGAGCCGGTGTTCGAGCCCGCGACGGTGCTTGCAGACATGCGCGAGTTCGCTGTCACCCACGCCTTCGGCGGGGATGACCTGTTCGGAAGGTTGAAGGACGTTTGGGAGCAGACGCCGGTGCCACTGCCGCATTTCCGGCGAGGCGGCATCGCGGACTTCGCGGGGCGGGCGAGTGAAGTCATCCACTGGGCGGCCGAGAGCTTGGACGCCGAAATTAGCGGCGTCTACGGCTCCTCTGAGCTGTTCTCCCTCGTGGCGATATGGCCGAGCGGTCGCCCCCTGGCAGAGCGGGCAGCCGGCGGCGGCCGCGTCGTCTCCCCGGACATCGCGCTCCGCGTCGTCGACAACGCCGGCAACGTCCTGGGGCCGGGTGACACGGGCGAACTCCAGTTCCGGGGCTACAACGTCCTGACCGGTTACCTTGACCAGTCGCCGAACAGTGCTCTGACCGTCGATGGGTGGTTTCGCTCCGGTGACCTCGGGCGCATCATCGATTCCGCTGATGAGTTCATCTACACCTGTCGAGCCGGCGACGCTTTGCGGCTGCGCGGCTTCCTGGTCGAGCCCGCCGAAATCGAGCGGTTTCTGATGGAGCACCCAGCGGTCAGTCTCGCAAAGGTTGTGGGCGTCACTGACGTGACCGGTCGGGACTATGCCGTCGCCTACGTCAGCACCAAGCAGAACTCGCCCGAGACGTCCGAGGAGCTCGTTGTCTACTGCCGAAGCCATCTCGCTCCCTTCAAGGTGCCGACTCTGCTCCGGGTGATTGCAGAGTTCCCGGTCACGACAGGAACCAACGGCACCAAGATCCGAACCGCCGAACTGCGCCAGTGGGCCGAGCGGGAGCTCGCCGCCGCCGTCAACGTGAAGGGCTCACGATGAACGAACTGCGCGACGCCGTCATCTGTACGCCGCTAAGGACACCCGTCGGACGATACGGAGGAATGTTCAAAGAGCTTCCCGCGGAGAAGTTGGTCGCCCCCATTCTGACCGCAATCGTCGAACGAGCCGGGCTCGACCCGGCCCGGATCGATGACGTCGTGTTCGGCCAGTGCTATCCGAGCGGCGAGGCACCCGTGCTCGGCCGCGTCGCCGCGCTCGGCATCGAAGTGCCCGGATTGCAACTCGACCGCCGCTGCGGCTCGACGACAGGGCGAGGAAGGATTCAGGACCTCGGTACTCGACCGGCGCTCGATGGACGGCAGAGTCGCCGTCGTCATTTCATTCTGCGTATTCCTGTATCGCGCTGAGCGCTCGGACCACAGGACAGGCTGAAGGTAGGTTGCTGCCTCGGCTCACCTACACTTGATCGCGACGGACGTACGGCAGCAGCTGGCCGTCCACCTCGACGAACGAGAGCTCGACACGGTGCCCCGGCCGTACGTCATCCGCCGCCCGGACCATCACGGTAGGTCCTTCCGCTACGACGACGAGGACGAGTGCGTACCCGTCACCGCTGCTCCCGCGCTGGGGGTGCACGTGGGTCCGCGCCACGCAGGTGCCGACTCCCCCCGCCGGCAAGGTTGTGACCGTGTTCCGGTGGCACTGCGGACAGGCCACCCGGGGCAGGTACCAGTACGCCCCGCAGGAACGGCAGGTCCGCACCAGCAGCCGCGGGTCACCCGCGGTCCAGTCACGCGCCGCCGTCACCGATGGCCTCGCAGCACCATCCCGACATGCGCCGAAAATACCCCGCCGTCGCCGTGTACGTATCCGGTGCGGCAGCCGGGGACCTGCAGCGCGCCCCGCTCGCCGCGCAGCTGGGTGACCACTTCTCCCAGGTGCGCCATCCCACCGCCGACCCCGCAGTGCCCGTAGGAGAGCAGTCCGCCATGGGTGTTGAGCGGGTGCTTCCCGTCCGGGCCGAACCTCCCGGCACGCGCCTCCGTCCCCGCCTTGCCGGGTGCGGCGAGGCCCAACTCCTCAAGGATCAGCGCGACGGTGACAGTGAAGCTGTCGTAGATACCGAACACGTCCACCTCGCCCAGCTCCGTGCCCGCCTCGGCGAGCGCCCGCCGGGCCGCGAGACCGGCACCGGTGTCGTCGAAGTCCAACTCGGACAGGTGCTGGTGCAGGTTGGCTTGGCCTGTGCCTGCGATCTCGACGCATCGGTCCCGTGCCTCGGCGGACACGACCACGGCCGCGCCGCCGTCGGAGACGGGGCAGCAATCGAGCAGCCGCAACGGGTCGCAGACCGGCCGCGAGGAGAGGACGTCCTCCTCGGTGATCGGGTCCCGGAATTGGGCGCCCTCTGCGTGCCGGGCATGCTCGCGCATCAGCACGGCCAGCGGCGCAAGGTCGGCGGGCTTGAGCCCGTGGGTGAACAGGTACCGCGACGCCAGCAGCGCGTAGTACGCAGGCACGGTGCCACCCAGCGGCACCTCGTACGCCGGGTGCCCGACCTGCGCCAGCGTCGCGGTGCTGGTCTCGCGGGACTGCCCGCTGGCCCGGTTCTCTCCGGCGACCACAAGCACGTGCCGGACCCGTCCCGCCGCCACCCAGGCACAGGCGTTCGCGACCATCGCCAGCCCGGTGGCCCCGCCGACGCTCATCCCGAACGCCACCTGCGGCTGGATCCCGAAGGACTCTGCGAACGCGTTCGCGGGCATCAGGTGCCCCGCCACGGTGGAGTAGCCCGCGATCACGGCGTCGACCTCGTAGGACGCCACGCCCGCGTCGGCGAGCGCCAGTCGGGCGGCCCGCTGCTGCCAGCCCAGGCTGTCCGGGCCGGGCAGGCGACCGAAGGGCGTCACCCCGACGCCGGTGAGGTACGCGTTCACGTCGGCCTCAGGTTCGCAGGAGTTCCTTGAGCCGGACCTTCTGGGTCTTGCCGCTGCCGGTCTTGGGCAGCGCCTCCACGACGACCACCTTGTGGGGAACCTTGAAGCCCGCCAGCCGCTCCGCGGCGTACGCCGACAGCGCGGCTGGGTCCGGGTCGGTCCCCTCGCGCGCCACCACGAAGGCCACCGGCACCTCCAGCAGCCGGGGGTGCGGTGCGCCGATCACAGCGGCGTCGAGGACGTCGGGGTGGGTGAGTAGCGCGGCCTCGATCTCGGCCGGCGCGACGTTCTCCCCGCCCACGCGCAGCATGTCCTTCGACCGGCCGTCGTAGTTAAGATCACCGTTGCTGTCAATGAACCCGAGGTCCCCGCTGTGCAACCAGCCGTCGCGGTCGATAGCCTCCCGGGTCGCCTCCTCATTGCGGTAGTAGCCGTGGGTGACGCAGGGTCCGCGGACCTCGATCACCCCAATCTTGCCGTCCGGGAGCACCGCCCTGGTGCCGGGGTCGACGATGCGCACCTGGGTCCCTGAGTGCGGCTTACCGCAGGTGCGCCGTTGCGTCTCGTTGCCGCTCGGGTCGGCGATGGAGACATTCGGAGAGGCCTCGGAGAGGCCGTACACATTGACGATGCCGGTGAGGCCCATCCGTTCGTGCACCTGCTCCGCTATCTCCTTCGGCGCGGCCATCCAGCCGGTGCGGATGCTGGCCACACGCTCCGGGCCGAACCCGCTGTCGTTCATCAGTGCGACGAAGAACGCCTCGACACCGCTGTAAACGGTGATCTGCTCCTGCTCGATGACATCGATGGTACGACCCGGGTGAAAGGCCCCCGTGGTGACCACGGTGGTCCCGCTGGCGAGGCCCAGCACCAGGGTCAGCGTGCTCCCGGCGCAGTGGAAAAACGGCGAGGGCGAGCAGACGGTGTCCTCGGGCGTCACGCCGAGGCGGCCGGCGACGCCCCGGGCGTTGAGCAGGATCTGGCGGTGCGTCAGCAGCACGCCCTTGGGGAGGGCGGTGGTGCCGGAGGTGAACTGCATCAGCAGCACGTCGTCCGGGACGGGTCGCATCACCTCGAACCGCTCGTCGGTCGGCTCGTACGGGTTCGCCCAAGCCGCATCCGCCGCGCCACAGGTAACCACGGCCTTCAGCTCAGGCAAGTCCTCGCGGATCGAGCCGTCCTGCAGCACCGCATCCTCGAGGAGGTCGAGCAACTCCGCGTCCCGCACGACCACGAGGGTGCTGTCGGAGGCGCGCAGCTGGTGGGCCAACTCCTCAGGACGTAACTTCGTGTTGAGCGGTACGAGGGTGCAGCCAGTCCCGCCCGCAGCGAGGAACCAGACGGCGGCATCGACCGAGTTGGCCATGAACGTCGAGATTTTCTGCCCGGGACGCACGCGCTGGCGGGTGACCAGGTAGGACTCGGCCGCGGCGACCCGGTCGGCGAGCTCGGCGTAGCTGACCGCGTCGCCGTCCACCAGCAGGGCGACTTTGTCCGGGTGCTCGGCGACCCCTGCCGCGAGGATCTCCGGGGTGGTCTCCTTGAGTGCCACTGGGCTGCTCCTTCGGTGCTCTCTGGTGCTAGGCCTGGACTGGCTGCTGCGGCGTGGACAGTGAGAGTCCCTCGGCGAGGTGCTCCAGCAGCGCGATCCGCCGGCCGGCGCTCCCCCCAAAGGTGAATACGACGTCGGTGAGGCCTGCGTCGCGGTAGCGGTGCAGCAGGTCGGCCACGTGCTCAACCGGTCCCTCCAGCCGGCCGATGTCCCAGGGATCGCCGCCGGCGCGCTCCGCGAGCACGAGCGGGCAGTGCAGCGCCGCGCCGAACGTCGCGTCCGTCCGCTCGTCTGCCGCGAGGGAGCGGATGCGGTCTAGCCCCTCCGCCAGCGCCTCCGGGGTGGTGCCGCGCACGTGCGGATGCCACACGTCGCCGTACCGAGCGGTCCGGCGCAGCGCGGGGGCGCCGTTGCCGCCGACCCACACCGGTGGGGGTGCGTCGTGGCCGCGCGCCGGGTTGAGGTACATCCCCGGCACCGAGATGAACTCGCCCTCGAACGAGATCGGCCCATCGGTGGCCCAGGCGTCGCGGAGGAAACGCAGCGTCTCGTCGACCCGCCGACCGCGGCTCCCGAAGTCACTGCCGAGCGCTGCGAATTCCTCGGCCAGCCAGCCCACCCCGGCGCCCAGAACGAACCGCCCCCGCGCGAGCAGGTTCACGGTGCCGATGGTCTTGCCCCACAGCGCCGGTGAGCGGTATGGCAGGATAGCGACGCTCACCCCCAGCCGGAGCCGGTGGGTGACCGCGGCGAGGTAGGACAGCACGCTCATCGGCTCAAGGAACGGCCGGTCGGGCGGCACCTCGTAACTGTCGTCCTTGTCGTTGCCCCCGTAGGGGTAGACGGACTCCTGCTCCTCCGGCAGCAGCACGTGGTCGCCGCACCACAGGGAGTCGAAGCCAAGCGCCTCGGCCGCCTCGGCCACCGATCGCAACGCATCGGGCCCCGCGGCAAAGCCGGTGTGGGGTGCCAGCACCCCGACGTTGACGCCCTCCATGCTCACCCTTCCTCCCGTAACTCGGCGCCGTTCTTCGACCGGAAGGCGGCGATGCGTTCCCGGAACGTGTCATACGACGTGGTCATCCCGAAGAGCGCTGCCTCGCCTGCCAGCCCGACGTGGTTCGAGCCCTCGGTGACCAACCGGACCGCGTCGAGGATTAGCGCCGTGGTGCGCTGGTCGCCGGCGCCCAGCCGGGAGGCGAGCTCAGCGGTGGCCGCCTCGAGCTCCGCGTCTGGCACCACCCGGTCGACCAGGCCGTGCTCGAGCGCCTCCCTTGCGGGGAGGAGGTCACCGAGCAGCAGCATTCGCAAGGCCACGCCCGTGGGCGCCAGCCGGGTGACGCGCTGGGTCCCGCCGGCGCCGGCCAGGGTCCCCATATTCACCTCGGGCAGACCGACTACGGCGTGGTCGGAGGCGAGCCGGAAGGTGCAGCACAGCGCCAACTCAAAGCCTCCGCCGAGCGCGTAGCCGCGCAGCATAGCCACCGACGCCTTGCGGAGCTGAGCGATCTGACCGCAGATCCGCTGTAGCCGCAGGGCGTTCTCATACGCCGCGTACGCGTCCCGCTCGACGAGCTCGGTGAGGTCGGCGCCGGTGGAGAACGCCCTCTTTCCCGCCCCGCGCACTACCAGGACGCGGGCGTCCGCGTCCTCCCCGACGTAGGCGATCTTATGCGAGAGCTCGGTCCAGTCGTCGTAGGACAGGGAGTTGTGTTTCTCCGGTCGGTCCAAAGTGATCGTGGCGACGCCGTCGGCGACGGACAGCCGGACGTGCTCAGACATGGCTCTCTCCCAAGTAGATGCCTGCGACCCGGGGGTCGCCGACCAGCTCACGGGTCGGGCCAGACAGCGCCACTCGACCCCGTTCGAGCACGTAGCCACGTTGGGCGATCTGGAAGGACTGGGTGACGTTCTGCTCGACGATGAGCAGGGCGAGCCCTTGGGCGGCCAGCTGGATCAATCGCTCATAGATCTCCTCCACCACCTTCGGTGCCAGCCCCAGCGATGGCTCGTCGACCATGAGCAGCCGCGGGTTGCCCATCAGCGCGCGGGCCATCGCGACCATCTGCTGCTCACCGCCGGAGAGGTTGCCCGCAAGGACGGTCCAGCGTCGCTGGAGCGACGGGAACAGCTCGGTCATCCGCTGCAGGTTGGCTTCGCGGTGCGCGCGCACCTCCCGGTGGGCGGAGGCGACCTTGAGGTTCTGCTCGACGGTCAGATCGGGGAACAGGTGCCGGCCCTCGGGGACGTGCAGCAGCCCCATCCGGGTCCGTCGGTGGGCCGGCACGCCGGAGAGGTCCTCGCCCGCGAACCTGATCTGACCGTCGAACTGGTCGGCGACACCGGACAAGGTACGCAGCAGGGTCGTCTTGCCGGCGCCGTTCGGTCCGACGACGGCGACGATGCCGCCGGCGTCAATCGACAGGTCGAGGTCTTCGATGACACGGTACCGGCCGTAGCCGGCGCTCAGTGAGCGGATCTCCAGCAACGCGCTCATGACGCCTCCCCGGAGAAGGCGGCGGAACCGGCGGCGCCGAGGTAGGCGGTCCGGACGTTCGCCATCCGGCCGACCTCGGCCGGCGTGCCGTCGGCGATGCGGCGGCCCTGGTCCAGCACCACAACCCGATCGCATAGGTCGACGATGATCGGCATGTCGTGCTCCACCAAAACAACCCCGACACCCCGGCCGCGCAACTCTCGGACCGTTTCGGCGACCCGGCGCCGTTCCGCGAGGGTGAGCCCGCTCATGGGCTCGTCGAGCAGCATCGCCGCAGGCTCCAGGGCGAGCACCCGGGCGAACTCGAGCAGCCGGTGCTGGGCGAGCGACATCGATTCGACGGGCGTGTGCGTCTCGGGGCCGAGACCGACGAACTCCAGCACCTCCGCGGCCGCCTTGGTGGCGGCGGCGCGGCGGGGGTGTCGCACGTGCCCGGCGACCATCACCGACTCTAGGCAGGTCATCCCGACGATCGGTTCGACGACCTGGAAGGTGCGGCCCATGCCGAGCCGGACCCGGACGTGCGGCTTGTGCCTGGTCACACGCTGGCCTCGGAAGACGACCTCGCCCGACGATGGCGGCACGAAGCCGGAGAGGATATGGAGCAAGGTGCTCTTGCCTGCCCCGTTGGGTCCGACCAGTCCAAGGCACTCGCCCTCGCCGAGGGTGAAGTCCACGTCCTCGAGTGCGTGTACGCCCCGGTAATTCTTGCAGATGCCCTCGGCCTCAAGCAGCATCGAGCAGCTCCTTGCGGGATTCCTCCGCGCCGGGCGCCGGCCGCCTGCGCAGTCGGCGCCAGCCCTTGGCGAGCGCCGGCAGGACCCCGCCCGAGAACGCGATCACGACCACGATCAGAATCAGCCCGCGCAGCACCCCGGCGTAGCCGGGGTCGGCGTTTTGCCGCAGGATTTCCTCCATCGGGATGAGGATTAGCGCCCCCACCAGGGGGCCCTCGGGACGGGAGCGACCGCCGATGATCGCCGGCAGCAGGATGGCCAGCGAGAAGGACCAGTCCAGCAGGCTCGGCGGGTCTACGAAGAGGTTCTGCTGGGCGTAGAACGTCCCGCCGAACGCGCTCATCCCACCGCTGAGCGCCATGCCTAGCGCGGAGATGGCGGTCGGGTTGAGGCCGCTGGCCTGCGCTGCCCGCTCGTTGACGCCGACCGCAGCGATCCACTTACCGATCCGCTGGCCGCGGACCCACCAGGTGAGCAGCAGGACGAGCATCACCATCACGGCCGCGATCATCAGATAGGGCTTGGTGGAGACGAACTGGAAGTCAGCCACTCCCTTCTGGCTGAGCGGGACCAGCAGGCCCCTCGCGCCGCCGAGGTAGTCGATGTTCGACACCAGTTGCGCGGCGAGCAAGGTGAAGGCGAGCGTGACCATCGCGAAGAAGATGCCCTCCAGCCGGTACCGCGAGGCAATCCAGCCGATGAACGCTCCGGCGACCGCGGCCAGGACCACGCCGGCGAACATTCCCAACCACGGCGAGATACCCGCCATGATGAAGAGCAGCGTCGAGGTGTACGCGCCGATGCCTACGAAGATGGCGTGGCCGAGCGAGAGCCGGCCGCCGAAGGCACCTGTGAGGTTCCAGCAGGTGGCGAGATAGGCGTAGAACAACGCGGTGGTGAGGACCGACTGGACGTTTACCGACGCGACGTAGGGCGTGACGAAACCGAGTACCGCCACCGCAGCGAGGGTGACGAGTCGGACGAGCCAGGTGCTGTTCACAGCTTGTTCCCCATGATCCCCTGCGGTCGGAGCAGCAGGACGAGCACGAACAGGATCCACACGGCACTCAGCCCGAGCGTGCCCGGGAGGTAGGCGCTCCCGAAGTTCTCGGTGAGGCCGACGATGACCGCCGCCAGGGCTGCACCGCGGAGGCTGCCTGCGCCGCCAAGGATGACCACGACGAAGGCCAGCAACACGAACCGGTCCCCTAGCGTGGGCGAGACGCTCGTAGTGGTGAGGACCCACGGAGCGATTAGGCCGAGGACGCCCACCCCGAGTGCCATCGAAACCGCCATCACCTTCTGCACTGAAATGCCGGCCAGCTCGGCGGCCATCGTGTCCTGGGACGCGGCTCGGATCTGCTGGCCCAGCTCGGTGCGGGTGATGAACAGATAAAGCGCGGCGGTTGCCGCCGCTCCTAGGAAAAACAAGATCACCCGGTTCCACGGCAGCGAGGCCCCCAGGAGCTGGAGCGAGCCGCCGATCCCCGCGTTCGCACGCCCCCGCGGCGAGGCACCGAACACGAGGAGCACCACGTTCTCTAGCACTACCGCGAGTCCCAGGGTGATAAGGAGGTGGAAGGTGTGGTCGAGGTGGTAAGCGGGCCTGATTAGGCCCGCGTACAGCACCCCGCCCAGCACCGCCATGGCAGCCATCACCAGCAAGCTCGTCACCCAGATCGAGCCAACGTCGCCGATGGCGACTGCGGCGTACATCCCGATCATCAACAGGGCGCCGTGGGCGAAGTTGACGACACCCATCACACCGAAGACGAGCGCGAGTCCCGCAGCAACCGCCATGAGCAGACCTGCTTCGAGGACGCCGCTGAAGAGGGCTTGGAGGAAGACGGCCATGGTCGCGTGGTCAGCGCCCGATCGGCTCGTACTTGGCGCTGGCGAGGTCGGCCGGGAAGACCGTTTTCCACTGACCGCCCTGGGCCTGTGCCATCAGGATGCTCGGGTGCGCCTGGCCGTGCTCATCGAACTTGATGGTGCCACCGCTGGGGATGATGTTTGCCTGCGGCGAGGTGAACTTGTCCGAGCGGAGGCTGGCGGCGACCTTCTCCGGCGTGACGTCCTTGCCGGCGTTCTGGATGGCCTCCTTGAGAACGTAAGCCGCCGAGTAGGCGTAGGCCGCGTCATCCGTCGGGACACTGTTGTATTTCTTCTCGTAGGCCGCAGCGAAAGCTTTGCTCGCGTTGTTCTCCAGGCTCGGTGACCACGAGGTTGAGCTGGTCACGCCCTCGGCGAGCCGGCCGAGGTCGAAAAACGTGGGGTCGACGATTCCGGAGCCGACGGTCATGTAGGGCACATGGTAGCCAAGCGAGTCCATTGAGCGGATCGCACCCATGCTCGACTGCAGGTACGTTGACGCGTAGATCGCCTGTGCACCGGCCGAGCGCAGCTGCGCGAGTTGGGTAGACAAGTTGGTTTGGCCCTGCTCAAGTGCCTGGGCGCCCACCACCTGTAGGTCAGCCGCCTTCGCGGCGTTGGTGTAGGCCGTCTTGGCCGACTGGCCGTACTCGGTGCCGTCGTCCAGCAAACCTACTTTGGAGATCTGCTTGCCGCCGTTGTCGCCCTGCCAGACGAGGAACTGGCTCATCGTCTTGGCCCACTCCGGCAGCGCTGGGCGGGTGCGGAAGGTGTACTTGAAGCCTGACTCCGTAATCGAGGTCGCCGAGGAGTACGGCACCAGGTACGGCGTTTTCAGCTGCTCGGCGGTCTGTGCGACTACGAGGGTAACGCCGGACTCGTAGGACCCAGTGAGGGCGACGACCTTCTTCTGCTGCACGAGCGTCCGTGCGGCGCGGGCGCCGGTGGCCGGGTCGCCGGTGTGGTCGGCGAACTCGAAGGTGAGATTCTTGCCATCGATGCCGCCAGCTTGGTTGATCTCCTGCTGCGCCAACTCGTAACCGCGCCGGATGTTCTGTCCCACCGAGGCGGTGCCACCTGAGAGCGGTATTACAGCCCCCACCGTGATCTCGCCGCCGGCGGACGAGCCGCCGCTGCCGCTGCAGCCCGCGATGATCAGCGGCGCGATACCGGCCACGGCCAGGATCCGAAGCCTTCGTGCTCTGCCCATTGAGCCACCTCGTGGTTGGGGTCGGACAGCGATCCGACGGTTCTGGTTACTTGCGGACCAGCAAACAGGCTGCTGCCTCATTGTGTCAAGCACCGCGTTGACTCATCAAAAGCGCGCCTACGTGGGAGCGCCACAGCCGGGGGTGACGGGATGGGGCGCCTGCGTGCGCACGCTTCACCGAGATGTCACGTACTGGCGAGAGATGGCTCCCGGCACCACCAGGTTCGGGGCAGCATGTGGAGCGGCGCCGCGCGCCTCGACTTGCTAGAAAGTCAAGAATGAGATTTGCTGCGGGGGTGGACGCAGCCGGGACGTGGGTCGGCCGCCGCGAGGACTATCCTCCGTACGACGTCACCCGGGTGGACGTGGCGCGCTTCGCCCACAGCATCGGCGCCCGCGCGCCGAAGCACTTCGACCCTGCGGTCGCCCGGGCCCTGGGGTACGCCGACGTGGTGGCACCGCTCGGTTACTACACGGTCATCCGCCACACCATGTCGAACCTCGTCCCGCTCACCGAGTTGACCCGAGACGGCATGGCGCCCGACCTGACCCCGCCGACCTCCTACCGGCGTCGCATCGCAGCGGAGTCGCGGGTATGGTTCCACCGCCGACTCGTGGCTGGTGTCCGGGTGAGGATGACCAAGACGATCCGCGCCGTCGAGGACAAGCAGGGCCGCTCCGGCGCGTTCACCGCGGTGACCTACCGCCTCGACTTCCTGGTCGACGACGCGCTCGCCGTCGTCGAGGACTTCGTCCGGGTACTGCGATGACCCGCGGCGGGCAGCAGGAAAACCTGCCGGCGGTCCCGTGCCTGACGAACCGGCCCGACGCCGTCCAGTTGTTCAGCTTTTCCGCCGCCACTTGGAACCAGCACCGGATCCACTACGACGAGCAGTACACCCGCGAGCACGAGGGCTACGACAGGCTACTCGTGCAGGGTCCCCTACTCGGCAGCTGGATGCTCGAAGTCGCGGAGAACTGGGCCGAGGGCTGGGGCGAGGTGACCCGGTTCGCGTTCCGCACGCACCAGCCAGTTTACGTCAACACCGAGCTGCGCGTCAGCGGCGACGTGGCCGCCGGGTCCCCGCAGCCGTCCGTCCATCTGTGGGTGGCCCTGGCCAACGGAATGCGCGTAGCCACGGGCGAGGCGGAAATCCGGCCCGGCCGCCTCGGCGTCATCCCGCGACCAGAGCGACGTCCGCTGTGACCGCCCTCCTCCGAAATCTGATCCCGCCGCCGGGCCCGGCGGCGCGTCTAGTCTGGCAGCCTGCGCAGGAAGAGAGACAGACGTGGGTCGTCAAGCCGTGACGCGGCGCGAGGTGCTTAACCAGTCCGCGAAACTATTCGCCGCCCATGGGTACCGCTCGACCAGCCTTCAGGCGGTCTCGGACCGCCTTGGTGTGACGCGGCAGGCGCTTTACTACCACTTTATGAGCAAGGGTGAGATCCTTGGCGCCCTCTTCGATGAGCTGATGACGAAACTGGAGGCAGCCAGCGACGCGGCGCCGCGCGACTCGGCCCAGCCCTGGTTCGTGTCTCTGCTGCGCGCGCACATTGAGGTGTGCGCGTCCAACATTGACCTGCTGTCGCTGCTGCTGCACGAGCGTCCCGAGATCGCCAAGCTAGAGGGGCTGCGTGCGGACAAGCGCCGACGCGAGTACACCAACCTCTTCATGGATGCCTACGAGAAGGGTGTGGCCGAGGGTCGCCTCGTCGACGTCGACAGATGGATCGCGGTGAACACCCTGCTGTCGGCCACCAACGGGATCAGCGCCTGGTTCCACGGCAGCCAGGCCCATCGCTCGGGCGAGCAGTTTCGCACCGATTTGACCAGGCTACTCGCCCAGGGCTACTTGGTCGAGAACGACTCCAACCCGGCACCGGGAATCGCGGCGGCGGTCGCGGACTGACCTGCGTCCGCCTGGGCTTTCAACGGGCGCCCCCCGGCACCGCGAGGCCCTCGACGGCCAGGGTCTCGTCGGCGACGTCGCGGACCTCGACTCGGAGCTCGGCGTCCTGCGCGATTAGCCGAATCTCGTACTCTCTACCCGGTCGTACCGGCGCCCGGAACCTCAAATCCCGCAGCAGTCCGCCGGCCAGCCACCGGTCGCCCAGCTCGGCGAGGAGCAGGTCCTCGATGAGCGCGAGGCTGTAGTGGCCGTGCGCGATGGTGCCCCCGAAGCGCGTACCGGCGGCGTACTCGACGTCTACGTGCAGCGGGTTGTGATCCGCCGAGAGCCGTGCCCAGCGGTCGATCACGTCCTGCGACATCGCGAAGCGGCGGGACGCCGTGCCGGCGCTCATACCGGCCACCCCGCCACGATTCGGACCGTCGCCACATGCTCACCGTGCTGGCGAGCGGTGGTCACGAAGACCGCCTTCCGGCGGCAGCGGGCGTCCTCCACTGCGCTCTCGACGACGGCCTTGATCTCAAGCGGCTCGCCCAGTGCTGCAGGGTGCATCCACCGGATCTCCTGGCCGAGCAGCACGCCTCCGCCGGGCATCCGGTGCCGCCGCAGGTAACCGAGCCGACCAAAGACCGCAGCATACCCGGGCGGGACAGTCTCCCCCTGGTCGGCGGTGCCGGTGACGGATCGATACTCCGCGACCTCCTCGGCGGTCACGGTCATCGCGAACTCGGGGAACTCGCAGATGTCGCGCACCACGTCGAAGGTCAGCAGCGGGAGGTCCTCCTGCGCCGCGACCTCGCCCGCATGGGTCATACGGACTCCTCCCAGTCAAAGAGCCGGTGACGGGGCGTCTTGCTTCCCAACGGGATCTTAAGGGTCTCGGCCAGCCAACGAGCCGCGTCGGTGACGGCCTCCCGGTCGATGCCGGTGCGCACCCCCATCGCCTCCAGCACCCACACCACGTCCTCGAGCGCCACGTTGCCGGCGGCACCCGGTGCGAACGGACACCCCCCGATGCCCGCCAGGGAGGCGTCCACGAGCCGGGCGCCAGCCTCCACGGCAGCGACGACGTTGGCGACCGCCGCTCCTCGGCAGTCGTGGAAGTGCACCCCGATGGTGGTGTCGGGCAGTGAGCGCACCAGCGTGGCAACGACCTTCCGCACCTGCTCCGGGTCGGCGACGCCGATGGTGTCGCCGAGAAAGATCCGGTCGTAGCCGGCCTCGCGCAGGGACGCCGCAAGCGAGACAACTCGGTCGGCGGAGACTGCGCCGTCGAAGGGGCAGCCGAAGGCCACCGCCACGGTCGCGCTCATCAGGGTCTCCGGGGCGTCGCGGCGCATCACAGCCGCCTGCTCGAGCATCGCGACGGTGTCGCGGCGGAAGTTCGCCTGGGACATCCCGTCGGTGGCCGGCACCGCGATCGAGATCTCGTCGAGCTCCCACGCCAGGGCGTTGTCGAGCCAGGAACGGGTGCCGACGAACGCGGCGAACCGGGTGCCCGCCCTCTGCTCCGCACGCTGGGCGAGCACCTGCTCGCACAGGTCGGCTGCGTCGGCGAGCTGCGGCACCACCTTGGGCGAGACGAAGGAGGTCACCTCGATCGAGCCGACACCGGCCTCGGCCAGGCGGCGGACCAGCTCCGTCTTGGTGGTGGTGGGGACGAACTCGAAGTGGTCCTGCAGCCCGTCACGCGGGCTGACGTCGCGGATCTCGACCTCGACACTCATGCGGAAATACCTTTCGCGGGGAAGTCCGGGTGGTGGGCCCGGTGGTCGGGATGCGTGATGCTGGCGAGTGCCTCGGCACGCTCGGCGAGGCTGAGCGGCCCGAGCCGGACGGCGCCGTACTCGGTGACGACCCAGTCGACGCTGTGCCGTCCAAGGGACACGGGGGTACCATCTGCGAAGCGATCCACGATCTTCGAGCTGTGTCGGCGCACGTCCGCTGCGGGCAGGGCGACCACCCGCAACCCGCCGTGTGAGTGCAGCGCCGCCTCGTTGAAGTCGATGCTGCCGCCGATGCCGCTGATCTGCTTGCCGGCTGCGTTCTCGGCGGCGACCTGGCCGCTCCGGTCGACCTCCAGCGCGGAGTTGATCGTGACGAAGTGGTCCATCGACCACAGCGTCGAGGCGTTGATGCCCTGCTCGGTGCTGTAGGTGCCCAAGGCCGGGTTGTCGTCGGCGAACTCCATCAGCCGGTGCGAGCCCATCAGTTCCGCGGACATCACCGCAGGCCACGGCACCGTGCCCGAAAGGTCGAGCAGCCCGGCGTCGAACACGTCGGCCATCCCGTCGGTGGCCATCCCGACGAAGCGCAGGTCGGGCACGCGTCGCTCGACGAGCAGGTCGACGAACGCCTCCGGGATCCCCCCGATGCCGATCTGGATACTCGGCCTGTCCGGCAGCAGGTCGACCAGGTGCTCCGCGATCGCGCGGCTGATGTCGTCCGGCTGGGCACGGCGGTACTCCGGCATCGGCACCTGCGACTCGATCGCGAGGTCAATGTCGTTGACGTGGAACTCGCTTTCACCGCGGGTGCGCGGCACCGCCGGGTCGAGCTCCGCGATCACGAGGCGGCTGCGCCGGACCGCCCCGCGGGGGTAGCTCACTGACGGTCCGAGACTGCAGAAGCCGTGCCGGTCCGGCGGGCTGACGCGGATCAGCGCGGTGTCGATGCCGAGCTCGCCGAGCAGCCAAGGCACCTGAGAGGCGCGCACCGGGTGAAACGCGACTCTGCCGTCGGCGACGAGGCCGCGCACCGGCGGCATCACGTGCCAGGTGGCGTAGGACAGGCTGCCTGCACGGACGGCCTCCAGGAACGGGTAGTCGCCGAGCAGCAGTCCGGAGAACAGCGCGGTGCCGGCGAGCTCGTCAGCGTGCCGGCCCACCAAGTCGAGCAGCGTCCCTGGCGTGCCGCACCCGGGCGAGGCGACGGCCCGGGCGCCGCGCAAGGCGGAGACGACATCGGTCTCGTCGGCGTACCTCATCCGTGGTGCTCCTGGAACCAGTCCTGGATCTCCTGGAGGGTGCTGCCGACGCCGAATACGGCGGCGGCGCCGACCTCGCGCAGCCGGGCCACGTCACGCGGCGGAATGGTGCCGCCGACGATGACGTCGATCTCCTCGTCGAGGCTGCGCTCGCGCAGCTCGCGTAGCACTGCCTCGGCGAGTGAGAGGTGCGCCCCGGACAGGATCGAGAGGCCGATGACCTGTACGTCCTCCTGCTCCGCCGTGTGCACCACGACGGCTGGCTGCTGACGCAGCCCCGTATAGAGGACTTCGTAGCCGCGGTCGCGCAGCAGCCGCGAGATGACCTTGGCGCCGCGGTCGTGGCCATCGAGGCCGACCTTGGCCATCAGCACGCGGGCGCGGGGCATCAGAGGACCGCCGGCTGCTGCCAGGTACCGAGTACCCCGTCGAGCACCGTCGAGATCTCGCCGATGGTGGCGTAGGTAGACACCGCGTCGATGAGCGTCGGCATCAGGTTGTGCCCCGCCTCGGCTACCACTCGAACGTGGTCCAGCGCGGCGGCGACCGCCCCTTGGTCCCGACTAGCGCGCAGTGCGGCGAGCGCGGCCACCCGCTCCTGGTACAGGCCGAGCTCGGCCTCGTGGAGCTTGAGGTCGGGAACCGCGTTGGGCCGGTAGATGTTCTCGCCCACCACCAGGCGGCGTCCGGCCGCATGGTCCTGGGCGAGCTCAAAGGCCCGATCACTGAGTAGGCTCTGCGCCCGGCCGGAGGCGATCGCCTCGACGATCCCCTCAGACCCGCCGAGCCGCGCCATCTCTTCTACGGCCGATGCCTCGATCTGGTCGGTCATCGTCTCGATGAAGTATGAGCCACCGAGCGGGTCGGCCGTGGCGCAGATGTCGGTCTCCAGCGCCACGATCTGCTGGGTGCGCAGCGCCAGCAGCTGGGTCTCCTCGGTGGGGATGTCGTAGGCCTCGTCGATGGTGGTGCCGAGCAGCGCCTGCACCCCCCCGAGTGCACCGGCCAGTACGCCGAGGGTCCCGCGAACGAGGTTGAGTTGGGGGTCGGCGGCGGCGAAATGGCTCCCACAGGGCGCCACCGACGTGATCCGAAGCCTGAGGCTCGACGCCTTCTGAGCGTCGTACCGCTCGGTGAGCAGCGTGCTCCAAAGCCGCCGGGCCGCGCGGAACTTCGCGGCCTCCTCGAGGAAGTGGATACCCGTCCCAAAGAAGAAACTCATCCGGCCGGCGAAGGCGTCCACGTCGAGGCCCCGCTCGAGCAGGGTGTCGATATAGCGGCAGGCGATGGCGAAGGTGAAGCCGATCTCTTGTCCGGGGTGGGCGCCGGACTCGTGCAGAAGGATGCTGCGGATGTTGAACGGGTACAGCCGAGGCGTCTCGCGGACGGCGTACTCGGCGACGTCGGCCATCAGTCGCAGCGCCCCCTCGGGCTGGTAGCGCCACGTCCCGCGGGCGAGGTACTCGTGGAGGATGTCGTTGGCGATCGTGCCGGACAGTGCGCCGGGATCGACCCCCTGCTTGCGCGCGGTGGCGACCAGCATGGCGAGCACGATGGGTGCGGTTGTGTTGACGTTGAAGGACACCGGCACTCGGTCCAACGGCACCTTGTCGAACATCACCTCGAAGTCGGCGAGGCTGTCGAGAGCGACGCCGACGCGGCCGACCTCACCGGCAGCAAGCGGGTCGTCCGAGTCCAGCCCAATTTGGGTCGGCAGGTCCGAGGCGACGTTGGCGCGCCCGTTGCCCTGCTCGAGCAGGTAGCGGTAACGCTTGTTGGCGTCTTCGGGACGGCCGAAGCCGGAGTACAGGCTCGGTGCCCATGGCCGGTCGCGGTAGGCGGTCGAATAGATGTGCCGGGTGTACGGCGGCTGCCCCGGTTCGCCCAGGCTCGCCGGGACCGGGCTGCCGTCGCGGGGCCGGTACACGGATTCGATGGGGAATCCGGTCTCGCTGCGCCACCCGCGCGAGCCCCCCGTTGGGTCTTTCGCAATCATGCCGCACCCTCTCACTTGCTGGTGCGCAAGTCAAACGCTCGCACTTTGGGGCGCCGGGCTGCGCCTGGCGGAGGGCATAATATCCCGCCCTTCGTTGGCCGGTCCCTCAGTTGCGTTCGGGCGAGCCTGATGGTGCTTGCGAGCCCGCAACCAAAGACAGATGACGGAGCCGCCGGCGGACGCAAAGGTGCCCGCTGTTGACTGGAGGTCGCGTCGAGAGGTCCTCGCGATTCGAAAGGCACTGTGCCGCAGGGCAGGATGGCTAAGTTCAAGAGCAGGTATTCCAGCGATTTACGTCGGTGCCTGCGGTCGGTCGCTCCGGTTTGGGCGTGAACGACGACGACTCCGGCGAGGGGTAGAGCCGACACTGCGTCGCTGAGGTGGTGCCGCCGCAGCGAGCTAGGCCGTGTCCCGTGAATGGGTTTGTGGTGGATCGCGTAGCCAGATTTTGATGGAGGCGACGTCGATGGTGCCGCGGTAGACGAAGTCGCGTTTGATGCCCCTATGGATGTCAAGCGGCTGATCGAGCCGTGGGTGCAGCTCTGGTGCTGGTGATGTCGTGGTAGATCTCGCGGGCGATGTAGCGCTTCAGGCAGCGGA
>JAABUZ0100002667.1_pt1 | contig 28834 bp, 34 predicted proteins | sample 5562091 | NCBI WGS metagenome assembly JAABUZ01 (sample SAMN12813069, study PRJNA571459) | rock metagenome | isolation source: Antarctica rocks | place: Antarctica: Victoria Land, Linnaeus Terrace sud | collected 2015-12-21 | reverse complement strand
TGGCCGAGCGGCATCTCGACCGGTGGCGGGAGCACAGCCTGGTGCACCCCTCGCTCGCCGTGTCCATCCCCGAGGCGGCCTCCCCCGCCGTGCTGCGCCGGGTGGCGGAGCTGTGCAAGGACTCCGGTGCCGTCTTCCAGCTGCATGTGAACGAACACCTCGCCGCGGTGGAGCGGTCGTTGGAAGCGCACGGCCGCCGCCCGCTGGAGTATCTCGACGACCTTGGCGTGTTAGGTCCCGAGGTGCTCGCGGCCCACGCCACGCTGCCGACGCCCGGTGAGCTGCAGCTGCTGGCCGACACCGGCGCGGCGGTGAGCTACAACCCAGTGGCCAGTGCCTGGAAGGGCAACGCCGTGGCTCCGGCGCTGGCCATGGCCGCCGGCGGGGTGCGGTTCGGGCTGGGTACCGACGGCACCCGCGGCGACGGGTTCCGGTTGCTCGATGCCGCCGAGTTCGCCCAGCGCATCGCCTACGGGATGGCCAGTGGTGACTCTTCGTGTGGGTCGGGCTGGACGTGGGTGGACCGGGCCACCGCGGGCGCCGCGGACGTCACCGGGCTGGGCACGGTCACCGGGCAGATCGCCGCGGGGATGGCCGCCGACTTCCTCGCCGTGGACATCACCGCCCCCGAGCTGCAGCCCTCCTCCGACCTCACCTGGGAGCTGGTGCGCCTGGCCAACCGGGACCAGATCACCGCCGTCGTCGTCGACGGCCGGCTGCGGCTCTGGCAGGGGTGGCCGGTCGACTGGGACGGCCCCGCCCTCGTCGCGCAGGCCGGTGCGGCGGCCAGGGAGGTACTTGCCCGCGCGGAGATCCGCCGGACCCAACCCACCGCGGCCGAGCACCGGCAGCGCAGCCTGAACACCGCGCTCGACTCCGAGCTCAGCAGGGTCACCGGGCCCGCGGTCGCCGAGGTGAGTCGATGAGTCTGCTTGCGTTCGTGATACTCGCCGGTGTGGTGGCGGTGGCCGCCTTCGTGCAGGGCGCCAGCGGGCTGGGCTTCGCACTGATCGCGACGCCGGTGATGGGCATCGTGCAGGCCGACCTGCTGCCCGTGGCGATTCTGCTGCTGATGCTTCCGTTGAACATCTACGTGGTGTGGCGGGAACGATCGTCCGTGGACGGCCGCGGTGCCGGGTGGATCAGCGCCGGACGGCTGGTCGGTACCGCGGGCGGGTTCGCGGTGCTGGTCGCCGTGCCCGCCAGCCGGATCAACCTGCTGATCGGCGGGTCAACCGTGCTCGCCGTGCTGGCGAGCCTTGCCGTCCCGTCCTTCATCCCGGGGCGCCCCTCGCAGGTGATCGCCGGAGCGGTCACCGGGGTCACCGAGACCGCCACGGGGGTGGGTGGTCCGCCGCTGGCCCTGGTCTACCAGCATCGGGTCGCGCCGGTCCTCCGGTCGACAGTCGCGCTGTGTTTCCTGGTGGGCGAGATCATCTCGCTGGTGGTGCTGCTGGCCGCGGGCCGAGTCGATGAGGAGCAGGTCCGTGCGGCGCTGCTGCTGTGCCCTGCGCTGGCCGTCGGGGCCGTGGCCAGCCACTTCGTCCATCACCGCATCGGCGGCCCGCGCCTGCGCATCGGGGTGCTGGTCTTTGCGCTGGTCTCTGGAGTCGCCCTGCTGCTCAAGGCCTGACGGCGGTGGGGGTCTGCACGGTCCGCTGCGAGGACCGCCGCGGCACCAGCTCAGGCGGCGGCACCCGCATCGGGTCATTGCCCGGTTCGGCACCCAGTTGCGCCAGCATCATCTCCACCGCCGCCTCCGCCACCTCGCCCAGGTGCAGGTTCACCGCCGTCAGCGGCGGGTCACAGGTGCGGGCGAGCAGTCCGTCGTAGCGGGTGGCCACCAAGACGTCATCGGGAACCCGGCGCCCCGCCGCACCCAGGGCGCGCACGCAGCCCACCGCAAACGCATCCACCGCAGCACATACCGCATCCACCTCCGGGTGCTCAGCCAACAGGCGGACACCGCCGGCGTAACCAGAGTCCTCCCCGCCCGCTTCCGGGACCGCGACCACCACGTTCGGCATGCCGCGCTCGGCGGCAAATTGGGCGTAAGCCGATTGCAGCGAGACATAGGAATGCCGTCGGCAGTCGCCGAGGAGCAAGGCGATATTTCGCGCGCCCTGCGCATACAGGTGGCTCAACAGCACCTCACCGACCGCGGCGCCGCCGAGGTCCACGTGCGCGAAGTCCGTGCCGGGCTGCGGACCCAAGGTCACCACCGCCAGTCCCCGCTCGGCCAACCGCCGCGTGACCCCGTCGTCCTGCTCCGGCTCCACCACGATCGCACCGTCGATGTCCAAGGAGTCCAGCGACAGTCCCGACTCCAACGGCGGCGCCAGCACCAACGCGAACCCGGCGTTCAGCGCCGTCTCCGCTGCCGCTGCCGCGACCTCCATGTAGAAGCCCAATCGAGCCGGACCTGCCGCGGCTACCGCATACGGCATGGACGACACCAATCCGATCGTCCGCGACTGACCCCGCCGCAAACGCTGGGCCCGCAGATTCGGCCGATACCCCAGCTCCTCCGCAACCCGGCGCACCCGCTCCCGCGTGCCCGGATCCACCCGACCCAGTCCGTTCAGCGCATGCGACACCGTCGTCCGCGACACTCCGCCGGCCCGCGCCACATCGGCGATCGTCACCCGTCGACCGCCCGGAAGACCCATCCTGACCAACCAACCTTCGCTTCAGACCATCGACATGTGCGCGAGGCGGGCAACTCGAGCCCCTCCGTGTCCATCATGGCCGACGTCGGACGGTACCGAGGTTGCCGCGGCGAGTGACCCCAAAAGTGGCCGCTCAGCGGCGGATCGACCGCGCGCGTGGCAGCACCGGTCAAGCCTTGGGACGGTGATCCAACAGCCTGCGGGCCTTGCCCATTGAGCGCTCGATGGAGTCGGGTTCGAGCACCTCGACAACCACGCTGACACCGATACGGTTCTTGATCTGCTGGGTCAGCGCCTCACCCGCACCCTTACGGAACTCGGTGGCGAGGCCGGGACGGCCTTCTACCCGCACCGTCAACTGATCCAGCCTGTCGGGTCGGTCGAGGACGCATTGGAACTGAGGCGAGAGCCCGTCGATACCGAAGATCAGCTCCTCGATCTGCGTCGGGAACAGGTTCACCCCGCGGAGGATGATCATGTCGTCGGTGCGACCGGTGACCTTGTGCATCCGTCGCATGGAACGCGCGGTACCGGGCAGCAGTGCGGTCAGGTCGCGCGTTCGGTAGCGCACGATGGGCATGGCTTCCTTGGTCAACGACGTGAAGACCAGCTCGCCCTCCTCGCCGTCGGGCAGTACCTCGCCGGTGACCGGGTCGACGATCTCGGGGTAGAAGTGGTCCTCCCAGATGTGCAGTCCGTCTTTGGTGTCGACGCACTCCTGAGCGACGCCGGGCCCCATAACCTCGGAGAGCCCGTAGATATCGACGGCATCAATGTCGAGTTGGCCCTCGAGCTCCGTGCGCATCTCCTCCGTCCAGGGCTCTGCGCCGAAGACGCCGGTGCGCAAGGACGTGGCGCGGGGGTCGATGCCCGCGCGCTGCATGGCATCGACGATGGTGAGCATGTACGAGGGGGTGACCATGATGGCGTCGGGCTCGAAGTCGTTGATCAGCTGGATCTGGCGCTCGGTCATCCCGCCGGACATCGGAATCACGGTGCAGCCCAGCCGCTCTGCCCCGTAGTGCGCACCGAGGCCGCCGGTGAACAAGCCGTAGCCGTACGCGACGTGCACCTTATCGGTGGACCGCACCCCGCCGGCGCGCAGCGATCGGGCGATCAGATCTGCCCAGGTACTGATGTCATTGGCGGTGTAGCCCACCACCGTGGGGCGCCCGGTCGTCCCGGACGACGCGTGGATGCGCGACACCCGCTCACGCGGCACCGCGAACATGGCGAAGGGGTAGTTGTCCCGAAGGTCCGCCTTGGCCGTGAACGGGAACAGCGACAGGTCGCTGAGCTCCTTCAGGTCCGTGGGATGTACCCCCTCGTCGTCGAACGCCTTTCGGTAGTGCGGCACGTTGTCGTAGGCATGCCGCAGCGACCACTTCAGGCGCTGCACCTGCAACGCGGTGATCTCGTCGCGCGACGCCAGCTCGATGGCCTCCGGAACATCCTTCGATCGCCCGGTGGAATCGTTGGGTGGTGCGCCCAGTAGGTCGGTCATGGGTTCTCCGATTCGGGGATCAACCGCGGTCAGGCGTCGTAGTCAACGGTGACGGTGTCGCTGATGGGCAAGGACTGGCAGGTCAGCACGAACCCCGCATCGACTTCGGCCTTTTCGAGGGCATAGTTACGGCGCATCTCCACCTCGCCTGAGGTGACCTTGGCGCGGCAGGTTCCGCATACGCCCCCCTTGCAGGCGAACGGCAGGTCGTCCCGGGAGTCCTGCGCGGAGTCCAGGACCGGCTGAGCGCGGGAGAGCGCCAGCGTGGTGGATCGGCCGTCGAGGATGACGGTGACCTCGCTGGTGGGCCCCTCAGCCGCGGCCTCGGTGTGGTGCACCGGCTCCGGCGGAACGTCCTCGACGTAGAAGAGCTCCTGGTGGACCGCGTCCTCAGGAACGCCGAGTTCGCGGAGCACCTGCTGGGCATCGGTGACCATCCCGAAGGGACCGCACAACCAGAAGTGGTCCACCTGCCGCACCGGGACCAGGGTCCGCAGGAGCAGCCGCACGCGGTCACGGTCGAGCCTGCCGGTGAACAGGTCCACCCCGCGCGGCTCTCGGGAGAGCACGTGCACCAACTCCAGCCGCGAGCCGTAGCTGTCCTTGAGGTCGGCAAGCTCCTCGGCGAACATGACCGAGTTCGTCCGGCGGTTGCCGTAGAACACCGTCACGTGCGAGTCCGGGTTGGCCAGCACCGAGGCGGCGATGGAGAGCACGGGCGTGATGCCCGATCCGGCGGAGATAAAAACATGCCGGCCCGCGGTCGCCGGATCGGCGGTGAACGTGCCGGACGGTGTTTGTACGTCCACGTCATCACCGACCCGGATGTCGCGGACGAGCCAGGTGGAGAAGACGCCGCCGGGAACCTCGCGGACGCCGACCCGGGGTTGCGCTCCGGCGGGTGCGCAGATCGAGTACGAGCGTCGCTGGTCCTGTCCGTCGACGATCTTGCGCACGGTCAGGGACTGCCCGGGGCGGAAGTCGAAGTCGTCCTTCAACCCCTCGGGGATGTCGAAGGACACGGCGGCCGCGTCGTCACACAGGCGCTCGACCCGCGCGACTCGGAGTGTGTGGAACTGCTTGTTCCGCAGCGCTTTCGAGGAAACTGACGGCGGGGGTGCGGACGCTGCGGTGGTCACGGTCAGATCTCCTTCACATGGTCGAAGGGCTCCCGGCAGTCCAGGCAACGGTGCAAGGACTTGCACGACGTCGCCCCGAACGCCGAGGTCAGCTCGGTGTTGGTGGATCCGCACTGCGGGCAGTGCAGCTGCTGGCGCGGCGGGGTGAGCGTGAGCGCGACGGGGCCGGCCGGGGGCACGGTGACGTGGCTGGGCGGGGAGATTCCGTGTTGGCTCAGCTTGCGCAGACCGGCAGGCGTGATCCAGTCCGAGCTCCAGGCAGGCTCGAGTACGGTGCGAACATCAACGTCGTCGACTCCGCCGGCCGCCAAGCGCATCCGAAGGTCATCGCGCATCGTCGCCATGGCCGGGCACCCCGAGTAGGTCGGCGTGATGGTGACGACGATGGCGCCGTCGCGCTCGGCGTAGACCTCGCGTAGCACGCCGAGATCGAGGAGGGTCAGCATCGGCATTTCTGGGTCGGTCACCGTTCCGGCAATCTCCCGAGCCCGGTCCAGAGTGGACAGCATGGCGGTGTTCATCGTGTCACCACCGTCCCGTCGGGTGGGCGCGGGCAACGCTTTGCATCTCCGCGAGGAGGTAGCCCATCGCCTCGGTATGAATCCCGTCGCGACCCGCGCGACCCGCTACGGAGGTGACCGTCGGCCCCGTCGGCTCGGCCAATCCCGCGGCGTGAAAGACCTGGGTGAGCACCAAGTCGAACTCCTCGCGCAGCGTGGCCGGGTCGACACCCGCACCCGCGGCGGCGATGCGACGTTCGACCGGGTGCCCCTCGAACAGCTCGGCGACGAAGGGCCACACCCGGGCCATGCCGGCGTCGACCCGCCGCCGGGACTCCTCGGTGCCGCCGGCGAGCGTGACCAACCAGCGGGCGGCGTAGTCCCGGTGGTAGGTGACTTCCTTGACGCCCTTGGCCGCGACCGCGGCGAGCACCGAGTCCCGCGACTCCCGTAGCTGCTGCAGCAGGGCGAGCCGGTAGGTGGCGAACACCAGCAGCCGCACGACGGAGCGGGCGAAGTCACCGTTGTCCAGCTCGACCAGGCGCACGTTGCGGAAGGCCGGCTCGTCTCGGAAGTACCCGAGGGCGTCCTCCGCGGGAACCGGGGATCCCTCAGGCAGCGCGGGAACCACGGTGGGGTCGGCGGCGGCGGCGCGGGCCAGCAGCAGGCGAGCCTGCCCGAGGAGGTCGAGGCCGATGTTGGCCAGCGCCACTTCCTCTTCCAGCTCCGGCGCCCGCGTGCTCCACTGGGCCAGGCGCTGGGCGGTGATCAGCGCGTCGTCACCGAGCATGAGGCAGTACGCGGCGAGATCAGCGCCGTCGATGCCCTCGGCCAACGTGGTGTCCACGCCGGCAAGCGGGTCGTCGAAACTCGTGCCGAACGCCCACTGATCGTGGGTGTCGGTCTCGATCAAACCCTCGTAGGCCGAATCATGTGCTGTCATAACGCGTCTCCTCCGAATGGCGCCCTACATGTGCGGGACGTTGTCCGGGATCTCGTAGAAGGTGGGATGGCGGTAGACCTTGTCGCCGCTGGGCGCGAAATACGGGTCCTTCTCCTTCGGGCTCGACGCGACGATGGCCTTGGACGGGATCACCCAGATGCTCACACCCTCGTTGCGGCGTGTAAATACATCCCGCGCGTGGCGCAGGGCCATCTCGTCGTCGGCGGCGTGCAGCGATCCGACGTGGACGTGGTTCAGCCCGCGCTTGCCGCGGACGAACACCTCATACAGCGGCCAGTCCGCCTGCACCGACATCGGCTCGGTCTGCACCGGAACGCCCTCGGTGGGCACAGCTCCGTGGCCGCCTTCGGCGGCAAATGCCTTGTCACTCATGCTCTTACCGCCTTCTTGGCGAACGCCATCGCGGCCTCGCGCACCCAGGCACCCTCGTCGTGTGCGGCCTTGCGGTTGGCGACCCGCTCGGAGTTGCAGGGGCCGTTGCCCTTGACGACGTTCATGAACTCATCCCAGTCCGGCTCGCCGAAGTCGTAGGAGCCGCGCTCGGTGTTCCAGGCCAGGTTCGGATCGGGGAACGTGACGCCCAATGCGTCGGCCTGTGGGACGGACATGTCGACGTATCTCTGCCGTAGCTCGTCATTCGTGTGTCGCTTGATGCCCCAGGCCATCGACTGTTCGGTGTTGGGCGAGTCCGCGTCCGGGGGGCCGAACATCATCAGCGAGGGCCACCACCACCGGTCGACGGACTCCTGGACCATCGCGCGCTGGGCGTCGGTGCCGCGCATCATCGTCATCAGCAGCTCGTACCCCTGCCGCTGGTGGAAGGACTCTTCCTTGCAGACGCGGATCATGGCGCGCGCGTACGGCCCGTACGAGCTGCGGCACAGCGGGACCTGATTGCAGATCGCCGCGCCGTCCACCAACCAGCCGATCACCCCGACGTCGGCGTAGGTCAGGGTCGGGTAGTTGAAGATGGACGAGTACTTCTGCTTGCCATCGACCAGCTTCTGGGTGAGGTCGGCCCGGTCGGCACCGAGCGTTTCGGCGGCCGAGTACAGGTATAGGCCGTGGCCTGCCTCGTCCTGCACCTTGGCCATCAGAATCGCCTTGCGGCGCAGCGACGGCGCCCGGGTCAGCCAGTTGCCCTCCGGCTGCATCCCGATGATTTCCGAGTGCGCGTGCTGGGCGATCTGGCGGATCAGCGACTTGCGATAACCCTCGGGCATCCAGTCCCGCGGCTCCACCCGTTGCTGAGCGGCGACGATCGCGTCGAACTCCTGCGCGAGCACCTCGGTGTCCGCGGTGCCGTTCGCGAGGGTCGTGTCGGATCCAGCCATCAAAGCACCTCTCCTCGATTACCGACCGAATGATCGGTAATCACAGTGTGCATCATCGCGGGCGAGCGCACAAGTAGTTGACCGAGGGGACAGCGACGGCTATGAGGATGATCCCGTCATCGATCGTAAACCTCGCGACGGTGCCCAAGTGTCACGACGACGACCAGGAGAACATCATCAGCAATGGTGTAGATGACGCGGTAGTCGCCGACGCGCACGCGCGCAGCCCCAACCCGCCTTTCGTGAACTCCGCGATGTGGTCGGTCACGACCTCCGCCTTGCCAGACCGGATCGAGTCGAAGAAGTCGCCGTCGGACACGAAGCACATCCGCTGGTCCCACGGCTCATAGATCGGGGTGAAGTGAGTGCCCACGTCGAAACCGTCCGGCAGTCGCTTGCTGGCTGCCTTGCGCAGGATCCCCCGCACACGGGCCGGATACTTGCGAGAGACGGTGTAAACCACCGTCGCGATCTGCACGTTCTTCCAACTCACCGTCGGTAGTCCGCAGGAAGCCATCGACAAGACGCGGAACTTCCGCGAGCACTTCGGTGACTACCAGCGTCAGCTGTTTCTGGTGGACCACGCCGGGCTCCCGCTCAAGACGGTCCTCGAACAGCTCGAGCTCCTGTGGGCGGAGTTGTCCCGGGTCTGCGCAAAGAGCTGGACTCGCTACGCGCCGCCCACGTCCCCGACTGTCCGACCCACGCCGGCCTGCTCGCAGCAGACGCACGGCGCTGACCCCGCGCGATGTGCGCTACGGTCTGCGGCCGACCTGTCGGCTGTTGCCCCGGAACTCGGCAATGACCTTCTCCGCGCAGCGCACGGTCACGTCGTAGATGCCGCTACGCCCCTGTCGCGCCCGTTCGACCGCCTCGGCGACGAGCTCGTCCCCGACCGTGGTCGGCGCCAGGAAGGTGATGGCTGCCCCGGCGGCGACGGTTGGTTCGCCGTAGCCGTTGCAGGCCACCGCGAAGGCCGTGTCGGCCAACGTGAACACGTAGCCGCCGTGGGTGATGGCGTGCCCGTTGACCATCGTGTCTGCGACGGTCATGGCCACCCTGGCCGAGCCGGGTGCGGAGTGCAGCAGACGCATGCCCAGCGCGTTGGACGCCTCATCGGCAGTGAACATGGCGCGGGCGAATGCTGCCGTGTCGGGCTCATTGTTGGGTTGCACGGTCAGGTCTCCCGGGCTTCAGTGTCCGACGAAGGCGGGACGGCGCTTGGCCAAAAACGCTTCGACCGCCGCCGCGTGGTCTATGGAGGTGCCGAGCTGCTGCTGTGCCGCCGCTTCTCGCTCCAGCACCTCGGCCAGTCCGGCACTCTCGTTCGCGGCGATCAGCCCCTTGACCGCGGCATAAGCGGCGGTCGGTCCGGCGGCCAGTGTCCGGGCGATCTCGGTTGCGTGCTGCGCCACCTCCTCGTCGGGAACCACCGCGTGCACCAGTCCCCAAGCTCCGGCCTGATCCGCACCAAAGGTTTCGCCGAGCAGGAACACCGCCGTCGCCCGGCTCTTGCCCACCAAGGACGTCAGCGTGGCGCTGAGGCCGGAGTCGCTGGCCAGGCCGATGCCGGTGAACGCGGTGCCGAACTTCGCACGCTGCCCCGCGATGCGGAGATCCCCGGCCAGCGCCAGACCGAGCCCAGCCCCGACGCAGGCTCCGGTGATACCGACGACCACCGGGACGGCGATGCCGGCGAGCGCGGACACGATCGGGTTGTAGTGCTCGCGGACCGTGTCCATGGCGTGCGCAGGGTCGGCGCGCAGACCCTCGACGTGTTCGGCGAGGTCCTGGCCGACGCAGAAGTGCTTGCCCGCGCCGGTGATGAGCACCACGCGCACGCTGTCGTCCGAGCCGGCCTGGGTCAGGGCGTCGAGGAGCTGCTCCTTGAGCGCGCGGTTCAGGGCGTTCGAGGCCTGCGGCCGGTCCAGGACGATGGCTGCCAGCCCGTCGCTGACGCTGTATCGGACCAGAGCGTTATCGTCCATGCTGACCTCTCTCGGTGTTCCCGTGATTGGGCTGGTCCATTAGTAACCGACCCTTCGGTCGGTTGGCAAGGCCAGGGAACGAACGCGGCGGCGTGCCTGGCCGACCAATCGGCGCCCCTCACTGGGAGGATGGCCGTATGGTTGCCCCCCGAACCCGTCCGTCCGGCCAAGTTGGCCGTCCCGGTTATGACTTGGACTCCTTGCTCGCAGTGGCGGTCACCGTGTTCAACCAGCGCGGCTACGACGGCACCAGCATGGAGCACCTGGCCGCGAAGCTCGGCATCAGCAAGTCCTCGATCTACCACCACGTACCGGGCAAGGCCGAGCTGTTGAGGCTCTCCGTCGACCGCGCGCTGGACGCCCTGTTCGCCGTCACTGAGGAGCCGGAGACCACGTCGGGCCCGGCCATCGACCGGCTGGAGCACATGGTGCGGCGCAGTGTCGCCGTGCTGGTGGAACAACTCCCCTACGTCACCCTGCTGCTGCGGATTCGCGGGAACACCACCGTCGAACGCCGTGCGCTCGCGCGTCGTCGCGAGCTCGACCACTTCGTCGGCCAGCTGGTGCTGCAGGCGTCCCGAGAGGGCAGCGTGCGGCCCGACATTGACCCGGCGCTGACCTCGCGCCTCATTTTCGGAACCGTGAACTCCCTTATCGAGTGGTACCGGCCCAGCCGGGACCTCACGACGGACGAACTCGCCGACGCCGTGGTGAAGGTGACCTTCGACGGGCTGCGCAGCACGCCCACAATGTCGCAGAGCTACGTCAGCGGTCGCTAGTTCACGGCGTCCGACACAGGCACGCCGCGCACGCACCGTCGGCGACATTCCCGCCACGGTCTTCGCCCATGAGACCGTGGCCCTTTCAGCCCTTGGGGCCGCCGAGGCCGCCCGCCGACGAAAGCCCCGCCAGCAGCGGGGCCCAGTCGAGCTGTTGCAGGGTCGCCGGCAGGCTGGACTCGGGTTGGAAGGCACCGAAGAACGGGTTCCACTCGAACACCTCCATGGCGCTCACGAGGTCGTGGATCGAGTACGGGTCGGTCGCGATGATCTGGTCCAGACCGGCGCGGTCCTCGGCAACGAAGACGAGGAGGGCGCCGCGCTCACCGTCGGGCGTGCAGATCAGCGGGCCGGAGGCCTTCAGGGTTCCCTCGGCGAGGCGCGCGAGGAGCCACTTGGTGTGTGCCTCCAGGTGCTCGCGCCAGCCGGGGACGTCGGGGTGGGTGTAGCGGACGAAGAAGACAGACATGTGTTTCCTTACGTAGTTTGCGGGTTGCTGATGTCATGCCCGTGCCGGGCGGCGGCGAGCTGGGTGTGAACCTGGTCCTCGATCTCGATGTGTCCGTCGGCAAGCGCGGCCCTGCGCCGATTCGCGGAGCGGTCGAAGGGCATTCGGACCGCATCGCCGCCGGGCAGCGGACGGGCGGCGCGCACACTCGCAGCGTATTCAGCGATCCGGAGCGGTAGATCCTGGACACCGAGGGCGTGTGGGTCGATGGCTACGAGCAGGAACCCCCAGTCGGTCAGGCCTTGGGGGGCGGCGGCGGCACCGGCGAGCATGCCCAGCATTTGCACGACCAGCCCGAGTCCGGAGCCCTTGTGCCCACCCCACACCTTGAGGGCGCCGCCCTCGATGAAGTCGATGGGGGCCGTCGTCGGGGCGCCGTCCTTGTCGTAGGCCAGCCCCTCCGGTAGGTCCTGCCCGAGGCGGTGAGCGAGGAGCACCTCGGCAAGCATCACTGCGGAGGTGCCGATGTCCCAAATGATGGGGTCAGGGTCGCAGGGGAAACCGAACGCGATGGGATTGGTGCTGAAGCGCGCCTCCGACGACCCGTATGGGGCGACGATGTGGCCGCCGCTGCCGGCGGCGCACCCGACCAGGCCCGCTGCGGTGACCTGCTCGAGGTAGTAGGAGAACATGCCCGTGTACCAGGTCTTGTTGGCTCCGACGACCGCGATGCCGCTGCTTCGGGCCTTCTCTATCGCCAGGTCGGTGACCCGGGTGGCGACCAGGTATCCGACCTCGTCACCCCCGTCGATCTGCGCGGACACCGGTGACTCGTGCACGATGGAGATTCCATCTCCGCGGCGACCCGAGGTGGCGACCCGCTCGATCACCGACAGCGCGCGGGCCAGTCCGCCGTAGCCGACTCCGCGCAGCTCGCAGTCGATGAGGTGGTCCGCGATGATGGTCGCCTCGGCGGCGGTGTATTCATGGGCCGACAGGGCGGTCTCGGTCAGGTTTCGTGCCTGGGCGATTATCAGGCGAGTCATGGTCATCAGGGTCTTTCCTGTTCAGAGTGCTGCGAGGCGGGTGACGTCGTGGGTCAGCTCGAGCAGGGCGTCGGCGTAGGACTGCAGTGGGGTGTCGGCGGAGAATCCGGCGATTGTGAAGCCCAGGCCGGTGGATCCGTCGGTGTCGAGTGTCGGGGCCCAGAGACTGACGACGTCGGTGGTGTCATCGACCGGTGCATCGGTGGCGACCCGGCTTAGGTCGTAGTCGTCGGGGTCGAAGGTGACACGGGACAGGGCCTCCGCGTCACGCTCGTGGCCCGCGGTGACATTCCGTTCGAGGACCGTGCGAACTTGATTCTGCACGCTGGAGAGACCGAGCGAGAAGCCGCGGTCACGGATCTGGGCCATGACTGCGCGGCACCGATCGCGTACGCCCGGCTCGAGGTCGGCCAGGTACGCCGTCACGTCGGTCTCGTCGGCGAAGGCCATCCACCAGATCCCGATCGGTGCCTTGACCGGGAGGCGTTGACCGATGGCCACCTGCGTGATGCGCGGGTCCGTGGCGGTTCCCGCGGTGGCCAGGAGCGTCAGCTCAGTCCCGTCGCAGTGGGTGGCGACGACCTGCGTGCCGGTTCGCGCGGCGACAGCCTCCATGTGCGGTCGGGCCTTGTCGACCAGCCGCAGCTGGGTTGCGAAACGCGCGTCCCGGAGCATGAGTGAGTGGGGCGAAAAGCTGCCGTACCCGCCCTGGAAGAACAGCAGCGACGGACGGGGAGAAGCGACGTCGAGGTCCCGGACCCGCCCGATGACGATGTCGTGGTCCCCGGCCTGGTGGATCACCTCGGTTTTGCAGTCGATCCAAGCGACCGCGTCGTCGAGGATGGGCGACCCGGTGGGCGCGGCGCGCCAGGGGATGTCCTTGAACTTGTCGACGTCTCTGGAGGCGAAGACCTGACACAGTGCCTCCTGGCCGGCGGCGAGGATGTTAACGCAGAACCGGCCTGCGGGCCGGACCTGGGCGTAGCTCTGCGAGGTGGTCGAGGCCAGGAAGGCGACCAAGGGCGGGTCGAGGGAGACGGAGGTGAAGGACCCGACGACCATCCCCCGCGGTACACCGTCCTCGTCGAGGGCGGTGACGACGCTGACGCCCGTCGGGTACTGGCCCAGGACGCGGCGGAAGTGCGCCGGGTCGTGCGGGCGGTCGGCCTCGGCGCCCGAGCTCGTCATCGCTCGGCCTGGAACGGCAGCCGCAGACCGCGGTCCTCCAGTCGCGGGAGCACGTCCTTCGTCAGGCGGGTCAGGCCGTCCTCGAAGTCGACGTAGCCGATCAGCAGTCCGTCGATGCCGACCTCGGACAGCACCGCCAGCTCGTCGGTGACCTTGTCGGCGTCACCGACCACCACGACGCCGCCCGCCGCGGCGGCCACGCGGAGCATCATCGCCTCCTGGGTGGCCGTCGACATGGTCTGGGAGTTAATGGCCCGCTCGGCCAGCCACGCCTGGATGGACTCGTGATCGGCGTTGTCCACGGCGAAGTGCTTGAGGTAGGCCTCGGCCTCGGCGGTGGTGTCGCGCTGGATGATGTTGGACATGATCCAGACCTGGACCTCCCGGCCGTACTGCTCGCGCGCGGCATCCTTGTAGGACGCGACCTGCTTGCGCCAGTCCTCCGGGTCGTTGGACATCAGCCCGACGAAGCACATGTCGGCGTTGCGTAGCGCAAAGTCGCGTCCCACCGCCGAGCTGCCTGCGGCCATGATCGGTGGGTGCGGCTGCTGGACCGGGCGCGGGCGGGTCGGGTGCGGGCGGTGTCATCCGGCGCGGCGACGTGGAGGCCGCGATCAGCGGGACATCCGCGCTCCCGACGACGGCCCCCGCGCGGGGCGCGGGCAACGACGACTCGCGCGCCGATGTGGTGCGCATCCCGCTCACCGGGATGCGCCGAGCCGTCGCGGACAAGCTCTCCACCAGCCGCAGCGAAATCCCGGACGCCACCACCTGGGTCGACGTCGACGCCACCGAGCTGATGAACGCGCGGCGGGCGATCAACGCCGCCATACCCGATGAACCGATCAGCTTGCTCGCGCTGCTGGCGCGCCTGTGCCTCGCCGGGTTGGCGCGGTTCCCGGAACTGAACTCTTCGGTCGACACCCGCAGGCAGGAGATCGTCCGCTACCGCCACGTCAACCTGGGCATCGCCGCTCAGACCCCACGCGGATTGGTCGTACCGGTGATCGATGCGGCCGACACGCTGACCACCACCGAGCTGTCCGCCGCACTTCGGGAGACGACGACGCTGGCCAAGGAGGGCAAGCTCACTCCGGGCCGCATGTCGGGAGGCACGTTCACCCTGAACAACTACGGAGTATTCGGAGTCGATGGATCGACCCCGATCATCAACCACCCGGAAGCCGCCATCCTCGGTATCGGCCGCATCGTGGACAAGCCGTGGGTCGTCGACGGGCACGTGGTGGCGCGCAAGGTCACCCAGCTGTCGCTGAGCTTCGACCACAGGGTGTGTGACGGCGGAGTCGCCGGTGGTTTCCTCCGGCTCTTCGCCGACTATGTGGAGCACCCGGTTGCAGCCCTGGGGCGTATCTGACTTCCATCTCGAGGGAGAGGCAGCACATGGCAGAGATCGCTCTGACCGACAGCGCAGCAGAGCACGGCGGATCCCAGCCCTTGCACGGGCATCTCGTGACGCCATCCGGCGAGGGACCGTGGCCCGGCGTGGTGATGATCCACGAGGCATTCGGACTGGACGACGTGATGCGCCGTCAAGCTGAGCGGCTGGCTACCTGACGCTCGCCGTCGACCTCTACAGCGCCAGCGGCATCATGCGGTGTCTGATCACGACAATGCGAGCCTTGCTGGCCGGGCGGGGGCGGGCGTTCGCCGACATCGAGACGGCCCGCGGCTGGCTGGCCGCATCGCCGCAGTGCACCGGCAAAGATCGGCGCCATCGGTTTCTGCATGGGAGGCGGCTTCACCCTGCTCACCGCCAATACCGGGTTCGACGCCGCGGCCGCCAACTACGGTCAGCTGCCCCGCGATCTGGATGCGGCACTTGTCGGAGCCTGCCCAGTGGTCGGCAGCTACGGCGGCGCCGATCGCACGTTGCCGAACGCCGCGGCCAAGCTGGACCAGGCGCTGACGAAGGCCGACGTCGTGCACCACGTCAAGGAGTATCCCGGCGCCGGACACAGCTTCCTCAACAACGCCGAAAACGGCCCTCGCCTGTTGCGCCCGTTGCTGCGGGAGGCCGGCGTGGGCCCGAAGCCAGCCGCGGCCGCCGACGCCTGGCGGCGTATCGAAACCTTCTTCGCTCAACACCTGCGCTGACACAGCGGTTCGCCAGGCTGCGAGCTCCTCCAGAGCTCGGCAGTCGAGACTGACGGTATGGGTCCCGAGGTACCTCCACGACCTGTCCACCCATTGCCATGCCCCACCCCGTGGGAGGACGCTGGACAGCGACCGGCGGCACCACCGGGGCGCCGCCCCGAGGCAGACAAGAGGTACGTCGTGCACGCACGTTCTATCACCATTCAGGCCAAGGCGGAGTCTCTCGACCGGGGAATTTCGCACGTCCGCGACGAGGTGATGCCCACTATGCGGGGCATCACCGGGTGCATCGGCCTGTCGATGTTGGTCGACCGGCAGTCCGCCCGCTGTATCACCACCAGCGCCTGGCAGTCCGAGGAGGCCATGCGCGCGAGTGAGGAACGCGTTCGGCCGATTCGGGAGTGGGCGGCGGAGGTGTTCGGCGGCGGCAGCCCGCAGGTGGACGAGTGGGAGATCGCGGTCTTGCACCGCGACCACCAGACGGGTGAGGGCGCCTGTGTCCGGGCCACCTGGATGCAGGTCGATCCGGCTCAACTCGACCGAGCCATCGATGTCTACAAGATGGTCTCCCTGCCCGCCATGGAGGAGCTCGACGAGTTCTGCAGCGCCAGCCTGCTCGTCAACCGCGAGTCCGGTCTTGCCGTGTCCTCGGCGACCTACGGCAGCACCGAGGCGATGGAGCGCATTAGAGACCGAGCGGCGTCGATCAGGACGGCGACCATCCAGGAAGCAGGGGCGGAGGTGCTCGAGGTGGGCGAGTTCGAACTGGCGATCGCCCACCTGCGCGTACCCGAAATGGCCTGACCCCTCCAGCGCAGGGACGTGCCCCCGGCGAGCGGTTCGGGGGCACGCCGCTGTGGATCGTGGCCGCCCCCGAACGGCGGCTTCGCTCAGGAACGCTCGCCCTGTGGGTGCTCGACCGAGGTGTCGGACCCGGGGAACACCAGCGTCTCGTGGCCATCGTCGTGGCGGACAAGGTACGGCGGTGCACCGTCCTGCCCTCGGACCTCGATGACCTCGGCCAGCTGATCGGGCGCACCGGTCACCCGGCCGTGGATGTGCAGCCGGTCGCCCACCTTCGCGCGCATGACGACTCCTCTCGACAGTCCCCGCTCACAACCCTGCACCCTCGGGCGCGGCCTGGGAAGAGCGCGCTTACCGGAATCGCTCAGCTACCGCCGCCCCCGCCTCCGCACGAGGAACCGCCGCCGCACGAGGAGCCCCCGCTGCAGGATGAACCCCCACCGCACGAGCCGCCGTGGTGCCCGCCGTGGTGTCCGCCCGACGATCCTCCGTCGCCGAAGTACGTCGCGCCGGCCGCACCGCCACCGACCCCACCACCGACACCGCCCCGCCGACTGACCTTCGACGACGCCACCATCTTGCGCACCACCAATACGACGACGACCACGACTACGACTACCACTAGCACGATCAGCACAGCCTTCATGTCCGCTCCCTTCCCCATCCCCCGGGACCGACCGTCGGGCCCGGGTCCACCCTCTCCGACCGCCACGCCAGCCGCCAGAGCAGCGGACCGACACCGACCAGCAGCTCCCGCCGCCCGCGTCTGCGGATCCAGGCCAGCGACCGGCGACCGGCCAGCACCTGTTGCTCCATCCGCCACCACCGCACCTCGGGGCGATCCCTGACCGCGGCGAGGAAGGCGCGGACGTCATCGTGCTCGCACCCCGCGCGATGCGCCGTCCTGGCCCAGTCGTCGAACAGCATCGCGAAGCCGGGAAGCTCGAGCAGCGCCGGGCACACCGTGACCGCCTCGTGGCTGCGCTTGCCCCGCAGCTGCGCGGCCGCCGAGCGGGTGGTGCGCACGTCGAAGCCCGGCGGCACCTGACCGGCCAGCAGCGCGCCGAGAACCTCCTGCTGGCGGGCACCGAGCCGCTCCCTCGCGGCGGCCACCTCACTCACCGCGCACCGTCCGGGACTGCCGCGCCCCGGGCGACCGCCGCCCGGACCACCGCCAGGTCGGCAGTCACCGCATCGGCCGTCACGGCGCTGTCGCGTTCCAGCAGGACCGGCACCGGGTGCGGCGCCAACGACACCAGGTCAGCGAGGAGATCGGCGACGGGCTCGATGACGGGGTGCGCGTGGGTGTCGAGGTAGATCCCGTCCCGCGCCACCCCGCCCGCGATGTGCACGTAGGCCACGCGCTCCAGGGGCAATCGCCGTAGCTGCGCGTGCGGGTCGGTTCCCGCAGCCGAGCACGTGCCGTACAGGTTGGCCACGTCCAGGACCAGCAGGCAACCGGTGCGCTCTACCAGCGCCGTGAGGAACGCCGGCTCGTCCAGCTCATCCTCGGGCCAGCGCAGGGTGGCGGCGATGTTCTCGCACGCCAGCGGCACGGGCAGGGCGTCTTGCGCGCGAACGACGTTGTCGCAGAGCACTTCCAGGCACTCCCTGGTGCGCGGCGGCGGGACCAGGTGCCCGGCCTCCAACACGTCCGCGTGCAGCCCGCCATCGTCACCACCCGCCCGGACGAAGGCCACGTGCTCGCTGACGAACGGAGAATCGAAGCGCTCGGCTAACGCCGCGAGCCGGCCCAGCAGGTGCGGGCGAGGCAGCTCGGCACCGGCCAGCCCGAGCGTGACCCCGTGCGGCACCACGGTGACGTCCGCGGCGGCGAGCGCGGCCAACGCGGCTGGTGGCGCGGCGGGGTCGACGACGTTCTCTGCCACCACTTCGGTGAACGTCAGCTCCCCCGAGCGCCCCAGCTCGGCCAGCAGGTCGGCGACTGCCGGCCGCCAGGCCACGCCTACCGTCGGTGCTGCTGTCACACGGACCCACCCCCTCCCGGGCCGTCAGTCAAGCACACGCATGCGCTCAGACCGGACGATTCGCCGCCTGGCTGAACACCGAGACCGGACGCTGCTGCGGCCTGTCATCGACGGTGATGTCCACCAACTCGTTGTAGAAGGCGATCTTGTCCGCGACCTTGCCCACCGCGGGAAAGGGCTTCGCATACGACCAGGCGATGTTGCGCGCGGCTGGCTGTCCGCGGACGTCCCAGTACTGGTCCGCCACTCCCTTGTAGGGGCACAGGCTGTGATTGGTACTCGGCGAAAGGGCGTCGATGTTGACGTCCTCGCGCGGGAGGTAGTACCGCGTCGGCAGATCGGTTTCGAAGAGCAGGACCGGACTCCGGCTGTCGGCGAGCAGCACTCCGTTGACCGCTACCGTGATGTGGCGGCTGCTGGCGCGACCGGGCCGCGGGGCAGGAAGAAGAACGGCTCGCTGGGCGGCTCTCCCGACGAGGACCGGAGCAGGTCTGTGCGCACGTCCGTCCTCGCGAAGCCGTACCTGGGAACGGGGAAATCGGCCTCGTAGCAGAGCACGGGCGCCCGGCTGTCGACCACCGCGGTCTCCCCTACGTAGGCCCGCACCCACTTGTCACTGAGCTCGGTGCGAACGGGCACGGCACTCACCTCCGGCCAAGAATGGACCTCTGAGATTGTCCTCCCCGGCATGGGGGCTGCCAACGGCAACGATGCCGGCTCAGTTCTCCCCTTGCTCGGTGGCGAGCAGGCCCTCCAAATCCCGGACGGCAACGGTGAGCTTGTCGACGAACGCGAACATCTGCTCGCTGACCGGACGCGGTGTGCTCAGGTACAGGTTGAGCCGCTCGGGCAACAAGACGTAGGCGATGCCGATGCACTGCGTGCCGGTTGAGCCGAAGCCGAAGTATTGGATGTTGGTCGAGGGTGCGGAGCTCGTGCTCAGGTGGTCCTCCCGCATCGTCAACCAGCCTGGGCTTTCGTACAGGGCGAGCGGCTCGGTGGCGCGCAACTCCGCACCGTGGCGCAGCTGAATGCGCTGCAGCTCCCACAGGTGCTGCTCGGGCGCATGTCCCCGCTGGCACTCCTTGGCGCGTTCGCCGTGCTTGTCGGCGGCGGCGCGAAACGCCGTCCTGCGGGTCACCTCGTCCGCTCGGGGGTCCTCCATCGCCGCAACGAAGCGCACCGCTTCCGGCGTGAGCACGCGCATGGCCTCCGTGCGCCCGTGCCGGTAGTGCCGCATGGCGATCGACTCGTAGGTGGCGCCGACGAAGCCCCTGGCCCGTTGTTGCGCGAGCTGGTAGGCCAGCTGCACGAACGCGTCCGGCGACATACCCAGCTGCTTGATCCGGTTCGTGCCCAGATCCTCGAACGACAGCACGGTGGTGGCGGTGTCCGCCGCGTGCTCGGCGAAGGCGGCGGCAGCCGTCCCCACCTGCGACTCCAGGTCGGCGTCGAGCAGGAACTCGATGGCCTCGAAGTGCGGCATGCCCTGGGATTGGGCCCCGGACCTGCGTGCATGCTCCTGCGCCGACTGGCCCAGCAGCGTGTCGACGAAGGCGAGGATCGTGGTCCCGTCCAGGTTGGCGTGCTCCACGTTGATCCCCGCGGTCCCGTCCCGGAAGACGATGAACGACAGGGACTTGTCGAACCAGCGATTGCCGCTGTCGCCGTGCAACAACTGGTCGCACGCCTCGTGGGCGTCGGCGGGCGCCACGTCGTCCAGGCACACGCAGAACAGCGCCGTCTCCACGGCGTCGAGCATCTCCGCGTTCTCCGGATGGCCGTCCAGCAGCGATTGCCTGTTGCTCGCCCACTCCGCGCGGGCCGTGGTGGTCAACGGCCCGACGGACGTGCCGGGCGTCCGCTGCGCACCGGCCGCCATGAGCACCCGCAGCCCCGCTGCCAGTTCGTCGAGGGTGAAGGGCCGGCCCTGCGGGCCGATGACGTCCATCCGGAAGCTGTGTCCCCGGAAGAGGACCACGACGTGGCGTTCTTGAGGCGGTCCCGGCCAGTCGGCGCTGTAGGGCGCGCGGACGGTGTCCTGCACGGGGCCAGGAATGCGCGTGGCAGAGAACAAGAACTTGTTCTGCTCCATCGACAGTACTTGCCCACGCTGGAGTACCGGCGGGATGCCTTGAGCGTCGAGTTGCAACTTGTAGTGCACGGCTGCGGCGATGAGGCCGGCGGCCCGTTCCACCTGACCCTGATCGGAGGGTGTGAACAGGAAGAAGTAATTCGCGTTGAGCGCAATACGATCGCGGCGACCCAGATACCGGTAGCACCAGAACTCGTCCAGCCAGCTGTGCACACCCGCGCGGACGTTGAATTCCTCGAGTGCCGCCTGCAGGGTGTGCGCAGGGCTGTCTGGTTGCAGAAATGCCGCGACCGACTTTTCGGTCGACGCCAGTTCCGCCGGCGTCAGCAGCGGGGCGCACCAGGCGAGAAATCGTTCGCAACTCTCCGCCAGGGTGGGCAAGGGCACGCGTGGCAGCTCGTCTTCGTTGCCGAAGGTGCGCGGGGAGATTTCGTCCGTCGGTTCGGAGTTCATCCCGGGCTAATCCAGCAGCTGGTCGGCGCGCACCGCGTGGCGTTGCGCGGCCAGGTGTGCGGGGAGCACGCGGCCGAACAGCTGCCGGGTGCGGGGCACGGTGCCGATAACTCCGGGCCGCTCGGAGTACGCGAGGATCGCCGAGTGACGTTCCGTGGCGCCGCGCACGGCGCTCACGCGGTGCAACGAAAAGCGGCCACGGAACAGCTGGAGATCACCGGGCCGCAGGGCGAGGCGACGGATCAGGTGTTCGCCGTTGCCCGCCAGGACGGCTCCCACATCGGCGAAGTTCTCCGCCTGTGCCGTCCTGATGTTCGGGCAGTACTCGAAGACGCCGCCCGCATCGGGTTCCTGCGTGAGGATGCTGACCGCGAACTCGTTCGTGTCGAAGTGCCACGGGTGCTCCCTTCCTCGCGTCAACACGTTGAGGCACAACCCGGCAAGGGGATCGGCCAGCTCATGCACCGCGGGCAGACCCACGCAACTCGCGAGGAACCGCTGCACCAGTGGGTTGGTGTAGAGCCGATGAATGATCAGCTCGTCGGGGATGTGGTCACGGGCCACGAAGGCGTTGCCGCGCTCCATCGTGGTGCGTACCGGATGGCCCTCGGGCAACGAAGAATCTGCCGCCGTGTTGTACACGTTGACTGTTTCCACGTCGTAGTACGCCTCGGGAGCGATCGACGAGCATTCTTGCCGCAGCGCGTCGAGCAGGGCCGGGCGGATGAATCCGGTGAGCACGCTGCACCCAGAGGTGCGCAGCTCCTGCCGGGCGCGAAAGACCGCGTCGTTCCACTCTGGACTTTCCGGCGCCGACAGTGGAAAGCGATCGATGTCGACCACCTCGTCGACCACTCGAGCATCGATGGTGCCCATCGGACACCTCCTTACCTACGCCATCCCCTTGGGTCGAGTGTCACACCCGAGGGCAAACCCGGCCACCGGAGCAAGTCGGGGCATCGCGACAAGGTGCGGGCGCGCGCATAGTGGATCCATGAGCGATCCGGTGGGACACGATCTCGAGCTGACGACCAGCGCGTTGAAGGCCGGTCCGACTGCCCTGGGCATCGCGGGCGGACTCGTCGAGATCCAACGGTGGCAGGAGCGCTTCGATGCCACCGACGCGCCGGCACTGGAGGAAATCGGCGCCATGCTCGCCGAGTTGCGCGGCGAGCTGGAGAGCGATCAGCCCGACCGGGCGGTGGTCGCCGACCTCATGCGTCGGCTCAGCGCGCACACTCTCGCGATCACCGCCGACCTGCCGGAAGGAAACGAACGCGCGCGGCTCAGCGAACTCGGCAATCTCCTGGCCGAGGGCGCCGCGGAGGTGTAGGTGCTGCACTAGCTCCGGTGTGCTCGCGCGTGATGCCAGGCGGCGCCGGCGCCGCCGAAAAATGCAGGCTATTTGCGGCTCCTATGGCGCGTTCATTTTCTTCTGCCCAGGTTACTGAGACAATTAATTTCCGGCGACCAAGCGAGCGTGAGGGCGCATGTACGAGAAGTCCGGGCCTGGGGACGACGGCGAAGCCGAGCGGGAACCGTGGCGGTTCCCGCCGGAGAACGAACTGCCCGCGGTAGTTCCGATCGAACGATTCCTCGTCCGCACTGCCTCAGTCGTCGGCATTGTGATCGCGGCGGAGGCCTATTCGACCGGTTGCCTGTTCCGTCTTCGGTTCGCGATACAGCGGGGCGACCGAGACGAGGAAAGCTGGCAGATGACATGCCGCCGGGCGGTCTCTCACCCGCACCTGTATCCGCCGACCTCACAGGCGGAAAACGATTCTGGGCTGAAGGTCACCGTGACCACCGCGACCGGTGATAGCACTGACACTCAGGCTTCGGTGCCTTTGGTGGATCGAGGACGCCCCGGACCACCATCCGAACCTGTGTTAGCACTGCACAATGTCCGTAGCAGCAGTGATCGTTCTCGAGCCCACGTGACGGCCGATCTCTGGCTCTGGCCTCTGCCACCTCCCGGTGAACTCACACTGTCCGCGACGTGGGAATCGTTTGCGCTGACATCTGCTGAGCTCACCATTGACGCCTCAACAATCACCGAGGCGGCCACCCGGATCCAACACTTCTGACCGCGGCGGGTTGCGAGTGGACAACGACGATGGGTGAGTAGATGGCATCCAGTCGCTGCAGCGGCGACAATGTGTCGGGGAGGGGCCGGCGATCCCGGGTAAGTGGTCAGCCAGCTGGAAACGTGCTTTGTCGGGCCCGGTTGTAGCGGCGTCCGCGACCGCTACGTACCTACACCTCACGCATCGGCCTCCTGTTCAAACGACCGGCGCTCACTCAGGCCGTCGTCTGCGCCCTGACGGGCACTGGTGCTAGGACTCCGACACTGACCGAAGTGGCGGGCGGGGGCTTGGTCACGAGGCTGACGGCCACCACCACCACGAAGTTGACAACGAACGCCGTGAACCCGACGTTGCCATTGAAGGATATCGACTTCAGGGCGTCTTCGGCGGGAGGGAGGGTGACGCAGACGACACCGATGATCGTGCCGAGGGCGACGCCCCACGCGCTGACACGTCGCCAGAGCAGCGACAGCACAAAGCCCGGCGCGATCTGCGCGATGGCCGCGTAGACGACGAGGATGATGGTCACGATGGTGCTGACCGAGTGCAGCGCGAGGGCCGCCGCGGCAAGGGTCGCCACAACCGAGGCGAGTCGACCGGCCAGGAGACGCTGGCTGTCCCGAGCCTGGGGGACAAGCGGCAGGTAGACGTTCTGGGAGAACACCGTGCCCACGGTCAGCAGCAGCACCGCAGCGGGCACGATCGCGACGAGCATGGCCGCCGCCGCGACGAGGCCGATGAACCAGCTCGGATACACCGTAGCGACCAAGGTGACCAGGGCCGCGTTGCTGTCCTTCACCGCCGGAATCGCAACGATGGCAGCGAAGCCCAACAGGAACACGAAGAAGTACGTCAGTCCGTAAAGCGGCTGGAAGATCGCGTTACGGCGGATAGTCCTGATGTCCTTGGCTGCACAGGTCGACTGGAACAGGTGCGGCAGCATCCAGTAGCCGATGTTGGTGAGCAGGATGGTCGTCATGTACCACGCGGCACCGTGGTGCTTCTTCGGCAACAGGCCCGGTAACGCACCGTACGAGCCATGGGCGCTGTCAACGGCGTGGAGCACCCCACCGATCGAGCCGAGGTGCACAGCCCCGGCGACCGTGGCGATGAGGGCGATGAGCACACCCAGGACGAGTACGTCCTTGACGATCGACGCGAAAGCCATCGACCGAAGGCCTGCGGTGAAGGTGAAGATGATGACCAGCGTGGCGCCGACGGCCACGGCGACGCCCTTGCTGACGCTCCCTTTGAACAACACCTCGAGAATCACGGTGAGTCCGGTCAGCTGCAGCTCGGTGTAGCTGACCAAGCCGATGATGGCGACGAGAGCCATGAGGGTGGCCAGCCACCGGTTGCCGAACCGCAACTGAAAGTAGTCGCCTTGGCTGTAGACGCGGTGTACGCGGGAAAGCGCCCAGATTCGGGGTTGGAGCCAATATCCGAGCACATAGGCGAGCGGCGCATTGGCGAGGATGTAGAAGGCTGGAGCCCCTTCGGCGTAGGCCAGGCCACTACCGCCCAGGAACGCGAACGTCGTGTAGATCTCTCCGGCGGAGAGGAACCACACCAGCACCGCGCCGAAGCTGCCACCGCCTACTGCCCACTCGCTCATGCTCACCTTGCGGCCGCGAGCGGCAAGGCGCGCGGTGAGCACCGTGGTAGCGATGAGAATGGTGAACGCGATCCCGATGGCCAGGCTCACTGGTGGTCCTCCTCGGCCAAACGTGCCCGGACGTAGTCGGCGACGGGATCGTGGCGGATGTAGGTGGCTGCGGCCAGACAGCCGCTGCACACGAGGACACCGGCCAACATCCACACCTCCAGCACTGGGATTCCGAGAATCTGGGCATGCCGGTAGCCGACGAAGGGAATGGCTGCGACCAACCACAGATAAGGGACGGTCAAAATCGCGAAGCGCAACCGCGAACCCGTTTGGTGCGGCGCGCGCCTGCTCGGCACGGACGCACCGGCGCGTGGCTCAGGCATCGGTGACCCCTTTCAAACACGTTTCGAGGAGATCGACTGCCAGGGGCAGGGCCCGCTCGTCGATGTCGAACGTCGAACTGTGGTGCGGTCCGGGGCTGGACGCGCCGACCACGGCGTACGTCGCCAGACCACCGCCGGACTGGACGGTCCGCATGAGCACGGTGGCGTCGTCGCTCACCTTCACGTTGTGATCATCGGTGACGTCCAGGACACCGGGCAGCGCCTGAGCCGCCCGCCGCACCTCGGCGACCAGGGCCGGGTCGCAGGACGCCGTGGTCGCCCCACCGATGTTTTCGACCGAAACTTGCAGCTCGTGCATCGCTGCGGCATGGTCGAGGATGCCGTGTACCCGGCGGGTCAACTCGAGGTTGACCGCCCCGTCCGTCGCTCTGGTCTCGATCATCATCTGCGCGTCGGCGGGAATGATGTTGGCGGCCGTGCCGCCCCGCAGGGTCCCCACGTTCACCCGGGTGTCGGCGGTGGAAAACCGTGGCAGCGCGTGGATGTTGAGCAGCGCGGTGGCCGCGCCGAGCAGCGCGTTGCGGCCTTGTTCGGGGGCCGCGGCGGCGTGCGCGGGGACTCCCGCAAAGCTCGCTCTTAGCTTGCTGTTGGCAAAGAAACCTGTGCTGCCCGCCGCGATGGACCCTAGGGGCAGGTTCAGCCCCAGATGCAGGCAGACCAACCGGTCGACCCCCTCGCAGGCGCCGGCGGCCACCAGCGGAGCCGCGCCGCGGCCGCCTTCTTCGGCGGGCTGAAACACGAGTCGGACCTCGCCGGCAAAGTCGCGGCCGGCCAGCCGCTCCGCTAGGGCCAGACCGATGGCCACATGCCCGTCGTGGCCGCATGCGTGCATCTCACCGGGGTGCTCGGAGCGGAATCCCAGCTCGGCCGGCCGATGGGACATTTGCTCGGACTCGGTCAGCGGCAGTGCGTCCATGTCGAACCGCAATGCGGTCACCGGACCCGGCAGGCTGCCCGCCAACGTGGCCACGACCGCTGTGCCCCCGGCGTCCAGCTCGTCGAGGAGGTGGGGATCGGCGCCGTAGCCGACAGCGCGCTGCTTCGCGCGGGCGAGCTCCTCGGGTTCAGGAAGTCCCCGCACCGCGCTGAGATCCGCCACCGCTGGACCCCACTGCAGCTTGTAGCCGAGCCGGGCCAGCTCAGCGATCACCACTGAGCTGGTGAAGAACTCGCAGAAACCGACTTCGGGACGGCGATGCAACTGCCGCCGACGATCCACGATGTCCATCTGTCTCCTCACCTCGACGCACTGTCCTCGGCCGTCGTACGCGTCCACTCACGGACGACAGCAACAGCCAAGAGATCGGTGGGGTCCACCACGGGCGCCCCGAGCTCGCCGTCACCGGCCCCGAGCGCCAGCGGCAGCTCGGTGCACGCGAGCACCACGATGTCGGCGCCGAGCTCACGCAGGTGACCGACCGCGTCCTCGAACAGTCCGCGCGCCGCGGAGAGCCGCCCGGTTTTGACCATCGCAATGGCCTCCGCCACCCGTCGCTGACCATCGGGTTCGGGGACCAGAATCTCCACCTCGGTGTCCGCGAAGCGTGCTTGGTACAGGCCGCTGTCCAGGGTCCCCGCGGTGGCGAGCAGACCAACCCGCGCACCTCGACCGCACAGACGTCCGACCCCAGTCACCGTCTCGCCCACCATGTCGACGAACGGCAGACCACTGTCCTGCTGCAGCCGCTCCCGGAAGAAGTGCGCCGTGTGGCAGGGCATCGCACCCAGCGTCGCGCCGGCATCGCGCAGGCGCTGCGCGCCGTACAACAGCGCGGGGTAGGCCGCGTCCGTTCCGTCCCGCACGGAGGACACCCGATCGGGAACCGTCGGATCAGCCCAAATGGCCACCGGGATGTGTTCTTGGTCTGCGACCGCGGGGGTGTTGCGGATGAGCTTGGCGTAGAAGTCCGCGGTTGCTGCCGGACCCATGCCGCCGAGCACGCCCACCAGCCCACGCCCGTTCAGTGGCTGTGACACGACGGGCGCTACCGCTGGGTGGCGAAGGCCGAGCGGTAGCCGAAGAGCCCCGCAGAACCGCCGGTGTGTACGAACACGACATTCTCGTCCTGGGCGAAACGGCCCTCCCGGATGTTGCCGAGCAGACCCGCAAATCCCTTGCCGGAATACACCGGGTCCAGCAGGATTCCCTCCATCTCCGCGAGCAGACGCACCGCGTCCACCATCGAGTCGGTGGGGACGCCGTAGCCGCCGCCAACCCACCGGTCATCGACCAGCACCGAGTCTCGGGACACCGCCCCCGTGCAGGCGATCTTCGCCGCGGTCCTGGTGGCCAAGTCGAGCACCGCGTCAATCTGGCGGTCCTCCTTCTGGCGCACGCTGACCCCCAATACGCGGGTGCGGCTGCTCATGGCCGTCAACCCAGCCAACAGTCCGGCCTGTGTCCCCGTGCTGCCCGTGGCGTGCACGATCCAGTCGGCGGTGACGTCGGCGGTCTCCAGTTCCTGGGCGCAGCCCACGTATCCGAGCGCGCCGGTAGGATTCGACCCACCGCCGGGAATGACGTAGGGGCGGTGTCCTTCGGAACGCAACTCATCGGCCAAGGACTCCATCGCGGCCTGCATGTCGGTGCCCGACGGTGCCCGCTGGACGATCTCGGCGCCGAGGAGCTCGTCGAGCAGGACGTTGCCCGATTGCTCGTAGTCCTCGTCCCGGTCGATGCGCTTCTCCAGCAGCAGCTTGCATCCCATGCCGGCGCGGGCCGCCGCCGCAGCGGTCTGACGGGCGTGGTTGGACTGGGTCGCGCCCTGGCTGATGAGGATGTCGGCGTTCTCTGCAATGGCCTCGCCCAGCAGGTATTCCAGCTTCCGCGTCTTGTTTCCTCCGGTGGCCAGGCCGGTGCAGTCGTCACGCTTGATCCAAAGGTTGGGCACAGAGCTCACCGACTCCCGCAGGTAGCCGGTGAGTCGGGTCATCGGCTCCAACGGCGTCGGGAAATGTCCCAGTGCGTACCGCGGAAACCGGGCCAGCGCAACCATGTGATCCTCTTTCTATCGACGTCATCCGCTTGGGTCATTCTCAGTAGAGCCGAGCGCAGGATCACTGTCCAATGCGCAAAATAACTGCGCAATGCGTTCTTTGCATCACTTCGGCGGCGCCATTGACGCCATTGGGTCTGGTTCCGAAGACTGCACCGCAACCACCGACCGAGAAGAAGGCGCCAGCATGGTCACCTCCACCACGAGTGCCCCACCCGATGACGATGACACACTGAGACGCCGCCTTAAGCAGCTACGCCGCATGCCCCCACTCGGCGTCCAAGTCCTCGTGGCGTTGGCGTTGGGAGTGGTGCTCGGCCTGGTCGCCCCGGGGTTCTCAGAGCACCTGAAGTTCCTTGGTGACGCGTTCATCCGGCTCATTCAGATGGCGATCATCCCCCTCATCTTCCCGCTCATCGTGCTGTCTATAGCCCGGATGGAGTCGGCAGCGGCGCTGGGACGCCTGGCCGGGAAGACGATTCTGTACTTCGAGGTCGTCACCACAGTGATCCTCGTCGTGACCATGCTGATCGCCACCTTCGCGGGCCTTGGTGTCGGCGCCAACCTCACCACCTCGGCCGCTGCCGACACCTCCAAGATCCAGACGTCGCTGAACCTCGGCCAGATGTTTCTCGACATCATCCCCAAGAACGTGTTCGACGCGTTCAGCCAGGGGAACCTGCTGTCGGTGCTGTTCTTCGCAGCGTTTCTCGGCGTCGCCCTGTCC
>JAABUZ0100002664.1_pt1 | contig 28885 bp, 28 predicted proteins | sample 5562091 | NCBI WGS metagenome assembly JAABUZ01 (sample SAMN12813069, study PRJNA571459) | rock metagenome | isolation source: Antarctica rocks | place: Antarctica: Victoria Land, Linnaeus Terrace sud | collected 2015-12-21 | reverse complement strand
ATACGAGCAGAGCGCGTGGAGGAGGTCGCGGTGGCGCAACACGGCGCCTCCGCCCCGGCCATCGAGACGCGCGAACTCGCCAAACGCTACCGCACGACGACGGCCCTGGCCGGTCTGACCATGACCGCCCCGCGCGGCGAGGTGTTCGGGTTTCTGGGGCCGAACGGCGCGGGCAAAACGACCTCGGTCAAGCTACTGCTCGGGCTGACCCGACCAACCGGGGGAGAGGGTTGGATGCTGGGCGCGCCGCTCGGCGACCGCGCGGCGCGCCGTCGCGTCGGCTACTTGCCAGAACTGTTCCGCTACCAGGATTGGCTCTCGGCGCGTGAAGTGCTCGCCCTACACTGCGAATTGGCGGGTATCCCGCGCGAACGCCGGGCGGGCGAGGCTCAAGCGGCCCTGGAGACCGTCGGATTAGCCGACAGGGCGGGCGATCGCGTGGGCACGTTCTCCAAGGGGATGCAACAGCGGCTGGGCCTCGGCGCGGCGCTGCTGGGGCGGCCCGAGCTCGTCCTGCTCGACGAGCCGACCTCGGCGCTCGACCCGGTCGGCCGCCACGATGTGCGCGAGATCATCCGCGCCCTCAAGGCGCGCGGCACGACCGTCTTCCTCAACTCGCACCTGCTGACCGAGGTGGAATCCGTCTGCGACCGCGTCGCGGTCATCGACCACGGGCGCGTCATCGCGCTCGGCACGATGGCCGAGGTGCTCGGCGAGACGCACACCCTGCGCCTGCGCCTCGCCGGACTCTCAGCGGAGGGCGAGGCGGCGCTGTCGCGGCGCGGCGCTGTCGCGGGCGCCGACGGCTGGTACACCATCGGGGGGATCGATGGGGACGCGGTACCGGACCTCATCGCCGAGGTGGTGCGGCTAGGCGCGCGCGTCTACGCCGTCGAGCCCGGCCATCAGACCCTGGAGGAGCGTTTCTTACAACTGTTGAAAGGTGTACACCATGCCGCTGCTCACGATCGCGCGCCTGACCCTGCGTGAGGCGGCGCGCCGCCGCCTGCTCCTCGCGGTCTCCCTGTTGACCCTGCTCGTGATCGGATTGACGGGCTGGGGCTTCTCGCGCCTGGCGACGCTCCAGGACAACGGCCACCCCGCGCCGCACGTCGAGATCCTGGGGGTGACGTCCGGGATCGTCATCCTGGTGGCCTACATGTTCAGCTTCGTGCTGGCCATCGGATCGGCCTTCCTCGCCGCCCCCGCCATCGCGAGCGACGTCGAGTCGGGTCTGGCGCTATCCCTGTTGCCGCGTCCGATGCGGCGGAGCGACTTCGTGCTGGGAAAATGGCTGGGGCTAGCCGCACTCCTGACCGTGTACACATCGGTGGCCGGCGGCCTCGAACTAGCGATGATCGACGTCGTCACGGGCTACCTGCCGCCCCACCCGATCCTCGCCATCGCTTTTCTCATCGAGCAAAGCCTCGTATTGCTGACGCTGGCGCTCCTGGCGAGCACGCGGCTATCGGCGATCACGGGCGGGATCATCGCGGTCGCGCTGTTCGGGGTAGCCTGGATCGCCGGCATCGTCACGGCGGTCGGGGCGGCCTTCAACAACACGGCGCTGGCGACCTACGGCACCATCGTGAGCCTGATCGTGCCAACCGACGGGCTGTGGCGCAGCGCCCTCTTCAACCTCGAGCCGGCCGCCATGGTCGCCGCCAGCAACCTCGACCGGGCGACGCGGGCGACCCCCTTCGTCGTCGCCGCCCCGTCCCCGACCCCCTACCTCGTGTGGGCGGCGGCCTGGGTCGTCGTTATGTTAAGCTTGGCCGTCCGAAGCTTCACCCGGCGGGACGTGTAGGGCGGCAGACTTACAGGACACTCCGCTCATCCTCGGCTTCCTCGGCTTCCTCATCCGCCCCGGCCTCGACCCAGCGGCCACGCGCTTTGATGAGGTCGACGAGGCGGTCGGCCGCCTCGGCCTCGGGGACGTTGCGCTCGACGGTCTCTTTGCCGACGTAGAGGTTGACCTTGCCGGGCGCGCCGCCGACGTAGCCGAAGTCGGCGTCGGCCATCTCGCCGGGGCCGTTGACGACGCAGCCCATGATGGCGATCTTGACGCCCACGAGGTGCGCGGTGCGCTCCTTGATCGTATCGGTCGTGCTCTGTAGGTCGAACAGCGTGCGCCCGCACGAGGGGCAGGCCACGTAGTCGGTCTTGGTGATGCGCCGGCCCGTCGCCTGCAACAGGTTGAAGGTGAGCGGCACGAGCGGCCGGCCCGTCCCGTCCTCTACACCCGCGATGTCGCCCAACCCGTCGCAGAGCAGCGCCCCTAGGGCGGCGGAGGCGGGGACGAGTGGCGCGTCGGCGGCGTAGCGCAGATGCAGCGGCAGGTCAAGCCCCTCGGCGTCGAGCCGCGCCGCCAGGAGGCGGTAGCCGTGCAACGTATCAAGGGGCCCCTCGGCGCGCAAGGCCAGGGCCACGTCGCGCAGGCCGTTCGTCGTGGCGACGTAGGCCGCGTCGACGAGCCGGTCGACCGAGGGCGACTCGACGACCAACGGCTTCCCGGCGGCCAGCGCCGCCTCGGCCAGCCCCTGGAGGTCGGTCCCGTCCGCGAGCGGCAGGTAGGCGCCCTCAGCGTGTTCCAGGGCGCGTGCCAGGACGGCCGGATCGTCGCCGTGAGCGAGGAAGGCGGTGCGGGCGCGTCCCTGCCCCTTCCAGGCGAGGGCGGCCAGGCGCTCCCGCCCTTCAGCGGTCGTCACGTCGAGGGCGACCGCGTCGGCGCGCGGGCCGCGCAGCGAGGGCACGACGCTGCTACCCGCGACGGGGAGCGTGCGCGGACCCGTCCCCGCAAGGGCGTCGCTCGACGGCGCCGGCACGAGCACAGCGGCCGGTTCGTCGCCGCCGGCCGCCGTCGCGCCGAGGTGGATCGTGCGCGTCGCGCGCCGCTTGTAGCTCAGGGGGTCCCACGACGGCACGGGATGGAGGTCTTCCGGCCCCTCTTCCGGCCCCAAGGGATCGCTCTCCGCCGCGCCGCCCTCGATCAACGTAGGGGGCAGCATCGCGGCGAGCGCCCGCGCGACGGGGATCTCCTCTTCGGGCTCCTCGGCCAGCGAGACGCGGATCGTGTCGCCGATGCCGTCGAGGAGGAGCGCGCCGATCCCGACGGACGACTTGATGCGAGCGTCCTCGCCGTTGCCGGCCTCGGTCACGCCGAGATGAAAGGGGTAGTCCATACCCTCGGCGGCCATGTACACCGCGAGGAGTCGGTAGGCCGCGATCATGACCGTGGGGTTGGAGGCCTTCATCGACAGGATGATGTCGCGGTAGCCGTTCTTCTCGCAGATGCGCACAAACTCGAGGGCCGACTCGACCATGCCGCGCGGCGTGTCGCCGTAGCGGTTCGTGATACGGTCGGAGAGCGAGCCGTGGTTCGTACCGATGCGCAGGGCGACGCCGCGCTCTTTGAGCTTGAGGATGAGGGGGGTGACGCGCTCCTCGATGCGCGCGAGCTCGGCGGCGTACTCGACATCGGAATACTCGCGCACGGCGAACTTGCGCGAGTCGGCGTAGTTGCCGGGGTTGATGCGTACTTTGTCGACGTAGTCGGCGGCGGCCAGCGCCGCCTCGGGCGAGAAGTGGATGTCGGCCACCAGAGGCACGTCGACGCCGCGCGCGCGCAGGAGCGCGCCTATCTCGCCGATCGCCCTGGCATCGCGCACAGTCGGCGCGGTGATACGCACGATTTCGCACCCGGCCGCCACGAGGCGCTCGGCCTGCGCCGCGGTCGCCTCGACGTCCTGCGTGCGCGTCGTCGTCATAGACTGGACGCGGATCGGGTTGGCGCCGCCCACGGCCACGTCGCCGACCATAACCACGCGCGTCTTGCGCCGTCGATAGAGAAACGGGTGTATGGTACTACTGGTACTACTCCGCGCTCGCGCGTCCGGCCTGAGTGTCGTCGTCATAGTTTATGTTTGCCCCCACCCTTTCATTTTACCGCGTCAGGGGCGTAAACGTACCCACTGGGACCGCTGGGGTCTGTGAATGCTCCGCTATGCATGCCGTCAGGGTGGGTACCCTCACCCCCTACCCCCTCTCCCGCCGCGGCGGGAGAGGGGGACACGTGTATATGGGCGCGGCGGCCTCCGGCCGCCGCGCCCAGGAAAACTAGCATTCACAAACCATGCCAGGACCGCTGGCTTCCAGCCGGCAGATGTCTACCCCCAAATCCATTAGCGCATAGCAGAGGTGTTCGAAGCGGCCAACGCATCTATCTATGGACACGACGTGACCTCAGTAGCCCCCGCTCCGCTCCAGGAGGGCGTAGCGCTGGACGACGTAGCCGCGCAGGCCGGCGAGGTAAGGGCGGTCCATCCGAAAGTGGCGCTGCTCGGCGAGCCCGAGCAGATCCATCAGGATGCGGTCGGGCAGGCGCAGCGGTCCCGTGCGGAAGTGCCAGCACAGACGCTGCAACGTGTTCTGATCGACGGCGGCGCGGGCGAAGAGCAGGAGCGAGCCGTGGATCGCGGCGGAGCGGCCGGCGTGCAGGACGCGGTGGCAAAGCGGGCACACCGTCTCTAGGTTCTCGTCGCGGTCGTCGCGGCTGTTGCCGCTGATGTGGTTGACCTCCAGGCCGCGCTCCTCGCGTTGGCCGGCGTGGTCGCAGTAGACGCAGCGCTCGCCATCGCGCGCCAGGATACGCGCGCGCGTGCGCCGCCACCCCGCGCTCGACAACGCGGCGCGGTCCCGCGGCGAGCGCCACAGCGATGGCTCGATGTAGCCGGGGGCGAGGGGCTTGAGCGGGCGCGTCGGCTCCGGCAGCGCGGCCAGAGCCTCGTCGAGCGTGAGGACGGTGGGCATGCTACGCGCGCCCCTCCGCATCCGTGTCCGCGTCGACCCATTGGGCGATGAGCCGCCACGCGCCGCCCCCGGCGCGCTCGGCGCCGATGAGTAGCTCACGCGGTGTCCCCGTGACGGTGTAGCGGGCCACGTTGCGGCGGAAGGTCGTCTCACCGCCGACGCGCTTGAGGGCCGCGTAGCGCGTGATGCGGTTCACCGTCTTCGTGTTCTCGCGCCCCGCCACCGTGATCTCCGTCTCCTGTCCATCGAAATCGGCCAGGATCTTGTCGATGCGCTCCAAGGTCTCTACGTCCATATCCGTACTCTATCGCGCGCGGGCTTATCGCGCTAGCCTAGGGCTACGCTAGGGCTCATGGTCACGTCATTGCCGACAGCGTTTATACAGTGGGTGGCGTGTTTATCCGGACAAAATTCCCGTTGACACCCGCTATCCAGACGATGTATCGTAATGAAAGGCACAATCCCGCACTTTAAGACATGTTAATATGCGCTCTTATCCAGAGAGGCGGAGGGACCGGCCCGATGAAGCCTCGGCAACCAGTGACGTCTAGCGCGTCGCAAGGGTGCCAAATCCGGCAGATCTATTCTGGAAGATGAGAGTCGCGTTCTGCTGCATCGGCACGACCGTCGACCTCCTTCTCGCCGTGGGCCTGGCCCCAGGCAAGGAGGTTTTTTTGTGAGAACGCCGTGTAGACCTGGCCGCGTACCCCTCATCGACCGTGTTGATGAGGGTTTTTTGTTATGGTCGCCGGCCATCAACCGCGAGATGAGCAGGCCACGCCAGGTTACGCATTGATACACCAGGAAGGGGAAAGGAAACGTTTATGGCTATCGCACTCGACCAGGCGCCACAGGGGCATGAGTATGGGCGTGAGCGCTCGACACAGCCGTTGTACGCCACGGGCTTACGCTGCCGCGTCTGCGGCGAGGGCTACCCGCTCGACCCCGTCCACGTCTGCGAACGCTGCTTCGGACCGCTCGAGGTCGCCTACGACGACGCGGCCATCGCGCGGGACGTGACGCGCGCGGATGTCGCCGCCGGCCCGCCCACGCTGTGGCGCTACAAGCCGTTCCTGCCCATCTCCCTGGAGCGCCCGCTGGACCTGGGGACCGGCTGGACCCCCCTGCTGCGGGCCGAGCGCCTCGGGGCGCAGCTCGGGCTGGACAACCTCTACATCAAGAACGACTGCGTCAATCCAACCTACTCGTTCAAAGACCGCGTCGTGGCCGTCGCGGTGAGCCGCGCGATCGAGCTGGGGATCGACACGATCGCCTGCGCCTCGACCGGGAACCTCGCGCCGGCCGTCACGGCTGCCGCGGCCGTGGCGGGGCTGCGCGCCTTCGTGTTCGTGCCCGAGGGGCTGGAGGCCACCAAGCTCGTCAACGCCGGGGTCTACGGCGGCAATGTCATCCAGGTCAAGGGCAACTACGACGCCGTCAATCGGCTCTGCGCCGAGCTTGCCGACATCTACAACTGGGGCTTCGTCAACGTCAACCTGCGCCCCTACTACGCCGAAGGCTCCAAGACGCTCGGCTTCGAGGTTTGCGAGCAACTCGGCTGGACGGCGCCCGACCACGTCGTCGCGCCGATCGCCTCGGGCGCCCTGATGGTCAAGATCGCGCGCGGCATCCGCCAGTTCACCGACGTCGGGTTGATCGCGCCGCACGCGACGCGCTACTCGGGTGCGCAGGCGGCCGGCTGCGCCCCCGTGGCGAACGCCTTCGCCGCCGGGACCGAGGACGTCACCCCCGTGCGGCCCAACACGATCGCCCGCTCGCTCGCCATCGGCAACCCCGCCGACGGCCCCTTCGCCGTCCGCCTCGCGACGGAGAGCGGCGGGGCGATCGGCGCGGCGACCGACCCCGAGATCGTGGAGGGGATCCGCTTGCTGGCCCGCACCGAGGGGGTGTTCGCCGAGACGGCCGGCGGCGTCACGGTCGCCGTGCTCAAAAAGCTGGCCGAACAGGGCGTGGTGCGCCGCGACGAGAGGGTCGTGGCCTACATCACCGGCAACGGGCTCAAGACCCCCGACGCGGTCGCGGACGTTCTGCCCGCCCCGACGATCGTGGCGCCCAACGTAGAGAGCTTCGAGGAACTCGTCCTACAACAATAAGCGGCTTGAAAAGGATAGAAGATATGGCAACGACGACGACGACCGTTCGCATCCCCAGCGCGCTCCGCGCGACCACCGCCGGCCAGGCCCGTGTGACCGTGGAGGGCGGGACCGTCGGCGAGGCGCTGGAAAACCTCGAGGAGACCTACCCAGCGTTGAAGGGGCGGTTGCGCGACGACGCGGGCGTGCCGGCCCGCTTCATCAACCTGTTCGTCGGCGGCGAAGACGTGCGCCTGCTCGACGGACTAAACACCCCGCTCAACGGCGACGAACTCTCCATCGTGCCGGCGGTCGCGGGAGGCTAGCAGACCGTCAAGGCTGAAGCGGTAGTCGTTACACTATAGAGTTCCGAACGGGGCCTCTATCGCGCGGCGCCGACGGCCATGCCGAACAGATCGAAGAGGAAGGCGTAGACGTCGGCGGCCTCCTCGATCACCTTCGCCGTCGGCTTGCCGCCCCCGTGGCCGGCCCGCCGCTCGACGCGCAGCAGGACGGGGTTGGAACCGCCGTTGGCGGCCTGCAGCGTCGCGGCGAACTTCTTGGCGTGCGCGGGGACCACGCGGTCATCGGTGTCGGCCGTCGGGATGATGATCGGCGGATAGGCGACGCCCTCGCGCACGTTGTGCAGGGGCGAATAGGCGTAGAGGTAGCGGAACTGCTCCGCGTCGGCCTCGGCGTTGCCGTATTCCGGGATCCAATAGCGGCCCACGGTAAACCGGTGGTAGCGCAGCATGTCGATCACCGGCACGGAGCAGACGGCCGCGCCGTAGAGGTCAGGGCGCCGCGTGACGCACGCCCCGACCAGCAACCCCCCGTTGCTGCCCCCGCTGATGGCGAGCCGGCCGGTCCGCGTGTAGCCACGGGCGACGAGCCACTCGGCCGCGGCGATAAAATCGTCGAATACGTTCTGCTTGCGGTCGAGCATCCCCGCCTGATGCCACGCTTCGCCGTATTCGTTCCCGCCGCGCAAGTTGGCCACGGCGTACACGCCGCCCGCCGCGAGCCAGGCGAGGACAGGGATCGAGAACGCGGGGGTCAGGCTGGTGTTGAAGCCGCCGTAGCCGTAGAGCAGCGTCGGGTTGGCCCCGCTCAGGTCCAGTCCCTTCTTGTGGGTCAGGAACATAGGCACGCGCGTACCGTCCTTCGAGGGGTAAAAAACCTGCGTCGTCTCGTAGGCCGCGGCGTCGACATCGATCTCCGCGCCGTGGAAGACCGTCAGCGCCTCGCCGGCGAAATCGTAGCGGAAGACCGTCGGAGGATAGAGGTACGACGTGAAGAGGAGGAACATCTCCGTGTCGGCCCGTTCGCCCGTGACCGCATTGACCGAACCGAGCGCCGGCAGCGGGATCTCGCGCCGGAACGCCCCGTCGAGCGCGTAGAGCAGCACGCGGTGCGCGGCGTCGCGCATGGAGGTCACCACGAATGCGTCGTCGACCATCGCGACCGAGGCGACGACGTCGTCGCGCTCGGGGACAAGCTCGCGCCACTCCGCCCTAGCGGGGTTGCGGGTGTCGACGGCGACGATGCGGCCGCGCGGGGCGTCGAGGTCGGTGTGGATATAGAAGACCGGGCCATCGTTGCCGACGACGTTGTACATGGCGTCGCCCTCGTCGAGCAGCCGGACGAACGGCCCGTCGTCCGCGACCGGGCGGTAGTAGACGCGGTTGCGCGGGTCCGTGCCGTACCAGACATGGAGCAGCAGGTACGCGCCGTCCTCGGTGATGGCCGGGTCGAAACCGAGCCACTTGGCGTCAGGCCGCTCGTAGACGAGAGGGTCGGCCTCTTGCGGCGTGCCGAGCGCGTGCCAATAGACGCGGTTATAGTTGCTCTGGTCCTCGGGCGCGACCGTACCCGGCTCCGGGTAACGATTATAGTAGAAACCGGCGTTGTCGTGACGCCACGCGATCCCGCTGAACTTGCACCATCGTATGACGTCGGGATAGTCGGTCCCCTCGTCGACGTCGCGGACGCGAAGCTCCTGCCAATCGCTGCCGGCCGCCGATGTGCCGTAGGCCAGCAGCGTCCCGTCCCTGCTCAGCGCCTGGTTCGTCAGGACGACCGTGCCATCGGCGCTGAGCATGTTAGGGTCGATCACGACACGCGGCGCGCCGTCCAACCCTTCCTGTAGGTAGAGAACCGCCTGGTTCTGCAGCCCGCTGTTCTTGCTATAGAAGTAGCGGCCGCCCCGCCGCGTCGGCGGCGCGTACTTGGGGTAGTCCCATAGCCTTGTCAGGCGCGCCTTCAGCCTCTCCCGCTGGGGGCTGGCCGCCAGATAGGCCTCGGTCGCGGCGCTCTGCGCGTCGACCCAGGCCAGCGTTTCAGGGGACGCGGGGTCTTCGAGCCAGCGATAGGGGTCGGCCACCGGCGTACCGTGATAGTCGTCCACGATGTCGGCGCGACGCGCGGGTATCATACTTCAGCATCCTTGTTTCACAGTGAGGTCCCATTGAGGTCTCTCACGCCCAACTATACTGCATGGGATGGACGCGGGGAGGGCGCATGATAACGGCGGTCGTGTTCGACATGGATGGAGTGCTGATCGAGTCGGAAGAGACGTGGAGCCGCGTGCGCGCGGCGGTGGTCGCGCGACACGGGGGCGCGTGGACGGAACGGGATCAGCGCAACGTCATGGGCGACAACTCGCGCCAATGGTCGGCCTACATCAAGGGGGCGTGGAGGCTGCCGCAAAGTGAGGATGAGATCTTCCGCGAGGTGCTGGCGACGATGATCGAGAGCTACGAACGGGACGGACTCGTCGTGCTGCCGGGGGCGGCCGAGGCCGTCGCCGCGCTGGGGGCGCGCTACCCGCTGGCGGTGGCCTCCTCCTCGCCGCGTGAACTCATCCGCGTGGCGTTGCGCGTCGCGGGGTTCGAGGACGCCTTCCGCGTCGTCGTTTCGTCCGACGACGTCGCGCGCGGCAAGCCGGCCCCCGACGTGTACCTCCTCGCGGCCAAGCGGCTGGGGGCGCCGGCGGAGCGGTGCGCCGCGGTCGAGGACTCGACGAATGGGATCCGCTCGGCGGTGGCGGCCGGGATGGCCACGATCGCCGTGCCGAACGGCACGTTCGCGCCCGACCCCGACGCCGTGGCCCAGGCGCGTCTCGTGTTGCCAAGCTTGCGCGAACTCACACCCGCGGTCGTCGAGGGCCTGGCGGCGACCTAGACGATGGCCCTAACCGAGGCCGAGCAGACGGCGGCGCAGGACGGCAACGTGGGGGGCGACGACGTCCATGGCGGCGGGGTCGGCGGGGACAAGGTCGGCCGGCGGATCGAAGAGGCGTCCGTAGCGGGGGTGGTCGGGGGTTGGATGATCGTCCACCAGCGTCGCGGCGAGGATCGCCCAACAACGGGCCGCCGGCTCGGGCTTATAGCCGCCCCCGCCCGTGACGAGTAGGCGGCCGTCGCACAACTCATGGGCCAGCGTGTGCAGGAGCCGCGCGATCTCGGCGTAGGTCGTGGTCGTGAGCGCCAGCCGCACCAGCGGGTCGAGGTAGTGCCCGTCGACGCCGTACTGCATGATAATGAATTCGGGCCGATAGGAGCGCAGCAGTGGCGCGACGAGTTCGCGCAGGGCGTATACATAGGGCTCGTCGCCGCAGCGCCGCGGCAGGGGCACGTTGGCGGTGTAGCCGTAGCCGGCGCCCAGGCCCACCTCGTCGGTCGTCCCCGTGGCAGGGTAGAATTTCCCGTCATAGCGGTGCAGCGAGACGTAGAGGACGGACTCGCCGTAGAGTTCGGCCTGCGTGCCGTCGCCGTGGTGGGCGTCGACGTCGACGATGGCGATGCGCCGCAACCCAAACTCGCGCTGCAAGGCGCGCACGGCGACGACGATGTCGTTGAAGACGCAGAAGCCCGAGGCGCGCTCACGCGAGGCGTGGTGCAGGCCGCCCGATGGGTTAAAGGCATGGGGGGCGGCGCCGCTCGCGACGAGTCGCGCGCCGGTCAGCGTCGCGCCGACGGAGACGAGGGCGCGCTGGTAGAGGCCGGAGTAGACGGGGGTTGAGCGGTCGAAGCGGCCCTCACCGCTCTCGGCGCGCTCGCGCACCCAACGCACAAAGGCGGGCGTATGGACGGTCTCAAGCTCGGATTCGGTCGCGGGCTCGGGCCGTACGCGTCGAAGTCCAGCAAAGAGGTCGAGCTCGCCCATGAGATCGAGCCCCAGGCGGTAGCGCCGCCACGAGTCGCTGATGGGCGAGAAGCCCCGCCCATCGTAGAGTTCGTGGTAGAGGAAAACGGGGAGCATTACAGCCGTACCCATGCCTCGGACAGCGTGCGCTTAGCTCCGGCGATGACCCACTCGGCGCGCTCGTCGGCGCGCGGCGCCACGCGGATGACGATGGGCGGACGCCGCCCCACGGCCAGGAATCCCACGCGGAAGAGGGTCAACAATGTCTCCGTCACCTGCGGGATGTCGTAGACGCCGCCCGGAACGCCGAAGGGTGGTGCGGTGTCGCCGACGGCGGGGACGACGTTGGACAGATGCACCTGGCCCAGGTAGGGGGCGGAGGCGGTCAGGCTGGCATGACTGTCCTCGCGCAGCAACGCCATGTGCGCGGTATCGAGGGTAAGTCCGACGGCGGGGTAGACATCGCGCACCAGGCGCACGAGCTCGATCGCCTCGCGCGTGGGTCCGATGAGCCGCCCGTCTTGCCCCGGAGCCGGGAAAGGCTCGAGGGCGAGCGCGGGGCCGTCGCGCGACGCGATGTACCCCGCCAGGTCGTAGAAAGACTCGACCAGCGCGTCGATCGCGGCGTCGCGCTCGCCCGGGCCCGGGTCGGGCCCGCTCGCGATGTTGACCCGCTCGGCGCCGACGGCGGCGGCTTCGTCGATGGCCCGCTTGACGATGTCCACCGCACGGGCGCGCGCGGCGCCGTCGCGACTATTGAGGTCGAGCCCGAGCGCCCGCAGACGTGGATAGGTCTCGTAGATGACGTCGAGGCGACTGGCGCGCAACACGCCGGTCATTTGCCGCCGCGCGCCGTCATCGGGGACGTTGCGGATCTCGACAGCGGAGAAAAAGGGGTCGGACGCGATCGCCTCGACGCTCCGCACCAGCATCTCCCCGTCGTCGGCGGCCCGCGGGTATGCGACGCACAGGACGAGGCCGGGACGCATATAGTTGTGAAGGGGCTGGTCCACGTGGGACGCCGGACGCCTTTCCCCTCCGCGCCGGACGCGGGGGATAGCCATTTGTCAACAGACGCGACTGTCGACAGACGCGACACTACGCATACGTCGGGTCAGCAGGCGCGAGACACATCGTTGCTCAAAGTGTACTCTAAAGGGACGGCGCCGGGGCGCCGGGCACGAGCCGCGATAGATGAGGCGACCCGTGACTGGAGTCGCGGACCCCGAGCGTCGCCGCTTACGGCTGGAGTCTGGCTCTTTGAGGGGAACAGATGGGGTAGACCGCGGTCGCGAGCCGCCGATGTCGCCGCTTACGGGGAGGCCACGCGCCGCGCCTGCTCGACGAGGCAGTCGCGCATGGCCTGAGCGGCGGGGGTGAAGTAGCGATCGTTGAGGCGCACCACGCCGAGGGCGCGGCGGCGCGCCTGATCGTCGATGTGCAGGCCCACGAGCGAGGACACCCCCTCGACGGCGAGCGCGGGCACCAGCGCGACGCCAATACCGGCCGCGGCGAGGGTGAGCACGGTGTCCATCTCCGCTCCCTCCAGCACGACGTACGGCGCGAAACCGGCTTCCCGACAGGCTTCGAGGGTGACGCGCCGCAGTTCGTAGCCCTCACCCAATAGTAAGAACGACTCCAGGGCCAGGTCGGCTATCGCGACGGACTCCTGATCGGCCAGCCGATGCGTCCGGCCGACCGCCACCACGATGTCCTCCTCGAACAGCGGCGTCACGTCGAGGGCGGCGCTCACAACCGGGAGCGCCACGACCGCGAGGTCGAGTTCGCCGGCCTCGACGAGGTCGAGCAACTCGCCGATCCCCTCCTCGCGCAGCAGAATCTCAGGGCCGGGGTGGCGCTCGTGGAAGAGCGCCAGCGCGGGCGCCAGCAGGTGCGTCCCCACGGTAGGCGGCGCGCCGATGCGCACGCGCCCGCTCTCCAACCCACGGTGCGCCGCGACCATGTACTTGGCCTCGTCGGCCTGCGCCGCGATACGCCGCGCGTAGGGCAACAACTCCTCGCCCGCCGCGGTCAGGCGCACGCCCCGGCCGATGCGGTCGAACAGCGGAGTCCCCAGTTCGGCCTCGAGCGCGGCGATCTGCGCGCTAAGCGAGGGCTGCGAGAGATGCACCTCCGCGGCGGCGCGGCGAAAGTGCAACAGACGGGCGGCGGCCTCGAATGAGGCGAGTTGGCGCAACTCCATATCAACAGATTATCACTGAAGGGCATGGCGCCCCTCTCGTGGCTCCGGCGGCGCCGAATCATAGGCGTCCCGATCGCGGCGAAAATAGTAATTGTCGGGGTTGGCTCCGACGAGCACGGCGGCATCACGTCGGGCGCCGATCGGCGTCCAGGTGGCAGGCCTTGTACTTCTTGCCACTGCCACACCAGCAGGGGGCGTTGCGCCCCGGCTTCTTGGGCGGGAGGAAGCCCCGCGCCGCCGGAGCCGGAGCCGGGAGGGACGGCGCCGGAGGCAATGCTCCGCTCCATGCACGGACGCCGGCCAGCTGGGCCGCGACAGCGGCCTGCTCGCGGGGTTTGCCCCACACGTCGTACAGCTCTTCCAATCGCTCGAGCACGTCCCGGCGGTCTTGCACGCCCGGATGGACCAGCGCGCGCCGCAATATCGCCTCGGCCGCGTCGTAGGCTTTGGGGCTATTCTCCCCCAGCCAGTACTGGTCGGCCCAGCCGATGTAGCCCCACGCCTCCGCGGGGAAACGCTCCACCAGCGCCGCGTAGACCGTCTCCGCCTCGGCCCGGCGCCCCAACCGCCAGAGCGCCTCCCCCTGCGCTCGCGTGAAATTGATCCAGAAAAGAGTATCCGAGTCGGGGAACCGCACCAAGAACTCACGGGCATACCGCAGCCTGTGCTCGTCATACGCGGAGTCGCCGGCGCCGGCGTTGCCCAATTCCATCTCCAGGTCCTGGCACCAGTTGAACACTGATTGGACCAGGGGATGGGCCCGATCGAACGCGGTGGCCGTGCGCGTCTCCGGACCGGCTAGCCGCTTGACGAGGTCCCACGCTTCCAGCCAGCGGTCACAAGCCGCGGCCGTCCGCCGCGCGTCCAGCAACCGATAGCCCTCCTGCATCAGGTCGTCGAGCCGCTCCTCCGGCGTCAACTCAATGGGCGGCAGCGTGCCGGCGCGCACCTGCTCCCAGCGGTGAGCCTCGGCCTGCTCGAAGGCGTCGATGGCCCGCAAGGCGACCGCCAGGCGACCGCCGGCCGCCTGATGGCGCAGGGCGGCCCGGAGCGCGTCGAGCAGGAGCGCATTGATGTCCGGGGCGTCACCCCCGTCCTCGATCTGCATTTCAAGGGCGGAGAGAATGCCTGTTAGCTTGCGCCGGCGCAGCAGGGGCAAGCCCAATCGGCTCACGGCGTCTTTGAGCGGCTGCAAGCGGGCCACCCTCGGCCGGTCGTACCGGACAGGTTCAGGAGAAGGTCTCCAGGTCATCATGCTCCTCCCTGTGTCACCGCCCAGCCCTCGCCATTCCCGATAAGGCAAGGCTACCATCTATATATGACCAAGATAACTCTCACCGTCCTCAAGCGGCAGCTCAAAGGGCGCTCACACGACGAGCTCGTCGGCGACATCGCGGACCTCTTCACGCGTTTCGACGAGGTGAAAGACTATTATGCCCTGCGGCTGGCTGGACCGAGTGAGGACGTGGCCGCCACGTACAAAGCGCGGATCAGGAACGAGTTTTTCCCGGCGCGCGGGTATGGTCAGGCGCGGCTATCGGTCGCCCGCAAGGCCGTCACCGACTACAAAAAGCTCGCGCCGCCGCCCGACAGCCTGGCCGATCTGATGGTGTACTACGTCGAGACAGGCGTCGAATTCACCAATACGTACGGCGACATCGACGAGCCCTTCTACAACAGTATGGAGACGATGTACGAACGCGCGGCGCAACTCATCGCCGCGAACGGCCTGCGCGACGAGTTCGAGGATCGCTGCCGGGCGATCGTCGACGACACGCGGAACATCGGGTGGGGGTTCCACGATGCGTTGAGCGACATCTACGCCGAGCGCCTGGCGCCGGAGGCGCCGCGCTGGTCCTGAAGGGACCATGACACGCGAGTCTCCAGGATGCGGGAGCCCTGGCGCGTCCTATCCGACCGCGGACGGTGCGGGGGCGAACGCCTCGGCGACGAGTTGATAGGAGCGCACGCGGTCCTCGAAAGAGAAACAGTTCGTCGCGACGGTCACTTCGTCCGTCCCGTAGCGCTCCGCGACCGCGACGAGTTGGTCCCGCACCGACGCGGGGGACCCCTCGACGAAGTGTTTCATGAACGCCGAGGCGGGGCCGTACGGCGCGTCGGGCGCGGCGCGCGACGCCTCGTCGGGCGGCAGGAGCGGCGTGCGCACGGCGCCGGTCCGCAACTGCGCCACCGCCAGCCTCATGCTCGCGGCGATGTAGTGGGCGCGCTCATCGGTCTCGGCACAAATAACATGCGTCGCGACGGTGAGCCGGGGCTCCCGGAGAGAGGCCGATGGTTGGAAGTACCGTCGGTATAAGTCCGCGACCTGGGGGCCGATATCTCCCGCGGCGCCGAAGAAATCGGCGAACGCGAAGGGCAGACCGAGGGCCGCGGCCAGCCGTGCGCTGTAGTCGCTCGACCCCAGGAGCCAGACCTCGGGAGCCTCGGCGGGGAGCGGGCCTGGCTGCGCGTCGATGTCGGCGAAGGGGTGTCCCGCCGGCAAACCATTGGAGAGGAAGCCGACGAGGTCCGCCACCTGACGGGGGAAGGCGTCGATGTCGGCCAGCGCGCGCGGATAGGCGAGCGCCATCGCCGTCTTCTGATCGCTGCCAGGGGCTCGGCCGATACCGACGTCGATGCGACCGGGATAGAACGCGGAGAGCATACGGAAGGTCTCGGCCACCTTGAGCGCCGCGTAGTGCGAGAGCATCACGCCCCCGCTGCCGACGCGGATGGTGGACGTATTGGCGGCGATCTGGCCGATCAGGATCTCGGGCGCCGTCCCCGCGAAGCTGGCGGTATTGTGGTGCTCCGCCACCCAATAGCGTTTATAGCCGGCGCGCTCCGTCGCCCGCGCGAGGGCGACGGTCTCGCGCAGCGCATCCGCCGCCGTCCCACCCTGCCGCACGGGGGATTGATCCAGGACACTCAACGTGAGGTCACGATTCAAGTCTGTACTCCTAAACACAGTATTTCAATAATACACGAAATATATAATAGTATACTACCATAATCCCTGGCCCTTTAGCGGCTATCACAGCGCCCTGGGGGTCACAGCGCCCTGGGGGTCACAGCGCCCTGGGGGTCACAGCGCCCTGGGGGTCACAGCGCCCTGGGGGTCAGAGCGCCCTGGGGGTCAGAGCGCCCTGGGGGTCAGAGCACCCTGGAGCGCCGTGACGAGGCGCGAGCAGCGGCGCTAAGGCGTCGGCAGGCGCGCGCGATGCGAAAGCGTTTGCGCATGGCCATCATCAGCGTCCTAATCGGTCGCGCCTGGTCGTCTCTCGCTCACCCCAAAACCGTCGCCCAGCAGGGCGGCTTGACGCTCGTTGTCCTCCACAATCTCGCGCAACAGATCGAGGACGCGGCGTTGCTGCGGCAGCGTGAGCCCCGCGAATGTTTCGATCAGAGAGCGAGCCATCGGCCCGAGGTGTTCCGGTCTGTCCCTGTCCATCATGTTCCACCTTTCCGCGACCGACTATCCTATACAAGGGTACCCCACCAGTACAAGGGTACCCCACCAGGCTCGTCGGCCGGAGGTCAAAGGCCGATCGCCCGTCGGGAGCTACTCACGGCTGATCGCTGGAAGATTCCTCTTGCATTATGCGACCCGCGTCGCTACTATGTTGCTGGCGCCACTCTCTATCGTCCCTGTCCTTCGCGGGCCGGCCGGCACGGCGGTGATCCTCCACCATCGCGCAAGGCCCCCGCGGACTGGTCCTGTGCTCATCCTCATCCAATGAGGGTTGCAACGTGGCAATCCAGAGCGTCTCCTACGCCGCGCCCGAGTTCCCGGCTCCGTACCAAGGAGTGGTTGGCCGGCCGACCCGCCAAGCGTAGGCCTGTTTTATCGTCCCTGCCTCGTGAGGGGGTCTCCGTCCCCCGATGGGGGTCTCCGTCCCGCACGCCTTCGCGCTGACGCTATGGTCGGTCGTATCGGTCCCGGACTATCCGTGTGACCAAGAACAGGATTGTTCCCCATGGATACCTTTTTCTCGCCTTTCGACGGCGTAATGCAAGAGATAGCCCCCGCGGGCGGATCGCGGCCGGTCGGTATAGGGGTCATCGGACTCGGCGCTTTCGGCCGATTTTGCCTCGAAGCGTATCTCGGGGCGCCGGAGGTCCGGGTCGTCGCCATCGCCGATTCGGACCCACGCGCGGTCGAAGAGGGCGCGCGGCTGGCGCCGGACGCCCTCGCCTACGACGACGCGGCCCAGCTTATAGCCTTGCCGGAGGTCGAGGTCGTCACCATCTGCGCGCCCCCTGACCGGCACCTCGGGCTCGTGCTCGCGGCGGCGCTGGCCGGTAAGCATGTGGTATGCGATAAGCCGCTAGGAGTTTCGCTCGCGGAGTTCGACACGGCGGTCTCGGCGGCGTCGGCCCATGGTGTCGCCCTGGGGCTCAATCTCGTGCTCCGCCATAGCACGCTCTATGGCGCGCTGCACGACCTCGCGCACAGCGGCGCCCTGGGAGGGGCGCGACGTCTGGCGGTCGAGAACTATGCCGACGAGGCGATCGGGTTCGGTCCCGAGCACTGGTTGTGGGACGCAACCCGATCGGGCGGCCTGGCGCTCTCCGCCGACATCCACTGGCTCGATCTCGCGACGCGACTGCTCGGCCCCGCCGACGGCGCCCAGACCTGGGAAACGCGCGCGGGGCTTGAGGTCGGCCCCCGGCGTCTCATTACGACGACCCACGAGAATGGGGCCGTGGCAAGCGTCTACCACGCGTTCGACACGCGCACCGGCGCGACCGGGTGTACGGTATTGGCGTCGTTCGACGAGGGAGAGGCGCGCGTCGAGGGCTGGGTGCCCCAGCGTCTAACCGTCGCATGTCCCGCCGATCGTGTCGCGGCCGTGGCGACGGTACTCGGCGCGACGGGTCTCCCGGATGTGACGTTGAGTGAGGACGGCCGCGCCGTGCTCACGCTCCACGGCAACCCTGATCGACGCGCGGAGTATCTGGGCATGATCCGCACGACACTACGGCTCGTGCTGGCCCAAACGCGGGGCGACGGAGACGCGAATAACCTCCCGACGGCGCGCATGGCGACCGCCACGGCGCTCGCCGCCGAGATCGCGGCACAGACGCGCGGATGGGTAGCGATCGGGACGGAAGGCCCGCTCGAGGCGACCGGCTAACAGGCGCTGTTCACCACGGAGACACGGAAGCACAGAGGGTAGACGGGGCTATAGGCGATAAGGGTGAGGGCCATGGCGTAGCGCCATGGCCCTCACCCTTATTCCGGTGTTCTCCACGCGTCCTCCCGCCTCGGGGAGGAGCATTTTCCCTACCCAGGGCTATCGGCGGTCTCGACGGGTTGGGGCGGGACGGATTGCGAACCCGTCTCACCGCGGCCGCGCAGAGCAACTTCCACACGGGCGCTCAACTCCCGCAAGTCGAACGGCTTGGTGATGTAGTCCGCCGCCCCGAGTTTAAGGCCCATGATCTTGCGCGACGTCTCGGTCACGGCGGTCAGGAAGATGATCGGCGTCACGCGCGTCTCCGGCTGGTCGCGCAGGATGTTGCAGACGTCGAAGCCATTCATTCCGGGCATCATGACGTCGAGCAGAATAAGGTCAGGCCTGCCGCTCTTGGCCCGCACCAACGCGTCGGTTCCGGTACTTGCCGTGAGAACAGTATAACCCTCCTCGATTAAATGGTCCTCAAGTAGACCCAGGATATCCCGTTCATCCTCGACAATTAAAATCGTCGCCGCGGAAACTCTCTGCGCATCCACGTTCGTTATCGTCCCTCCGCGCTGTTAAACCCTGCGCTATGCTACACCCCTTATGCCGCCCTGTCAACGCCCCAAATGGGTCCATGGGTCCCAAACGGGCTAGACGGCGAGAAACGGCCGCGAAGAAGGGCGCGGAAGCGTGTGGCCTCCATCTTGCAGCCCGTCTACGCCGTGTCGCACGACGACCGGCGGCTACCCCCTCATGTATAGTAGAGACTCACGGAGGATATAAACAGAATGGCGCCACACAGTCCTCTCGACGCGGCCCGCCCCTACTTGGAGCGTCTCGACTATGGCGAGCACGGCTTGACGCGCAACGACATGCGCGCGCAAGTGGCGGACTTACCGGACATCATCTACCTGCGCCTCCCCGACAGCAAGCGATTTACAAGCGCGGACGAGGTGCTCCACGAGGTGCGGTCGTCGCCGGGGCGAGCCGAGGGCGAGTTTATCGCGGCCGACGACGATACGGAGGATGCGGTAGGGGACTTCGGGCCAGCGAGCTACGGCGACGACATCCTCGTCAACCCAACCGTGGTGGGGCCGGCCGGCAACACTCCCGCGCCCGGCTTCGACGGCAACAGTCTGGAGACGGAGGACGAATTCCCGCGCCGGTAATCGCCGGGAGGCGGAGGCGGCCCGTCCGCGCCTCCGCGCCAGCGTCCCATGTGCCACGTGAAACATCGGGGTACCGGTAAGGGGGTGGGCACCAGCCGGCGCGCCGGCTGGTGCCCACCCCTATCCTATGTCGTGCGTCCCCTGCACGCGGTCGCGCCGGTATCGATATAGCTTGGCCGGCCGGTGGGCTCCCCGGCGGTCGATGTCGCCCGTCTCCTCAATGTCGCCCTCGGTCAAGATGCGACGGGTGAAGTTCGCGCGATCGAGTGGGCGGGCGAGCACGGTTTCGTAGATGCGGCGCAGCCGGCGCAAGGTGAAGCGCGGCGGCAGGAACTCACGCGCGATCCCGGCGTAGTCGGCCTTGGCGCGCAAGCGCCGCAGCGCGAGGTCGAGAATGTGGGGATGGTCGAAGGCAAGGTTCGCGGGCAGAGCGGTGACGGGGAACCAGCACGCCTCGCCCGCCTCGCCATCGGCGCGCGCCTCCGCGTTGCCGGGTAGCAGCGCGTAGTAGGCGACACTGATGACGCGCGTGCGCGGGTCGCGGCCGGGCGAGCCGAAGGTATAGAGCTGCTCGAGGTAGATGTCGCGCAGCCCCGTCTCCTCCTGGAGCTCGCGCCGCGCGGCGTCGTCCAGGCTCTCGGCCATGTTGACGAATCCGCCCGGGATGGCCCAACACCCCTGATACGGCCGATGGCGTCGGCGAATCAGCAAAACGCGCAACTCCGGCCGATCCTCCGACGCGCTCTCAGCCTCGGCGTCGTCTCCATTCTCAAGCGACCCGAACATGCCAAAGACGACGACGTCGACCGTGACCGACGGGTGGTCGTGAGCCGAGGGATCGAGTTCCATGTCACGCTGCTCGGACATACACCTTCCGCGATCGTTAGTGTTTTAGTTACACTAAGAATAACGGGCCGATACTCGTCGGTCAAGGAGAGGGTTGTCGTCCTATGCGAAAGCGTTTGCGCATACCCCACATCCTCTTAGCGCCTTAGCGCGCTTGCACGGGGGACGCGCCTTTGGGAGAATGGGGGAACACCGTTCACCGGGTGCGTCGCTCGCTCTCCCGCCACCGCCTAACCGGAGACTTTCATGAACCTACTCCAAGACCACGACGCCCTGACCTTCGACGATGTCCTGCTCGTGCCCTGCGCCTCGGACGTTCATCCCCAGGAGGTCGATATCACCACGCGCCTGACGCGGCGCATCACCCTCAATGTCCCGCTCCTCAGCGCGGCGATGGATACCGTGACCGAGGGGACGATGGCGATCAGCATGGCCCGCCAGGGCGCGCTCGGTGTGATCCACCGCAATTTAAGCGTCACCGAGCAGGCCCAGGAGGTCGACCTCGTCAAGCGCAGTGAGAGCGGGATGATCACCCGGCCCATCACCCTTACGCCGGACCGACCGCTCAGCGAGGCGCGCGACCTGATGCGCCGCTACCGCATCTCCGGCGTGCCTATCACCGACGAGCGGGGCTGTCTCGTCGGGATCCTCACCAACCGCGACCTGCTCTTCGAGGGCGACGTCGACCGCGCGTGCGGATCCGTCATGACGAAAGAGAACCTCGTTACCGCGCCGGTCGGCACGACCCTGACCGACGCCGAGCGCCTGCTGCATCGCCATAAGATCGAGAAACTGCCCATCGTCGACGGCGACGGCCGCCTCGTGGGCCTCATCACGGTCAAGGACATCTCGAAGCGCCGCGCCTACCCTCACGCGGCAAAAGACGCGCAGGGACGGCTGCTGGCCGCCGCCGCGCTCGGGACGACCGACGCCCCGGAGCGTGCCGACGCGCTCGTCGAGGCCGGTGTCGACGTCCTCGTCCTCGACACGGCGCACGGTCACGCGCGCGATGTCGTGGCGACCGTGGGGCGCCTGCGCAAACGCTTCCCCGATATCGACCTCATCGCGGGCAACGTCGTCACGAGCGAAGGCACGCGCGCGCTCATCGAGGCGGGGGCCGACGCGGTCAAGGTCGGCGTCGGGGCTGGCAGTATCTGCACCACGCGCGTCGTCACCGGGGTCGGCATGCCGCAGGTCTCGGCGATCGCGGCCTGCGCGGAGGCCGCCGCCGCGTATGATATTCCGATCGTGGCCGACGGCGGCGTCAAATACTCGGGCGACATCGTCAAAGCCCTGGCCGCGGGAGCCAGCACGGTGATGCTCGGCTCGATGCTGGCGGGGACCGACGAGAGCCCCGGCGAGGTCGTCCTCTACAACGGCGAGCGGTTCAAAGAGTATCGCGGTATGGGGTCGATCGGGGCCATGCGCACGCGCACCAGTGCCGACCGCTACCGGCAGGAACGCGTCACGGAGGTGTCGAAGCTCGTACCCGAGGGGATCGAGGGGCGCGTCTCCTACAAGGGGCCCGTCGGCGGCGTCGTGTACCAGATCGTCGGCGGCCTGCGCGCCGGCATGGGCTACACCGGCGCGCCCACCCTCGCCGAACTCCGCACCAAGCCGATGGTGCGCATCACCAATGCCGGCCTTTTCGAGAATCACCCCCACTCGGTCGACGTCACGAACGAGGCGCCCAACTACCAGCGCCGCGACGGCTAAGGACCCGCTCCACAATAAGTTCGCCAGATTCGCTGGCCTCCTCACCGTGGATGTACCCGATGGATGTATAGGTTATTCAGGAGCGGGGCCTAAGCTACGAGAACGCGGCAAGAAGGGCGGCGATGCCGTCCTCGTCGTTGGAGGGGATGATCCTGTCGGCGACGGCGCGTATCTCGGGCTCGGCGTTGGCCATGGCCACGCCGAGCCCGGCGGCCTGTAGCATCTCGCGGTCGTTGTAATTGTCGCCCACCGCCACGACATCCGCCATGGCGACGCCTAAAAGGGCGGCGAGGCGCTGGAGCGCGTCCCCCTTCGAGCAGGTCGCGCGGAACACTTCGAGAAAATAGCCATCCAGCGCGGCGCTATAGGACACGAGCGCGCGACACCCCTCTAGCTCCAAACGGGCCGCGACCCTCTCGACGATGGGGAGGGCGTCGATCGCGGCGCACTCCAGCACGCTCCCGACACGCGCCAACTCGTCGTAGGGGAGCCGGCGCACGAGGTCGGGACGCGCGGCGAGGTACGGGCGCATCGCGGCCGAGTCGCGCCCCACGGGCCCCGTCAACAGGCGCTGGTCGACGGCGCGATCCTCGTAGAGGATCGGCTGTACACCCTCCGCGACGAAGAGCGGGACGACCCGCCCCAGGACATCCGGCGGCAAGGGGTTGGAGTACAGGATATCCCCGCTCCGCGGATCGACGATGTGCGCGCCGCTCTGCAAGATGACAGGGACGGTGACGCCGAGCGCGTCGATGTAAGCGTGCGCGGTCGAGAGGCGACGCCCTGTCGCCAATGTGATGATCAGCCCGCGCGCTCGCGCCCGGCCCAACGCCTCCAGGGTCGCGGGCAAGATCGTCCCATGCGAGGAGAGCAGGGTCCCGTCGACGTCGAGCGCCAGCAGGCGAGGATGTGCGATCACCCCTCCAGCATACGGCGCCGAGTACACTGGGAGGGTAGTCCCTTGCCGCGCAAACGCTTTCGCATGCGCTTAGCAGAGAGGAAGAGACATGATCACCGCTATCCTGTTGTGTACCGTCGACCGCAGCCGCATCCCGGAGACGACGCAGGCGCTGCTGGAGGTCGAGGAGGTCTCGGAGGTCTACTCCGTGGCCGGCGACTGGGACATCGTAGCGATGGTCCGCGTGCGGGCGCACGACCACCTTGCCGAGGTGGTGACGGAAAAACTCGCCCCCATCCAGACCATCCAGCGCACGACCACGCTGATCGCGTTCCGCGCCTACTCCAATCACGACCTCGATCGCCTCTTCTCGGTCGGGGCCGACGAGGGGGTATAGGCGCGATGCACAAGCTCGATCTCAGCATCGCCCGCCTCAAGCTGCTCCTGGCCGAGATCGGCGGGAAGCGCGACGCCCTGAGCGCGACGCGCCATCAGTATCAGGAGCAGATCGACCGGCTCATCAGCTTCACGATTCATGAGAACGCCTCGGTCGATCGCAGTCTGGCCATGGTGATGGACGTCGACGCCCGCTTGCAAGAATTGTCGCGGCAAGAGCACTATCTCGAGGTCATCCGCGCCACGGCGCAGCGCGAACTCGACTCTTTGCGGCTCACCAAGCTCGTCGAAGAGACGCGCGCGCAACTCGCGCTGTTGAGGCGCCAACGGGAGGAGGAGAGCGATGGCGCGCTGGTGACCGGGGCCGCCGCCATCGCGGCGGAGATCAGACGCCTCGAGGAGATCATCGCCACGGCGAGCGGCGCGGCCGCGCGGTCCATCAGCGCCGGACCGTAAAACGTCCGCGTAAGGCCGCGGCCCCGTGCTCTATACCCTGCGACCGATCCCTTGCACGAGCGTGGCCGGTTCCTCACTGCCGAGACGGGTAGCGCCCGCGGCGAGAAGCTCCCGAGCCCCGGCGCTGTCACGCACTCCAGTGGCCTTGACGCCGATAAGATCGCTCGCGACGCCCCGTAGTTCCTCCACGTCGGCGGCCAGCGGCGAGGAATCGCCGAAGCCCCGCGACGCGACGACGTAGTGCGCCCCGCCCTCGATCGCCATCCTGACCGCGAGGTGGCGTTGCGCCTCGGTAAGCAGGGCGATTTCGAGATCGACCTTGAGCACGGCGTAGGGGTTCCGAGACACCACGTCGGCGACCCCGTAAATGTCGGCGCGTACGCTGTCGGCGCCGCCGGCTTGCAGCGCCGCGAGGTCGAGGCTCATGTCGATCTCTAACGCCCCGTCCTCCAGGGCCGTGGCCGCCTCGTACGCCTTCTGACGCGTCGTGAGCGAGCCGAGAGGGTAGCCGACGACGGCGCAGACATGCACGTCGCATCCGTCGAGGAGGCGGGAGGCGCGGGCGACGTGGACAGGGTTGACGCAGACGGCGGCGAAACCGCCCGCGCGCGCCTCTTCACACATCCGCGTCACCCGCGCCGCCCCGACCAGGGGGGCCAGGGCTGTGTACTCAAGCAGGGGAGCAAGCTCGGAGCCGTTCATCGTGTACCCTACGCATTCCATTTTATTACGACAGCTTTATTACGACGGCCCCCAGCGACGATATCTAACGATCCCTCCTGGAGCAGTCCCATCCTACAGGCCCAGTCTACTACATCCATGCTCCGGTCAGGAGCCTGGATCTACGATCCTCACATCGTGACGACGGCGCGAAGGGCCGTCGCGGCCAGGGCCCCGCGCGAGGCCAGCGCGATAGATAGATCCACACCGTCGCGCCGCACGGCGATTGCGGCCGGCCCCGTGGCCGTGACCAGCGTCGATCCCGGCGGCGTCGGCGCGGCATGCGTGGCATGCGTGGCGTGGTAGGCCCGCGCGACATAGGCGCGCAGGGCCTCGTCGAGGACCCGCGCCGCGGCCACGGAGGCCGTGTGGATGCGCCAGGCCATCAGGAAGTCGGTCCTCTGGTTGAAGAGCGTGTAACGGTCCGCCCGCCAGCCGTCCGCGGCGCGCGCCGCCGTCCCAGCGTCCAACCGCTGCGCCAGCATATCCCGCAACCCGAACTCGCCGACCACATCGCTGTCGACGCGGCGCCAGCCCGCGGAGAGCGCGGGGCGCGGCGGAGCAAGATTGGGCGCGGGCGCCATCGGGTCGCGCAGATAGACCTCGGGGTGCAAGATCTCGCGGGTCGAGACAGGCGGATGGCGGAACGCGGCGTCGACAGCGGCAAAGCTCACCCCGAGCACGGTGCGGCTCAGCAACCGCTCCTCGAAAAGGGCGCCTGCGTCGTAGGGGAAGGCGAGTCCGTCGAGCAAGTAGGGCGGCGTGCGATTATCCTTCACGTTGGCGGCGGCGGCGGCGGCCTCACGCTGATATCGCGTGTATTGCTGCTGCGTGAAGGTCTGCTGCGCGTAGAGCTCCATGGCGGTGTTGGCGTCGCCCTCGACGAGGGCCGTCGCGGCGAGGGCGCGGTCGGAGTCGCGCGGTCCCCCGCGGGCGGGATCGGGCCGCACCCGGCCGAGGTCGAACGCCTGATCTTGCAGGGCGTGCGTGTACTCGTGCGCGATCGTGACCCGGTCATTTAATGACAGACCGCCCGGGCGCAGGGGGATATAGAAGCGCTTCGTCCCCGCGTCGTAGAAGGCGGCGACATCGCCGGCCGCCTGCGCGCGCAACACGCGCCCGAGATCGGTCCCCCGCGGCAACACGCCCAGCAGAACGAGCGGTTGCGCCTCGTCGCGAATAGCGGCCGCCGACGCGCCGCCCCCAGCCGCGCGCGCGGCCAAGCGTCTGAAAGACGCGGGGTCGAGCAACGAGACGGGGACCGCCCGCCTGGCGCGCAGGCCGCGTATCGCCGCGGTCGCCGCCTCGACCTGGGCGACGACGGCGCTCGTCGCGCCCGGCGCCGCGTCACGGCGTCCAGGCGCGGGCGCCGCCGCCGAGGTCGCGATGGCCGCCGCGCACACCACACAGGCCACCGCCCGCCGCGTGAGCCACATCAACGCGCCACCGGGAAGCTCGCGCTCACGGTACTCATCTTGCCTCCGCCGCGCGCCGTGACGCGCAACAGGGCCTGACCGGGCTTGACGCTGCCGGCAAGGATCCAGCGGTAAATGTAGGACCCATGCTTATCGGCGACGCCGCTCCCACCGGTCGTACCGGGACCCGGCTTGCTTCCAGATGGGTAGACGATCGTGACGCCGATCCGGGCGCCGGGCGCCGTCGTGACGATCACCTCCCCCTGGCCGCCGACGCGGACCAGCCGCGACGCCTCGACCTTGATGGCGAGGCTACCGGCCACCGTGACGCGGCCTGGCCGGACCGGGCGCACGGGGACCGGGGGATTGAGCAGGATGCCGCGCGCAAACTCGGAGAAGAAGGTCGTGTCCACGGCCGACGCAACCGCGCCGTCCCGCACGATCACACCAAGCTCGCGGTTCCCCGTGAGCGTCGCGCCCGAGAGATCCATGCTGCCGACGAGGACGTCGCGCCGGTCGACCACGAGCACGGTCCCCCCGCCGTCGTCACGGAAGCGGATACTCCCGAACGGCGCGACGAGCCGCAGCGCGGGGCTATTGCTCTTCCGGGGCGTCAGGACGCGCACGACGACGCCGCGCGAACGGGCGGAGCGCAAGGCGGCTAGCACGCCCCCGTCGGCGATCCCCGAGGTGTAGAGCTCGACCCGCGAGCCCGCCCCGTCGATCAAGCCGGTGATCCGCGCCGCGTCGTCGGGGAGGATGAGTAGGTTGTGTCCGAAGAGGCGCACGGGACGGCGCAGCCAGTCGTCGTAAAAGAGGCTGGCGGCCTGCAGCACGTCGAACCGGTCGCGATCGACGACGACGTAGGCGCGCCCCGCGTACCCCAGCGTATCGGATTGGAGCGTCGCCGAGGAGACGGCGACGGCCGTCGTATCGGCGACGACGAAGTCCAGATGCGTCACGGCGTGGGTCGGGTTCGGCACGCGGGCGCGCACACCGTTCGCCCCCAGCACGCTCAACGTGGCCTGGCTGTTCGGGCCGCGCGCGTCGAGCATCACGCGCGCGTCGACGCCGCGCCGCCGCGCCCGCTCCAGCGCGCCGAGGATCGTCCCGTCGTTGAGCGCGAACGCCTCGACCAGGACGCGCTGTTTCGCCGCGTCGATCAGCGCCACGACGCTGGCCTCGCCCCCGCCTGGCCCGACGAGCCGCAACGTCGGGGCGTAACCGGCCGCGCTGGTCGTGTCGGCCGCGTCGGCAGAGGCGAAGCCGACGGGGTAGTGCGCCGCCGTCAGGGCGATCACCATGATGACGCAGGCGAGAATCGCTCCTCGCGGCCGCAATGACATTAGCCCTCCTCAGCGACCCTGAGATGGATGGAAAACGCGCACGATCACGAGGGCGCCATCCGTCACGCGATAATAAATGACATAGCGATACTCGGTCTCGATGAGCTTGCGCGTGCCAGGCACGTGGCCCGGTTCATCGACACTCACGACGCGCGGAGCCGCGTCGGGGAAAGCGCATGCTTGCTCGATAGCGGCGAAGACTGAGTGGAGAAGCCGTTGCGCTGCTTTAGGATTACGCTCCGCGAGATAGGCATAATGCCCGTCCAGGTCATCCTTGGCCTCGTCGCTGAGCGCATAGGGGAGCACTACCCTTGTTCCCGTATTTCCCGTTGTTCCCGTATCGGGACGCCATATCGCTGACGCGCTTCATCGAGGCCGTCCGTCGTCATCCATCCCTTGGACAGATACTCACTCACGACCTGGTCGCCCGGAATCGTGTGAAGCGTCCCAGCCTGGAGGCGAGCGAGCGTGGCGCGAACCTGCTCGATCTGCCATCCTTCCGTCGCGGCGTACTGCTCCAGCGCCTCTTGCATCAGGTGGTTGCGCGACCGTCCAGTGACGTCCGCAAGGCGGTCGTACATCGCGGCAAGACTAGTGGACATACGAACCGTGGTGGCGATAGTAGACACGCTCTATGCCTCCTTGACGACTATAGTTCAATCCAGCGCCAGTATAGCATAGGCGTGTGTACTTTTGAATACACCTTGCCTCCCAGGGGTCTCCCAGGGATGCGCGCCGAGGGATAGTGCCCGGCAAAGCCCGGATAGCGTCGCGTCGTCGGAAGAGGGCAAGGGCCGCGCGTATAGGGAGCGGCGGCGCTCGATAGGACGGACCACGCCGCGGCGATACGAAAGCGTTTTCGCGCGGCGGCCCACGCGCGTCAGCCCAGGCCGGCCAGGAAGTCGTCGACGAGGCCGCGCATGTCCTCGGGACCGGGATGCGCCTCGGGGTGGAACTGCACGGCGCGGAAGGGCCGCGCCGTGTGCCTGATCCCCTCGTTCGTCCCATCGTTGGCGTTGCGGAACCATGGCTCCCAGCCGGCAGGCAGGGTCGACTCGTCGACGGCGTATCCGTGGTTCTGGCTCGTGATGTAGCACCGGCCGGTCCCGAGATCGAGGCAGGGCTGGTTCTGACCGCGATGCCCAAACGGGAGCTTGTAGGTGTCCGCCCCTATCGCGAGGGCCATGAGTTGGTTACCCAGGCAGATGCCGAAGGTCGGCACGCCCCGCTCCATCGTGCGGCGCACGACCGCGACGCTCGGGGCCACGTCCTTGGGGTCGCCCGGTCCGTTCGAGACGAGCAGGCCGTCGATGCGTGGGGTGACCGTGGCCGGGTCGGCGTCCCAGGGCAGGCGCACGACATCGGCCCCGCGCTCCAGGAGCAGGCGCAGGGTGTTGTTCTTGACCCCACAGTCGAGCACGCCCACGACCGGGCCGCCGCCGCGCGGCGACCGCAGGATCGCGGGGGCGCCGACCGAGACCGCGGG
>JAABUZ0100002663.1_pt1 | contig 28945 bp, 21 predicted proteins | sample 5562091 | NCBI WGS metagenome assembly JAABUZ01 (sample SAMN12813069, study PRJNA571459) | rock metagenome | isolation source: Antarctica rocks | place: Antarctica: Victoria Land, Linnaeus Terrace sud | collected 2015-12-21 | reverse complement strand
GATGGCTTCTTCCATGCAGACCTGCATCCCGGCAATATCTTTTTCACGAAGGATGGAAATATTGTCCTCCTCGACTTTGGCATGTATGGAGAACTTAGCGACGAGCATCGAGACCGCTTCATCCTCTACTGGTATGCGGGACTTCAAAGACAAATCAAGCGAGCGTTCTATCACCTCATCAAACAAACCTCACGACTCAAGCATGCAGACGAGGACGCCTACTATGCAAAATTCAAGGAACTAGCTGAACGCTTCTATGACTCGACGATTGCTGAAAGAAGCCTAACACAAACCTACCTCGCCATCATTCTGAGTGGCGCGACATTTGGTTTTGTGTTCCCGAGCGATTTACTGCTGCAGGCCAAGGCACTGACGACGGCGGAAGCACTCGCGTTTACCTTAACGCCCGACCTGAAGTTTGGAACAGAGATGCGACCAATCATCGCCTCTGAATTTATAAAGCGAGCGACCGACTTTGGGAGGCTGAAAGTGCTGGCCGAGCGTGTCTTGCCCGAGTTGCTGCTCTTTGGAGAGCTCCCTCCAGCTTCACTCCACGAACCATCAGTGAATAACTTCTCATTCCAGCCGACTGGAGCGATGCGCTCACTATTTTGAGCGAACAGGTAATGGCAACTCAGCCCAATGTCGCCAGTTTGAGATCTCTCCTTGATCCGAAGGCGCGCAAAGCGCTGATCCACCTCTATTCCGACCTCGAGGTGGATGACATTCTCGCGAGCACCTGGGCGAGATATGCAGATCTTGCTCCCTCGGTGCCTTCTCAGGAAACGATCGGCGCACGCTTCATGGTTCATCTGAGTGCTCTGACGATAGCGATGTATGAGGCATTGCTGGCGGCAGGACAATCGGCAACAGGCGCGACCACCCTCATCTACGATATGGGGTGGCTGGTGTATACGAAGATGGCCGAGGTCCCGTGGGCGGCGGCGGGAGCATTCAGCCATGATGGATATGAAAAGCTACGCTTCGCAACGACAGCGTTTCGCACGTTCCCATTCGATTCTCCCTCCTACAAGTGGAAGGACATCGACGCTGGACCAGAGGCGGTGGCGTTTCATTGCCTCAAGTGTCCCGCAGCCGAATACTTTCGCTCGCAGAACAAGTCGGAACTGTGCGTGAACACCTGGTGCAAACTCGATTATCCGCTTGCTCGACAGTGGGGTTCCGAACTCAAGCGGACAGGGACAATTGCGAGTGGAGCAACAGTGTGTGATTTCAGGTGGCAGACGGTGACGGATAAAGCGGAGCCGGATGATCAATCTCCCCAGAAATAGAAACAGAATTCCCTGGTCTTTTTTCCCAATCATCCCACTTCGATTCTGCTTGCTTGGGTTTCGACTCACACCATGATTTGGCTTTCATACAAGACGAGTGCTTCTTTATACACCCGCTCCACTTCGTATCCGGGCTTGCCATACGTAAAGTGTAAAGCCCCGCTTCAGTCATCACAGCAGTCCTCATCTCCACAAGAGCAGCTCTCTCCCGTTTTTGCCTCTTGCAGTGCCTCTTGCCCTTCATGAATCAGAAAGTAGACGAGAGCAAGTCCAGCGAGGGGATCGGCCCACCACCAGCCGAGGAAGCGATTCAAGAGCAGCCCCACCAGCAACACACTCGACATATAAGCGCAGGTGACACTGCACGCGGCATCGGCTTTGAGAGCAGCGCTCCCAATCCGTCTTGCGATATAGAGCTTACCTCGCCATAAGAGGGGCATGATAATTGCTGCAGCCACGGCAAGGCCAACTCCCCACCAGGATGCTTCTGGTCGTGTTCGCGTAAGAAACGTGAAGGCACTATCGCCGACAATGTAGCAGGCAAGCGCAAACAGGCTGAAAGCAGTTACCCAGGATGCACGCCGTTCAGCGCGCTCAATACGTTCTACAGAGCCACCTCGCTGCTCAACGAGCAATCTCCAGAGCAGAATGCTTCCTGCAATGAGCTCGACGATGCTGTCAATGCCAAACCCTTGCAGCGAGACGCTATGAGTGGCGAAACCAACGCTGATGGCAACACTGGCCTCAATGGTCATCCACACGATGGTTACCAGTTCAATCCACACCCCCAGGCGAACCTGTTGTTTTCGAGGAGAGGAGGTGATGGGGGAGGGTCCTCTCATAACGGGAAGGGATCGTGCCATTCGTATTGTCCTTTCTGTTCAACGGGTATGATTGTGTTCAGCATATCCACTACTCATCAATCTCCTCCACTTCCTCATGTGGATACGTCTCATTTGGAGCATAGCGTGTACATTCGTAGACCCCGCGTGCCACATCTCGAAGCAACTCATCTGCCAGTTCAAGCAGCGTTGTTATCCGTGAATCACTCAACTGATAGAGCGTGTAACACCCTTGCGGTGAAGAGACCACCAGATCACAATCGGATAAACAGCGCAAATGGTTGGACACATTGGTCCGCGACAACCTCGTTTTCTCAGCAATGATCCCTACTGTGAGTGGTCCCGCAGATAGAGCTTCAAGAATCGAGAGACGAGACATATCGGAAAACCCACGAAACAGCTTTGCCTTGAGTGCAGTTGCTTGTGGAACCAGGGTTGGCATCTTGATCTCCTCCACTAGTTATTACGTCATTACTTACTGACATAATAGAGCAGAGAAGAAGCCCTGTCAAGAAACGTGTCTGCGTTATCATTTTCTCTAGGAGGGCTGCTCATACTTCTAGTACACTTCATCCTGCTGCATCTTTGCTGCAATCAGATTGTCGTCGATCAGAGAAAAGGTAGTGCGATTTGAAGCAAGTTATGCTTTATAGAGGTGTATCGGGCTACAGGCCGTTTCGTTTGTCTCTTTTATAATGTCCTCACACCAACTCATCATTCACAGCAGCTTCAAGATGAGTTGAAGCAAATCAACTCCTACCACGCTCAGGATCATGTAGACAGGTGACACCTTCCATCGAATCAATAGGATTACACAAACGCCCGCGAGAATCGCTTGCCACAGATTTGTGATCGCTGCACGTCCTAGAAGGATCGCGGTAGCTCCCATCATGCCTAATGCTCCAGCCATGATTCCCTGAAACATTCCCTGGACAAGAGACGATTGACGTAGGCGCATGAGAAGCGGTGTGGCACCCAACATGAGGACAAAGGGGGGGAGGTACATTGCGGCAGTTGCTACGAGTGCTCCCAGAATGCCAGCAACGGCATAGCCAGCAAACGTAGCTACGACGGTAATAGGACCAGGAGTGAGTTGTCCAATGGCAACTCCATCTAAAAATTGCTGTGGCGTAAGCCAGTGATAGGTCTGGACCAGTTCTTGTTGGAAGAGGGGAATGGCAACCACTCCTCCGCCAAACATCACCAGGCTCGCTTTCAGAAAGACGAAGGCCAGTGGCAACAGGACCAGGAGCCCAGGCGAAAGGGAAAGGGTCGCTTCGCGCAGGAACGCAAGCATCCCCGATACGACGATCATGCCGCTACTCTGGACAGTTGTCGTCCGTTCGCGAAAGCAAAGCATCCCAACGAGACCAGAGAGCAGGAGCAAGGTCATAAGATTCCATGCTTGAGGGAGTACTGGAAACACGAGCAAGATACCAACGGCGAGGCTCAAGGTCCATCGTGTCCAGGAAATCCAGGCCGTTTTGCCAGAGCGATAGAGCATGGCAAGGATCAATGCCACAACCACTGGTCCCAGGTTAGTGAACAAGGAGGACACAGCAGGAATGGCATGAAACTGAAAGTATATCCAGGAGAATACTAGCGTGAAGAAGACCGCAGGGGTAATGAAGGCCATCCCACTGATGATGCCGCCTCGGATACCCCGCAGTCGCGATCCCAGGTAAATGGCGAGGAGCACGGCGGTCGGACCAGGCAGCAGGTAGCAGAGTGCCATACCTTCCAAAAACTGCTCATGGGTCAGCAGTTTTCGCCTGGTCACCCATTCCTGCTCCATCAAGGCCATATTGGTCAGCGCTCCACCAAATCCCGTGATCCCAATCCACAGAAACACTCTTGCCAGAGTCAGAAACTGGAGATATTGAGAGATGGAACTCACACGAACGCTCCCTTGAAATATGAAAATCACTCTTTTCAATGATGAACGGTGAGCATATAATGCTCCTCAGACTGACGAGCGTAGTGTATCACACACAGACCCGCCTGTTGGCACCACTGTTCAAGTTGCTCAGGTGAAAGACGCGTCTCTCGTGGAGGACCGGAGCACGCAGGACCATCGGGATGAAATTCGGCAATGACCGCCCAGGCATCTGACGGAAGCAAGCTCGCGAGCTTTCCGATCAGAGCCGCAGGATCGTCACTGTGGTGCAACATCATGGAGAGCAAGACTGCCGATACCTGCTCATCTTCTACGTGAAGCGAGAGCACATCAGCGACGATGCAACGAATAGTCGCCATCTGCTGGCGTTGCATCACCTCTCGAAGGTAGGTCAGTGCTTCACCTTCACGATCTACCGCATAGACCAGCCCTGTTGAGCCAACGAGCGAGGCCATCTGTCCACTCACATAACCAGGACCTGCCCCAAGATCGAGGACATGATCCCCTGGTTTGAGGTGGAGCCCTTCAAACCAGGCAGGAAGCAGAAAGGACCGTTGTTGTTGTCGGACAAACACCTCCTTCCAGGTCAGGTGACTCAAATCTTTGCGGAATTCGGTCGTCATCTGTCCCTCCCTTGCCCTAAAGTCTAAATTGAGCGATGGACCAGAGAAGCAAGCCAAGCGTGAGGGCCACAGAAATTCCTCCAAGGACAACCATTGAGCGGTTTTGCCTCCAGTGCCACACCTGCCAGAAGGTGATGCCCATCATTACTAACGACATCAGCATCATCCCCCGACGAAGGAGGGGAAACGCGCTCATGAAACTCATGCCAGCCGTGCCAAAGGTCACCAGTAAGATGAGCATGTGAATGAGGTGATGTTGGCTCGCCAGAAAGGCCACAATGACTGATCCGATAGCCGCAAGTTGCGCTTTGCGAGAAGGCCGCTCCTGTGTTTTGACTTCGACGTTCATTTCTGTTCCTCTTCTTGTAGAATAGTATTCAGTATTGCCAACGCGTCAAGTACCTGCGCTCGCCGATCTTCAGGAATGTGACTCCACATCATGCGATATTTGTCCACAGCGTTCGCTTGCACCTCCTCAAATGAGGTATGTCCCGCATCCGTCAAGGTAAGCAACATTTCCCGTCGGTTGTCAGGATTACTGGCTCGTTCGACCCATCCACGCTCCACCAGGGATTGCACCAGACGGCTCACTGTACTCTTTTCGAGACGAAGCTGAGATGCAAGTTGGTACTGTGTAAGCATCTCTTCTTGCCCAAGAACTTGTAACGCATGGGCCTGTGAAGGCGTGAGAGGAACATGGCAAGGAGTATGCTCCTGCTCTAACAGCCCAAATTGACGGACGAAAGTTTGGATCTGCTGACGCAACGCGTGTTCATCCATTACAATGATCCCCTTTCTTACTCTCAGAACTATCTCACTGCTTCAAGTGTAGCACAAATTCATGCAGTATACAACAGTTGTATCATACAACTTTTTATTGCTATCATCAATGTCGATTTAAATGGGCTGTTCCTCAGAAGTTGCAGTGCGTCTTTCGGCAATATTGTGCTTCATTACTTTCGTTGTATCAATGGTTGTGTCCTCATTATTTGACAAATCCCTACACTATACGCTATACTCTTTCTATACCCCCTGGCAGGGGGTATGGGTATAGCTTCACACAACATGAAAACGAGAGGGAACCACGATGGCAACAGAAGCCAGAGGGACAATAGAACAGCAAGCAGCGAGCGCAGGCACTCAAGAGATAGAAACCGAACGCGCTACTTTTGCGCTTGAGGGTATGACGTGCGCTTCGTGCGCTATGCGTATTGAGAAGGGATTGAAGAAGGTTCCTGGCGTCACCGATGCACAGGTCAATCTTGCAACCGAGCAAGCAACGGTCTCCTACGATCCTGAGCGTACTGGACCTGAACAGATGGTACAGAAGGTGGAAGCCGTTGGCTATAAAGCGACGCCACTCCATCAACCTGAGACTCAAAGCATCCAGGCACCGACCGAGCGTGCATCCGCAAGCCTTCCTCAGCAGGCGGCTGCTCAGGAGGACGAACGAAGCACACGGCGTGCGGCAGAACTGACGCGGAAGCGAAATCTTTTGATTCTGGGCATTACACTCACCGTTCCGGTTGCTGTCCTCAACATGTTTTTTATGAATAGCTTTCCAGGTGAGAACTACCTGCTGCTCGTGTTGACGACGCCCGTGTGGGCCATTGTTGGCTGGGAGTTCCATCGCGGTGCGCTCAAGACCTTGCGCCATGCGAGTGCGAATATGGATACCCTGATCTCGCTGGGATCGACAGCGGCATACGCCATCAGTATCGTCGCGACGTTCTTTCCTCGCCTCATCGGGGCGACGACCTTCTATGACACTGCGGCCTTAATCATCACGCTGATCTTCCTGGGGAAATACCTGGAGGCACGTGCTAAAGGCCAGACCAACGAGGCTATCAAAAAGTTGATTGGATTGCAGGCACGGACTGCCCATGTCTTGCGTGCGGGTCAAGAAGTTGAGATCCCAATTGAGCAGGTGCAGGTTGGTGATGAATTGATCGTGCGTCCAGGAGAAAAGATTCCGGTGGATGGCATGATTCTCTCTGGTCACTCAGCCATTGATGAAGCGATGATTACGGGGGAAAGCATTCCCGTTGAAAAGAACGAGGGAGACGCCGTCATTGGTGCAACCATCAACCAGCGTGGACTGCTGCACATGCGCACGACCAAGGTTGGTGCTGATACGGTGCTAGCACACATTATTCGTCTGGTTGAACAAGCACAAGGATCGAAAGCCCCCATTCAGCGGCTCGCCGATGCGATTTCGAGCATTTTCGTTCCCGTTGTGCTGGTGATCTCGGCGCTCACCTTTATTGGCTGGGCCGTTCTTGGCAACATAACCATCGCAGCAAACAGAGGAGTGGATGCAGGGAGCATGCAGAGTATGGCAGCGAGTAATCCCTGGATTATCGCACTCGTCGCGGCTGTTGCCGTGCTTGTGGTGGCATGCCCATGCGCATTAGGTCTTGCAACTCCGACAGCAATTATGGTAGGAACAGGAAAAGGCGCAGAGCAGGGTATTCTCATCAAGGGTGGTGAGAGCCTGGAGCGTATTCAAGCCGTGCGCGCCGTCCTACTGGACAAAACAGGAACCATTACGCGTGGCAAACCAGAGTTGACCGATGTCATCGTCCTCCCTGGGCACCAGGCCGATGAGATGGTCTGCCTCGCAGCTCTAGCCGAACAGGGATCTGAACATCCATTAGCCGCAGCGATCGTCGAAGGAGCAAAAGCTCGTGGTCTCGCTCTTGAGACACGCCCTGAAAACTTTACCGCCCTTGCTGGACGTGGTTTAGAAGCAACGGTGGAAGGACATGCCATCTTGATTGGCACACGAGGACTCCTCCGTGAGCGAGTTCTGTCCTCTGAGCTCCTTGAAGGACAACTGCAACAGTTGGAAGCACAGGGAAAAACCGCAATGTTGGTTGCCATCGACCAAAAGGTTGTCGGCATCATTGCAGTGGCGGATACCGTCAAAGTTGGTTCGACCGAAGCCATCAAGCAGTTACAAGCACAAGGGCTGACCGTTTGGATGATCACCGGTGATAACCAACGCACAGCTCAAGCTATTGCGGAGCAGGTGGGGATCGCACCCGAGCATGTTCTAGCCGAAGTCTTGCCGGAGGACAAGGCCAATCAGGTCAAACGCTTGCAAGAAAAGGGTTTGGTTGTGGCCTTTGCTGGCGACGGGATTAATGACGCGCCTGCGCTAGTCCAGGCTGACGCTGGGATTGCTATGGGTACGGGCACAGATATTGCTATGGAGGCTTCCGATATCACGTTGGTCAAGGGCAATCTGAAGAGCATCGCAACCGCATTGGCGCTCTCACGAGCCACGATGCGCACGATCAAGCAAAATCTCTTCTGGGCCTTTGCCTATAATGTGATCCTGATTCCAACAGCCATCCTCTCACCGCTTATTCCATTTTTGAGAGAGCAGGCTCCCATCTTCGCAGCGGCAGCCATGGCACTATCCTCGGTTACTGTTGTCACCAACTCGTTGCGACTGCGACGCTTTGGTCGTTCATAAATCGCTTCTCTTGTAAGCGAGGATGTTTTGCACTAGACACTTACAAAGAATATGAAAAAGCTCCCTGAAGTTTATGAAAACAACTTCAGGGAGCTTTTTAACAGGATGAAGACTAGTGCACTTTGACAATACGCATCATACCCGCTTCTTCATGGTAGCGGTTGTGACAATGGAAAGCCCATGAACCAGGATTATCCGAAATCCAACTGAGTGTCATTTTCTGTCCAGGATCAACAAGCACCGTGTCCTTCAAAGGTCCACGTCCGGTGCCATTGTCTAGTTAAAAGAAATGTCCGTGCAAGTGCATTGGATAACGAAGGGAGGGATTGTAATGGAGCCTGCTGATCACTTATTGGCCAGAGTCCACAACTACTGAGAGTCAAGGCACCTGCACCCATACCTGCTATTTTTGCGAATTCACAACGTGTTAACATTCTCTATTACCTTTCCTATCATTTGGCTTACTTCTCTTTATCCCTCCGCTGCCATTACTTCCATTTCTGCCACTCTTTCATAATAAGGAGAAACATTGTATTTTCTGTTACAAGGGGACATGCTTTATTTCCGTGCACTCTTCAGCCACGGTAGTAACCCGGTGACTGTGCACTTTGAGATATATGAGGAATGGAAATTGCATTGTTCTTTTTGCTCTAAAAACTCTCTCTTCCTCTTCTTGCCATTCCTGAGTTTGAGTTCGCATAGAAGAGAGCTCTTGGACGTGAGTACAGTTTATGCCATTTTCTTGCTAGCCTTTTTGGTGATGGGAACGTATAACATTCTGCCAGGGGTAGCTTGTCTTGCCATTGGTAGCTTTTGCTTGTATCGGACCTTGACGTGTTTGCGACGATGGCAGTTCACGCTGGGAACCATCACGAACTTTGATCTTGACGACACTCCAAAGTACTGGATAGCGTTTTTCACCAGAACGGGACGGCATGTCAGAGTGGAAACCACCTGGGGAGAAAAGCAGCGAGGAGCTAAGATCCTCCTACTTTATGATCCAGAAAAACCCGAGACAAAGGTGAAAAAATGTGCTTTTACCTCGCTCTGGCGCTCAACCATTATCTGGGTCTGGGTAGGATGGGTTCTCGTCTATAATGGGATGAATTATGAAGGCTGGTGGAACGCATACCCTGCCAATGTTGTTTCAGGCTTCATATTCCCCATTCTGATGTGGATAGCTCCACTCCTTCTTATCCTGATCGTTGGGCCGACCCTCTTTCACTTCTATCGGAACTACAGAGTTCGAATGACTCAAGTTGCTTACAGAGTCTAGGAGAGAGGTTGTGGATCAAGGCTATAGAACTACTACATCTCTTTCGCGAGTTCTGTTAACTCTTTCCGACCGGCGCTTTCTCTAGCAAAGAATAAAGTATCCTTCCCCACAAGCTTAAATACCCGATTTGGTTATAGCTGTTGTGATATACTACCACAGATAATACTATTGACGAGGATAACTTTGGCCTTTATAGTAAAGAGAGCGAGCAATCTTAAGGATAGAAAGAGCGAAAAGGACGAGGAGCATGATGGACAAAAAAGTACAAACATACATTCCTGCTCTAAGGTATCATTGGCTCACTTCTCTCTATGACCCTTTACTTCAAATTGCTATGCATGATACAACCTTTAAACGTCGCCTCATCCGACAGGCTTATGTCAAGTCGAACCAGCGAATTCTTGACCTCGGGTGCGGAACAGCAACACTTTCTTTGCTTTTAAAGGAAATGTATCCGAATAGTGAAGTCATTGGGCTTGATGCCGATGCGAACGTGCTAGCTATTGCTCGTGCAAAGATTACACGTCAGGACGAAGATATTGAACTCGTACAAGCACTCTCTTTTGATACACCTTTTACAGATACGATTTTTGATCGCGTCTTTTCAAGTCTCTTCTTCCACCATTTGACACAGGAGAATAAACTTCGTACATTACATGAGATGTTTCGAGTGCTGGTTCCTGGTGGTACCTTGCATATCGCGGATTGGGGGAAAGCACAGGATTGGCTCATGCGTTTGGCATTCATTCCTGTACAGATGCTCGACAGCTTCGAAACAACGAACGATAATGTGAAGGGGCGTTTACCAGAAATTTGTCGTAGCGCAGGTTTTCAGAATGTACAACAAAAATCTTGCTCTCGAACTCTTTTTGGTACACTCTCATTCTATCAAGCAACAAAACAGGAGGCATAGATGTTCGGCATTCGATTTTGGGGACTCTCAGTCCTTTTTTCAAGTGGTGCAGCTCTCCTTCTTGGCATCCCAACGGTGCTTATTTCTAACCACTGGTTCATACGCATGACACCAACGAGTTCGCAAGACTATATCATCTGGATACTCTCTGCTCTCTTGATTGGACCGGTGACAGCTCTGGCTCTATTATATCCAATCAAGCAGGATGTTCAGAAAGCAGGGGGTGGACGAGCAATGCTGGGAACCATTCTTTCCTTGCTCTCGGTTGGCTGTCCTGTTTGCAATAAAGTAATCGTTTTTTTGCTAGGTTTTAGCGGAGCAATGACGTTTTTCAATCCGTTGCGGCCATTTCTGGGCATTGCCTCCGTTGTCTTGCTAGCCACCACATTATTTTTACGTGTGCGTGTTCTGCGTTTTGGCTGTTCAGTCAATCTCGATGCTGTCCTTGTGACCACAGCGGACAAACAGGAATCATAGTGTAAGACGGATGGCACAATGAGCTACCGAAATACTGTTCTCTACAGCGAAAGAGCTTCCAGAATGGAATCTAGCCAGGAAGACAGGCATTCGTCATGCCGTCGTTCTTGATAAAGATGAACGAGACTTTCTCAAGACTTTCACATCCACAGGTATCCCTTCTTCCCGGCAACGCATTGCGGCTTGCATCCTCCTCATAACAGACAACACTCGGAAAGATCAGCCTCTTTCAAATCAAGCAATTGCGGCTACCTTGAATGTCAATCCACGAACCGTAATTCGAACCAAACGGCACTATATTCAGCGTGGCCTTCACGCAACCATCATGGGCACCTACAGCACTGCACGATTATCACGGCATGCACTTGATGGTCAGCAAAAAGCCCGCTTAATCGAGCTAGTACGTAGCCCTGCTCCTTTAGGAGTCCAGCGGTGGACTTTGCGCCTGCTCGCAGAGAGAATGATACAACGAGGTTATGTTGATCAGCTTAGCCATGAAACGGTGCGAAAGACCTTACTGGCTCTTGCATCTCAGCAAGGACCCGCTGATACAGCGCTTCGTAGGTATCAGGAACCTGTGCCCACTTTCGTAAGAACGGTACGACCGTCCGAAATCCACGTCGGATGTCCTCAAAAAAGAGCTGCCCTCCCTCGGTTCCACTGCTATACGGATGTGCTCCACCGTTTGCACCTGCTGGAGTCCGGACTGCCGAAGCAATCCAGCCAATCAGCTCGTCACTCCGCAACTCTCGCGCTCAAAGAGATACCCTGCATGAAAGAAGGCATTAAGCACCTGATCGTAGAGGTGCGTCAAGGCGGAACTGCCGCTCTCAATCACAACAGCAGGCTCTGTAACCCAGATGATCCCTCCAGGCCGTTTTGACCGCTGATACTCCTGAACAGATCAAATGCAGTTACTACATGAATTTTTCATCTAAAATAGTAATGCACGCCTGTAGTGAAAGGAATATAGCATATTTACAAAGCACCTACAAGTACCGGTGGTGGTTAGGTGGTAAGTGACGAACTATAATCAGGAGTATAGGTTAAGACACAACAAGGTAGACGTCCCTCGACTAGTTAAGATGGCGCAAAAGTTCTAAAATCATCTTGACCGCCAGAGATGTTCTTTTTGTTCATGACAAGGAGGGTTGAAGGAATGGCGAGAACAACAACAAAAGGTACCTGTCATTTCTGTCAGCAGATTTTTGGTAAAGCGGCCATGACTCGACATCTCGAAACATGTCCCCAGAGAGACGCATCTTTTGCGGCTGCTCATAGTAGATCTTCGGCGAAGCCTGCTCGATTGCTGCACCTGCGTGCAGAAGGGCTGGATGCACCGAGCTATTGGATGCATCTGGAAATTCCTGCGGATGCTTCACTCCAAACGCTCGATAGTTTTCTGCGAACGAGTTGGTTGGAATGTTGTGGTCATCTGAGCCGCTTTGAGATTCACGGAGCCTCTTACTCATCCGATGTCGATCCTTATTTCGGTGATAAAAGTATGCGTGTGCAGATGGGGAAGATTCTGAAAGTCGGAGACCAATTTGTGCATGAGTATGATTTTGGTACGACGACGGAGCTTCGCTTGAAAGTATTGGCAGAACGAGAAAGCGTGCAGCATAAGAAGACTGTCGAATTGCTAGCACACAATGTTCTTCCTACGATTCCTTGTGAAGGCTGTGGCAAACCAGCCACACAAACCTGCTCACAATGTATTTACGAAGAAGGCGGCTGGTTGTGCGAAGCGTGCGCTGAACAGCACGAATGCGGCGAGGAAATGCTGTTGCCAATAGTGAATTCGCCGCGCGTGGGAATGTGCGGGTATGATGGGCCTGGACTGTAACGTTCGGTTTCCTGCTCTTCCTCTATCATCTCTGCATATATGGCAAGAAATCATATCGCCTTGTCTTATCGTTTGAAACTACCCTTTCATTCCAGAAATGCATTCTTCCAGGGGATGCATAACGGCAGAAGATGAAAATCTAGCGCACATCTTAAGTATCCCAGACACGATTGAAGTGGCGTGTGCTATTATTGCAAAGGGTGAGACGAAACAAATAGATATCAGAGAGGAGACACTCTCATGACAACCGAACAGGACTCGCGTGAAGTGGTCATACTCAACAATTTGAGTGCCATCTATCACAGAATTGAAGCGTTGTGTACTGACTCGAATGGGCGTCCTCCGGCGCTTTCGATGCGGGAGGGCCAGACGAAACTTCGTCCAGGCATCCGGCGGAAGCGAGACGCAAAGGCAGGCGAGCAACTATGATAAGGCAGATCAGTGAACTACCGCATGCGCTCGACGAAGGCTCTGGGCTAGCTCAGCAATTCGTCGGCAGGCAACCGGCCGTGTTCCTTGACTACGATGGGACCCTGACTCCGATCCGCGACCGACCGGAGGATGCTGTAATCTCAGATAGCATGCGAAGGGCGGTGCAGAGGCTGGCCGAACGAGTTCACGTGGGCGTGGTCAGTGGCCGCGACCGCAGGATCGTGCAGGAACTTATGGGTCTCGACAATCTAACGGTGGCAGGCAGCCACGGTTTTGATATCTGGAGCCCGGCCGGCGGATCTATACAGCGTGAGGAGGGCGCGTCATTCGAGAGCCTGTTGCGAGAGATGGAGGTAAGGCTTCGCGCCGAACTGGCCGACCTTCCGGGAGCTCTGGTCGAGCCCAAGAAGAGTTCGGTGGCCGCTCATTTTCGCCTGGTACAGGAAGAACAGCACTCTCGCGTCAAGGAGATCGTTGATGCCATCCTCGGCGAGCATCCAGAGGAACTCAAGATCACGCCGGGCAAGATGGTCTTTGAGATCCAACCTAAGCTGGATTGGGACAAGGGCAAGGCAGTACTCTACCTGCTTGAGGCACTGGGTCTGGATCGAGACGACGTGGTTCCCGTCTATATAGGCGACGACATCACCGACGAGGACGCATTCCGAGCTCTCTCAGGGAGAGGTCTGAGCATCTTTGTAGGGAGCGCTGACGACCCTGAGAGCGCCAACCGCACCACCGCCGCAGACTATGTGTTAAACACGATTGAGGAGGTGGAGGAGTTCCTCGATAGACTCGCTACTCTGGACTTTATGAAGGGAAAGCCTACGCCACTCATTGAAGGTCCTGAATCCACTCCAGAGAACTGGACGCTAGCCTACGATTCCTTTGAACCCGAGCAGGAGAGGTTGCGGGAGGTGCTGACCTCGACTGGCAATGGCTATTTCTGCACACGTGGCAGCGCCGAGTGGGCCGATGTGGATGATGTCCACTATCCAGGTACCTACGCACATGGCTGCTATAACCGGGAGACCACTATCATGGGCGGCCATCCAGTGCTCAATGAGGACCTGGTTAATCTTCCCAACTGGCTCATACTCAAGCTTCGGATCGGCGACGATGAGCCAATTACACTGAAGAACGTCGAGCTTTTGAGCTATCGGCATGAGGTGAACCTCCACAACGCGACTGTAATGCGCAGGCTTCGCTTCCGCGATCGCCGGGGCCGTGAGACCACACTCTCCAGTAGACGCTTCGTTAGTATGGCCGACATGCATCAAGCAGCTCTAGAGTGGATCATCACGGCCGAGAATTGGTCCGGCTCCGTGGAGGTTATCACAGCACTTGACGCACGCGTCATCAACCAGGGCGTCGCCCGCTACCGCGAGCTTGAGGGTCGCCATGTGCATCCAGTAACCAGCCGGACTCCGAGTGCAGACACCATCTCTCTGATAGCGCAGACTCGTCAGTCCCGCATCTACATCGCTGAGGCAGTACGGACGCGCGTGTACGCAGACTCGGGTGAGTTGAAAGCCGAACGCGGGCTTTATCAGATGGAGGATTACATCCATCAGACACTAGGCTTCGACCTCCAGCAAGGACAATCGGTTCGCGTCGAGAAGTTGGCCTCGTTCTACACCTCTCACGATCAGGCGATCAACGAGCCTTTGACCAACGCGGAAAAGGCAGTCGGACGCTTTGGCACCTTCAGCGAGGCATTCGATCTTCACCGGCGTGCGTGGGACGAGCTATGGGATGACTGCGACATCCGGGTACCCAACGACGACCGGGTCCAGTTCCTGCTGCGCTTCCACGCCTCTCACGTTCTGCAGACATGCTCCCCTCATACAGCCGACCTGGACGTTGGCGTTCCCGCACGGGGTCTCAACGGAGAAGCTTATCGCGGCCACATCTTCTGGGATGAGCTCTACATCTATCCCTTCCTGAACTTCCGACTGCCGAAGATCACGCGGGGCCTCTTGATGTATCGGTACCGCCGACTCGATGAGGCACGCGCACTGGCTCGCGACGCCGGTTATCGAGGCGCGATGTACCCCTGGCAGAGTGGCAGCGACGGCAAGGAAGAAACACAGGTCGTCCACCTCAACCCACGCTCCGGATTATGGGAACCAGACTTGAGCCAGAACCAGAGACACGTAAGCGCGGCGATCTTCTACAATATCTGGCACTACCTTCAGGCCACAGGAGATACCGACTTTCTGCTTGGGCCGGGTGCCGAGATGATGATAGAGATCGCACGTTTCTGGTCCAGCATCGCTCACTTCAACCCGACACGGAGCCGCTATGAGATCCACGACGTCATGGGCCCCGACGAGTTCCACGAGAAATACCCAAACTCTGCTGAGCCGGGTCTGCGCAACAACGCGTACACCAACGTCATGGTGGCATGGATCTCAGACATTGCGAGCAAGCTGCTCGATATGCTCCCAGAGCGTCGGAGGCGATCACTTAGAGAGCGGATTGACCTCACTGATCAGGAGATTGAGACCTGGAAGGAGATGAGTCGCAAGATGTACGTCCCCTTCCTCGCCGATAGCATTATGAGCCAGTTCGAAGGCTGGGATGACCTGGAAGAACTGGACTGGGATGCCTATCGGCAGAAGTACGACAACATCCAGAGGCTCGACCGCATCTTACGAGCAGAGGGAAAGGAGCCCGACCGTTACAAGTTGCTGAAGCAGGCGGACACCGTGCTCTTGTTCTATCTATTCCGGCAGGATGAACTGAAGCAGATTTTCGAACGCCTCGGCTACTCGTACACACCCGAGACGCTGCGCGAAAATGTGGCCTACTACGATACTCGAACCTCGCATGGTTCCACCCTGAGTTTCGTCACATACGCTGGAGTCTACTCTGAGATCGATCTGACGACTTCCTGGGAGCGGTATATGGTGGCGTTGGAGAGCGATGTTGGCGATGTGCAGGGCGGCACTACGGCCGAGGGCATCCACATGGGCGTGATGTCGGGAACCCTGGACCTGGTACAACGTAGCTATCTGGGCGAGGTGATTCGCGACGGAGTCCTCTACTTCAACCCCAGAGCTATAAGCCATCTACGCGGTCTGACCCTTCCCATGCGCTTTAGAGGGCTGCTGATCAGGGTTACTCTGGAGGACGGCCATCTGCGAGTCGATGCCGAAGTCGATAGCCTGAATCGATCGGTGAAAGTCGGTGTCGGAGACCGAGTCCGGGAGCTCAAATCCGGAGAGAGTCACATCTTTGACCTCTAAATGAGATTCAAGCAGTAAAGTGCTAAGAAATGCTTTATATAGGGGGCGAGTACTCGCCCCCTATATAAAACGTTCTCTCCTGAACATTGCTACCCTCATAGAACACTCTCAGTGCTGCGCTTAAGAGTAGTTACCGTCTCGCCGATACTATTAATAACCGCCACACACTTGTTTTAAAAATTTCCACTTCTACGTTACCCGATAATAAGGATACCAAGCGTCTGTTCTCAGGTAGCGATAAGAGCGAGATAAAAAGCACTCTTACTCGATATGCAAGAGCTAATATATTAATGAGAATTGACTCTGCTGTTGCTTAATAGCGATTTTCGCGTTAAATATTATAGGTAGTTTGGTAATCCTTCTTTCTATTTTAAACGTAGACATATGAAGAATGACAATACGAGTCGATAGAGAATATTCAGTCCTATTGGCCATCCGCCAAGAAAGATCGATTACTCAGAATTATTCACGATTCCAAAGTTAAAGAAGGAATTTTTTAAGAGGGTTGGTCATGTAATTTCTGTCGATTTTTACTTCACAAGCAGTATCCGCATCTTTCAGTTCTTTCTTCACAATCGTGCACGATGTAAATCACTCATTTCTTTTACATCGCTGGTTTTCTATGGTCTAAAGACTCTCTCTTGATATAAGGTGGTCATGATACTCTTCATCTACCTTATGAAGCTTTTACAATTTAATAAGGTCACAGTTTACAATAAGCACTTATATCACTAGCAAGGACGTCAGACTCATGTTGAATAAAATTCTTGAACATATCGATCAGCAAATGCAGGATCATTTAGCATATTGGAAGCAGCAGCTTGCAGATGCGCCACAAGTTCTGGATCTACCGAAAGATCATTCACGCCCATCGATTCAAGGTTACTCCGAGTCGAGACAAACTTTCATACTATCCAGGCAACTTACGGATGCACTTTATACTCTTAGTCTTCAGACAAATGGAACCTTATACACAACCCTGATAGCAGCATTTCAAACATTGCTTTACCGCTATACAGGGCAAGATGATTTCCTTCTTGGAACAGTTACTGCGAACGGCAAAAATTCCGAAGCCCAAAAATTCACAGATGATTTCTTTAATACACTCGTGCTACGCGCCAATCTGTTAGGTGATCCTACGTTTTGTGCGTTGCTGCAACAGGTACAAAAGGTTATCGCGTTAGCTCATCAACACGATGACATACCGCTTGAGTCTATTATTGATGCACTTCGTCCAGAACAAAATATCGGTTATCATCCACTTTTTCAAGTGATGTTCTCTTATCTATCCTCATCACAGATTTTACCACTAAGTTGGACAGTGGTACATACTGATGAGTATAGAAATGTTCCAGACCTTCATCTTGAAATTGTCGATCAAGCCGAAGGATTAATCTGCGACTTTGTATACAACGCCGACGTATTCGATGCTTCAACTATCAGCCGTATAAATGGTCATTGGCAGAGACTATTAGAGGGAATCGTTGCTGATCCGATGCAACACCTGACCGAGCTTCCACTCCTGACTGAGGAAGAGAGATACCTGCTACTTGTAGAGTGGAATAATACGGCACGTGATTATCCAAAAGATCAATGCGTTCATCAATTATTTGAAGCACAGGTTGAATTAACTCCTGATGCGGTAGCTGTAAGCTTTTACGATGATTACCTGACCTACAGTCAGCTCAACAGGAAGGCCAATCAGCTCGCACATCGCTTGCGTACTCTAGGAGTGGGACCTGATGTGCTGGTTGGTATATGCATGGAACGTTCTCTTGAGATGGTTATAGGCTTACTGGGCGTTTTGAAGGCGGGAGGAGCGTACCTGCCTCTCGATCCTACCTATCCAGCAGAGCGCTTAACCTTTATGTTGGAGGATGCCCAGACACCCGTACTCCTTACTCAGCAACGGCTCAAAGAGGCCCTTCCTGCTCACAGAGCTGCATCAGTCTACCTGGACTCAGATTGGGATACGATTGCTCAGGAGGACGATACTAATCTAATTGGCAATGTTCAGCCTCGCCATCTTGCATATGTGATATATACCTCTGGGTCGACTGGCAAACCGAAAGGGGTGATGATTCCTCATAAAGGACTCGTCAACTATCTCAGTTGGTGTACGCAGGCGTACGCAGCAGCAGAGGGGCAAGGGACACTTGTTCATTCACCGCTTGGATTTGATTTGACTGTTACCAGTCTATTCTCACCCCTGCTTGTAGGACAAAAGGCGATTCTATTACCCGAGGACAAGGGAACCGAGGCACTTCACGAGGCTTTAGACAACAATAGCGATGTGACTTTAGTGAAGATTACTCCGGCCCACCTTAAATTGCTTGGTCAGACGTTACCGATAGGAAATGCGGCAAAAGCAAGGACATTGGTTATTGGTGGCGAGGCGTTGTTAGCAGAGGATGTTTCTTTCTGGCGCACGTATGCTCCTGCTACCAGGCTGATCAACGAATATGGGCCGACGGAGACCGTAGTAGGATGCTCCATCTATGAGGTGCCTGCCACAGCCTCGCTCTCTGGTCCTATCTCGATTGGTCGCCCAATTGCCAATACACAGCTTTATATATTAGATGAACATCGACAGCCTGTGCCGATCAATGTGCCAGGAGAACTTTATATCGGAGGTGCCGGTGTAGCTCGCGGCTATCTGAATCGCCCTGAGTTGACTGCTGAGCGCTTTATTCCTCATCCCTGGAGTACCGAGCCGAATGCTCGCCTTTATAAGACCGGTGACCTCGCCCGCTATCGGGCAGATGGGAACATCGAGTTTCTAGGTCGCCTGGATCACCAGGTAAAGATTCGTGGCTTTCGTATCGAGTTGGGTGAGATCGAGACAGTTCTCGAACTGCATTCGGCGGTGCAGAAAGCGATAGTAGTGGCACACGAAGCCTCCCCTGGCGATACACGCCTGGTTGCATATATACGTCTTAAAGAAGGACAAGCCGTTACGGAAGAGGATCTGCAAACGTATGTAGGAGATCATGTACCGAACTATATGATTCCTTCAGCAATCATAGAACTTGACGCATTTCCACTCACTGCTAACGGCAAGATAGATCGCCGTGCTCTTCCTGCACTCGACTATACAAGACGCTCAAAGCAGATCACTGCTCCACGCACTCCAACAGAGGAAATTATAGCTCAGACATGGTCAAAGGTCCTCAGTGTTCCATATATTAGCATCGATGATGATTTCTTCGCGTTGGGAGGTCACTCGTTGTTGGCTATGCGGGTAATCGCCAGCCTGCGAACAGACTTCTCTGTTGAGCTACCCTTGCGTAGTTTCTTTGATGCTTCTACAGTCGCTCAACTTGCCCAGCTCATCGATCAACAGCAGAGCAGCACAACCTTACCCTCTATGCTTCCTATGATACAGGTAGCTTCAAGAGAGCAGTATCTTCTGCCTATCAACTCAACCTCTACTGCACAACTGGATGAAAGGTTGACGGAAGAGGCTGTTATTCTTCCTGCTTCTTTGAATCAGCAAAGTCTATGGTTAGTAGACCAGATGGAGCAGGAAAGCGCAGCCTATAACTTATCAACTCTCCTTCGTCTGCACACACACCTTGAGATGGAAGCGTTGCAGCAGAGCATACAGGCTCTTGTTGCGCGGCACGAGACGTTACGAACAACCTTTGCGCTTCTTGATGAACAGCTTATGCAGGTAATCGCTCCTACAATGAAGGTAGCCATGACGGTCGTGGACCTGCAAGAGCAGCCTGAAGAGCAACGCGATGCCGAAATGAAGCGCCTGATTTCTCATATAATCCAGCAGCGTTTTGACCTGGCTCGTGGTCCGCTGTTACGCGCCACGGTCTTCCATCTAGGAGCAGATGAGCATGTCTTATTGTTGGTGCTGCATCACGTCGTCTCAGATGGTTGGTCAGAGGGCATCCTGTGCCAGGATCTTTCGGCCTTCTACGATGCCTTCACCACAGGACGACCGACAGCCCTACCAGCCCTACCTATCCAATATGCGGACTTCGCCCTCTGGCAGCGAGAGCATTGGCAACAAGAACGTGTGGGCAAGCAGCTAGACTATTGGAAGGAGCATCTGGCCGGAGTACCTCCCGTACTAGAACTGCCCAGCGATCGATCGCGTCCTACCATCTCAACACACAAGGGCAGCGTATATACCTTTGCACTCTCTGCATCAACAACGCAACGCATCAAGAATTTCAGCAAGCAGGAAAGCGTGACGCTCTATACAGCGCTGATGACCGCATTCACAGCCTTGTTGCACCGCTATACAGGGCAAGATGATCTGGTTCTCGGCACTGTCACGGCTGGGCGTAACCAGCAGGAGACTCACGATCTGATCGGCTACTTTGTCAATACCCTGGTCCTGCGCAGTGATCTCTCTGGCAATCCAACTGTACGCGAGTTACTTGAACGGGTGCGAGAGACGGTGCTTGCCGCTCAGGCGCATCAGGAAGTCTCTTTCGAGCAGCTAGTCAAAGAGCTTCAGCCCGAACGCTCCCTGAGCTTTGCTCCTCTTATTCAGGTCTTACTCACTCTGGACCCACCTCTGCCCACCATCTCCTCATCGTGGGAGTTGACCTCGCTGGGATTAGAAACAGGGTCGACGAAATTCGACCTGGCTCTGGCTCTCGCCGAGCGCCCTGACGGTCTTCTCGGCTCAGTTGAGTACAGCACCGACCTCTTCGAAGAGGCAACGATTGCTCGCATGATGCGTCACTGGCAGATCCTGCTAGAAGCGATGATCGCTAACCCGGCTCAACCTCTTTCTCAGCTTCCACTGCTCACACAGGCCGAGCAAGAGCAGTTGCTGGTTGACTGGCAAGCGCCACAGGTGCCCTTGACTCAGACGAGCCTGCCTCGCCTGATCGAAGAGCGGGTGGCACGCACTCCCGATGCCGTCGCCCTGGTCTTCGAGAACCAGGAATTGACCTATCACGACCTCAATCACCGCGCCAACCAGCTCGCCCACCACCTTCACACGTTAGGGGTTGGGCCCGAATTCATGGTGGGTCTGTGCGTGGAGCGTTCGATCGACATGATTGTCGGCTTGCTTGCCATCCTCAAAGCGGGTGGCGTCTACGTCCCGATGGACCCGACCTATCCAGGTGAACGCCTGGCCTTTATCATCGACGATACCCGCATGACTGTCCTGCTCACGCAGCAACATTTGGTGCACCAGTTCCCCCAGCAGAAGCTCCACCTCGTCTGCCTGGATACCGACGAGGAACTGACCGATCAGCAGAGCTCGGACAATCCTGCACATGAGGTGACGGAAGAGCAGTCAGCCTATGTGATCTATACATCAGGTTCGACGGGCCAGCCCAAAGGCGTACTTGTTTCGCATACTGTCCTGACCACGCACTGCCAGATCATAACTGACGCCTTCGACCTACAGGCGGATGATCGCGTCCTGCAGTTTAGCGCAATCACCTTTGATCCTTCTTTGGAGCAGGTCCTGGCAACCCTGTTAGTGGGGGCACGGATTGTGCTGCGCGGCCCCGACGTCTGGTCTCCTGCTGAACTACGCGACAAGGCCAAGATGTATGGCTTGACGGTTGCTAACCTGCCCACCGCTTATTGGCATCACGTGGCACAGGATTGGGCAAGTGTTCCACAAGCGTCACTTCCTACCTCCCTACGACTGGTAATACCGGGAGGGGACAAGTTAGTGGCTGAAGCACTATCCCTCTGGCGGCAAACGGAACTCCACTCGGTGCGCTTACTCAATGCCTATGGTCCAACGGAAACAACTATCGCTACCACCCTCTACGATATTGATTGCTGGTCCGAGACTACGCTTGCTGCCGACACGGTCCCCATTGGTCGGTCGTTGCCCAACCGCAAGCTCTATATTCTGGATCGCAATGGCAATCTCGTTCCATCTGGTGTGGTGGGCGAGTTGCACATCGGAGGTCCGCTGTTGGCCCGAGGCTACCTTAATCGCCCAGAACTGACGGCTGAGCGCTTCGTTGCCGATCCCTTCAGCAACGATCTTAATGCGCGTATGTATCGCACCGGCGATCTTGTGCGCTACCGTACCGATGGCATAATCGAGTTTGTAGGTCGCGCCGATCAGCAGGTCAAGATCCGCGGATTCCGGATCGAATTAGGTGAGATTGAGGCCACTTTGATTCAGCATCCAGATGTGAGCGAGGTCGTTGTGTTGGCGCGTGAGGGTGCATCTGGAGACAAAGCGCTGATCGCTTACGTCATAGCTGACCAGGGGAAGAAGCTAGAGGTATCGGTACTACGGAGCTATCTCAAAGAGCGGTTGCCGGAGTATATGCTTCCCGCTGCCTTCGTGCCAATGGATGCACTACCTCTGCTTCCCACTGGAAAAATTAATCGCAACGCCCTGCCAACCCCTGAACTGAAAAAGCTCGTGGAGGAAGACAGCTATGTGGCTCCGAAGTTGCTGGTACATCAGCAGCTTGCACAAATATGGGAAGAGTTACTGGATGTACGCCCTATTGGCATCAAAGATAACTTCTTCTACCTGGGGGGACACTCTTTACTAGCAGCTCGCCTTGTCGATCGCATGAAGCATGTCTTCGGGAAGAGTATCGCACTCTCCACACTCTTCTCAGGGCCAACCATAGAGCAACTCGCAGAGGCTCTGCATCAGCAAGGAGATACAAGCACACGAGCCACGCTCCTGCCAGTTCAGGTTAGTGGCTCAAAGCGGCCTTTATTCTTCTTGCATGGTGACTGGACAGGTGGAGCTTTCTACTGCTTCGCTTTGGGTCGGGTGTTAGGGCCAGATCAACCATTTTATGTATTGGAACCATACAAGTTTAATGGTCTGCATACTCTTCCCTCATTCGAAGAGATTGCGAGGGCTCATATTGAGGCAATACGAGTTGTTCAACCTCAGGGGCCATACCTGCTTGGCGGGTTTTGCAATGGTGGTTTGTTGGCGTATGAAATGGCTCGTCAGCTTGAAGCGGCTGGCGAACAGATCGATTTTCTTGGCTTAATCAATCCTACGGGTCCTATACAGTACGAAGCCTTACGTGCAGTGAACAAGCGTATAGGCAAGTTTCTTCCAGTGAGTGAGAGGGCTCAGATTAATTTATTGATTCGTGCACGCCATGCACTCCGACATGCATACAAACTTCTATTCCCTTCCGGTGAGAGAGTAAAGGATTTCGGCCAATTACTGGCAATTGACCCACGACTCAATGCACTGTTTCCACCTGTTGATGCCCTTTACAACGACTATGTAGGCGGATTTGCAGGAATCATATCACGGTATAAAACTGGCAGCTATTCCGGCAAAATGACTTTCTACTGGGCAAGTGAAGAGCCAGGCATTGAGAATGTGTGGCTTCCAATAACGGATTCCAAAAACAGTGAGGATATAGAGACCTACGTAGTTCCTGGCACGCATATGTCCTGTGTTACCGATTATATTCAAGAACTGGCACAGTGCTTCAGTAGCAGCCTACAGAAGGCACAAGCGAATGCAAAAAATGATGCATAACATACATAATTATCGATTTATAACGATGTTACAATCATGCACATCTTAACAACGTTACGATCATGTATACAGATAAAGGGTGTAATCATGCAAGAAAAACAGCGAGATCTAAAGATAAGTGTTGTGGTACCAACACGTAATGAAGAACAGAATCTTCACCATGTGTTGCCAGACATTCCGTCCATCGTCAGTGAGGTCATCCTGGTAGACGGACATTCAAGCGATAAGACGATTGAGGTCGCGCAGCAACTACTACCAACGATCCAAATTATCAAGCAACAGAGGAAAGGCAAGGGTGATGCTCTTCGCGTTGGATTCGCAGCTTGCACCGGCGATATTATCGTAATGATCGATGCCGATGGATCAACCAACCCAAACGAGATTCCACGTTTTATAGATGCGTTGCTAGAGGGAAACGACGTCGCAAAAGGCTCGCGCTTTGTCAAAGGAGGTGGAAGTCATGATATTACTCCTTTGCGCAGTTTGGGCAACTATGGACTAAGTCTGCTCGTTAACATCCTGTTCGGGACGCGCTATAGCGACCTCTGCTACGGCTATAATGCCTTCTGGAAGCATTGTCTCGACGAGATACGCCTTGACTGTGACGGCTTCGAGATTGAGACACAGATGAATATACGTATGCACAAAGCAGGCTTGAAGATAGCCGAAGTTCCGAGCATCGAGCGCTCACGCTTCTTTGGGCAAAGCAACTTACGCACGTTTCGTGACGGCTGGCGGGTGCTCAAAATGATTGTGAAAGAGCGCATCCCTTCGACGCAGCCTGAGATACAGAAGATACCAATTCTGATGTATCACAGCATCTCCGATCATGCTAGCCTGAAGTTTAAGCAGTTCGCCGTGTCTCCGCAATCGTTCGACGAGCAGATGGCATACCTGCACCAGCACAAATATACTCCTATTACAGTCTCACAGTTTACAGAGGCACAAGCGCGGGGGGGCGTTGGACTTCCTGAGCGACCGATCGTTTTAACCTTTGATGATGGCTTCGCCGACTTTTATACAGAAGCCCTTCCCATCCTCAAGCGTTACAATTTTGCAGCCACACTCTATGTAGCAACCGGCTTTGTGAATGAGACAAGTCATTGGTTACAGCACGAAGGCGAGGCAGACCGCCCGATGCTCTCCTGGGAACAGTTAAGCGAGATTAGTGCAAGTGGCATTGAATGTGGTGGTCATACCCATAGCCATCCTCAACTTGATACTCTTTCTGAGGCTGAAGCGCGCACTGAAATTGTGCAGAGCAAGGCGCTTCTGGAATCGCATCTCGGTCAGCCTGTGTCAAGCTTTGCCTATCCCTTTGGCTATTATACTCCTGCTGTACGTCGTCAGGTGCAGGAGGCAGGATACACATCAGCGTGTGCCGTCAAGCACGCCATGAGCTCGCAGGCCAGTGATCCCTTCACACTAGCTCGACTGATGGTAAAAGCCGACACTAGTATCGATGCTCTGGCTACCGTCCTGGATGGGCATAACGCGCCACTCCTTCCCTTACTATATGCACGTGCCAGAACACCAATTTGGCAGATTGCGCGACGAAGCCTGGCCTTGTTCACACGGCATTTCCACGAAGGAGCCCTCGCACAATGACAACAGCAACACTTGATATCTCTGTCATTATCTGTGCTTATACTGAAGCGCGCTGGCTCGACCTCATTGCAGCCGTAGAGTCACTGCGGCAGCAGAGCCAGCGACCACAAGAGATCATTCTCGTCATTGACCATAACCAGCAATTACTGGAACGTGCACGAGAGGAGTTTCCTGATATCCTGGTCATAGAAAACAGTGAAGCACAGGGATTATCCGGTGCGCGCAACAGCGGAATCGCTACTGCGCGCGCGGGCTTGATCGCCTTTCTTGACGACGACGCGACAGCAGAAAAGGATTGGCTTGCCCGGTTCAAGCAATGTTTTGAGAACCCGAACGTGCTAGGAGTAGGCGGAACGGTTGAGCCAGAGTGGCTAAGTACACAGCCAGCCTGGTTCCCAAGCGAATTTTATTGGGTTCTCGGTTGCACCTATCAGGACATCCCTGAGCAACCGATCGTTGTACGTAACCCTTATGGAGGTTGTGCCTGTTATAGACGTGAGATGTTTGAAGCGGTTGGTGGCTTTAGAACAGATATGGGACGCGTAGGCACGCTTCCTATGGGATGCGAGGAGACCGAACTTTGCATCCGTGCTAGCCAGCACTGGCCTCAGTACATCTTTCTCTACCAGCCGCACGCCCGCATTCACCACCGTATTCCGTCCATTCGCGCCACCTGGAAGTATTTCAGGTCGCGCTGCTTCGCGGAGGGTCTCTCAAAAGCTCTTGTATCTCAATATGTTGGAGCAAAAGACGGATTGGCGACTGAGCGGAATTATATTGTTCGAATGCTGTTACGCGCAGTAATCCGTGGCATGATAAGAGGGATAGTCCATTTTGATGGTACGGGGTTAGCGCAGGCTGGAGCCGTTATAGGCGGATTGGCCATTACGACTGCTGGATATGCACGTGGTGTGGCAATTCAACGTTTGCATCCTCGCAAATACACAGGTACGCATATGTCAATCAATAGTAAGCAGCTACACCTTTCTCAGGCGAAGGATAGACCATGAACAACATAGATGTAACACCGGTATCTATGACAGGAAGGGGAAAACTCTATCAATGGGTGAATGCAAATAGAGCACTATTAATCAATACGCTCTCACTGGTTTCTACAACGGCAGTGACTGGTGTTCTTGGATTTGCTTACTGGTGGATAGCAGCACGAGAATTTCCACCACAAGTCGTAGGTCTGGCCTCTGCTGCCATCTCCGCGATGACGCTTCTAGGCGCTATCTTCGTATTAGGACTGGGAACGCTGTTGATCGGCGAACTGCCACACCAAAAGGGGAAAGAATGGTCTCTTATCAACGCTGCTCTCCTTCTTGTAGGAGGCGTAGGAGCGTGTGGAGGTGTGATATTCGTGCTTCTAGCTCCCTATCTATCGACCGATTTTCAGGCGTTTCGAGCACACTTTAGTACCATTCTCCTCTTTGCGGCAGGTGTTAGCTTGACATCTATCGTTGTTGTTCTCGATCAAGCGCTCATTGGATTGCTTCAAGGAAGCTTACAATTCTGGCGTAATACTCTGTTTGCCCTGGTAAAACTCATTCTACTGTTTTTGGCTGGACTCTGGCTCACAAAAGAAAGTACGATCATTTATGGGACATGGGCGGCTGGCAATCTTATCTCGTTAGTTCCGCTCTTTGGGCTGGTGCTGGTACAAGTAAGCAGGTCAAAACAAGCTTTTCTGCCAGACTGGAAGGCACTGCATAGGTTGGGCCTACCAGCACTGCAACACCACGTGCTCAATCTGATTCTGCAGACTCCTATCACCGCTATGCCTGTACTCGTGACAATCGTACTTTCAGCGACAATCAATGCATGGTTTTATGTGGCCTGGATGCTTTCCGGCCTGGTATTCATTGCCTCCTATGCCTTGACTACAGTACTCTATGCAATTAATGCTTCGCAGTCTGAAGAACTGAGTCGCAAGATACGACTCACATTAGGTCTTTCGCTGCTAACCGCCATCATCGGAAATGTTCTCTTCCAGTTTGGTGCAACACAAATATTAAATATATTTGGTCATAATTATGCTGAGCAAGCCGCCTGGAGCTTGCGCATTCTCAGCTTGGGGGCATTTCCGACAATTATCAAAAATCACTATATAGCTGTTGGGCGCATTCATAACCGGATGACACGTGTTGTTTTGCCGGTAGCCATAGGCAGTATACTCGAATTGGGAGCTGCCGCGCTGGGAGCACATCTGAATGGTCTCGTAGGTCTAAGCCTGGGATGGGTCGCTGCCATCTGTATAGAAGCAGTATTTATGTTCCTTCCTGTATACAGGGCTGCATTCTCTACACGTCAATCAATGTGACAGCAAGTATGACAGTTTCTAGCAGTCAAACAAGGGAACGTAAACCCTTTAGAGAACGAAAGCGTTTAAGAATATATGACTCTCTACATCTTCGGAAGGAAGTATAGACTCTGGCGAAAGCTCCGAGAAGGTACCAGAAAAGCATGAACGGAACAGGATCTACTCTAAAGACACACATTTTTATGAGCGATATTCAGTGTAGTTACTGCAATGCCGCTCTACCTCGCTATGCTCATTTCTGTGGAAATTGTGGAAGAGAGTTAGAGAAGAGCGTGAGAGTAGCTTCTAGAGTTTCACTGGTACGCGATGCTGCATCTGTGCTCCTTCCGATCTTTGCTCTCGTGCTATGGTCTCTCTCGCTTCATGCAGTGAACATACGTCTTATGAACGATCTTGGGTTGGTCTCTGTCCTGCCTGCGTCGATTATTATTGCTTTGCTTCTCCTTACACTTAGTTTTTGTCTGGGTTTGAATCAGCAAAGACTGCGAGCGCCGATTATGCTTTTGCATTTTCTGCTCTTAATTTTTATGCTTTATGGTATAACAACGCTCGTTGAAGAGGCACCACGCTTCGCCATTGTATATCGACATGCGGGATATACAGAATACATTATGCGGACTGGAACTGTTGATCCAGGTTTAGATGCATACTTCAATTGGCCGGGATTCTTTATATTCAGTGCGTTTCTTACACAAATAGCTGGTTATCGTGATATCCTTAGCTATGCAGCATGGGCTCCTTTCTTTTTAAACCTGATCTATCTTGGACCAATGTATGTCATTTTTACTACTGCTACAAATGATAAACGTATCATCTGGCTGGGACTCTGGTTCTTTTGTGTAACGAATTGGATTGCGCAGGACTACTTCTCGCCCCAGGGCTTGAATTTCTTTATGTATCTGCTTATCATCGCTATCTTACTTAAATGGTTTAAAACGCCAGTATCAACACTGCCACGCCAACTGCCGCAACGACTGCAGCATTTAGGACGGCTCACTTCTCCTGTTCAGAAGCTCTATACATGGTTGACAGCATCAGATATGCTTCCAGCGAGCCAGCCGCGACAGAGGCCACTTCTACTTGCTAGCATACTCATCATCTTTGCGTTCATTGTGTTTAGTCATCCCCTTACACCTTTTCTAACAATTATTAGTGTTGCTGCTCTTGTTCTCTTTGGCCGTTGTACTCCACGCTGGTTACCGATTGCAAT
>JAABUZ0100002662.1_pt1 | contig 28945 bp, 30 predicted proteins | sample 5562091 | NCBI WGS metagenome assembly JAABUZ01 (sample SAMN12813069, study PRJNA571459) | rock metagenome | isolation source: Antarctica rocks | place: Antarctica: Victoria Land, Linnaeus Terrace sud | collected 2015-12-21 | reverse complement strand
TTGGAGTTGTTCCACTGCTCATGTTTTGCCTTTTGCTGCTTGTCGGAGCGATTTTACCGCGTCTCTCTGGACAGCCCTCACCCTGGCGGGACCAGATAATTGCGAGGATACCAATACTTGGTAAAACGGCAAGCCTGATCGCACAAACACATTTTGCTCGCAATTTGTTGTTTCTTTATCATGCGGGTATTCCGCTGCCGGAATCAGTGCGCTGGTCAGGGGATGCCTGCGGCAATGCATGCTTGACGCAGTCTCTTCGCATCGCTGCTCGGCGATTAGAGGCAGGCGCAGGATTTGCCTCTGCGTTAAGCAGCGTGAGCGTCTTAGACCCTATTCTTGTTACGATGCTCAGAACAGGCGAGTTGACCGGCAGACTGGAAGTCGTGTTAGAGAAAGCGGCCGAGTATTTTCAGCAGACGACTGATGTCACCTTGCATCAGTTGAAAGCAAGTCTCGGAATAGCAGCGCTTCTCGATGTTGGTTTCTGCGTCGGCATCATTGCAATCGGTGCCTACACATGAAAATAGGGTGAATGATGCGCTTCGGACTTTGGTTTGCGCCGCCCGGCGGAGCGTCAAGCCGACGCCGCGCAAAGAACGTGAAGCGGCTTAACAGAAGTTTTTCTGCCGGCTGGCTCTTCGAATCAAGGCAGGCGCTGCCCTTTTATCTCCAGCAGATCAAAGCCTCAGCGAACGCTGAGGCTTTTTTTGTCGTATGTTGTTTTGTAAGGCACAACGTGGCGGTACTACATTTCAAATGTTGAAGTAGATTAGGAAGAACAAGATGTCACAGAAAACTTTCGCCGAGTGGCCGCTCGGTAAAATAGTGGTGTTGGTTTTAGTGGCGGCGTTTGCCGGGCTGGTATTTGATTTGCGCTACGAACACAACCATATCCTTGCTAAGCATGAGATCGGCTGGACGCCGATTATCTACTCCGGCATTGCCGTGGTAGTCGGGGCCGCAGGGCTGGCGCTGTGGGACCGGGGCGGACGACTGCTGCTTCAGGTGATCTTTGCGGCGGGCTTTGTGGTCGGCACACTTGGCTTCTGGTATCATGGGCAGGGGCATATTCTGACTAACATCGGGCAGATGCTGTCGGTCTGGACCGGCAGCCATCCAAACCCGGTCAAGAAGCCGCCGCTGCTGGCCCCGCTGGCGTTTGCAGGCATCGGGCTATTCGGCCTTCTGGCCTGCTCCAAGCATTTCACGCCCCGAAGCAGCGGCACGGAACAACGCGAGGAGCGGAATGGAGAACGCGCTCCGGCGCTGCAAGGCCCGCGCTTCTCTTAGACGTTTAGCTTCGGTAAATGTCCAGCCAGTCTCCTGCAATCTGTGACACTTCGGCGAATGTGGGCAGCGTTCCCAGATCGCCGGTGATGCCGCCGCCGTAGACCAGCAGCGGGACGTATTCGCGGGAATGGTCGGTAGTCGCGGTTGTCGGGTCGTTGCCGTGGTCGGCGGTGAGGAGGAGCAGGTCATCGGGGCGCAGATATTCCAGAATGCTGGACAGCATGGCGTCGAAGGCTTCCAACGCACGGGCGAAGCCCACGGGGTCGTTGCGGTGGCCGTAGAGCATGTCGAAGTCTTCGCAGTTGGCGAATAGGAAGTCTTCGGAGCCATTCTGGACGGCCTCTAAAATGGCGGCGAGGCTGGCGGCGTTGCTTTGGGTGCGCTCGGCGTTGGCGAAGTAAGCGCGAGGAAACAAGTCGGCGACGACGCCGATGGCGTGGGCGGTTTTGCCGGCGTCCGCCAGCGCCGTCAGGAAGTTTGGTTCCGGCGGCGGCAGCGGATAGTCGCGCCGGTTCTGGGTGCGCTGAAAGTCGGGAGCAGTCCCAGCGAAAGGCCGGGCGATGACGCGCTGGACATTATTCGGGGCGACCAGCATCTCCCGCGCGGCCTCGCACATCCCGTAGAGTTCTTCCAGCGGCACAACGCTTTCGTGGGCGGCGACTTGGAACACGCTGTCCGCCGATGTATAGACAATCGGCTTGCCCGTTTCTATGTGTTCTTGTCCCAACTGCGTCAGGATCGCCGTGCCGGACGATGCGACGTTTCCCAGCGTGCCGCGTCCGATGCTTGCCTCAAATCCGGCAATCAGTTCCGCAGGAAAACCATTGGGATAAGTCGGGAACGGCGTTTTCGTCACGATCCCCATCATCTCCCAGTGTCCTGTCACGCTGTCCTTGCCTGCCGACGCTTCGACCAGGCGTCCCCAGCCGCCGACAGCATCTAAGTTCGGCGCGACGCCAAGCATCGGCACTATGTTGCCGAGGCCGAGACGCTCCAAAGTCGGCAGATGCAGTCCACCCACAGCGTCCGCAACATGCGGCAGCGTCGCGCTCATCGGGTCAGTTGCCTCATACGCCGCCGCATCGGGCAATGCCCCTACCCCGCAGCCGTCCATCACGATCAAAATCACGCGGCGCATGGATTTATCCCAGTTTGGTTTGTCTCAGGCGGCAACCGGTTCCGTTGCTTTCTCTGCTTCGATGTATTCCAGCGCGTCTTCCATCATGGCGAGGCTCTCCCCGGCGTCCTGAGTGTAGTAATCGCCGGGATGCTGACCCATCCAATCCCGCAAGAGCTGACGTGCTTCACGGATGGCGTTCAGCGTTTTTTTACGCTGCAACTTGTGGATCGCGTCCCAAAGACGTTCTCTTGCTGCCTCAAAATCTTCCATCACACGCTGGCCTTTCCATAGAGAAAACTCCCTGCCCTAAACGGCAGGGCTTTAGCAGTGCAAGCCCCCGCCTCTGCACTGGCAGGCCCGGAGGGGCGCGGGCGAAGATACAAGAATAGAGCATTAGCTCTTCTGCCCGCGCAGGTGGGGAGTTGCTTTACCAAAGCACGGGGGTTTAGCCCCGTGTTCTCGGTTTCCACATATTTTCTTAACTTTAGCGAAAGATAAGGGATGAAAAAAACTGCTCTTGAAACTCTGTCAGCGCAATGATTTGGTCATCACTGTAGGCTTTACCTGCTGGCGTGACGACTAACTTGTCGTCATCGTCGTTTGTTCGGTGAATGACAGCAATGTACTCTCCGACAAAGTCCGTCAGCGGCTCGAAGACGCCCAAAACATAGGCGTCTAGCTCCGCACCGTCCGGCGAAAGCGTTCCAGGAACGAAACCGTAATTGAGTGGATAAATATACCCATGACGCGGATGGCGTGAACCGAAAGGCCGGTCAATCTGCACAACTAAAGTCTTTTGGAGGTAGTCAAATGCGCTTGTCATGTATTTAGGCCCGTGGGTGCGTTTTGTCGTAAACTTCGCGGAGGCGGGCGACGTCAACATGGGTGTAGCGCTGGGTGGTCTGGACACTGACGTGGCCGAGCATTTCCTGGATGGCCCGCAAGTCTGCCCCGCCGGAGAGCAAATGGGTAGCAAACGAATGGCGCAGGGCATGGGGCGAGATAGGTCGGGCGATGCCGGCTTCACGGGCGTACTGCTTGACCAGCACCAGAAAGTGATGCCGGGTCATCGGGCCGCCGCGCTTGGTGACAAACAAAAACGGCGTCGGCGGCTTCTTTTGTAGCAGCATTGGCCGAGCAGACTTCAGGTAAACCGACAAAGTCTCGCAGACGCCGTCGCCGAGCGGCACGAGCCGTTCTTTTTTGCCTTTGCCGAAGGGACGCACCAGACGCGCCCGCAGGTCAACGCTTGCCGATTGAAGCGCCACTAGTTCAGAGACGCGCAGGCCGCAGCCGTACATCATCTCCAGCATGGCCCGGTCCCGCAGACCTTCAGGAGTGGCCTTCGTAGGAGCCGTCAGCAGGCGCTCGATCTCGGGCAGAGACAGCGTGGTCGGCAGACGTTGGGGCGACTTCGGCGGGTCTACGGCAAGCGACGGGTCTATTAAAATCAGCTCTTCGCGGCACAGATACTGCATCCACAGCTTCAGCGAGATTGTTTTGCAGGTGAGGCTGGCCGGAGACAGGCCGGCCCGGCGCAGGTGCGCGAGAAACTCATAAACATGGCCTGGCCTAATGCTGGTGACGCTTGGGACATTCTGGCGGCGCAGAAAGTCTACAAACTGCGTCAAATGATACCGATACGCCGTCAAAGTATTGTCCGAGACGCCGCGCTCCGCGGAGAGGTTGGCAAGGTAGGCTTCCAGGTAGTTTTGCATAATGGGAAACGAGCGCGTGAGATTAAAATCCTACGCTTATCCTATCTTACATACTCCTATGCCGCCTCTGTCAAGTCCTTCTGCGTGAACGCGACCGGCTCCGCGCCTTCCTGCGTCAAGTCCTCCACATACTCGGTTTCGTCTTCCTGCCAGCCTTCTTCACCGGTCTCGGGCGGCGTGGCGGACGAGGCCGGGCGGGCGCGGGTTCCGGCCCAGTAGCGCAGCATGTCAATCTTTTCTTTCATCGTCATAGAGAGCGGGATGGACTGGCGTGCGACTTTGAGAATGTCGTCAGTCGTAATATCGCGGTCTAAATTGAACGCATCGTACATGGCCGAGATCACCGCCTGCTCGATTTCTGCCCCCGAATAGCCTTCGGTCGCTTCGGCCAGGGCGTTCAGGTCAAACAAGGCTGGGTCACGGCGGCGCTTTTTCAGGTGAATGGTGAAAATCTCGGCCCGTTCCGGTTCGCCGGGCAGGTCTACAAAGAAAATTTCATCAAAACGGCCTTTCCGCAGCAGCTCCGGCGGAAGGGCGGACACATCGTTTGCCGTAGCGACGACAAAGCAGGGCGCGGTCTTGTCCTGAAGCCAGGCTAAGAACGTCCCAAAGACACGCGCCGTCGTGCCGCCGTCGCTGATGCCCGACGACTGCGTTCCCGAAAAGCCTTTTTCGAGTTCATCAATCCAGACGATGTTCGGCGCGGTGCTTTCGGCCACTCGAATTGCCTTCCGAATGTTCTCCTCGCTTTGCCCGACAATGCCTCCGAAAATCTTCCCGACATCCATCCGCAGCAGCGGCAGGTTCCAAAGTGACGCAATAGATTTGCTGGCGAGCGAGTTATGCGTGACGGTAAAATCGCCGAGCAGAAACAATCCGTCGCTGTCTACTTGAAAACCGTAGTAGTCGTCTACGCCCACCGGCTCAACAGTGATGCCGACATTCAGGACATTCTTGCGCTGACCACGCACGGGGCAGCGCTTCCGGTCAAGACGCACCGGAACCATGTCGGTATCGCCGGAAATAGAAATTCGGTAGTAGTCACCGCTGCGCTTTGTTCCTTGATGAGTGCAGGCTTTTTGGCAAGGAGTAATATAGGCGGCTAGGCCAAGCGAACGAGCCAAAAACACGATGTCATCAGCCAGTCTTTTGTTCTTCTGGATAATGTCATAGGTATTCCCATGCTGATGCCCTTCCGTATCAATGAGGCCTGCCAGAACTTGCAGACGTACTTCACGAGTGTTGGCTTTGTATAGGTGCGGAACGTGCTTGTTACCGAAGACACCAATTCCGCGCAAAAGACAAGTCAGGGGATTGGGAACCTGGCTCCCTCTACCTGCCGTGATTTGGTAAAGCGACGCACGGCCTTTAAGGAGTGTTTGGTTGCAAAGCAGCCCATGAATGCCCGCGAACTGCTTTAGGTAATCAGCAATTTCTGGGTCCATTGTAGTGACATGAGGGGCGCGAGCAGAACCATCACCAAGCCAGACGCCGAGAAAATAAGGGTCGAGCGGAACAGGACACGGAATAAACTCGACGCCCGTGCGCCAACCCATTGCTGCCTGCTTGAAGCAATCGCTGCGCTTAAGATAGTCTTTTACCGAGATGTTAATTAGACCATTTGTGTCCGCTTCCTTAAACTTCTTGTGTTCAGGCCGGTAGCCGCTCACGCGCAGGGACAAAATATGGTCGCCATTGACCGTGTACGAGTCGCCTTTCATTGGCGTGACTTGGTACATTTCATCACGGCCCCGAACCGTGGATAGAACCCTGCGCGGCAGAGAGTCCGGCCCCATAATCAGGTCGCTGACGACAATATCCTGCACCATTTTGACGGTTCCGTCGTGCATCAAAATTGGCGTGTTGATCCGGCTGCACTTGCCGCACCCTTGGACACCTAAGATCAGGATGCCTTTGGGGGCAGGCAGGCCGTAGTCACGGGCTTTTTCGGTGAAGGCGACGGTACGCTTGTCCATCCAGTCTTTGAGTAAGTCGAGGCCGCCGACATCGGCAAAGGCTTCCGATGCCCGGTAGTATTCCAGAATGGCCGACTTGCGGATGATCTGCTCTTTTTCAGACAGCACGACGTCCACATCGAACTTGCGCCGCTCGACAAGCGACTTCGCAAAGACGTTCTCCGCTTCCATCGCGGTCAGCCCCTGTGCGGCACTCAGCACCTGCTCACGATCTTCTTTCGTGAGCGTCGTCTGCACCTGCGGGTTCGCCCGGACCGATTCAATAATCGAGTCCAGCAGCTTGCCCAAATCTTCCAGTGACGGCAGCTCGTAGTCCACCACTGTGATTTCTTTTTCCAGCTCCGGCGGCAGCTTCAGCACCGGCGACAGCAGCACCAGCGTCTTGTACGACGTTTTCAGCGCATAGGTCAAGTCGCGCAGACGCCGCACCAGCGCCGTGTCGTTCAGGAACGGGTGAAAATCCTTGAGCAGAAAGACGGCCTGGTCCCGCGACTCCAGCACGAAGTCCAGCGCCGCCAGCGGGTCGCGGGTCACTTCGTCCCGGTTCGCCGGGTTCAGCACCATACCCTGCGTCACGGTCCACTGGTACATCTTCTTGCCGCGAGCTTTGGTGATTGCCCGCAGCGCATCCTCGACCCGCTTTTCTTCCCACGAGACCACATAAATAATCGGGTAACGCGCCCGTATCAGCGTTTCCAGCTCCGTATCCACTGCGCTTTGTGCCATTTAGATTATCCTTGCGGCTCTCGTAAGCCGTCCGCTTCCCGGCGTCGCCGCGCCGTGTCAATTTCCTGCCACAGTTCCCGGTAGCGCGTCCCAACATAGGGATTGAGTCGTTCTGCAATCGTCTCCGGCAGTTGAAGCATTTTGATAACTTCCACCACATCTGCGATGTCTTTGAGACGTTCAATCCCCCCCGTCATGCCGGACGCCAGCTTTAACTCAATCAGAGTTTCTATGTTAAGTAGTTGTATCTGGTCCTGCTCCGCTGCGGCAGTATCCGGTTCAGGAAACGCCACGGGTTTCGCTTTACCATCGCCGGGAAACTCACCGGAAACAAGGAATTCAATGCGAACGCCGTTTTCGGTGTCGCGCAGGTTCTTACTGCCCGCAAATGGCGGCCGGTAGCCGCTGCCTTCCAATGCCTGATGCAGTTTTGCTAATCCCTCGCGTGTCACCAAAATATCCACGTCTTCGGTAAACCGCCGGAAGCCATGCAGGAACAGCGCCATGCCCCCGACCACAGCGTAGTCAATGCCGAGCGCGTTCAGCCGCGCCGTAATGCGCCGCAGCGATTTTTGCACTTCGCTTTCGTTTTGAAAAAACATTCCGCCCTCCCTGAGCGCCCAGTTCATATCCGCATCTAAACGCTGCGTATAATCGAGTTCGGTTGTTGCTGTAGTCTTCATTTGCTTGGTATTTTGGGTGCAGGCGGCCAGACCGAATTGTCAACCTCAAAGCGGCTTTCAATGTAAGCGGCAAGTAATCCAATTGTGACGAGTTTCACGGCTTCTTCATCAGGAATGTTGATGCCGAAATCTTCTTCACAAGCCATAACCGTTTCCGTAAATTCAAGCGACTCGTCCAAATCCTCGACAAAACGTGTGTCAGGTGTCAAATCTCCGATTTTTCCTCCAAATTGCTCTGCGACAATTTCCATGACCTTGTAAAGAATTGGGTTCATTGTAGATGCACCTCGACACAGACGCCCCTATCGCTCAAAGGCGATGATCATAGTCAGAATGTGGACCGATCCAGAACCAGTAGAAACCATCCGGCAGCTCAGTGGCTAACGCCCGGTAGTGGTTGCCGATACGCACTGACCAAACTTGGTCAATCTTCTTGAAACGCAGAGACGCATGACGAGGATCGGATTTGAGCAAAGCATAATTTTTATCAGCCAGTTCCCGTACCTCTTGCGGCAGGGCATTATACTCCCGCCAAAAACTCGCCACAGTGCGATGCGTCATAATGTTTTAAACCGGCCTTCAGCCGCATCAATTTTCGCTTGTTCAATCAGCGCATCAAAGCGCCGTGCTGCCGAGTCTCGTGCGATTTGCTGGTCCCACAAATCTTGCCGCATCTCCTCCAACTGCTCTAACAACTGATCTAACTCTCCTGGCGGAAGTTGAGCGACGGCGGCTTTGATTTCTTGTACGTTCATTGGTGTTCTCCTATTGGGCTAATTGTACCTCGGCGCGAACTACTCCTGCTCTTTGATGTCGGGCGGTGAGTTTGATGAGGCCGCCGGTGGTGTCGGCGACGGGGCTGAAGATGGTACAATGCGGCTTAATCATGTTTGAAGAACCTCGCATCACGCATCACTTTTTCGTCTGCACCAATGAGCGGCCCGACGGACATCCCCTGCCCTCCTGCGGTCCCCGCGGCGGCGCGGCTGTTTTTGCGGCGTTTACGCGGGAACTCGCCCGACGCGGCTATCCGCCGGGCGTTAAAATCACGGCTTCCGGCTGTTTGACGCCCTGCAACTATGGGCCAAACGTCGTCGTGTACCCGGAAGGAGTTTGGTATGCGAAGATTACTCCTGCCGATGTTCCGGCGCTGATGGCGGTGCATTTGGACGGCGTCGGCACGGCGGGCCATCTGCTTCTGCCGGAGACGGTTCAGCTTACTTAGACACGGGGCTGAACCCCCGTGCTTTATACGAAGTAATGCCGAAGGCATAGAAAGGCAAATCCCCGCCTCTGCACTGGTCAGCACTGGCTACCCGGAGGGCAGGCCCGGAGGGGCGCGGGCAAAAAGTTCAGAAAGAGTTCAGATTGTTCTTCGCCCACGCAGGTGGGCGCTTGCACTCTTAAAGCTCTGCCGTTCAGGGCTGGGTTCTTAAACGCTCTTCACCCTGATGTACTCTCGCGCCAGCCGTTCCGCTTGCTTTTTGTCGTCCGGCGCGAGACGCCCTTCCACGACTTCGCTTGTCAAGTATTCTTTGGTCTCCCCCAGCCGCTTGCCAGGTTTCAGGCCCAGTCGGGCCATGAGTTCCTGCCCGTCTAATGGCGATGTGAGCGTGCTGATGTCCTGCGCTTCTTGGATGGGAGCCATGCGGGCTAGTAGCTCGTGGGCGCGGGAAATGTCCGTGTGATCCGGGGCCAGCGCGGACACATCGACGCGGTGGATCGTGAACAAGTCGTCCAATTGCGGTCCCAAATCCCGGATCAGGCGGCGCACGGCGGCATCGGTCCAGAGCGGCTTGTATTCGCCGATCCGCATGTGCTGGGCGACGAGCCTCGTGACGGCGGCGATTTCGTCGTTGGAGAACTTGAGGCGGGTCATCAAGCGGCGCGTGATGTCCGCGCCGGTTTCCGCATGGCCGTAAAAGTGGAACCGGCCATCCTCGCCAGCAGCGCGTGTCGGCGGCTTGCCAATGTCGTGGCAGAGCGTCGCCAAGCGCAGGGTCAGGGAAGCATCGGGCGGCAGATTGCCGAGGGCGATGAGCGTATGGTCCCAAACGGGGTAGGCATGGAACTCGTTCTGCGTCACTCCCACCATCGCCGTCAGCTCCGGCGCGAACTGGGCCAGCAGGCCGCTGTCTTGAAGCAGTTCCAGTCCCGTCTGAGCGCGAGTGGTCATCAGCGTTTTGCAGAACTCGTCCCGAATGCGCTCCGCTGAAATAATGGACAGGCGCGGCGCGGACTGCCGGATGGCTTTCCAGGTGAACGGCTCAATCGTGAAGCCGAAGCGGGCGGCAAAGCGCACGGCTCGCAGCATCCGCAAGGGGTCATCCTGGAACGTCAGCAGCGGGTCCGTTGGTGTCCGAATAATTTGCGCGTCAATGTCGGCAAACGCTTTTCCCAATGGATCGCCAACTTCGTTGGTTTCTAAATTTTGCAGCAGCGTGTTAATGGTGAAGTCGCGCCGTTTGGCATCGTCGGCCAGCGTTCCCGGTTCTACCGTGTCCGGCTTGCGGCTGTCGGGCGCATAAGACTCAATTCGGGCCGTGACGATTTCAACATCGCGGCCTTTGACGACGACCATTGCCGTGCCGAACTTGGGGTAGACGACCGGCTCAAAGTCCGCCGCGCCCTGCTGCCGCAAAAAGTGGGCCAGCGCCAGTGCATCGCCTTCCAGCACAATGTCGATGTCGTCTTTGGCCGATGCGAGGCCCATGACTTTGTCGCGCACAAAGCCGCCGACAAGATACAGCCGTCCGGCGTACTCGGTGCCGCACACGGCATCCCGCAGGGTTTGGAGAACTTCTTCGGTTTTGGGGGAAGAATTGTCTGGCATCACAAAGCGATTGTACCCAATGCAGTTTCTTTCTTTCAGGGCAAAGATTCAGAAAGGAGGGCGCAGCAAGATTAAGAGGGCAGACACGGGGGTCTGCCCCTACGGGTTTGATGGTACACTGCGGGTACACTCTCCCCATGACCTTCAAAGAACTTATCTCCCAAAGCCTAACGCGGGGCTTCAAGACCGGCTTTGTGCTGGCGGCGGCGACAAACGCCGCGATTATGCTGGCGTCGGACCGCGAAAACAACGCTCCGTGGGCGGCGCTGAACTGCGTGGCGCATATTATCGATGGGGACGAGAAAGAGCAGCCGACGGCGTACTCGCCGCGCGAATCGTGGCTCGGCATCGGCGTCAACGGCACCGCGATGTGCGCCTGGGGCGTTCTCTATGAAGGGGCGCTGCTCGTGACCAAGACGCGCAGCAATCTGCTGACTGCGCTGCTGGGGATGGCGGCGGCTTATTTCATTGATTACAAAGTCGTGCCGCCTCAGTTCACGCCGGGGATTGAAAAGCGCATCAGCCATAACTCGGTACTGCTGGCTTATGCCGCTATTGCGCTGGGCTTTGCGCTTTCGCCGCTTTGGAACAAGAAAGCGGTTTAAGAACCGAACCATAAGAACCGAACCAGCGGCATTTCTCATGTTATAATGAGAAATGCACTCCGCCCGGTCCCTACTCGCCTGCGGCCTGCTCCTGGCAACGATTGCGCCGGGACAGGCACAGGCTCCGACGACTGTTCCTGCGACGACTGTTCCTGCGAACTCTGTTCCTGCGAACTCGGTTCCCACAAACTCGGTTCCTGCGCCGACTGCTTCCGATACTCCCTCTTTGGCCGCTCCCCCGCCGACGGTGCCGGCTTCCATTCTGCCCGCGCCGACTGCCGCCACACCTATTGCGCCGCCAGTGCCGAACTCATCCGGCACAATTCAGAGCGCCGGGCAGGAGCTGCCGCTGCCGGGCAGTCAGAATAACGAGGGAGACAAGCCTGCCTATTCCAATGACCTGACGGTGGATGTGAACCGTTCTGTTATTTTAGACAACGCCGACACTACTGAGCTGCCAGCTTCAGGTCTAATTATCGAGCGCGGCCATGTTCGGGTGAGGTATCAGGGTTACAGACTCAGCGGAGATCGATTAGAATTAGACACGGACAAGGGGATCGCGCTGTTTTCCGGCAACGTGCATCTGCTGGCGCCGAATGGGCAAACGGCCGAGGCCGGACCAAACAGCGTCCTCCGAATTAACCTGAACCGGGGGACGTATCAGATCGCCGGGGCTAGGTCGGTCATCACGCCGGAGCAGTCGCAGATCGGGCTGATCCTGCCGATTTTCGTCTACGGCGGCACGATTCGGGGACGGCCCGGCTTTATTGATGCGCGGGGCGGGCAGTTCACGACCTGCGACTTTTTGGAGCCGCATTACTCGTTCGGCGCTCACGAGCTGTATATTATCCCTGGCAAGCGTCTGGTAGGCCGGTACGTGTCGCTGTACCGCAAAGGGCATCGGGTTTTCAGCATTCCATACCTCGTCGTGCCACTGACCGATAGATTGGCCCGGCAGACATTGTTCCCGCAGGTCGGGCAGACGCCCGACGAAGGCTATTTTATCAAGTTCGCGTTCGGCTACGCCCTGACGGACGCCCTGCCGGGCATTCTGCGCGTGGAAGAGTTCCAAAAGAAAGGTACCGGGCTGGGCTTCGACCAGGACTACGGCGCGTCCGACCAGCCGAAGCGCGGCTATGGCCTGTTCACGATTTACAGCCTGTACGACCAGAGCCGCAAGGTGGAAGACCTGAACGGCAGCCTCACCCACACGCAGCAGTTCGGGACCGTGACTGCCAATTTGACCTCGCAGTTCCAGCAGAACTCGTATTACGCGGGGTTAGAAAAAAGCCAGTCCCAGAACACGACTCTCAATTTGACCCGCTCCGTCGGCAATTTAAGCTCATCGCTGCAAACCACGCTCGTCCAGAACTCGTTCGGGGCCGGCCTGTCCCAAAATTTAACGTCGTCGTTTGACCAGACGTTTTCGCCGACCGCCGCCCAGCAGCTTCACACCCGCTTTGACTTTTCCCAGGTCAACTCGCCGGGCTTTGCGGGCTTCGGCGGCCAGGACACGCAGCAGCTTGACTCCAATTTAGATTACACGACGCGCGGCAAAGTCTTTGATTACGAGCTTCTTGCAACTAAGTACAACTCGCTCCGAAACTCCGGCGGCTCCCAGTTCTTCGGCGGCCTGCAGCGCCTGCCGGAGTTCCGGGTCGCCACCGACGCCGTCCGAAACCAGTTCCTACGCCTGTTTCTGCCGAAGGCCGCCACGGTGAACCTCTCGCTTGGCGCGTTCAACGAACCGGCATCCATGACCAATTCCCAGCGGGCCAGATTTGATCTTAATCTAGGCACGACGACTCAGCGCATCAACGCCCGCAGCGATTTCCAGTACGGCGGCGAGTTTGACCAGGGCTTCTACGGCGACAACACCGCCCAGTATGTTCTGAACGGACGCACGGGCTATGTTCTGCGGATCGGCAGCAGGTCTACCATCGGCGCGACTTATAATTACCTGCGTCCTTACGGCTACACGCCATTCCAGTTTGACTACGCCGGCAATTCCAACCTAGCGGGCCTGAACCTCGCGCTTCAGGACTCCCGGCAGGTTCAGCTCACGGTCGGCACCGGCTACGATTTCAACCGCGAGCATTCCCAGTACGGCTACCGGGCGACGCCGTTCCAATCGGTCGCGGCTCAAATCCTATACACGCCGGTTCAGTTTTTGCGCTTCCGCACCACGGCCTCGTATGACCTGAACAACAGCCGCCTGCAGGACCTCACCAACGCTCTGACCATTCGCGGCGGCGACCAATTGGCGTTTGACTTGTCCGGACGCTATGACCCCATCTTGAAGCGCTACACGACTATTAACGGCGACGCCAATTTTCCGTTCTTCCGTGACCGCCATGAGGACGCCGGCTACCGAGTCCGGGCCATCGCCGGCTACAACGGCATCACCAGTCGCTTTGACTACAAAGGCTTAGAACTGACCCGCTCCTGGCACGACTACGAGTTGAACTTAATCTATCAAGACACCCCCGAAGGACTGCGCCCCGGCAGCACGTTCACCCTGAACTTCCGCCTCAAAGCCTTCCCCGCCTACGAACCCTTCGCCACCGGCCAGTACGGCCAGGCCCTCGACACCGGCATCGGCCAGACGCTTTAAGCGTTTTCAGAATCAAAACTAAGTTCCGGTTTTCGATAAACAGGGCGAGTTGAAGAATTACAACAGATTTCGAGTATAATCTGAATTAACTTTGTAAGCAGAGGGACTAACACTTTATGAGCGCAATCGCACAGCGTTTTGAGGACGAGAACAGCCAGCAGAATGAAACCTGGGCTTCGGCACTACTTGGAAGCTTGATTCAAGAACAGCAGTATGTCGGCGAAGTTTACTCTTCGGGATACGAAAGTGCTTTGGTTCAAATCCACGACTTTCACCGGCAAAAAGTGGGCGGCATTCCAAGCCTAAGTCTTCTCATCGCAACGCGCCTTGCCGCTGGAGTACCAATAAAGTTCGAAGAAGAAAACGCTTCAATCATTCTTCTGCGTGTCATGGACGCCGCCCCCCTGCCTAACGATCAGGAAGCCAGCCGAATTCGTGTGGAAAGTGCACAACGGGTTTCAGGAGAACTTGATACCCATTGGGATACAACCGGCGCGATGGACGAGCAGACGGCGAACCTGTTGTCTTTCGCCGGCGTGAAATGTCGAGTGATTGGCACATTTTTCTTAGAGCCTTCTAAAGAAGGAGCCGAAGTGCCTCTTGTCTTGAAGTTCGGGAGTGACATTTCTAATTACTATCCTAATCGGGGATTGAAGATTTACAAGCCAAACGCTGAAGCCTTGAAGCGAATTGTAAACTATCGTGACCTTGACCGGGTTGAGCCGGATTCTCACCCTGTCAATGTTGGTCATGTCCGGTATGCTTCTACTAACCGCTCGTTTCAGGGCGTCTCGGAAGTACCAGTAGATATGGTTCCCGAAGATTTGCTGGGACAAAAAACGGCGCTTTTCGGAATGACACGGACAGGAAAATCCAATACAACAAAAATTATTTTGCAATCGGTTTTCAACCTGCGCTTCGCCCAAGACAAGCCCCGCCGCATAGGACAGATCGTTTTCGATCCAAATGGCGAGTATGCCAATGAAAACACGCAAGATGGTGGCACATCAAACCCAAATGCAATCAAAAATGTTTGGCGCTCTAATCAGGCAGGTGTTGGAAGGGATGTCATTACCTACGGCATCACTGATCACCCTAATGATCCCAATCGACGTTTGATGCTGCTCAACTTTTTTGAGGATCGCAATCTTCAAATCGGGAAAGAAATAATAGATGCCGCTTTAGCCGCGGACAGCTCGGCCTACTTACGTAACTTCAGGCAGGTCTCCTTTGAAACACCTAGCGGAAGTAGCCAGTCTGCCATACGTCGCTGTTTACGACGCTCTTTGGTTTACAAAACCCTTTTAGTTAAAGCAGGTTTCGTCGCGCCAACAAACCTTCGGCCAAGCATGAGAAGCCAATTCAACCAACAACTTCTTCAAGCTCTCGCAAACAGCACTGCACCAGACCCAACTGACCATATATCTGCATCCAGAGTTCTTGGAAATCTGAATGCAACTTGGGAACAACTAGGAAACGCTTTTGTTGCCCTAGCAGATTTCATCAATCGTCCAGATTTTGGATACTCAACCTTCAATCAAGATTATATTAATCGTCGTGATGGTTCTGGAGATGCTTGGGCGGATGAAGACCTCAAAAAATTATTAGAGATGTTTCGTTACTCTAACGGCGCTCGCTTGATTGGACAAGTAAGGGATCAGCATACCAATAGCATCACTACTGATTACGTTGTCGATATTTACAAAGCGCTCACAGAGGGAAAGCTAGTCATTATCGACCAAAGCAACGGCGACACGCTGATCAACCAGGGCGCTGCGGATAGGATCATGTGGCACATCTTCCGTGAAAATCAAGGTTTATTCCGCCGAGGGCTTGATATGCCGGAAGTATTGGTTTACATAGAAGAAGCTCACAATGTTCTTCCTTCTGACGCTGAGAAGGATATGCAGAACATTTGGGTGCGGACCGCGAAAGAAGGGGCAAAATACCATATCGGCATGGTTTATGCGACCCAAGAAGTCAGCACAATTCAAAAGAACATTCTGAAGAACACGTCCAACTGGTTCATCGGCCACCTTAACAACACCGACGAAACCAAAGAATTGTGCAAGTATTACGACTTCGCGGATTTCGAGACCTCTATTCGCCGTGCCCAAGATCGCGGTTTTGTGAGAGTGAAAACTCTCAGTAATCTGTTCGTCGTTCCTGTCCAAGTTCGCAAGTTTGAGGTGCCTGAAAATGCCGTATGAAGGTGAGTTTGCCCAGTTCCGCTCGATTAAGCGTTTAACCGAGAGCGAACGGGTCAAGAAGCTGCTTGGAAGCTATCAAATCCAGAATACAAGTTTTTCTCAGCAATCTTTAGATGCCATATTGGCGGACTCAGTTCAACCGAGCGGATGGCTACCAAAGATTGTTCTGGCTGTTGACGGCAGCCATGTTGAAGTCCCTATTCAAAACGGTTTTCCTGGGGCTGAAGCTTCCTATGTGACGGTAGCCTCCGTATTGGTGGATTTGGCAAAGGTACTTGAGCTTGGCGAGGCAAGGCCGGTTGATCCCAAAGAGTTCCGTAAAACAGAAAAAGCTGATTCAATTGACTGTGCGCTTCCGGGATGCAATGTTGTGAGTGAAGGGGCGGGTTCCGCAGATGAGTCACTGCGGCAGAAAGTTTACGAAATCTTCAACGATGTTCGTATGATTGACGATTGCGAGACGCTGGCTGAGACCTACGAAATTTTGCTTGCTCACAAACCTATGACTGGTGAAGAACAAAAATGCCTTTATGATGACTGTGCTTTGGCAGACAAAAAATATAAAAGGGGTAAGGGTTCATATACCTGCTCATGTTCCAAGCAAAGAGCGCTTTTTTCCACGGATGCGCTTCGCTTCCACGAAGGGATGAATGAGGCTGGAACTAACGGAGCGATGTTTGCAGAGATCATGCAAGTCTTGGAACGGGTTTGGATTATCCATGTACTACGCATGATGGAGGCAAAAGGCTGGCTCGGCATTTTGAAGGACATCGCCATCGTTCTTGACGGCCCTTTAGCGGTGTTCGGACACCCTGCTTGGCTGAGTCATTCCATCTACAAAGAATTAAGCCGACTAAATCAGGTCGCCAAGCCCAAGATTGGCGGACAAGACATTCTCATCATAGGCATTGAGAAGTCAGGAATGTTTGTAGAGCATTTCAATCAAATTGACACACGCGAAGATGGTTCCAATGGATTGTATCCTTTGCAAACAGCAGCACTTTTGAGCGATGAATACATCAAGAAAAACATCATTTTCTCGGACAGCGACAAACAGTATGGTGACCAGTCTTATTTTGGCCGCAAGTTCTTCTATAGGACACGGTCAGGAGCCAAAATCGTAGCAACTTTGCCGTTCTTAAACGAAACGCAACGGAACTTGAAGGAAACACGCCCAGATCAGTATCCGCGCCTTGCCGATGCGATGTCGCTGCTAGACCAAGTAGTTTCCTCGCGTTATCCCAATTCGCTGACACCGCTTATTTCTGCACATGCAGAGGCCGCAATCCCGCTCAACTTGGGCAAGAGAGTATTGGAAGAGCTTGCACATAAGTTGATGAATGAGGGAAGCCTTTGAGCGCACAAAAGGCAAAAACATTCGGTACAGCGGTAGATCGCTGGTCTGGCCTGGGACCATATTATGCCATGTTCCCAGTGGGTTTCGCTTTTGATGTGGTCAGCGAATTTTCAGAACCAGGCGATAAAGTTTTAGACCCATTCGCCGGAAGAGCTTCTAGCATATTTGCGGCTCATGCTCTTGGCAGAAGTGGCAGCGGTATAGAAATCAATCCGGTCGGATGGTTATATGGCAAAACAAAAATGCACCCAGCATCTGACGCCAATGTTGTTGCAAGACTTGAAGAGATTGGGCGAAATGCTCACACAGTAACAGAAGAAGAGTTAGCGGGTATGCCGCAATTTTTTCATTACTGCTACACAAAAAATGTGCTGCGTTTTTTGCTGTATGCCAGGCGGCATCTTAAGTGGCAGACTAGCAGAGTTGACGGGACGCTGATGGCAATAATTTTAGTGGACCTTCATGGCAAAGAAGGTTCCGCCTTATCCAACCAAATGCGACAGGGCAAAGCAATGAGTCCTGACTATTCTATCGCATGGTGGCAGGAAAGACAAAAAACTCCACCGGACATCGATCCGACGCCCTTCTTAAAAAAGAAGATTGTATGGCGTTATTCTAAAGGCATTCCTAAGTTTAACAGCCGGGCTATCATTTACGGTGACAGTCTGAAACTCCTGCCTAGACTTAACCAACGCTCAGGAAGCAGCAAATACAAATTGTTGTTTACATCTCCTCCTTATTACTCCATCACCAATTATTTCTATGACCAGTGGCTCCGTATCTGGATGCTAGGCGGCCCAGCCTACCCTACTTACGATGGCCGCAGCAGATGGCAGAAGAAGTTTGATTCAAAGGAAGGCTACAAACAGTTGCTTAAATCTGTGTTTACTCACAGCAAGAAACTGCTTTCTAAGGACGCGACGTTATATATAAGAACAGATGCAAGGAAGTTCACGCTTGACACGACGCTTGAAGTTCTTGTTAATTTATATCCTGAAAAGACTTTCGAGTGCGTGTCCAGACCGACAGGTAAATTGAGTCAGACTGCCCTATTTGGCGACAAGTCAATTAAACCAGGGGAAGTTGACATAATTCTGCGATGAAATTATGCTAAGGCTTTTGAGAGGGAAATATGCCAATCACTATTGATCTGCCCCAAGACTTAGAAGCATTCTTGCAGGAGGAGGCCGACGCTGCCGGAATAACTCTCCACGAACACATCATTAGAATACTCTTTGAACGCTTAAAGCAGATACGCACACAATCCTAGAAAGAACAATTTATGCCTATTGAAGCACCGGCGCGGCCGGTTTTGTCGCCGGACGAGATTGACGCGGAGATACGCCGCCATTCGCGCTATGCGCTCGGAAGGGACGGGGAGACGCTCTCGGAGCGGGAGCTGTTCTGGACCCTCGCTTTGGCGGCGCGGGACAAGATGGTGGACGGGATGTTTGCCGCCGAGCAGCGGTACACGGAGAACAAAGCGAAGCGGCTGTATTATTTGTCCATGGAGTTTTTGATGGGCCGGACGCTTGGCAACACGCTCATCAACTTGGGGCTGTGGGAGTCCTGCCGGGAAGCACTCGAAAAGCGGGGCGTGGACATTGACGAAGTGCGGGAAACGGAGCCGGATGCGGCGCTGGGGAACGGCGGCTTGGGGCGGCTGGCGGCATGTTTCTTAGACTCGCTGGCGGCGCTGGGGATGCCGGGCTTCGGCTACGGCATCAACTATGAGTACGGGCTGTTCAAGCAGGAGATACAATTCGGCTATCAGGTGGAAAAGCCCGACAACTGGCTGTCCTACGGCACGCCCTGGGAGATTGAGCGGCCGGATCAGGCCGTGCTGGTGCCGGGCTACGGGCATGTCGAGACGCGGGAGATTGACGGCAAGTTCACGCCCATCTGGCTGGACACGAAGCCACTGATTGGGGTTCCGCACGACATGCCCGTGCCGGGCTACGGCGGCGCGACGGTCAACTACCTGCGGCTGTACTCGGCCCGCTCAGCGTCGGAGTTCAACATGCAGGTCTTCAATGCCGGCGATTACCAGTCGGCGGTGGAAGACCAGATTGCGACGGAGACCATTTCTAAAGTCTTGTACCCGTCGGACATTCAGGCGGCAGGCAAGGAGCTTCGACTCTTGCAGGAATACTTTTTAGTCGCCTGCGCCGTGGACGATATTATCCGGCGGTATCGGTTAGAGTTCGACACCTGGGACGAGTTTCCCAATCAAGTCGCAATGCAGATGAACGACACGCACCCGGCGATCTCGGTCGCGGAGCTGATGCGGGTCTTTGTGGACGTGCATGGGCTGGAATGGAAGCAGGCGTGGAAGATGACAACGGGAACGCTGGGCTACACGAACCACACGCTGCTGTCCGAAGCATTAGAAAAATGGTCGGTGGGGCTGTTTGAGTATGTCCTGCCGCGTCATTTGCAGATTATCTATGAGATCAACCGGCGCTTTTTAGCAGAAGTCGCCGAGAAGTGGCCGAACGACGGCGGGCGGCAAATCCGCATGTCCATTATTGAAGAAGGTGCGGACAAGAAGGTCCGCATGGCGCATCTGGCGATTGTCGGCAGCCACTCGGTCAACGGTGTTTCGGCGCTGCACTCGGAGCTGATTAAAGACGATTTGGTCCCCGACTTCTACCAGTTCTCCCCCGAAAAGTTCAACAACAAGACTAACGGCGTCACTCCCCGCCGCTGGCTCCTGAAAGCGAATCCCGGTTTAGCCTCGCTAATTACCGACACTATCGGCGACAACTGGATTACCGATTTAGACGCGCTGCGCGGCTTAGAGCCGTTCGCCGAGGACGCGGCATTTCAAGCCGAGTTCACCCGCGTCAAGTCCGCCAACAAAGCGAGTTTAGCCGTGTTTGTTCAGGAAACGCAGGGGCTGACGCTCAATACCGACGCGCTGTTTGATGTTCAGGTCAAGCGCATCCACGAGTACAAGCGGCAGCTTCTCAGCGTCATGCACGTCATCCACGAATGTCTGAGCTTGACCGAAGATGGAACCGAGCCGACGGTTCCGCGCACCTATGTCTTCGCCGGCAAGGCCGCGCCGGGCTACTGGGCCGCGAAGCAAATCATCAAGCTCATCAACAGCGTCGCGGCGACCGTCAACGGCGACCCGCGCACACAAGGCAAGCTGGCCGTCGTGTTCGTGCCGGATTACCGCGTGTCTGTTGCCGAAAAGATCATCCCCGCCGCCAACCTCAGCGAGCAGATTTCGACGGCGGGCAAAGAAGCGTCGGGAACAGGCTGCATGAAGCTTGCCATGAACGGGGCTTTGACGATGGGAACGCTGGACGGCGCGAACATTGAGATCAAAGAAGAAGTCGGTGACGACAACATCTTCATCTTCGGCCTGACCGCCGATCAAATCCAGACCATGCGCTCCCGCGGCACCTATCATCCCTGGGACTATTACAGCGATCCGGCGACCAAGCGTGTTTTAGACGCCCTGAACTCCGACCGCTTCTGCCCCGGCGAGCCTGGCTTATTTCGCTGGATTTTCGAGTCTCTCTTGAACGGCGGCGACGAGTATTTTCACCTGGCCGACTTCCCCAGCTACCTGAAAGCCCAGCGTCAGGCAGGAACCGAATACCAAAATGCGCCCCTATGGACCCGCAAAGCGATCCTCAACGTCGCCCGCACCGGCAAGTTTTCCAGCGACCGCACGATTGCCGAATACGCGAAGGACATTTGGAATATCCGGGGGTATTGATATAAGAGCATTGAAAGGGGAGCATCGCTTCACTGCCAAGCGTTAATTCCCACAAGTTCGCGGCGCAAGTCCCAGCCGCTGGCTTCAATCTTTGCGATGGCGGTCACGATCTGCCGGTAAGTCATGTTTTTCGAGGGGGCGGCGTCCTGATGCTCTACGAGGATACCGGCATGGCTGCTGTCCGCCTGATGCAGCATTAGGAAATCCTTGCCGTTTCGGGTCAGAAGAACACGCCCGGCATTCTTAGCGTAAGCCAGGATCGCCGGGTCGTCCTGGCCTGCCAGGCCCGCCTCGGCGACTGTCACTATGTCATGGCCCGCGTCACGCAGCAGCCGCACCAGCGCATTGCCTTGTGAGTCTTCATCCAGGAGCAGTTTCATGCAGACAGCCGGATTCCCTGTCGGGAGAGAAACATTTTTTCTTCATCGGCTTCCATTTGCAACAGGGAGGCATGGCTTTCGCAGTAGGTTTTGATCTCGGTGACGGCTTCTACCGGGAGGTCCCAGTTCTCAGCCGCTTCCAATTCCGTCATCTGATTGGCTTTCATGTCCAGCCAAACCTGCGCCGCGGTCAGTTTGCGGCCTTTGACGAAGAGCTGCTTTTTCCAGGAATAGGGCCGCTCCACAAGGTAGGTCCAGGGCGGGGAGCCGAGGGCTTCCCATTCCGGCATGATAATCTCCGTGACAATGCCTCCCTGGTCTTTCAGCCCAAGACGACTGCCGCGTTTTACTTCCTGCCGCAGAAAAAGCGCCAACCGCACGGCTTTAAAGATGGCATCTTTGATGCTGGGGGAGGCAAATTCGTTTTGCAGGGCAAGCAGTTCCGCTTCCTGCTCCGGCGTGACGTTGAAGTTCTGGCGTTTCAGTTCGTGAATGGCAGGCATATTTTTTTCCTTGATGGAGTATGAAAAGAGTATACCTTACTCAAATAAAAAAGCGAAGAAAGCGCTTTGAAGACAGTTAGCGAACAGTACTATTGCTCAGTACGCCAAAGATATTTGGGGTATACAAGCGTATTGACCAGCACTTTACCCGGCGACTAAGCGTGGTACAATCTTTGCTTGAATGCTTATGTCAGCCTTGTTGGTATGGAAGGTAAGTACGTTCTATGACGGTTTGGATTGCACGTCCCACGCCTAAAAGTGCGGTGCTTGGCTTCAAGGCGGATCGCGATTCGTTACCTCAGGCGGGCGGTTCCCCCTGGGCTATGATAGAGGTAATCGAAGCAGACGCGAGGCTTGGACTTAAGAGTCAAAGCCGTTGGGAGCCACAGGAGGGATACATAGGACGTGGTAAGCCCAAGCATTTTGTTTATATGGGAGGGGGTCTGGTCTGCAACATGGAAGCCTAGCAGTTACTAGAAGACGGAATAAAAAATGATGTGGAAGGATTACCTATCGTTGTGGAGGGATTGGGACTGTTCTATTGGCTTAATGTGTGTACGGTCATTGGATTGTCTAGATCGTGAGCATCTACGGAAAACGATAGCCCAATGGCGGGATAAGGAGATAGATCGTATCCACCCGAAATTTCATGAAGATTTACTTGCGGGAGTAATGTTGTTCCGTGCTGCCAATGATCCTGAAATGGTCTACGCTACCGATGCGTTTAAGGCATTGGTGGAACGGTATCGCCTGAAGCATATTGAATTTCTTGTCCCCTAAGCAAGTAAAATACGCTCTCTTGACTTTTCTGCTATATGACATAAGCGGTGTTTACTGGTATCATCTAGTCAAACATACCCGCTGTCAGGCCGCTTGCCAAGCATAGGGGTATGTGCTATAATTGCGCGTGGCTGAATTGTATGCAGAGCCGGAGCGGATGCGGCTGAGGGCGAAACTGGTCCGGGTGGAAGAAAAGCTGGACGCAGCTTACGGCGTTCGGGTCTGGCGGGCGGACGCGCATTCGACGGATTTAATCGGGGCGCTGGTGGCGACGGTGCTGTCGCAGAACACGAGCGATCTGAACTCTGGGCGGGCGTATGCGTCGCTGAAGCAGGCATTTCCCGGCGGCTGGGACGAGGTGCGGACGGCATCGGTGACGGCGGTGGCGGACGCGATTCGGTCGGGCGGCATGGCGAACATGAAAGCGCCGCGCATTCAGGCGATTTTGCAGGACATTTACGGCAGCATTGGGCACACGAGTTTAGACCATATCCGGGAGTGGGACGACGCCAAGACGCTGGTGTATCTGCGCGGATTTCACGGGGTCGGTGCCAAGACCGCCGCGTGTATTTTGATGTTTAACTTGGGGCGTCCGGTGCTGGCGGTGGATACGCATGTGCATCGGGTCTCAAAGCGGCTGGGGCTGATCCCGGCCAAAGCAAGCGCGGATGCGGCCCACGATCTGCTGCCGGAGCTACTCGGCGAGGGGCAGGCGTACTCGGTGCATGTGCATTTTATTGAGCATGGGCGGCGCATCTGCCATTCGCAGAGGCCGGAGTGCGGGATTTGCCCGCTGCAAACTGACTGCGACTTTTATCAGCAGCAAGTTTGGGCGTCGGCTCCGGCATGAGCGAACTGGTCAACGACGGCTACTGCTTTGGGTGCGGCCCGCAGAACCCGATTGGGCTGGGGCTGACGTTTCACTGGAACGGCGAAGTTTACACGTCGCTCTGGACGCCGCAGCAAGAGCATCAAGGGTGGGCGGACCGGGTGCATGGCGGCCTGCTGGCGCTGGTGCTGGATGAAGCGCTGTCGCGGGCGGCTTTGGAGAAACACGGCCTGCACTGGGTCATGGCCGAGCTGACGACGCGGCTTCACGCTCCGGCGGCGATTGGCGAGGCGCTATCGGTGACGGCGCAGATCGTTTCCGCGCGGCCTCGGTTAATCGTCTGCACCGGCGAAGCGCGAACAGAGACCGGCAGTCAGTTGATTGCGTCGGGCACGGCAAAGATGATGCGGGCATAGGAGCAAGGGAGCAGCCAAGAGTGGAACCAGCACAGCAGTCAGAAGCGTATTTAAACGAAAGCGAGCCGGAAACGCCGCTGGAAAACGCCGCGCGGACGGAAGCGCAGGCGGACAGCAGCGGGGCGCAGACGCGGCACGACGAGCACGAAGCCGATGTTCTGGTCGCCGATATTGATGACTACGTCGCGCAAACTGATCCGGCTTCGCTGCCGGAAGCCGAGCGCGAACTGGAAGCCTGGCAAATCCCAACGGACCCGCTGGAAGGCGTTCCTGGGAACATGGCGCTGGAACCGAATGTGGAAGGCGAACCGCTTGTGGCGATTTTTGCCGCGCAGAACGAGTCAGAAGCAAATATCGTGCGCGGTCTTTTGGAAGCGTCCGGCATTCCGGCGGTGATCAGCAGCCTGTCCGGCCCGGCGCTCGGCGGTATTTTTCAGCCGGACGAAACCCGGTGGGGCGATATTTTAGTGGCTCCGTCGGATGCCGAAGCGGCGCAGGCGGCAATTACGGAGGCGACCCAGAGCGCCGAAACCACAAGTGAAGAAACAGATTTTTAGGCTTAACTCGTTCTATGAAGAGGCTTTATATGCGTAACTCAGCGGCAATGATGCTTTCTATTTTGGCACTTGGCGGAACGGTCACGTTCAGCACGCGGCTGCTTGCCCAAGATGCTCCATCCAAAGATGCTCCAGCCCAGAATGCTCCGGCAGTTCCAGCGGCAGCTGCGCCGGCGGGCGCGATTCAAATCGTGCAGCCGTTCAACAAGGCTGTTGTCCGCGAATCGGTTCCCGTCAAGCTGCGCGACTTCCCCGCACATGGCTATGTGTCCATCAGCATTGACGGCAAGTTCATCACGGCCCAGGCACTGCCGAAGAGCCGGAACCTGCCGGTCTATGTTTGGGATACCAAAGCGTCTTATACAGACCCGGACAGCCCAGACACGCCGAAAACTTATGGCGACGGCGCTCATGCCATCACAATCGCGGTGTATGACACCCAGAACAAGCTGGTCGGCCAGGATTCGGTCTCGGTGCAGGTGGCAGACAAGATCAATCTGTCGGCATCGCAGGGCATCAAGATGGCGTATCCCTGGAAAACCGGCCTGACACTCCGCTACCAGCGGCGCACGACATTGACTGCCGAAGCAACCGAAGCGGCGGCGTCAACGCCGCCTCAAGTGTTGCAGGAATCTCTGCTGCGGTTCGAGCGCAGCGTCGAGAATGCCAGCGGTGGATCGTCGCTGATTCGGGACAATGTCATTGCCGTAGACAAGTCGGCCCGGCCGAAAGCGTTTGTGTCATATGTCGCCACGCATGGCGGCCAGCCCCAAGCGCTGACAAGCGGGATTCATGCGGAGTACCGGGAAGTGGATGCCCGCGGGCGGGTTCTGTCCAAGCTCGCCTCCGAGAATACCCCTGAGTCCATCGGCTTTTCCATTCCCGTCCTGCCGCCCCGCCGCGTTTCGGTTGGCGCACACTGGGAATCCCCGGTTCAGATCACCCTGGACTGGACTTCCCCTACCCCGGCCATGGTGACGGCGACCAGCACATTGGAGGACTTTGAGTGGCAGGATCGCTACCCGACCGCGAAGATCCGCGAGACGTATGAAGGCCCGGCGACGTTTTATCCCGGCCCCGGCTCCGCTCTGCCTGCCATCGCCAGCCGGGAGATCAAGTTTGAGCGCATTATCTACTTTGCCTACAATGCCGGGCGCGTCGTGCGGACCCAGACTACGATTTCTTTGACTTCGACCGAGCCTGGCCTGCTGTCCACGCCCAGCCAGTCCGGTACTGGCGGCTATCCCGGCGGCGGCTACCCTGGCAGCGGCGGGCGCGGCGGGTTCGGCCCGCAGGGTAGTCCCGGCTACAACGGCGGCCGTGGCGGCTACCAGAACAATCCCGCAGGCGGCTATCCCGGTGTCCCGGAAGGTGTCCCCGGCATACCTACGGAAGGCTATCCCGGCGGTAGTGGTCAGGGCGGCCCCGGATACCCTGGCGGTGGTGGTCAAGGCGGGCCTGGTTATCCCAGCGGGGGCGGTTATCCCGGCGGGGGCGGCATTCCTCCGGGTGGGTTCGGCGGACCGGGGGGTTATCCGGGCGCTGCCGGTCAGGGCAGCAGTCCGGTGAAGCTGACTTACACGGAAACGGCGGTCATAATCGCTTAAGCAGCGTTTGAAACGATCATGGCACTGAAACTTACTGGCCCGAACCTCGAAGACAATTATAAGCGTGATGAAGAACGTAAAGCCGAGTTGACCGAACATTTGGCGGAACTTCGGACACGCCTGATCCGGTCAACGCTTTATATTGTCGCCGGCATGATTGTGATGTATGTGCTGTTCAAGCCGATCTACACCGTGCTGGAAGCGCCGATTGCGCCCATTCTGAAGCTCAGTCCCGGCAGTTCGTTCCGCTTCAACAGCTTTACTGAACCGTTCTTTCTGCAGCTGCAAATCGCTACGGTAGGGGGTCTGCTGCTGGCCGCGCCGCTGGTCGTTTTGGAGATGTGGGGATTCATCGCGCCGGCGCTGACGCCTACCGAGAAACGCGGGGTTCATTTTGTCGCGCCGCTGTCCGTGCTGCTATTTGCTCTCGGAGTCGCGTGCGCTTACTTCGTCCTGCCGAGGGCGGTTGGCTGGTTTTTGAGCTACTTGCCGAACTTCCCGAACACCATTTTGCTGCAAAACCCGCTGACTTACACGGTGTTCGTCATCAAGCTGCTGCTGGTCTTCGGGCTGCTGTTTGAGCTGCCGGTCGTGCTGATGTTTCTGGGCAAAGTCGGGATTATCACCTCGGCGCTGATGGTTCAGTACTGGCGGCAGATCGCCGTCGGCCTCTTTACGCTGGCGATGGTCGCCGCGCCGTCAAACGACCCCGGCACGATGCTGGCCCTTGCCATTCCGCTGACTTTGCTGTTCTTTGGGTCTATCGGCCTAGTCAAGCTGGTCGAGCCGAAACCATCCCGCGAGTAACAAATTTCAGGCTGCTTCACCCGCAAAGCTACGGGAGTTTCCACGAATTCCCTAAATCCCCGTAGTTTTCGCAGGAAAGTTTTGCAGAGTTGGCCTGGTTTGTGGATAAACTCAATCTAAAGGAGTTTTCCATGACTATCGGACGCGCCTGGATTGCCTGGGACAGCCTGCTCTTATTTTTCATCTGTATGCTGGACATGAGTTCGACGCTGTACTGGGTTCATGCCGGGGCGGCCAGCGAAGCGAACCCGTGGATGGCATTTTGCCTGCATCACGGGGACGGCGCGTTCTGCGCCGTCAAGATGCTCAGCTTCCTGCCGCTGCTGGCCTTCGCCGCCTATTATCGTTCCCGTCGTCCCCGCTTGATTGCCGTTTCCCTGCGCGGCACGGCGATTTTGTATCTGGGGATTTACGCTCTGGCGGTCGGCTCTCAGTGGATGCGCTGAGGTTCTGGATATGGACGAACAGGCTTGGAGAACTCCGAATGACCGTCTTTGACGAGCGTCCTACCGTGCCGATTACCCGCCATAAGCTTCGGCTGCTCGCGCTGCCGGTACTTGCCCTGCTGGTCTGGGCGGGACTGGCGCTGTCGCATCAGCCTCACCGCTTGCAGCAGGCGTTGCGGGAATTTCGGGGCAGCTCGGCGGCGGAGCCTGGGCCGAACCGCTCGATGGATTCGTCGCTTGCCGTCCGCCGATACCTGTTGATGCACTCGGCCCCGAAGCTGACCGCAAGTCAAGGCGCAGCGCTGGTCGCCTCCGTGGCCGGCCCCGCCGACGATCAGGCCCAGAGTGAGGCGCTGGATGTGTTGAGCCTGGCAAAGCGGGCGAATGCGCTTTCGGCAGGGCAGGCCCGGCAGGCCCGGAATGCGGCGCTTTCGGTTCTCCGGCACAGTCCCGGCCCAATGGTGCGCCTGGAAAGCGCCCGGCTGCTTGGGCATTTGGGCGACCACGACGGCATTCCGGCTTTGCTGGTCTTGCAGCAGGACAGCGACCCGAAAGTGCGGCAGGCGGCGGGGCAGGCGCTGGCACGGGTTCAGAAGTGATTTGCTTACTCCCCGCTTTGCTCGATGAGCTTGGCAACTAAGCCTGTCCAGCCGGTTTGGTGGCTTGCGCCGAGGCCGGCCCCGTTGTCGCCGTGGAAGTATTCAAAGAAGAGGATAAAATCCTGCCAATGCGGGTCGGTTTGGAAGACTTCGGTGCCGCCGTAGACCGGGCGGCGGTTATTATCATCACGCAAAAAGGTGCGGGTGAGGCGGCGGGACAGCTCGGCGGCGACTTGGGACAGTGTCAACTGCTGGCCGGAGCCGGTGGGGAATGGGACGGTGTACTCGGGGCCTAAGTAGTAGTCGAACTTTTGCAGGGCTTCGATGAGAAGATAGTTTAAAGGGAACCAGACGGGGCCGCGCCAGTTGGAGTTGCCGCCGAAGAGGCCGGTGGTGGACTCGGCCGGCTCGTAGTCGAGGCGGTACTCGGTGCCGTTGACATCCATGACGACGGGGTGGTCTTTGTGGAACCGCGAGACGGAACGCAGGCCGTGGGGGGATAGGAACTCAGTTTCGTCGAGCATTTTAGTCAGGATAATTCGGAGGCGATCCGGGTCAACGATGGACAGGAGGCGGCGGTCATGGTGTCCGGTTTCGCAGAGGTCGGCGACGCTTTCGACAAGGTTCGGGCGGTTCTCGATGAACCAGTCAATGCGCTGCTGGAAGTCTTTCATGGACGCTAACTGCTCGTTGTCAATGGTGTCCACGGCGAGCAGGGGGATGAGGCCGACCAGGGAGCGGACACGCAGGAACTGGCTGGAGCCGTCGGGATAGCGCAGGACATCGTAGTAGAAGCCGTCGTCGTCGTCATAGAGGTCATTGCCTTTTCGGCCCAGCGCGTTCATGGCGTGGGCGATGTAGACGAAATGCTCAAAGAACTTGGTCGCCATGTCCTCGTAGGAAGGGTCGTGCTGGGTCAGCTCCATGGCGATTGCCAGCATATTGAGGCAGAACATCGCCATCCAGGAAGTGCCGTCGGACTGCTCCAAGTGTCCGCCGGTCGGCAGGGGCTGGGAGCGGTCGAAGAGGCCGATGTTGTCCAGCCCTAAGAAGCCGCCTTGAAAGACGTTGTTGCCCTCGGCGTCCTTGCGGTTGACCCACCAGGTAAAGTTCATCAGCAGCTTATGGAAAATCTTCTCCAAGAACTGGAAGTCGC
>JAABUZ0100002658.1_pt1 | contig 28955 bp, 26 predicted proteins | sample 5562091 | NCBI WGS metagenome assembly JAABUZ01 (sample SAMN12813069, study PRJNA571459) | rock metagenome | isolation source: Antarctica rocks | place: Antarctica: Victoria Land, Linnaeus Terrace sud | collected 2015-12-21 | reverse complement strand
CCAGCGCCGTCTTCTCGTGTATCTTCTCCATGGCTCCGCCTCCACGGTCCTTGGCTTGGCTTCACACCTCCAAGGTACTCTGGCAGACGGAGCTTTGCCCATCCCTCCACATGTGGGTAATCACCAGACTCACACACCATTGACAGAGATGCCACGTCTATGCTATTCCTGTTAGGAACAGTGCGAGGCTGAGCCGTGTTTAGGCGGTATGGACGCTTGACCCCGATGCATCGAGAGAGAGATGGGTCGGCTGGTGGAGAGCGTACCGCACTATCAATTGGATTCGGCTGGCCAGTTCAGTGATCCTCGTATTGATCTTGCCACTCCGATGCCGACGCATGATCGCATCCATGGGACTCCTGGCGCCTGTCCCGCTCGTATGAGAGGTCCTTAGTAGCGCCACCTTAGTGATTATTGTCCTTTGAGGAGGTCTTCGGTCCGTATGCCCAAACCCAAGCATATGCGTTACGCGCCGCGCGAACGTGTCCAGTTGCAGCCCGAGGCGCGCATATCCCTCAAGCGCGGCGTCGACATTATGGCCGACTTAATCGGTGTCACCATGGGCCCCCGCGCCCGCTATGTCGCTATGGAACGGCTGTACCGCCCCCAGGACACGCCAGAACTCCTCGATGATGGTGCGACCATTGCGCGGCGCATGGTGGAACTGCCCAACCGTTTTGAAAATATGGGTGCCATGCTCATCCGCCACCTCACATGGCGCGTGGGTGAAGAGGCGGGCGACGGAACTACAACTGCCGCTGTGATCGCTCAGGCCGTCCTCGAAGACGCGACCAGATATGTCGCAGCTGGTGGCAATCCAATGATCCTCAAACGCGGTATGGAAAAAGCGCTTGCCGTGGCGCTTCAGGAGTTGCGGGCACAGGGGCGCCCGCTCGACAGTCAGGAAGAGTATGCACGTGTTGCCCAGGTTGCCTCGGGCGACGACCTCGTAGGCGCGATTTTTGGGGAAATATACAGGCGGATGGGACGCGACGCTGTCATCCTGGCGGAAGATTCCGCCGGCACCTATGTCAGTTGGACGTGGGTGCAAGGGATTCAGTGGGACAAGGGCATCCTCTCCCCAAGCATGATCACCGATGAGGAGCACCAGACGGCTGTGCTCGAACACCCACTGATCCTCGCAACCGATCTCAATATCGACAAAGCATCGCAACTGATCCCGCTGCTCGACAAAATGATCCAGGCGGGCATGGATAATCTCTTTATCCTGGCGAATGAGGTCTCGGCGGAAGCCGTCGGCCTCCTCGTGGCCAATAAAGAGAAGGGCGTGATCAAGGCCATCGCCGTCAACGGCCCTGGTTACGGAGATCGCCGCGTCCGTGTTACCGAAGAACTCGCGCTGATGACGGGCGCACGCATGGTCTCGGAGACATTCGGCGACCGCATCGAAGACATGACCGTCTACGACCTTGGGCGGGCCGACAAAGTAACCGCGAACCGCAATCTCTTCACAATCCTCGGCGGAGCGGGCAATAAGGTGGCGATTGAGCGGCGCGTCGAAAAACTGAAGAAGGAAATCCCCACGATCGACAACGATTTCGACCGCGAGAAGACGCGTGAGCGCATTGGCAAACTGCAGGGTGGTCTGGGGGTGATCTACGTCGGCGCTCCCAGCGAAGCAGAACAGAAGCAAAAACGACTGAAGGTAGACGACGCCATCGCCGCTGTCCGTGCCGCCGCCGAAGAAGGCATCTCACGGGGCGGCGGCACCGCATACCTGAACTGCATCGACGCGGTGCGGGCACTCCCGCTCCAGGGAGACGAAGCCGTGGGCCGCGACATCTTGATCCATGGTCTGGAGGCGCCGGTCCGCAAGATCGCCATCAATAGCGGTTTCAACCCCGACGTCATCCTCGACAACATCAGACGCCGCCCGGTTGGCTTCGGCTTCGATGTCATGTCCGAGCAGTATGTCGATATGTTTGAGGTTGGCGTGATCGACGCGGTCAAGGTGGCTCGAACAGCGCTGGAGAAGGGTGTCAGCGGAGCAATGATGGCACTTACCACCGAGGCGCTCGTTCGCACCCGCAACGAGGCCGACTTCGCCGTCGAACCATAGCCAGCGGCGGGTTACGGCACCGGCACCCACCGGTCAGACCGGAGACCGCCGCTTTCGGCCCGGACAACGACGGTGCCGTTCCCGTTTCCTGCCCCGGTCATCTTCAGCATCGCAAGGTCAGGCGTGGCGGGATCGGCGCTGACCGTCGCGACGAGCCCGGCTGGAGCGCTGACCACACTCCAGACAACAGGCGCTGTGAAGCCGCTGGCACGCGAAAGAGCCAGCGGCACAAGGCCTGCTCCGGGGGTGTACGGCGATGCCTGAACAGCGAAGGTGCGTACCACGTGCAGGATGCGGTTCCGATCTGAGTCAATCACGACGAGATTGTCAGCGGGATCCACGGCAACGCCGTGCGGATTTAACAGCCCCGTGAGGAGCGTCACCGTGGCGCCTCCGCCAGCGGGAATCATTTTGATGGTGCCGTCGCCCAGACTGTTGACAATGATATTGCCAGCACGGTCCAGCACGACATCGTCAGGTGTGTGAAACACTCCACCAATCACGGTGATCTGCCCGCCGGGAGTGACACGGTACACCCGTCCACCATACTCGTCTGCCACGATATAGTTCCCCGACGACTCGCGTGCTACGCCTGTTGGGCGCACGTAACGGCCCGGTAGCTCGACGACGTTCCTGCCATCCGGGCTGATCCGCAAGAGGCGACCGTTCGGGCTGTCGGGGAACAGGATGTCGCCCGTGGTTGGGTCGAGCGCGATGCCATCCACTCCGTCGGCTCCGGTTCGGTTGGGGATTACGATCACCGTTGAAAGCTGCCCGGTAGATCGGTCGAAACGGAGCACCGCATTCCGTTGCTGATCGGCGATAATGATCGAGCCACTTCGCTCAAGCGCGACCCCTTCGGGTTCCTTGATTCCCGTAACCAGCACCCGACGTAGACCGTCAGGCGTGATGACGTTGATGCCCTGGTTGCCGAAGTCGCTGGTATAGATGGCGCCGTCGTCGCCGACAACCACGTCATCGGGATTGCCAGAACCCGTGCCAATGAATGTCGAGGCGACCATCCTGATACTGGCGGTCACCGTGCTTCCTCCGGCCGTCACCCGCAGCACGACCGCACCGTTCACCCCCGGCGCCACATCCACACCGACTGCCAGTGTGCGTGGGGCCACCTGCCGCGCCCACAAGACCGTCGCTTGTCCCGTCTGTGCAGTGACCGGCCCACCGGGCACCTCACCGGTGGTCTCGATCAGGACCACACTCCGGGTTCCTCCCTGGACCTCGGTGGGATAGAAACGTGCAATGGCAAGGGGACCAGCCGGCGTGAGCGCTCCTCCTGGCACGCCTGACGGGGCAGGCATACTGGTTATGGTTGGCAGGGTCGGCGCCGCGACCGTAGCGGTCAACACCGTCCCCGGCGCCGTTACGGCACGCGGTGGTGTCACCGTACCACCGGTCGGAGAAGAAGCACCAATGGTGGTCGCCGCGGAAGCAACGGGCACAGATGGCGCGGACAACGGTTGACGTGCTGTGGGCACCACCGCAACGACCTGCGCTGTTGCGGTGGGCGTGGTCAGGGGAACGACTGGCGGCGGAACCGTTGCCGTGGCAGGCGCGGCGGCGGTGGGTGCCGGGATGGTAGGAGTGGCCGTGATACCTACGGAAACCCGCGTCTCGGTGGCGGGTGGTAAGGAGGATGCTACGGTTGCCGCCGACGTAGCCTGTACTGGCGTGGCACCGGGAACCGTGGGCACGGATGCAGGACGCTGTCCGGGTAACGCACACGCCGCCAGGAGAACAAAGGCCAGCACGGGTGCCATGAACGGCGGTGTCACCCGCCCTGGCTCATCCATGTCTCCCATTCTCCCCCGGTTGCCGATGACGTCTCCCTCAATGATGTATGACTGGCCACACTCCATGTGGCGCCAGTCAGGCGCCACGCCCCTGCCGTCTCTCGTTATGGTAGACTCGCCACATGAAGCTGACGTTGATGTACCACGGCGAAGGCCCGCTGACGAGACCAACCGCTGAGGTGTATGCCGAACTGCTGGAACAGGTGGCGCTGGCCGAGTCACTGGGATTCGATGCAGTCTGGTTTGCCGAGCATCACTTTACCTTCCATAACGGCCACGTTCCTAATCCCCTCCTGATGGCACTCGGAACCGCTGGACGGTTCACGCGTATCAACGTGGGGACGTCCGTTGTGTGTCTCCCGCTGCACAACCCCCTGGACATTGCCGAGCAAGCGGCCATGATCGATGTCCTCACGGGAGGACGCCTGATGGTGGGTGTCGGCAGTGGCAGTTCGCCGATGGAGTTCGCGACGCTCGGCATTCCTATGGAGGAACGGCACCAACGGTTTCGCGAGGGCATCGACGTCCTGCTCCACGCCTGGAGCGGCGAGCCGTTTGCCTACGATGGTCTGGCCCTGCACATCGCCCCGACAACCGTCCTCCCCCGACCAATTCAAGCCCCTCGGTCGCTGCTCTGGGTTGCCGCCTCGAGTGAGCGATCTTCCGCGGTGGCGGGTGAAGTGGGTTGTCCGCTCATGCTGCCGCGTGGCCGCACGAGTGCATCCTATCGTCCCGCGCTTGAGGCGCACCGCGACTCTTTGCGCCAGCACGGCTATGATCCGGCCACGGTACCGCAGGCCATCGCCCGCGTTGTCTACGTGGGGGAAAGTGACGAAGCCGCAAAGCGCGAGACCGAAGATGCGGTGTTTTCGTTCTACCGGCGGTTCAACCTCCAGGGCAAACCACCCGACGTCCCTATGCCGTCCTATGATGAACTGGTGATCCAGTTGAATATGTCTATTGGCTCTGCCGAAACTGTGCGCGACCAGCTTGTGGCCTTTGGCCAGGAAACTGGCATCACCCATCTGGCAATTCAGCCCACATGGGAGCAACTTGACCACCAGCTGTCGCTGGCATCGCTCCGCCGCTTTGGCGAGCAGGTGCTCCCCGCCCTCGTCTAGCGTCTGTCATCCTCTTCTGCGTATCTGGCCGGTAGCATGGCAGTCACAGCGGTGTGCACGTCATACGCCAGCATCATCACCCGGGAGCGCCCCGCCGCCATTGCTCAACCTGCGGCATCGAGCCCGTTCAATACGGCATCATCCGCTTCGGGCCGTAGTCAAGTGCGGCCACCGAGGCATCGAAGCTGCGCTGGAGCAAGTCGGCTCGGATGCCGAGTGCATCGGGCGCATCCCACAGGCTGTGAAACTCCAGTGGATCGCTTTCCAGATCGTACAGTTCGCCCAGTCCGGTGCCGTGGTAGACAACCAGCTTCCAGCGGCGGTCACGGTACATCGTCGCAAAGCTGTGGTTGGGCATGTCCACCGCGTCGTAGTACTCCGTCCGCACGAAGTCACGATGATAATCGGGCGGGCGCTGGCCCATCAGGATAGGCAGCAGGGAGCGGCCCTGCATATCCGCGGGAACGGGGAGTCCCGCGAGGCCCAGCACGGTCGGCGCGATATCAATCAGTTCAACGAGCCCATCGGCCCGCATGCCCGCCGGAATGTGATCCGGCCAGGAGATGATGAGCGGCACGCGGACAAGTCCGTCGAAGAAGCGGCAGCCTTTCTGCGTCAACCCGTGGTCACCCAGGGACTCTCCGTGATCGCTGGTATAGATAATCACCGTGTTCTCGCGCTGCCCACTGCCATCCAGGGCGTCTACGAGCCGACCGAACTGCTCATCGACCTGCTCGATCATGGCGTAGTAGGCGGCCTGGATCCTGGTGGCGGCAATAGCCTCCGGCGGTTGCGGCAGGCTCTGGAAGTCCACGCCGCGTAGCGCCGTCTGATGCGCAAGATCGCTCGGTTGAAAGTGCGGACCGGGAAGGCGATCAGGATCGAAGCGACGGTAGAACTCCCACGGTGGATTGTAGGGCGGATGGGGGGCATAGGGGTTGACGCTGAGGAGCCAGGGCTGGTCACGCTCCTGGCCGATGAAGTCGAGAGCCTCCTCACTGCACCACGTCGTCTGGTGTAGGTGCGGCGGAACGTTATCGCGCTCTGGCGTCGGCTCCGTCAGTCCACCATACAGACTCTTCTTGACTTCGAGCACGATACGGGGATCGTGGCCTTTGCCGCGGAGCCAATCGGCGTAATCATGGCCATGCTGCCAGTCGTCTCGGGGGGCGTGGCTGTAGCGGAAGAAGCGGTAGCCATCGTCGGTGCGCGCCTCACGACCGTCGTCGGCGCCTGCCAGGTGCAACTTGCCGACGAGGCCACAGTTGTATCCTGCGTCCGCCAGACGACGCGTAACCAGCCGCTCGCGAGACGGAAATATGTCGTTGCCGTTCGTGTTGACGTGGACGGTACTGGGGTACTTTCCGGTCAGGAAGCTCGCCCTGCTGGGTGTGCAGATCGGACTCTGGCAGAAGGCATGGGTGAAGGTCACCCCTTCCGCCACCAGCCGGTCGAGGTGCGGCGTGTGGACGTGTGGGTTGCCCAGCGCGCCGATCGTGTCGAACCGTTGCTGGTCGGAGCAGTACCAGAGGATGTTTGGCGGCCGTTCCGGCATCGTTCTCTCCCTCTTCAACAGCGAGCACGGCGCAGGCGCACATGCCGACGCATCCCGCAAAAGTGTACGTCAACGACACCGTGGCCTCGTAGGCCCCGGCAGGAGCGGCGAACGGAGGGAACGCATAAGAGGCACGGTCAGGTCGTCATAGCTCACCGGATGCCTCCGTTGCTGTACAACAACTGCCCGTTGATCCATCCGCCCTGCTCCGAACAGAGAAACCGCGCGAGATTGGCGCAGTCCTGTGGCAAGCTGACGCGGCCAAGCGGCACATCCCGAGCATAGGCAACCATCTGCTCGTCGCTCATCCAGCCGGTATCGGTAGCGCCCGGATTGATGACATTCGCCGTGATCCGTAGGTGCGCGAACTCACGAGACGCGGCCAACGTGATGCGGTCCATCGCCCCCTTGCTGGCCCCGTAGGGAAGGTTGCCCGCGACATGGTCGGTCGTGATGCTGATCATCCGGCCACGGCCCGGCGGATCGTCACGAAAGCGCAGGCCAAATTCCCGGATCAGCAGCCATGTGGCGCGTGCGTTGATAGCGAAGTGACGGTCGAAACTGTCCACCGTCGTGTCCAGAATCCCCGAATCGACGGACTGGCAGTGGGCCAGCACAAGCGCGTTGACCGAGCCGAGCGTTGCCTCCATGCCGTCGAACAGCCGGGCCGGGGTGTCAATGTCCGACAGATCCGCCTCAATAGACGCGGTGGCGGCCCCGACTGCTCGCAACTGCTCGTCAAGCTGGTGGACATCGTCGGCGTGGCTGCCCCAGGGCATCGCAGCGTCATAGGGACGCCAGTACGTCGTTGCCACATTCCAACCGTCGGACGCCAGGGCGCGTGCGATGGCTGCCCCGATGCCATGCTGGCGGCTTGCCCCTGTCACCAGCACGACCGGTCGTTGACGGTTACCGGCCATCACTGTCCTCTTGATCCAGCCCGCGGGAGTCGATGTAAGACGCAGAGGTCGTGCTCGTCCCTTGGGCGCGGTTCGTAGCCTTGATGGAACACAAACTGCAGGGACGAGCTGATGCAGGGAACCGTTTGCCCATCGATATGACCTGTTGTGAGTTGACCGGCGGGATAGTGAAATGACGGCAGACCATCAACGTTTGCCTGTACGCCATTGCCTCCTTCATCGAATCGAACCGGGTGAAGGTCAATTTCTCTCCCCTCGGTGTCTCGCATGACGAAGCGCACCAGGTGCCAATCCACCTCCGGCGACCCACGGAAACCCATCGCTTCTAACGCGTTGATGGCATTCGCTTCGCGCTCGCTATCGATAGCAATGTCCAGATCGGCATGGGGTCGGGTCTGCGTTCCGATAAGGGCGTCAACTCCCCAGCCACCGGTGATGTAGGCGCGCACACCGGCATCGTGGAGTCGTTTGAGCACGATGAGCACTTGTTCGGCTATCACGAGCTTTCCATGCTCCTGCGACAATGGTGCCAGCACACGTTCATCCGTCGCGCAGGCAGTGGTTGAGGTACCATCGTCCCGCCAGGTCACCGGGTATGCGGACGGCATCCTCGACCGGCATAAACCCTACCACCTGTTCGTGATCCTCAGCAAGGCGACCCTCGGGCTGAAACACGTCGGCTTCGGCACGATAGATCGCGTGGATGAAGTCGGGATAGGGATACAGGTAGTTCGTGGGCCGGGGGCTGATGTGGTGAAAGTGGAGAAAGCCAATCGACAACAGATTTCGAGGAATCCACCCCGTTTCTTCGAGCAGTTCTCGCCGCAGCGTTGTTTCAAAGTCTTCGCCTGCTTCTCGTCGTCCACCAGGGAGCACATGCACACTGTCCCTGTGCCGCATCACCAGCACCATCGTCTCTCGAAAGAGCAGGCACCGCACAGATGAGATGTAGCGTGAGGGAGGAAACTCTTCGCTCAGGTACGCGCGGACCCGCAACTGGATCTGTCCGTTTCCCCAGACCGCCTTGCTTTCCTGTCCGATAGGATATCTGTCCAGGAACGCGGCGAGATCGTTGTTCACGTCCACCTTCTCCTCGTGGCTCTGTGTGACGGGGCGTGGTGGCTTCTTGGTCGCAGTATGATCGGACATCAGGAGCCAACACTCTCCCGTACAGCGGCAGGCATCGTCACACATGCACAGCATACGTCTGGTGAGCGAAGCTGTCGTTGTCCATGGTACCTGCCGTACAGAGTCGGATGGTATGCAGGTGGACAGAGTACCCGACGACTTCGCGGTCACCTTGCCGAGCGGTTCGGGTCCACCATGTCGGGAGTGACACCGCAACCAACGTATCCCAGCAGGCAAAGATCACAGAGGGTGTGAGAATTCTCCATTCCAGAAACGATGTGGCACCCGATAAAGGAGAGCGGACCTGAGGTGAGTGGTACCGAAGCTGTTGTTGGTGGTACATCGCGCGGGCAAGCGTCCCCTGAACTGTTCGCACACCTGTGGGATCAGTACCGGCTTGGCGGCGGCAACGCACGCGACCTCGGCGGCTCATACAACCTCAACTTGCTCATCACCGGGGATGGCAGGAGCTCTGTCGCCCGCGTGTATCGGCAATGGGTCACGCCAGCGCGGCTGACGGCGATGCAACAGGTCCGTCAGCACCTGGCCGCTGGCGGCGTACCGTGTGTGCAGCCACTCCACACCCTTGAGGGGCAGACATGGATGATCGTCAATCATCGCCTGGTCGAAGTCGAGCCATACATTGAGCACGATGCGAACATGGACTCGTGGGAGCGGCTCGAGGCCGGACTCCCACTACTCGGACGTATCCATTCACTCCTCCGACCGCTTGAGGTCAGTGAGGAAGGTGCTCACGCACCGATGGCAAACTACATCGAACCGGCCACGGTGCTCGCTGGGACACTCCGCGGGACTCAATGCATCCGAGCATGGCATGCCACACCGGTCGAGCTCCAGATTGCGGCCGCGGCCGAGGAGTTAGCATATGCGCTACATCGCATGCAAGGAGAGTTCGGAAGTCTCCCTCGTCAGTTGGTCCACGGCGACTATTGGGACAACAACGTATTGTTTCGGTCCGGGCACATCGTCCAGGTTGCTGATCTAGATTTCATGGGTGTACGTGCTCGGATCGACGATCTGGCGCTCACCCTGTACTACACGAACTCGACGCTCCCGGGAGACCCGGCATCTGACGACGGCATCCGTCGGCTCCGGCTTCTCGTTGACGCTTATAACAGCGGTCTGGACCAACCACTGACGAGCGGCGAACGGGCAGCGCTTCCACTGGCCATAGCCCAGGCGCCGTTATGTTTCATAGCGGAGATTGCCTGGCCGGACTATGATCTCGGTGCTCGTCCGTGGTTAGCGACGCACATGCCCCAGGCTCTGTCCTGGACACGGGGTATGGTTCGCGGCCTCGGGCGGTGGCAGGCAGCGTTTGCCTGATCCCTTCGTCGCCTTCCGCAGATCGGCGAGGGATGCTCTATCGCTTTTTCTGTAGCCTGTTGAGCGTGCTCTGCGGCGATCTCAGGCATAAAACGTGGCCCTTTCAACGTCTTCGCCACTGCTTCAAGGTCTCGTGCTGACCGCACATGCCAGTGCTGCCGGTTTTCCTGGCACGACGATTGCATCGCTGGTCGCACGCGATCGTCGAGGAAACAGTGATATACTGACACTTCAAGCGTTGCGTTTGTTTTACGTATCCACGCGCACGACCGCCGCTTCCCCTTTATTATGACCCCACAGAATTGAGGAGTTCCTCTCCATGCGCCGATTGTCCACCTGTTTCAGTGTCCTGATCCTCTGTGCGCTCCTCATGCCACACACCGCGAACGCGGCTTCAAATGATGACGAAACCCTCCCAAGTTTTCCCATCATCAATGGTGCCTACTTCAGTCAGGCCGCCGGGGACGACCCGGCGATGGGGTATACCATCACCGATGACGACGGAATCGCGTTTTACACCACCTTCCGCCGCCTGGGCGGCATCACCGGGGTTGGTTTTCCCGCGAGCGGTCGTTTTATGTTCAATGGTTTTGTCTCTCAGGCCACGCAGAAAGCTATCTTTCAGTGGAACCCGGCGCGTGGCGACGTTGATCTGGTCAACGTGTTCGATGTACTGAGCCAGGCCGGGCTTGACGGGTGGCTCCAGGCGCAGAAGCAGACGCCGCCATCGTTTGACAACAGCGCCGATGCGGGAAAGAGCTGGGATCAGGTTGTTGCGCGGCACCAGGCGGAACTGGATTGGAACCCGGCTATCAAAGCTCGCTATTTCGCCGACTCCGATCCCGTTAGCCACTTTGGTCTCCCGCAGTCGTACGCGGACGAAGGGAATGTACTGGTGGTCCGCTGTCAGCGCGCCGTCTTCCAGCAATGGAAGGTGAACGTGCCATGGGCACAGGCCGGGGAGGTGACCATCGCCAATGGTGGTGACATCGCCAAGGATGCCAATCTGCTTCCCGCTGCTGCTACAAAACCCGCGAGTGCCAGAGGCCTTATCGCCACTCCCCTCTTCCGCGGTTCGTTCCCGCTGACCAACGATCAGATCAACGCGGTTCGGGCGTCGTCAAACCATATTCTGCCTTCACTCGTAAGGATCATTGTGGATCTGGGTGACGGCGGTATCGGGCTCGGATCAGGGATTATCATTGATCCAAACGGGTTGATACTGACCAACGCACACGTTGCTGTCCATCCAATCCGTTCGGTGCTCCTGCAAAATGGGCAGTCGTTGCCCGCGACTCTTATAGGAACGGACACGCTCGCTGATTTAGCACTTATTCACGTCGCACTGACCGGTCTGCCAGCCGCGGACATCGGGCAGTCATCGGCACTCCAGGGTGGCGACATCGTTGTCGGGGTCGGCTACACCCCCTATTTCCCGTCGCCTCCAACGACACGAGTCGGAGCGATCATCGTGAGCGAACCCGATGCGCAGAATTACACACCTATCAGATACATCGTTGAGACGAACGCGATCTTGCCGGGTGACAGCGGCGGACCACTCGTCAATACCGCAGGTCAACTGGTGGGTATCAACAGTCAGTCTGTTCTGCGTCGGACGAGCCTGGGCATCCTTCCCCTATTTTCACGTTCCATCGCGATTGACGGTGCAATGCCAATCATTCGACAGATCATTTCTACCGGCGCAAGTATCCAGCGCCCCTACCTCGGAGCTATCGCTTTGCCCTGGACGCAGGAAGATGCTACGCGCATGGAGCTTCCCTACACGCCCGGTCTGTTGGTGGTCGATGTGGACCACAGATCGCCGGCGGCAAAGGCTGGTGTACGTGAAGGACAGGTCATTGTCGCGGTCGATGGCATGCAAACGCTCACGGTCGGTTCCCTGATAGGGATCCTTGCCAAACATAGTATTGGCGACACGATAACCGTGACAACAGTCAATCCATTAGGAGGTGCGCGCACCGTTTCTATCGTGCTTGGCGGTTCGCCGGGTACTGCGTAACCAGGCGGACCGATTCCCACGGCGCTTCCGCATCACTGCCACGTCGTATACTGAACTGGGTACGGGGTAGTGCATTACCCCGTACCACAGGCACCGGGCAATCTACGGCGAGGGGGCGAGCAAACTATGAAGGTGCTTCTCCTCTCCACCTATGAACTCGGGCACCAGCCACTTGCAGTCGCACGTCCCGCCGCGCACCTCGTGGCCGCCGGCCATGACGTGCGCTGTTTAGATCTGAGCGTCGACCGGTTTGACGAGTCTGCCATTCGAGCAGCCGCGTTCATCGGTATCTCCGTTCCCATGCACACGGCGACCCGTCTGGGCGCGCGCATGGCCGACCGCATACGTTTGGTACACCCCCGCTGTCACATCTGTTTCTACGGGCTGTACGCCTCCCTCCACGCGACGACACTGCTCGATCGCTGGGCCGACTCGGTGATCGGCGGTGAGTATGAGACGCCGCTCGTGGAACTGGTCACCAGTCTCGAACAGGTGTCGCTTCAAGGAATGAGGCCGCTACCGGTCGGAGTGATCACCGCGTCGCACGATGGGGGCACGTTCCTGGGACGGCAGACGTTCCTCCCACCCCGGCGCGATCTGTTGCCCCCACTCGACCGCTATGCGACCGTCGATACGGGTGGTGAACAACGGACGGTGGGCTATGTCGAGGCCAGCAGGGGCTGCGCGCACAGATGCCTGCACTGCCCGATCACCCCGGTATATGGCGGACGACTCCGGATCGTGCCGCAAGACATCGTGCTGGCAGATATCCGTCAGCTGGTTCGCATGGGAGCGCAACATATCACCTTCGGCGACCCCGATTTCTTTAATGGTATCCGTCACTCGCTCGGCATCGTACGGACGATGCACGAAGAGTTCCCCGACCTCACGTTTGACGCTACGATCAAGGTCGAGCACATACGCGAGCATCGCCACTCTCTGCCGTTGCTCGCGTCTTCCGGCTGCCTTTTTGTGGTCTCCGCCGTGGAAGCGGTCCATGACCATATCCTTACACATTTCCAGAAAGGCCATACGGCGGCAGACATTGTCGAGGTGCTCGGCATCGCGCGTGCCACGGGCATTCCGCTACGACCGACGTTTGTCCCTTTCACGCCATGGACGACACTAGCTGACTACCTGGATCTCCTCGATTTTGTCGTCGGCCACCACCTCATCCGTCATGTCGATCCTGTCCAACTCGCCATCAGGCTGCTGGTGCCGCAGGGTTCGAGCCTGATCGGAACACCGCAGATGGCACCCTTCCTCGGGACGTTTGATGATGCAAGCTTCGCGTTCACCTGGCAACATCCGGATCCACGCATGGACGGTCTTCAGGAGATGGTGGCTGCCATCGTTGAAGAGTCGGCTTCCCACGGAGACGACGGGCTGGCAACCTTTGCCCGTGTGAGACAGCGAGCCTATGCAGTCAGTGGACGTGTCCCCTCACCTCTGGATGTACACGCCGTGGAGTCGCTTCCCCCGGTACCCCGGCTGACCGAGCCGTGGTTCTGTTGAGCGGAGCCAACCACGGACCAGTTCGGTCCGCTGATCGCGACCCAGGCGGCTGTTTAAGGACGATGGAGAGACACATGCCCCGCATCCTGCTCCTCATGGCCACCCGATCGTATCGCTCAAAGGCGTTTATGCAGGCCGCCCGCCGCCAGAAGGTCCAGGTCATTGTCGGTTCCGAGCACCGCACGGCCCTCGCCTCGAAGACGCGTAACACAACGCTAGCTCTGGACTTTAAGCATCCGGCGCGCGCGGTCGAGCGGATTGTCGAGTTCGCTCGGGACTATCCGCTGTCGGCGGTAATTGGCGTGGATGATGACACGACCGTCCTTGCCGCCATGGCGGCGGATGGTCTGGGACTGCCACACAACAGCATCGATGCGGTACGTTCCTCGCGCGACAAGTTCACGACGCGCGGGAGGCTGGCCACAGGTGGCCTGCCATCGCCCTGGTACCAGCAACTCTCAATACAAGCCGAGCCGGAACAGGCAGCCGGGCAGGCGCCGTATCCGTGTGTCCTCAAGCCGGTCGGACTGTCGGCAAGTCGAGGGGTGATCCGAGCCGACAACCCGAGCGAGTTCGTCACCGCTTTTCGGCGTATCATCCCGATGCTTGGAACGGAAGGGACCGAAGATCAACACATACTGGTGGAGTCGTTTGTCGCGGGGCCGGAGGTGGCGGTAGAGGGCCTGCTCACGGATGGCGCGCTCTCTGTGCTGGCACTGTTTGACAAACCGGACCCACTTGACGGACCCTACTTCGAGGAAACGCTATACGTGACACCGTCGCGCTTATCTCCATCCTGGCAAGCCGCCATTGCCCGAACCACCAGCGAAGCAGCGGCAGCACTGGGCCTGCGAACTGGCCCGATCCACGCGGAGTTACGGCTGAATGCCGACCCAGCATGTGTCTGTACCGGTGAAGAGCGTCCCTACGTCGTCGAGATTGCGGCACGGTCCATTGGCGGCCTGTGCTCCAACGTATTGCGGTTCGGCGCCGGGCTGAGTCTCGAAGAACTGATTATCCGGCATGCGATCGGTTCCGATCCAGAATCGCTTCAGCGTGAACAAACGGCTGGCGGGGTCATGATGCTCCCGATCCCCCGGGCTGGAAGGCTGTGGCAGGTACTGGGGAAAGATGACGCGCTGCGTGTACCTGGCGTCGATGGCGTAGACATCACGATCCCGATCGGGCAAACGGTGGCGCCACTGCCCGAAGGTGACCGCTACCTTGGTTTCGTCTTTGCCCGGGGTGACACGCCTGGCGCCGTTGAAGCCGCGCTCCGCCAGGCACATGAGCGTCTCAGGTTCGACATCCGTGAGGACGGTGAAGCAGGCGGTGACGAGACGTGTCTGCCTGCACGGCCCGCGGCGCGACTTCCGATGATTGTCGGCGTATAGCTTTCCGGGAGGCGGCTATACGCGCAGGCTTACCCTTTCGCGGGCTGATAGAAGGGACTTGCCCCGGCGGCGCCTTTGGACGGCTGGTAGTACGGGTTACTGCCGCCCGCGTGGTCGGTGGTGTCCACAACTCCCGTAATGTGCGGGAAGTTGCGCTTGATAAGGACTTCGATTCCCTGCCGCAGGGTGACATCCACCATCGCGCAGCCCTGACAGCCGCCGCCCAGCTGGACGTAGACGATATCATCCTTGACGTCAATAAGCGTCACATGCCCGCCGTGGCCCGACACTCCCGGATTAATTTCATCGTCGATCAACGTCTGGATACCGGCAGCTACAGGGTCGCTCAATACCGGCTTGGTGCTGTCGATCTTAAAGCCACCGCCCATCATCTGGACAAGGAAGTCGACGGTAGCACCGCGTACATGTTCCAGGGTTTCCGGATCGACAAAGATCTTGAACTCGCGCTCGTCCTGCACCGTATCATCGGGATCGGGTTCGCCGTCTTCCTCGACCAGCATGTCGTAGTTGATGCCCGTACGGCTACGGCCCTGGATAATAATGCGAACCGCACCACGGCCGAGGATATCGCGCTCTTCGAAAATGTCGAGGAGCTTGTCGCGAGCGGTATCAGTAAACTTGACAATATCCGCATCGTACGCTGGCATAGCCCGTATCACCCTTCACTCGGCAAGATCTGTTCCTATCATCGTACCACCGTCACGCGAGAGCAGTAACCACGACGCTTCGGTCCATCACCAAGGGTAAACAGTCCACACTGTCGTGTCCCGCTTCTGGGAGATGTCACGAAGGCGGAGTCGGTACCGTCGATGCGGTCTGTCCGAGATAAACCTTTCGAGGTGTTACTTTATGGATCGCTGATAGATCGCGCGCACTTCGTCGACAGTCGTCGCGATGCGCAGTCGCTGAGCGATAGCCTCCAGCACCGTCACGTCCTCGATCTGTTGCATCTCCTCAACCACCGTGCGACTCGCGTCGCCGAATTTAACGTCGAGCGCCAGTTCCAGCCCCAGCAGCAATCCAGAACGCTTTCCTTGCTGTAGTCCCTCCTGTAGTCCCTCCTGCCGTCCCTCCTGTAGTCCCTCCTCGATAGCCATCCGTTCGATGCTGGTGATGTAGGGCATCTGGTGTTCCTCCTCGATCGCGTGAAGTTCAGCCCGAAATGCTTGTTCTGCCTCTCGTGGCAATAAAAGCAGCCAGTCAATGAAGCGAAAGAGCTGGCGTACCTCCTGCTACCGTGCCCACTCCATGGGCAAGGGCCGTAAAAAGCTCGACTGGACTTCCATCGTTCGGCCCTCTCGCAGCGACGACTGGACCGCGCAGAGGATCTCCACCACGTGTGCGGCCTGCGCTCCTGTGGCACGCTGGGGCCGCCCATAGTCCATCGCGTCGCTGAGTTCGACAACGGCACGGCTCCACTCGGTGCCCTTATACGGCTCCCTCACATACGGCACCGGTTCGTATGGCTTGCCGTAGGGCGCCAGTTCTACCGCGGCGTTGAAGTTCTGCCAGCTATCGATATGCAGGGATGCTTCATCGCCGTGAAACTCAATGCCCTTTTGCTTGCTATGCTGCCCGACGTAAAAGTTTGTCGTAAGCCGAACAAGCGTACCGTTCCCCAGCTCGATCGCGGCCACCACGAAGTCTGGTGTGTCAATGTGGAACGGAACACCTTGTTTGGTGACACGGTCTGGATGCAGCACACGGCCGTAGGCGGTTGCCGAGCGTGCCGGGCCAAAGATGGTCGTGAGGATGGTCAACGGGTACACGCCGACGTCGAAGAGCGCTCCCACTTCATAGAAGGGGCCCGGAGCAGGGTGCCAGGACTCGATCCTTCCCCAGTTCACCTCGGCATACGCCACCCTGACCGTACCCAGGCGGCCATCACGGATCGCTTTCCACGCAGTCTGCTGCGCTTCGCCCATGAAAGTAATCGGCGAACAACTGAGGCGAAGCCCCTTCCGCTGTGCCAGATCGACCACGCTTCTGGCATCCTGGTACGTCATAGCAAGTGGTTTTTCGCTGTGGACATGCTTGCCAGCGTTCAGGCACGCCGTGATGACTTCAGTGTGCGCGTGGTGAATGGTCAGGTTGATGACGACCTGGACATCGTCGTCCTTCAACAACGCCTCGAGTGAGGGGTATGCCTTCCCGCCAAACTTCTCCGCGAACTCCTCGGCACGCTTCGGGTCAATGTCGGTCGCGCCCACGAGTTGGATCTGCGGATATGGCTGCAGCGTCTCTGCGTACCGTCCCGCGATATTCCCACAGCCGACAATGGCCACATTCAGCTTTTGTGCTGTCATTTCAGGCTTCCTTTCTCTGCGGCAACTGCAACAGACACACACAGTGTACTCGCATGCTCAAGAGATGCTCTCGTCAGCGTCTCCTGAACACCTGATGTCCCTGGCATTAGCGTTCCCCTGACGGTCCGGTGATCAGTGGTTCGTGATGATCCCACGATACATCGAGATGGGCTGCGTCATTGAAGGAAATGATCGTCCACGAGGCCAGACGGTCGGGCGAGGCGTGGTGGTAGCGCCAATGTGACATACCAGTGTTCGTCGGAAGAAACCGCATGCGGTTCCCCTGTGCGGCAGCCAGGCCAAACGCCAGGAAAAAGGCCACCCGTAGGTTTCCTCCATGGGTCACTGCCACGACGGTGTCGCCGGGATGGCTCTGGACAAGACGAGTCAATGCCGCTCCAGCACGCTCCAGGTGTGTCTCCCAGCTTTCTCCACCGGGCGCGAACGGATGCGACGGAAAACCGGGTCCGAACGGATCGAAGAAGTCACCCGAAAAGGACTGATCACCAGGGCGGGGATAGCGCGCGCGGTATTCCTCAGATGACAGGGCATCGGCCTCGCCGACGCGGAGTTCCTGCAATTCGTCATCGGGTGTGATCGGCAGGCCGAGGGCACGAGATACGTACTCGGCGGTCTGGAGCGCACGGGGGAGTGTGCTGGCATACAGGTGGCGCGCCTGTATGCCCCCGGCACGCAGGCGTGACTCCAGGCGTGCCGCCTGCTGGCGCCCGAGCGGAGTCAGCCCGGCATCACCTTTCATACCGCCGACAATGGGCTCGACATTCGCGAAGGACTGCGCGTGCCGGATGAGATACAGATCGGTTTCCATCCTCGGGTGCTGCTCCTTAAGCTGTCATGTACGAGTTACGCAATGCTGTGTCGCACATCATCCTGGGGCTCACGCAAACTGCGCCAGGAGCACCGTCTTGTCGTCCGACCGAGCACCGACGCCAATATCATGCTCTTCCACGGCGGCGACCAGACCATCCACGGCATCGTCCAGGTGGGGCAGACGCAGCCATGTCTCCAGCTTACTCCAATCCGGTGTTCCGTCAGCGCCCATGCTCCGCAGACTCACCACCCCGTCGCTGAGCAGCGCAAGCCGGTCGCCAGCTGACACATAGAGCGTGCCTGTTGCCATGTGCTCGCACGCCACCGTTTCACCAGTCAACGCGTAGTAGGGGGCAGGGGAGTCAGGTTTGTTTCGTAGGAATTGCCTCGCAAACGTATGCGGTGTTCCCGGTACCGCGCGTGCTTCGGACAACGGTGCATCTCGGTACTGTTCCGCCGCCATCACCTGATCGGGAGTGCAGAGGACCAGGCCGCCCTTGGCAGGGAGGTGGAGCAGGAAGGTATCTCCCACATGACCCCACGTCACCACCGTGCCGTGGATCACCACCGCCGTCGCCACAGCACACCAGAGATCGTGCTGTCCGTAGTCGCAGGCGTCCCATACCCCACGCGCTCTATTAACACGTTCGATGGCTCCGTTGGCCATGCGAAACGCGCCAGCCACGTCCGGTAGCCCAACTGGTCCAGTCAGTGCGTACACCAGTGACCGGGCCACCAGGTGGGCAGCGTGTGCTCCAGGTGATGGGACTGGGTAGTGGCCTTCAGCATCCCGGTCATGAGTTACACCGTCAGTCACGGCAAAGACGGCCCCACTGTCACCAACGTGGGCCGTCCATGCGTCTTCATTTGGCTTGTCGGCGGACCTGTTGCGCACCGACCGGGCACTGAAGGCAGTCGATAGTACGGGACTCAATAGGAAGGGAATCCCAGTGTTTTGAGACCTGCCATCGCTCCTTGCATGAGGAACCCGAGGTCGGCGCCCGCTGTCAAGAAACGGAAACCCAGTTCGGAGTGGCGCAGGGCATCATCGGGGCTAAAACAGGCGAGACCGGGGACCTTCCCCGTGTTTGTGCATGCCTGCACGACGTGTTCGAGTGCTTGCCGGTGCTCCTGGCTACTCCCCATGTCTCTTGGATGGATGCCGAGCGAGAGCGCCAGGTCCGATGGCCCGACCCAACAGCCATCAATGCCGGGTACCGCCATAATAGCTTCGGCGTGCTCGATCGCCTGGACTGACTCCAGTTGGACTGCGACAAACAGTTCATCATTGATCCAGTCGGCGTAGTCGGGGCCATAGGTCGCCGCGCGTCCCCATCCCCAGGATCGGCTTCCTACTGGCGGGAAGCGGCACGCGCTGGCGGCAGCACGTGCTTCCTCCACAGTCTCCACCATTGGCACGACGATGCCCATCGCGCCTTCATCCAGGAGGCGCCCGATCATAGTGTAGTCATTCCGGGCTACCCGGACCATAGGCGTTGCGGTGCCCGCGCTCGCCGCTGCGAGTGCATCGATGGTCGAGTCAGGGCCCCAGGAGCCATGCTGGTTATCAATCAGCAGGAAGTCGATGCCGCAACGTGCGAGGAACTCCGTCACGCGGGCCGACCCGCTTCCGAGGCCATAGCCGTATGCTGGCTGGCCCTGTAGCAACTTCGCTTTGGTATGGTTCTTCATGGAGTGCTGTCCTTCGTGTGCACACGTCAGCCGTATGATGCTGATGCGGGCCAGGCCCACCATCACGATCTCTGCCACCGAGGAGGGATGATCCGCCATAAGCGATCAGGCTCACGGAATGATAGTCCATAGCACGGGGATAGGTACGCGGGCCGCCGGAATTGCACGGCCGGACCGTGCTGCTTGACCGGTACTGACGCCTGTGCTATACCGTATGGTAGGTTTCCATTGCCGGTCATTCCCACCCCCATGTCGCCTTTGAGCAGGACGAACATATGCCGCAGGTATCACCTATGAGGAAGGATGTCGTTTCCGTGGACAATCAACCAGTCAGTCCCATTTCTACCACCACCTCCATGTCCGTGCCACCGGTCAGCCGGCGCCAGTTCATCCAGCGGTTGGGTGCCAGTGCTGGCGCGATCGCGCTCCTTGCCGCATGTGGCGGCCCGACAGCCGCGACGCCGACCACCGCGCCAGCAGCGGGAGCAGCGGGAGCAGCGGCGACGACCGCGCCGACGGCTGCGGCTGCCGCCAATGCCACAACGGTACCCCTCGCCATTACCGCGGCGCCAGCAGTGACGGCGGCTATCGCGCCAACACCAGCGGCGACGACCGCGCCAGCAGCCGGGACCGCGCCAACGGTAGCCCCGACAAAAGGCACATCCGCCGCGGCTACCGGCAACACACTGATTGTGGGGCGTGGTGGCGACTCGGTAAAGCTGGATCCACATGATGCGACCGACGGAGAGTCGGCCCGTGTCACCACGGAAATCTACGATAGCCTGGTGCGCTTCAGTGCGAAGCAACCACCGCTCACTATAGAACCGGCGTTGGCCGAGGCGTGGGACATCTCATCGGACAACACGCAGATCACGTTTAAACTTCGCAAGAATGTCAAGTTTCACGACGGCACCGACTTCAACGCTGACGCGGTCGTGTTTAATTTCCAGCGGCTGAGCGACCCCGCGAACCCGTTCCACAAGGGCGCATTCGAGTACTGGAAAGAGAACTTCGGGGACTATCCGGGCAATTTGAAGTCCATTGAGAAGGTCGATGACGCAACGGTCAAATTCGTATTGAACAAGGCCGACGGTGTGATTCTGCCAAAGCTGTCACTGTTCACTTTTGCGATCATCAGCCCGACGGCGGTGAAGAAGGATCCTGAAAACTACTTTAAGCAGCCGGTCGGCACAGGGCCATTCATCTTCAAAGAGTGGGTCAAGGGCGACCACATCACCGTGACCAAGAACGCGACCTACTGGGATGGGCCGCCCAAGCTCGACAGCATGATCTGGCGGGTCATTCCTGACAACTCGGCACGCGCGGCGGAGTTGCAAGCCGGATCGATCCACACGGGTGATGTCGCACCGGTTGACCTGGCGGCACTGGCGAAGAATCCCGATATTACGACCGTGACACAAGAGGCCGTGAGCACGGGCTACCTTGCGTTCAACCAGTCGAATCCCGCCTTTAAGGATGTGCGGGTGCGCCAGGCATTCGCCTATGCGATCAACCGCAAAGCCATCGTCGACGCGTTCTATGGTGGGCTTGGCGTCGTCCCCACCCAGTTCCAACCACCATCGATCCTTGGGTATGACCCCAGCTTGAAGTATTACGACTACAACCCTGATAAAGCCAGGCAGTTGCTCAAGGATGCGGGCCAGGAGAACCTCAAGACCGAGTTCTGGTATATGTCGGTCATTCGGGGCTATTTCCCCGATCCGAAAGCAATTGCACAGGCGATGGCGAGTGACCTGTCGAAAGTCGGGGTCACGGTTGACCTGAAAACGGAAGACTGGGGCGCCTATCTGAAAGATAGAAACGAAGGGAAGTTTCCCCTCTGGATCATTGGCTGGGGGAGCGACAATGGCGACCCCGATAACTTCATCGGCTACCATTTTGGCACGCTGAACAAGGGCTTCAACTATGACAACCCGAAGCTGCGTGAGGCGCTGGCCAAAGGCGGCGAGACGATCGATCCCAAGCAACGGGAACAGTTCTATTTCCAGGCGGAAAAGATGGTCAATGACGACGTTCCCGTTATTCCCATCGCGCATGCGAAGAGCGTCGCGGTGGCGCGGAAAAACGTCAAAGGCTGGACAAACCCACTCTTTACCGAGGGGTTCCGCAACGTGACCGTATCCTAAACAGGGAACTGCTCGATGGTGTGCCGGTGCCTGGTTGTGTCGGCGCACAACGGCCCTCCGGTGCCGTGCCGCCGAGCGTGGAGCCACTGGCAGGGGCCACGCCGTGCGGCGAAGAGAGATAGAACGTGGGACAGTACATTCTCCGCAGAGTGCTCGGGCTGATCCCGGTGCTTTTCGGCGTGACGATGGTTGTCTTTCTGTTGCTCCGCCTCACACCGGGTGATCCCGCCACCGTGATGCTCGGCGAGCGGGGGACACCCGAACGGGCCGCGCAATTGCGGCTCGAAATGGGGCTCGACCGCCCGCTCTGGCAACAGTATGCCGAGTTCCTCAACAGGACGCTGCACGGCGACCTCGGTCGGTCGATTCTGAGTAACAGTAAGATCAGCGAGGAACTGGCCAATCGGTTTCCCGCCACCGCTGAACTGGTGTTTTTCGCGATGATCTGGGGAATGCTCATCGGTATTCCCGCTGGCATCCTGTCCGCGGTGAAGCGCAATTCGATATTTGACGTCGCCAGCATGCTGTTCGCGCTGCTCGGTGTCTCGATGCCGATCTTCTGGCTCGGGATGATGATGATCTATCTGTTTGCTGTCTGGCTCAAGTGGCTTCCACCGAGTGGACAGATTGACCTGACCGTACCCTTCCAGCGTGTCACCAACATCTACCTGGTGGATAGCCTGCTTGCGGGTAACTGGCCGGCGTTCAAAAGCGTCCTCCACCACCTGGTGCTGCCCTCGCTGGTGCTGAGCACCGTCACCATGCCGATTCTTGCACGCCTGACCCGTTCGACGATGCTCGAAGTGTTGCATCAGGACTACATCCGGACGGCGTGGGCCAAGGGGCTGGCCAACAAGACGGTGATTATCCGGCATGCACTCCGGAATGCGCTGTTACCGGTGGTGACGGTCATCGGCCTGGAAATCGGCGGGTTGCTGGGTGGGGCGATCCTTACGGAAACGATCTTTGCCTGGCCGGGCATGGGGCTCTGGATGTACCAGGCAATTCTTCAGCGCGACTACCCGATTGTCCAGGCGGGTGTGCTGGTAGCGGCACTGATTTTCGTCACCATCAACCTGGTCGTCGATCTGTCGTATAGCTTGCTCGACCCGCGGATCAAGCGGACATGACCGTCGCCGCGCAGGAGCGCATGGCCACCACGGCTCTTGAACTGAGCAAGCCAAAGGGCCTGCTCCGTGAAACGGTACGGCGTATCTGGGCCAATAATGGCGCGAAGATTGGCTTCTTCATCCTCGTGTTATTCCTCCTCCTGGCGATCGTTGCGCCGCTCCTCATTCCGTACAACCCGAAAATCGACTCCAATCTGGCTGAGCGGCTGCGGTCACCATCACGCCTACACCCCCTGGGCACCGACGATCTGGGACGCGACGAACTCCGGCGGATCATCTACGGAGCACGTATCTCCCTCCGCGTGGGACTTGTCGCGGTGAGTATTGGCGCGACGATTGGTACAGCACTCGGGCTCATCACCGGCTACTGGGGTGGCGTCAAGCTGCTTGGCTTTACCGTCGACGCGATTGTCATGCGTTTCATCGATGTTATGCTTGCCTTCCCAGGAATTCTCCTGGCGATTGCGGTGGTCGCGATGCTCGGACCAAGCCTCGATCATACGATGCTTGTCATCGGGTTTTTAAGCATTCCGGGTTACACGCGCGTGATGCGTTCTGTCGTGCTCTCGGTTGCCGAACGTGACTTCATTCTCGCGGCACGAGCACTTGGGGCGCGGGATGTACGACTGATGCTCCGGCACATCTTACCGAACTGCCTGTCGCCACTCATCATTCAAGCGACCCTGGGTATCGCTGGCGCGATTCTGACGGCGGCTGGACTTGGCTTCCTGGGGCTGGGCGCCGTCCCGCCAACACCGGAGTGGGGGGCGATGATCAGCGACAGCCTGAAGTACCTGGCACAGTCGCCCTACCTGATCTTCTTTCCCGGCCTGGCGGTGATGCTGACCGTCATGGCATTCAACCTCCTGGGTGACGGCCTTCGCGACGCGCTCGACCCCCAGGTGCTCCACCGTTAGCGGCTAGTACCCCCGGTCGATCCATGCTTGCAGGTGCGGTTTCTCGGCTGCGATGGTGGTATCGGCTCCGTGCCCGGGCCGGACCACCGTCTCGTCGGGCAGTATCAGAAGCTTCTCCCGCACCGAAGCAATGATCTGTGCGAAACGTTGGGCATCACCGCGAGTCGCGCCGGGGCCGCCGGGGAAGAGCGTATCGCCCGCGATAAGCGTGGCTTCCTGCGGCAGATAGAAGCAGACGCTGCCGGGTGTATGACCCGGTGTGGACATGACGCGCAGCACGGTGTCACCGAATGCTATCTCCTGCCCGTCTGTGAGATCGACATCCGGTGGGTTGGTCAGTCGGTCGGCATCGGCTCGATGGATGCCGACCGGCACACCCAGTTGCTCCCGAAGGGAGGGGAGCGCGTCGATGTGGTCGCCGTCCCCGTGCGTGAGGAGAATGTACCGCACGGTGGTCCCCATCACTGCCTGGGCGATACGGTCGGCATCGTGTGAGGCATCAACCACCACGCTGTGTCGGGTACGGTCGTCCACCAGGATATAGACGTTGTTGTCCATGGGGCCCAGCGCCAGTTTTGTGATCGCCATCGTGCCTCCTCAGATTCCCTTCTTGGATGATGTGCCTGCATGGTACCAGGTGTATGAATCCACACCGTCATTTTATGGAACCGCTCTATTTGGTACTGCTCGGACATCGGTTCGTTGCACATCGTGACATACTTGGTATCGGCGCGTCAGCGACTGCCCGTACACGACGTATTCCGTGGAGGTGATGACTCCGCCAGCCAAGCAGGCGGCTTCTCAGCCCACCCCGACCATCGTCGAGGTTACGGACTGACGGCTGCATCCCAGCCGTTGTATGTTGAGTGCCGCGTTGCTGTCGCGGTCCAAGGAAAGCGAGCAGGTAGCGCAGTGATACCAGCGGTCACGCAGGGTCAGCGGCACCAGGGGCAACGCCCCGCACCCGCTGCATAGCTGTGTCGTGTTCCGAGCGTCCACGGCAACCACGGTCACACCAGCGCCTTCCGCCTTGTGTGTGAGGATACCGAGGAACTGCGTCCATCCCGCGTCGTAGATCGACTTGGCGAGACGGGTCCGTGCCAAGCCTTTGGTAGTGAGGGATTCGTGGGCGATCAAGTCATAGCGTGCGACGAGACGCAGCGCCACCTTGTGCTGCCAGTCCCGCCGCTGATGGGCGACATGCTGGTGCAGCCGCGCTACCCGTTGCTTCGCTTTCTTGCGCCGATTGCTGCCATCCTGGCAACGCGACAGATGCCGCTGGGCACGGCGCACCGTTGCTTGTGCTTTCCGGTAGAACTTGGGCGGCGCAACCTGCTCACCCTCCGATGTGGTGAGGAACGCTTTCAACCCCAGGTCGATACCAACCGTTCGGGTGGTGGACCGAACAGCGGGGGCGTCCCCCAGGTCGCAGGAGGCGATCAGGTACCAGTGCCCGGCCTCCCGCTTGAACGAAAGCGTCTTGATCGCGCCTTCGGTGAGTCGGTGCCGTTTGACCTTCACCGAACCGACATGTTGGCAGTACACCCGGTCCCCGGCCAGCTTGCAGCCGTCGCCGTGGGAGGGGAACTCCACCGTGTCGAAGCGGTCTTTGCCTTTGAAACGCGGATAGCCCGGCTTCTCGCCGGCCTTGACGCGGCGGAAGAAGGCGTGAAATGCTCGGTCCAGTCGGCGCAAGGTTGCCTGGCAACTACTGAAGTTCGTCATGGCCAGGTACGGATTGGCGACGCGTTGCTCCTTCAGAGCAGCCGACTGTTCACCATAGCGCACGGTCCGCTGCTCTTGCTGGTAGGCATCCCGCCGTTCCGCCAGCGCCCGATTGTACAGATGACGGTGCGTCTCAAGCATGGTATCCAGCGCCAGCGATTGCGACTTCGTTGGATACAGGGGGTACTTGAACGCCTTGCGCACCTAGACGCCCTTCTGTGCAGCGATATATTGCCGCACCGTCTCGTCCGAAACGTGCCCAGTCGTCCCGGCGTAGTAGGAGCGGGACCACAGCGACGGCAGCCGGGTTACCAGCGACGGATAGCGCTGCCGCAGGATGCGCGACGTGTAACCCTTGAACTGGTTCACCATGAACTGCACGGGCTGCGTGGGATCGCCCTCCACGAACAGATGCACGTGATCGGGCAGCACCTCAAGCGCGTGGACGTCCACGGCAAGCGCCGCTGCTTTCTCGATCAGCAGCGTTCGCAAGTCGCTGGCGATCTCCCCAACCAACACGGCACGCCGATACTTCGGGCACCACACCAGGTGGTATTTCAGCGAGAACATCGAGCCGGCATGCCGCCGGTAGCGATCAGTACCCATGCCAAAAGTATACCAGATACTCGACGGCTAGTTAGTTGGAAAGGAGGGTGCGCTTCCGCTGTCGCCTAAAGGCGACCGTCCCCGCGCACACGTTTTATGGCTCGACCAGCCGCCGGTCACTGGCGCCTGTACAAAGATAGCCAGAGAGACCGTGTCTTCAGCCCCAGTGCGGCAGCGACCTTCGCCTGTGCGGTTCTCGTGCTCGCCATCGGGCTACGCAGTACGTCTGGCTTTGCGTGGTTTGTGCATGAGAGTGGGCATACGGATGCACCTATCTTTTACGCAATCGCGCACGATGCCGATTGGGGTGTTGCACGATTAGAGCCCCAACACATTGCACCAGGGCTGGCCTATCGCTACCAGCGGATCTTCTACCCGGCGCTGGCGCGCGTCCTCGGCGCTGGTCGGCCAGGGCTGGCCGCGTATGGCCTGGTTGCGGTGAACGTGCTTGCGGCGTGTGCTGGCACCCTGATGTTAAGTTGGTGGGCGAGACGGCATGGTGCTTCGCCCGCGTGGGACTGGCTCTTCCCGTGCAGCCTCGGTTTTCTGACCGTCCTCTTTTTTGATCTTTCTGAGGGTCTGCTTTGGGCGCTGCTCCTCTCGGCACTGGTCGCCTATGACCGGCGTGCCATTCGCGCCACTGCACTGTTGCTGACGCTTGCGCTCTTCACGAAGGAAACCGCGCTCATCATCGTTGTGGCAATCGGGCTGACGGCACTGGTGCGCGCGGTGGGCCGAGATCCCCTGGCTGGCAGTACCGGTGGCTCTATTCGGCGTGTTTCAGGTGCTGCTGCTCGTGTTGTTCGGCCAGACAGGTCAGGCGGGAAGCGGCACACAGGTGGATCTGGCGCCCTTCCTCGGAGCGTATACCGTGCCAGACATCGTGACGCCCAAGAGTGTCAACGAGATCGTGTATCTCACGCTCACGATTGTGATACCGACGGTCATAGCCGCATGCTGGTCGCTCTGGGCGCTGTGGCGGAGATATAGCGTCGTCGCGTTTTCGCTCCTGCTCAATTGCGTTCAAGTCGCGCTCATGTCGCCCTGGTCATGGACGGGCTTCATCCACTATGGTCGACTGTCGATGGGTGTTCCCCTCCTGATCATCTGGATGGCATTGGAGCACCGATCCCGCGCAATGGCTGTGGTGGCCCTCGTGCAAACGATCCTCGCGCTGGCGCTTTTGCCGTTCATCATCCTGACCTGAACGGTGGCTCAGCTGGGATCGAACGATGACCGCTGTCTAATCCGGAACAGGTGAGAGCGCCGGCGTACCGCTGCGTGGCACAATGTGCAAGGGAAGTACCTCGTCTGCTATCCGTCGGGCGCGTTCGAGAAAAACCGCCTGGACATCGTATGGTTGGCGATCGTGGCCAGGTTGGAGTCTTCGGTACTGGCCGTCGGATTCGAGTTCCCGAGCGTTCGCGGTGTCAGCGAAGTAGCGTTCGAGCACATCTTTCTTCAATGTGGCGCGCATGTCGGGGTTCTCAATCGGGAAAAGGGTCTCGACGCGCCGGTCGAGGTTCCGTGGCATGAGGTCGGCGCTGCCGAGGTAGAGCTCCTCATCACCACCGTTGTGGAACCAGAATGCCCGCGAGTGTTCGAGAAACCGGCCAATGAGGCTGATGACCCGGAGCCGACCACCGAGTTCAGGCAGGCCGGGCCGGGCGATGCAGATGCCGCGTATAATGAGATCAACCTGGACGCCTGACTCGGCTGCCTGGTACAGCAGATCTGTGCATGGCTGATCCTGGAGCGTGTTCATTTTGAAGATGAGCCGTGCCGGGTGACCCCGTTGTGCCCAGTTGATTTCGCGTTCGATCCGCTTTCGCAACTCCCCTCGCAGGCTCACGGGCGCAACAAGCAGTTTCCGATACTTTTCCTGGCGGGAGTATCCGGTGACGTAGTTGAACAGTTCGGACACATCCGCGCCGAACTCGGGACGGCACGTGAACAGGCCAAGGTCGGTATACTGGCGGGCCGAACTTGCGTTGTAGTTCCCTGTTCCCAGGTGGACGTACCGCCGGATGCCATCGGGCTCACGACGGATGACGAGCGCCACCTTGCAATGGGTCTTCAGACCGAGCAGACCATACACCACGTGGACGCCCGCGTCCTCCAGTGCCCTGGCCCACTCGATGTTATTTTCCTCATCGAAGCGGGCTTTCAGTTCCACCAGCACGGCGACCTGCTTGTTTCTCTCGCGCGCCCGAATCAGTGCGTCGACCAGCGGCGAGTTCTGCCCGATGCGGTACAGCGTCTGTTTAATCGCCAGGACCGACGGGTCGGCCGCGGCCTCCTCAATGAAGCGCACCACAGGAGAAAACGCTTCATACGGGTGATGCAGCAGGACATCTCCCCTCCGGATGGTCGCAAACAGGTCACTCCCGCGAAGCGTCGGTGGCACGGCTGGCTGAAGTGGAGGATCCTTGAGGTCGGGCCGGTCAAGCGTCGTGAGGGAGAGCAGGTCGCGTGGGGCCATGGGGCCATCACACTCGTACACATCGGCCTGTGCCACTTCAAGGTTCGTCACAAGCAGTTCGCGAAGCGCGTCAGGTACTCCCGGCTGGATCTCGAGACGGACAGCCGAACCGAAGTGCCGCTCACGCAGACTCTGTTCGACGGACCGCAGCAAGTCCTCGGCCTCATCCTCGAGGATTTCGATGTCGGCGTCCCGCGTCACACGGAA
>JAABUZ0100002656.1_pt1 | contig 28965 bp, 26 predicted proteins | sample 5562091 | NCBI WGS metagenome assembly JAABUZ01 (sample SAMN12813069, study PRJNA571459) | rock metagenome | isolation source: Antarctica rocks | place: Antarctica: Victoria Land, Linnaeus Terrace sud | collected 2015-12-21 | reverse complement strand
TTTGAGAGCTTTCTCCAACTCTTCTTGGCTTTCTGAAATCTCGATTTGAAATGGACGGCTCATAAGTTTGCACCAAATACACCCACTCCTCTCTAATTTAGCGCATCTTCACATAGAATTGGTATGAGTAGATCGCCTCAAAGACTCTTTTCCATACGGCGGAAATCTCTTTCCACCTCGGACCAGAGAGAGCGGTTGTGGGGGTCTGCCTTCAGGGCTTTTTTCAGGTAAATTCTGGCTTTGTTGAACTGGTTCTCGTTTATTAGCTGGCGTCCCCAGCGTTGATAAGCGTCCGCTTGCCACTGGCGCACTTTTAAGTCATCGGGCAGACGTTGAGCTAAGCCTTCAACTAGTGCGATCGCTTGCGGGAATTGTTCAGACTTCAAGAACTGCTGCAACTGTTGAAAGGAACGCCACTTCAGTTGTAGTTCAATTTGCGGTAGTGGGGGCATACTTCTAGTCGGCTTCTGCTTGCATGTCATTTTGGTTGCCGGTGGTTGCTGCCCTTGCGCCTCAGTGTCCTTTTGCCCAGATGATGAGGAATCACCTGATTCCTCATCATCTGTCTGGGCTTTTTGCACCACGCTCACAAGAAGCCTATATGCCTCCGTCAAGGCGATAAACCTATCCTTAGCTGATTGATCAACTTCGTCGATGCCGGTATAGGATTGCGGTGTCAGTCGGAGATAAGACGCTCTAATTTCGGCAAAGGACGCTCCTGGTTTCAACTCTAATAATTGGTAACAATCTGCAATATCTCCAGATAATTCTAACCAGGTAAGGAGAGATTTTAGTGATGGATGAAGTATCATACTGCTTCAGTTTGGTTTTCAATTATACGATGAAAAACCAATGTTTGATCTAAGATTGATCGCTTTGCTAAGTATATAATTGGGAAACATGATTGCTCGATTATGTGATGTAGCAAGAACAATTTTTTCTGCTAATTAAATACTTTAGCTACTCTGGAGTAACATTAGGGTCAGAAAAAAGGTCAGATCCAAACAAATAGTCATAAAAAAGTCTGAGTGAAGGCCGAGGGGTTTCCCTTCACAAATGTTATAGCAGTTTTCATTTGAGTCAAATACTTCACTTGTTAAGCGCGAATGTGTTAACGTATCCATGGTGGAGGCGGTTGTTCTGTACAAATCCCTATTAGGGATTGAAATATGACCTCGACATCTGCAACTATGTTGGTCGGCTTCCACCAAACACCGCAAAGCTGAAATTCTTGTACCAGCAGTCCACGTCTTGGAAACCTACCGCTTCTAGCCAGCCCATTTGCATGTCAAGGGTTGCCATGTGATCGTATTCCATACGTTTCAGGGCGGCTGAGAGCTCGTCGTCTGAGACACCGAGAGCACAGACCGAGTCGAGCCAGTTTTGTCGATAACGTTTCTCTAGCTCAGGGGTTTTGCCCAGAACCTGATCAGCGTTAACGAACATTCCCCCAAGCTTCAGGGCGTCGTGAATTCGCGCTATAAGACGTTTTTTATCAGGATCAGATAGATGGTGGATCGATAAGCCAGAGATAACAAGGTCATACGGACCTCCCAAATCAGCCTCAACGTAGTCACCAATCAAGATTTTTGGAGACTTACCCATCCTGCTAAATCGAGACTTAGCTTTCTCTAACATCTCAACGGCTAAATCCAGCAGGGTGAACTCTGCGTTTGGGAAGACTGCTTGAACCATGCCTGAATAAAGTCCGGTGCCCGCGCCCAAATCCAGAACCTTCAGTGGTGCAGTGCGATCGCCAGGGATGACATCAACCGCTGTTCCGTAAAAGTCATCAAAACACGGAATCAGGATCCTACGTAGCTTATCATAATCTGCTGCGGCAGCATTAAAAGCTTCCTGAATGTTCATTTTTGTCGTCAGCTTGGATAATAGATGATGCCAGGTTTTATTGTAGTTAGATTTACACAATATCTATGTATTGAAACAGATATTGTTAAATTTTGTAATTACAATAATTAGCTTTATGTATTGAAGCGTACATTTTTTCTGGTGAATAGGAATTATTTTTTTTAGTAGCGATTTTAAAAGTAATAGTACAAGGAATAATCATCAACAGTAGTAATGAAATCAAAGGCGAATTAGGCAAAACTCGCGGTGGCTATACCGCTAAACCGCTCAACTAGTGGAGATGAATAATTATGGCTGAGCAGAAAGAAGCCCTCCGAATCAAGAAGCGATTGGAAGCCCTCAAGCGAGGGGGCGTTCATCGAGTTAAGGATAAGGAACCAATGCCGACTGCTGTTCATATTGTCGGCATTGGTAAAACTGGTGCCGACTTCATAGCTCAAGTCATGCGGCAGGCTCCGGACAATTTTCTACAAGACAGTAGCAAGCGCTTTACAGCGCTGGCTGTGGACATTGGGGACCAAGATTTGTTGCAGGTTCAAGAGCTTGCAAAAAACTTGCCCAGTGTTCAGGCTCAGGTACGGACATTAGCCCTGGAGGTTCCAAGCCGGGACGAGTTATTTGGTTCGCTGCGGCGGTATCGAGAGTACTTAATGCTGGAGTATCCTAGGTACTATTGGAACCCAGACTACCAACCCTGGCTTCCCGACAATATCGAAAGTCCTCAAGCGGGGGAGCATTTCCCCCGAGCTTTGGCCAAGGCCATCTATGGCAAGTCCTACTACGAGGAGCCCGGAATTCTCCAGCAGGAGTTAGAGGCTTTTGCCAAGAGCGTAAATGCCACAAAATGCCAATCAGTTGTATGTATAGTTTTTGGTTTAGGTGGCGGAACCGGAAGTGGTATAGTTGTTGACTTGGCCCGACACCTGTCAAACGTAAAATTCGGGCGCAGGGCCTTAGTGTTAGGGATTGGCATAGCGCCATGCGATGGGGATCAGTCGTGTCACCGAGATGGCAATCTCTTCCCGGTTCTAAACGAACTGGATTGCATGTTGGATCAGGAAAAAAACGAAGGTGTTATAAAGGTTTCGGGCGACTTGTACCGGAATCCTTTCACAGCTGGGTTCCTGCTGGTTCCTCAAAAGCCTGTTTGGCAAAACACGGAAGATCTGACTGCTACTCACCATCGAATTGATAGTGAACTCGCATCGTTTTTGACTCGAAGTCAGGGGATCGATGTCTATGAAACCCTGAGGCTGTTGAACTGGGTGGGTGCTCCGCCATCACAACATATGGCGGCACGGAGTCAGTACGGCAAACGGTGGGTTCATATCTTCGGATTCATGAGTCTTGATAGTGGCGATCAAGTACATGCGGTAGACAACCTGCCGAGCCAGCTTGGTCTGATAGAGGGGATCTTTAAGCCTGACTTCTTTGAGTTGCGGGTTTCTGCCCCGAAGGACGCTCAATTGAACGAGAAGCTCTCGGAACTCGCCCATCAAATGGGCAAGGTCTTTTCACCCATACTTGAGCCTGAGGTCATCCAGTCTCCGGGTAGTGGCGAAGCATCGGTGCAGTTTATTCTCCCAGGTGCAAGAAAGACTGATCTGGAGCTTTTCTTCCAAGCCCGACGTACCTATGATGACCAGACGTGGGATGAAAAGCTGCTCCAGCACTCCTGGTTGCTCGAGCTAGGTCTGATGCTGTCGGAGCCTGCTAGTCAACTTGAAGGGATGGCTGGCGAGTGGTTGTGGGGATCTGGTTGCTGGATCGTGGTTCCCTACGCTGCGATTCGCGGAGAAGATGTTGAAGGTTTAAGGGAGCAACTTGAGCAAGTTGTCAAAAGATAAACAGGGATGCAGTGTATGCAACTTGACTGGTCTTTAGTGAAGCAAAAGTACGGGAGGGGTGCTGAGGTTCCCACCGTAGCTGGTAATAAAGTTCTTCAGGTGACAGGGGTTGATGATGAAAAAATCTACATCAGGTCTCCACTTTGGGTTGCTAGTTTGAGCCGCGAGAATCTCGAGAAGGGAGTGGAGTTGATCGAGGAGGGAGTGATAGATAGAGAGCCGGGTCAGTTTGTCGAAGATTACAAAATCTACGTTGCTGATGAGCGTGCCACATCTGTTGCACACATCTTCAAGGATCTAGGGTTCTTGACCTAGGACACAGGCTACTACCCAGGGTGTTGAATTGCAGTCGTCAGGAGTCAGAATGTAAAAGCTTCTTGAACCCTGGATTCTAAGTTCTAACCAAACAGACTTACAAATTGTATTAAGGAGTGTAAGAAATGCCACAATCCATGTATCACAGCGCCTCAGGGTCCCAATCTCCCCATTGCCTACACTTCGTGGGAATTGGTAGGACGGGTGCAGGCATGCTGGACTCAATGTTGCGGCAGGGTGACCTCGAAGACCAGTTGGAGGACCCGCGTGCCCGGTTCACTGCTCTGCTTGTTGACATCGGTGAGCAGGACATGCTTCAGGCAAAGGATTATGCAGACGGTTTCATTGAGCGGCTAAAGGAACGGAATATTCCGCCAGAGCGCGCCCAAATTCGGTTTGTGTCCCTAGAGGTTCCCAGTCGGGACGAGTTGTTTAGCTCGCTGCGGCGGTATCGGGAGTACTTGAAGCTAGAGTATCCCCGCTACTATTGGAACCCGAACTATGAACCATGGCTGCCAGACAATGTCGAGATCCCTAAGGCGGGGGAACATTTCCCCCGAGCGATCGCCAAGGCCATCTACGGCAAGGCTTACTACGATGAGCCGAGGATGCTCGAGCAGGAGTTAGAGGATTTCGCCAAGAGTGTGGCTCAGACTAAACTTCCGTCAATGGTTCTGTTTAGTTTCGCCATTGGTGGCGGTACAGGCAGCGGCATCGCCGTTGACCTCGCCCGTCACCTTTCCAACGTCAAGCTTGGTCGTCGTATCCCTGTGATCGGAGTTGGCGTGTTGCCGTGTAGCGGAGATCCGGAAATCTACAGCGGCAGCAACCTCTTCCCAACGTTTAACGAGCTAGACTGCATGCTCGATGAAGACAAAAACCAGGGTGTGATGACAGTTTGGGGTGATCTCTACCGCAATCCATTCACTGGCGGGTTCTTTGCACTGTCGATGGAGAACTCTTATCAGCGGCTGACCAAGTACACCAATACTGGTGAGCCGATTGTGCGTGACCGGATGCGGCTTCAGGTGACCAACAAGTTTGCAGCGGATTCGTTCATGCGGATTGCTCTAGATGACAGCGGACGGACCCTATTCAAGGCACTCAGGCTAGTCGGTCAGACCACAGCACCACATGAGGCGATCAGCTCCAAGTCCCGCAGTTGGACACTTTACAACATCGCCAAATTAACGCACCCTGGCGTGCAAGTGCTTCCCGGCGAGCCGCTGAGCAAGTGGCGTCAGGTCATAAGTGAGTGGATTGATCATATTCCCGACTATGCAGGTCTGAAGGATGGCTTTAAGACTGACTACGCCGAGTGTTTTATCCACGCTCCGCGAGAGATGTGGAACGACAAGCTCGACGCCAAGTTTAAGGAGACAGTCTCCGAGTTCCTGTTAGAGTCTGAGGATTCCACGCTGAATGTCACCCACAGAGAGTTCTTTGATCACTTGACTTCCTTTTCCGACATCATGTTGCCAGGAGTAGCCAAGACAGACTTCAAGGTATTTTATGAAAGCCGTGATTTGTATGACTTGCTGACTTGGGATGAAAAACTGCTCCAGCACTCCTGGCTATTGGATCTAGGTGTGATGATGTCGGAGCCAGCTATCCGATTCGAAGGGATGGCTGGTGAGTGCCTATGGGGATGCGCTTGCTGGATTGTGGTTCCATACGATCAGCTTAGAGGTGACGCCGCCTTACCCTCAACACGACGAGACATCCTGGAAGAGGGAATTGCGGCAATGACTAAAACAGTCGTGGCTATACCCGCTGACTCTCAGGCGGTGAGAGCAATTTAGATAAGAATAGAAGTCAGGAGTCAGGAGTCAGAATAGCTTCTGTATGGCCGGAGGATGAATCAGTCGGTGCCAAGAAGAGCGGATTTATCCACGGAAAATAAGAGAAGCAAAGCATTTTGATTGAAACCCCTGAATTTATCCCTGGGATTTCTCCTGACGACTGACTCCTCTTCAATAAGCACGAAATTATGGATATTAGCACTGATGGTAATGCAACAAGTTCGAAACAATAAATCCAATCAGCGCATCCCAGTTACGGTAGTAACGGGATTCCTGGGTTCAGGAAAAACGACTTTAATCAATCATATTTTGAAGGGGCAGCATGAGCGCAAAGTAGCGGTTATTGTCAATGAGTTTGGGGAAATTGGCATTGATGGTCAATTGATGGTAGAAGAGGACAAAGAGCAGTTAGTGGAGTTCAACAATGGTTGCCTTTGTTGTACAGTAAGAGGCGATCTAGTTCGAACCTTGGAGGATTTAACCCAACGGGCTGAGCTTGACTCAGTTCTGATCGAGACAACTGGAATAGCAGACCCTGCCCCGGTTGCCTCTACGTTTATTGTGTCAGACGAGATTAAATCTAAATTTAGCCTCGATGCCTTTATCACCGTTGTGGACGCCCCTAATCTAGAGCGGAACCTGAATGACAGCCACGAAGCTCAAGAACAGGTTGCCTTTGCTGACATTATTTTGCTCAATAAGACAGATCTGGTTTTGCCTGACGAGTTAGCACGGGTTGAGCATCGAATTCGGCTACTCAATCCCCTAGCAAAAATTCACCATACAGAATTCAGCGTTATTGACCTACCGCTAATCCTTGGGGTTGGAGCCTTTGATCTGGAAGCCAAGCTAGAGGTAGATCCATGTTTTCTCGACGATTTAGAGCATGAGCATGATTCGGCGGTCGGCTCATTCGCCTTAACGTCAGAAAAGCCAATTGATATGAACAGATTTATGCTGTGGATGAATGCCCTAGCTCAGGAGAAAGGAGAAGACCTCTACCGAACCAAGGGCTTGTTCTATGCGCAAGGTTTCTCGGAGCGTGTGCTATTTCAGAGCGTGCGCATGCTCACCTCCATGCGCCGAGACCGGCTATGGAAACCTGATGAAAACAAACAAAGTCAGTTTGTAGTCATTGGTCGGAATTTGAATCGAGATGAGTTCGTTGAAGGTTTTTCGAAGTGCGTAATTTCTAGCAGGTGAACTACTGCCCTGATCATCGGGTGTGGTTACAATTAGTCGCCAGCGAAGAACTAGCTCTGGGTAGAAGTCGACTTGAAACACAAGTTGCCCATGTTGGAGCGCCCCTGGATACCGACTAGGAAAAAGCTTTGGCGCGGACTGCCTTGCCAGAACAAGAGTTAAAAATCTCAGTGGCACGGGGGGAAGGTTTCTACTCAACTTTAGAGTTTTTTGTGTGAGTGTTTGTTGTGAACGGAAATTTACTTGCTTGTGCCACTGAAAGTAGGCTTGCTTTGCTTACTCGCTGGTTCTTTGCCTTTGAAAGCAATGCCTGCTGCCGCTGAGGCTACTAGTTCTCGTCTTAGTCGAGCGCCGTAAATGAAGTTGCACTAGGCTCATAGCGTAGGTCGCGAGAAGGAGTCTGCACGGGTTTATGATACCACTCCCCCTGCAAATGAGCAACAAACTATCGATTTAGATAGGTGGGTGATAACAGTTTGAGATAGTTTTAGGCATTGCAATCTCTACACCTAGTCTTATTGTTAGACTTGAAAATTTTGTATTGAGAGATACAAAACCCTCATAAGCTAGCACTTAATCTTACAACACGATTTAAGAAGGAGAAAATCATGCCTGAAGTAACGGCTCCCGCCCATAAAGTTGGCGATTTCTTTGTCGATTACGAAGAGAAAGTGTTTCCCGATGTCAAAGCAGAACCCGGTGAGAAAGCGTTGGTCACGTTCCACACCGTTGCGTTTGAAGGGTCAATTGGTCTAGTGAATCTATTGCAAGCAACCCGCTTGCTTCGCAAAGGATTTGAAACCTCGATTCTGCTGTATGGTCCAGGGATAACGTTGGGTATTCAACGGGGCTTTCCAAAAATTGGCGATGAGCCATTTCCTGGTCAGCAAAATTTTAACAACCAGATCAGCAAGTTTATTTCTGAGGGTGGCAAAGTCTATGCCTGTCGCTTTTCTATGCAAGCACTTTATGGTCACGGTGAGCCTTCTCTCATCCCTGGCATTCGCCCGATCAACCCCCTTGATGTGCTGGATTTGATGCTAATGCACCGTAAGGAAGGTGCGTTCATTTTGGATACCTGGACGGTCTAAATGCTTTACGGTGTTGAGTTTTGGGTTGCAAGTTCAAAAGTGTGCTAACTCAAAACTCATCACTCATAACTTACAAGGAGGTATTGTGGATTACTCACGTACAGTCCGAGCGGCAGCGGTACAAATCAGCCCGGTTTTGTTCAGTCGAGATGGAACGACTGAGAAGGTGTTGCAGGCGATCGCCCTCGCTGCCAAAGAAGGTGCCCAACTGGTCGTTTTCGGTGAGACTTTCATCCCCTACTATCCCTACTTTTCATTCGTGCAGCCAGCGGTGCTCATGGGTAAAGAACACATGCGGCTTTACGAAGAAGCAGTGACAGTACCCGGTTCAGTGCCCGATGCCGTGAGCAGAGCCGCCCGAACTGAAGGGATTGTGGTAGTGCTAGGGGTGAATGAGCGAGATCATGGTTCGCTTTACAACACTCAACTGATCTTCGATGCCGATGGTACCCTGCTATTGAAGCGACGCAAGATTTCGCCGACCTACCATGAGCGAATGGTTTGGGGGCAGGGAGACGGTTCTGGTTTGAGGGTTTTAGACACAGCCGTCGGTAAGCTGGGAACACTAGCTTGCTGGGAACACTATAACCCTCTGGCTAGATTCGCATTAATGGCGCAGCATGAACAAATTCACTGTGCCCAATTTCCTGGTTCCCTAGTCGGACAGATTTTTACCGACCAGATTGAGGTGACCATTCGCCATCATGCGCTGGAATCCGGCTGTTTTGTGGTTAATGCGACTGGTTGGCTTTCTCCAGAGCAGGTCGGACAAATCACCTCCGATGAGAAATTGCAGCGAGTCCTGAGTGGTGGCTGCAATACAGCAATTATTGGACCTGAAGGAAATCACCTCTGCACACCCATTACAGAAGGTGAGGGAATGGCGATCGCAGATCTAGATTTCTCCCTGATTACCAAACGGAAGCGAATGATGGATGCCGTTGGTCACTATTCCCGCCCTGACCTGTTGCAATTGCAGATCAATATGCATGCCAGAAGCCTGATGACTGAAAAACTTGTGACCGACTCGATTACAAACGCAGCAGATAAAAGTGCATCAACATCCACCATATCTATGCCCCCGATGCCGCAACCTCTGGCAGAGAAGCAACTTGTTGATAGTTGGTTACCTAACGACTCGTCCCTATGAACAAACAACAGCTAATTACTGAACTTCAGTCTCACGGGCTGAAGTTAATCGACCATGATCTGGGAGCGGCTGGGCGCAAAGGTGGGGCGGGCCCCTCAGATCACAAGGCGGTGACCGTAGATGGTACGACGGTGATGGTGCCAACCTTCAACAGTCCGGCGGCTCAATCGCCCTATACGGTGAACATTAGCTCATCTGGAGAGCAAATGGTTTTGGAACTACATGGGGAAGCAATTTCATCAATCGATTTTCCCCATCAACCCAAGTTCTACAGCCTCAACACGGCTGACGGCATTCCCTACTGGAAAATTGCACTGCTACACAGCCGGGACGTATTAGCGACAACCGTTCTGCAAACTTGTATACGTTATGGCGATACAGCTACCTCTTGCCAATTTTGCGCCATTGGACAATCTCTGGAAGCGGGTAGAACTATTGCCCGGAAAACCCCCGCTCAACTAGCTGAAGTCGCAGAAGCAGCAGTGCGACTGGATGGGGTCAAGCACATGGTGATGACGACTGGAACGCCAAACACGAGCGATCGCGGTGCCGATTACCTTACAGAATGCGCCAAAGCAATCATTGCTAGAGTGAATCTTCCCATCCAAGCGCAGTGTGAACCTCCCGATGTTTTCCTCTGGTTTGAGCGCATGAAAGCGGCAGGGATTGTCAGTTTAGGAATGCATCTGGAAGCGGTTGACCCCCAAGTTCGGGCAAAAATCATGCCCGGCAAGGCAATGGTGCCCGTGGAGTATTACTTCAAGGCATTTGCCGCTGCTGTCAACGTTTTTGGCAGGGGACAGGTGAGTACCTATCTACTGGCAGGGTTGGGAGATAGCTTAGAAACGCTGCTGGATGTGTGCGATCGCCTAATTCAAATCGGGGTTTATCCCTTCGTTGTGCCCTTCGTTCCCATCACAGGAACACCACTGGCAAACCACCCTGCCCCTGAGAGTGAATTTATGTTCGCACTTTATGAACGGGTGGGTGCCACGTTGAAACGGGCAGGAATGTCATCGAAGGAAATCAAAGCAGGTTGTGCCAAGTGTGGTGCTTGCTCTGCCCTCTCCAGTTTTGAAAAGTAAACAATCCATGTCAACGAAGACTTACCAATTCAAACTGGCAACGGATGCCCAGGAAATCGCTGCTTACTTTGCACTTCGTTGCTCCATCTTTGCTGAAGAACAGCAGCTATTTCAGGGGGATGACGTGGATGAAATTGACCGAATTGCTTATCCGATTGTGGCCCTCGCAACCGATACCAATCAAGTAGTAGGAGTCGTGAGAATTTATGAAGTCGAACCAGGCATCTGGTACGGCGGCAGACTGGGTACTCACCGGGACTACCGCAAAGGCTGGCAAATTGGTAAAGGACTCATCTACAAAGCAGTGACAACTGCAAACACCTGGGGGTGCGATCGCTTCCTGGCGAGCGTGCAATTACAAAACGTGCGCTTCTTTCAGCGGCTTCACTGGCAGTCCTTAGAAGAAATTACGCTCTGCGATTGCCCTCATCATTTGATGGAAGCTGACCTGAACTTTTATCTCCCCAGCACTGAACTCCGTCCTATCCTATCTCTTCGGGCAAGAGAGGCATCCTGATGTTACCGTCACTAGCAGCACAACTACGACAGTCTCTCAGTCTTCTGCAAAAGCAAGATATTCAAACCGCATCGCAAGCGTTAGGAGTCGGGGCAGAGTGGGCTTCTTCCAACGTTCTACTGGGAGATGATTGTGCTGCCATCCCTGATCAAGAAGGCTATCTGCTGTTGGCGGCAGAGGGTATGTTGCCACTACTGGTAGAGACAGACCCCTGGTTTGCCGGGTGGTCTGCGATCATGGTGAACGTTAGTGATGTTGCTGGAAACCTCCGGTTGTGGAGCAGTTCTGAATTTAGACCAAATCCCGTGTCCTAAAGAACTGTCCCTAGAACGTTGGCTGATCAGTTTTCCAAGCTTCGGGTTTCTCCTCAGTGTTCGTCCTGGCAATGCCTCAGCTGTTCAGTCCTATTTTTCTGAGCAAAGCTTAATCTGTGAGGTGGTTGGAGAAGTTCAGCCAACACAGCAACTCTTGTTGCGAACGCACCAGGAATACATTTTTTTCTGGGCTCTATCGCAACAGAAATTAACTGGCTTCTCAAAAGTGGAAGGGACACGATGAATCAATCTTCACAGGTCACCTATAAAACAGATCGAGGTTTGTTTCAACCTTCACAGCCAGCAACTTTGAAAATTGCGTTATTCACCTAGTCATCGCCGGTGGAGCAACGCTGTTTGACTATCAATCTTACCGGGATGAATTTTTTGCTTTCGCTCACGATTTGGAGGTAAAAATTGGGCATTCTCTAGTTTTGCCAGGGGTTATTCCCGATTCAGAACTGACTGCTCTGTATCGGACTGCGGATGCCTTTGTATTTCCTTCTGTGAAAGAAGGTTGGGGATTGGTCGTACTGGAGGCGATCGCTTCTGGTCTCCCTGTCATTACTTCCAATCAAACGCCATTTACCGAATTTCTTTCAGACACCCAGGCACTCCTGGTTGACCCTGATTCACCAGAAGCGATCGCTCAAGCGATGCACTCAATCGTTCAGCCCGATCTCTTCCACTCTCTGGTGCAGCAAAGTCAATCCGTTCTGTCTCGTTACACCTGGGGGTAGTAGTAAATATGTAGTGATAGCTCTCTAAGCACGCAAAGACGCATTATAGTGATGAATAAAGTTCTATTTCTTACCTATGATTTCAGACAACAGCACACCCAATCGGCGTAAAGAAATTCTCCGAGCTATCCTCTCGGTAGCCATTATTGTGGTAGGGATTACACACTTTACTAAACCCGAGCCATATGTCAGTATTGTGCCGCCCCAACTTCCCTATCCGCTTGAACTGGTTTACATCAGTGGCTTCTTTGAAATTTTGGGTGGCATTGGCTTACTCATTCCGTTTGTGAGTGTTGCCGCTGCCTGGGGACTGATTGCCCTATTCATTGCGGTTTTTCCGGCAAACATCAACCAGGCTATCAATAGCATTCCCATCGAGGGCATTCCCCATTATCCTTTGCTTTACTGGGTCAGGCTTCCCTTTCAGGCAGTTTTGATTGCCTGGGCTTGGTGGTACACCAGAAAACCAGAGGAGCAACCTGGAGCCTCTAGCGTCGCGCCTCAGGCAAAATCACTCATCAATCATTAAGTTTGGAGGTAGCGCAGCAAATGCCTAGTTCTACAAACTTAGTCACTGATTTTAACTATGATGGCACTTACCCCTGCCCAGTCTGTCGTTTGGGACAGATTAAAGCCCTGCCCTTGATGGATGCTATGGCTTGTGACTCATGCCGACACATTTTCACGGCTTCCCTGGAAAAACAGCGACTGTTTATGGCGGATAGGCAACCGTCCTTGATCTGGTGCTGGAATGGTCGGACGTGGGTAGGAGCGCACACATTGGGCGTGGAGGTGGGTTGGGGTTATTTGCTCATTGCAGTTGCTTTTGTACTCCTCCCACCTACCTTGTTTGCGCTATCGACCTACTTTTTGCTCGAAACCCCTGGTACCTCCAAATCCTGGCTACCCGCTGTTTGGACAGGGTTAATCTTTTTGTCCCATCTAGGAATTATCGGGTTTGCGGTTGTTGGGTTTTATCAATTCTCAATTAGGACGTACTTGAGAGTCATACGGCACCGTCTGTTTGAGCGGTAGAAGGTTAAAATCCTGCCCAAGAGCGAGGGGATCAGAGTGCCGTCTGATGGCATTCTAGTACACACTCTTCCATGCAATGACCGTCTTGGTGCCGATGTCGCTAACTATACTGGCTCCGCTTCCCTCAAGCGTGATTCGGATAATTGCTTTACCGGGTGGCGCATCTCGTAATGCTGCGGCCAGCTTGTTGTCTACCGGGAAATTGCCATCTTCACCTTTGAGCTGGAAGATCTGATCTCCAAGCTTAATTTCAAGAGTTTTTGCTTGTGCTGTTATTGTCTGGATGCCACCTGAAAATCCATCGTAGTATGGAATACTACCAAAATACCCACCGTAGTACCGGATGTTTTGATAAACAACTGTCCTGATACAGTTGCGACTCCAATTGCTGATCACCCCTGATCCAGATCTGAAGTTGTGATCAAAGACTGTCAAGTATTCACCATCAAAGGGGTCCTTGACAATGACTGGTACTGACCAAGGGATTTTTGAATCCCTCCTCCAGTCATCGGTGTTAAGAACCGGAAAGTGGGGGTTCACCTTGACAATTTCGGCATTTGTATTAGTAATAGTTCTTACAGTGGAACCTAAGCTTGTAGAATTTTGTGAGAAAAATTGACATGAGACGCCTAATTCTACCTTGCTGGCTCTAATGGGAGTGGCTAATGTCAACGCAGCTAAAGTGCCTATCGACCAACAAAGTCGCCAAGCTTTGAAAGAACCCAAAGCAAACCCCTTGAGAATCTGGGTCAGTGAAAACCTTGAGTAGTAAGGTTTATAAGCTTTTAGGCGCCAGAAAAACCCAATTTTTGTTGACAATATTCTCATTAGCAATGTCTCCAAGCCTGATGTTTCGTTACCCTCTTTATTAACTCTAGCTATCAGGTTTAAGAGTTTTAGTTGCCATCACTCAGCTCTTCACCGTCAAACTGATTTCGTTGGCGTTCTGCTCCAACCGGGTCAACCTCAACAGCAAGGCAGTGAATTGCCAGAATTTTCTATACTAAATGAAAGTGATTGAGAAAAAACTATGCTTTGCCGCTGAGTTGTGACTTTTGATAACAGCGTTCCTGGTGATTTTGGGTCAGTAGGGGCCACGAATGTGAGTGACAACTTCAGTTTCATAGAAAACATGCAGCCTCTCATGCTCTTGGTCGCTTAGAGTCGGCAACTCGCTCACAGCAGCGTTAGCAACTGCCTGCTGCGGATTCCTGGCACCAGGAATCACAACGCTGACCGCGTCATAGTCGAGGCACCACCGAAGAGCCGTCTGGGTCATAGTTAAGCCTCTGGGTACCATTGGCTCGAGGGCGTCAGCCAATTCCACACCCTTTTCGAAAGTCAGACCGGCGAAGGTTTCGCCGACGTTGAAGGACTGACCATCGCGGTTGTAGTTGCGATGGTCGTTTTCGTGGAAGCTAGTCTTGATGCTGAACTTACCTGTGAGAAGGCCACTAGCTAGGGGCAATCTGATAACCAGGGCTATCCCCTTTTCCTTGGCTTGGTCGAAGAGTACTGTAATGGGTTTTTGGCGGAAGATATTAAAGATGATCTGTAGGCAGACGAGGCCATCCTGCTGAAGGCAGCAAAGCGCTTCGTCCATCGACTCGACGCTGGCACCGAAGCGCCGAATTTTCCCTTCTTTTTGCAAGGTTTGCAGCGACTCGAAAACCTCGCCATCCTTGAGTACATCCATGGGAATGCAGTGCAACTGAGTTAGGTCGAGGGCTTCGACGCCGATTCGACGCAGGGACGCTTCTGTGTGTGCGCGTAAGGAATCGAGGCTAAAGTTTCCGGGCCACCCAGGCTCAGGAAATCTTCCAAGCTTAGTGGCTACAAAGATTTCTTCGGGGCAATCTCTGAGAAATTTCCCGATGATGCTCTCGCTGCGACCGAGGCCGTAAACATCAGCTGTGTCGAAGAAATTCACACCGCTGTCCACAGCAGCCCGCAGTGTCGCCAAGGCATCTTCTTCGCTAACAGCGCCCCAGTCCGAGCCGCCCATCTGCCAGCATCCTAGACCAATCTCTGAAACCCTAACTCCGCTGGTACCGAAAACTCTTTGTTTCATCTTGGGTAGTCCTAAATAGCTTTGCCTAAACCGTAGTTCCTTTGCTGGAGTCACCTAGACGCTATCCGGCGCATTTAGAACTAATCTAAACTAAAATGTTTGTTTATATACATATTTTTCGGATTTACACAAGTTTCACAAAAGCCTCACTTAACATCATACTTTTGGTGCGGATAAATTTGCTGCGTTTACGTGTAACAAAAGCATACAGAAGTAATATCCGTGGTAAAACCTTACACCGTCAGGCTTAAATACCGTTAGGTTAAAAAAATTAGCTATGAAAACGGACAGGACAATTAAGCGATCAGGCTTTTAACTCTTAACAATTGAGAATAATGTCAATAAATAAGTGTATTTTGTTTAACTCGTAGAGGCTTATAATCCCGAGTTAAAAGATTTAGCTTGTTGTATGTTTTTAAACACTGCAAATATTATATTCTGTATTTTTGCTGAATTGTTAGTCTAAGGTAATCTGATGTCTACGTAGTTCAAGGTTTATTCGTCAGGGTAAGCGCAAGAAGCAATAAAAGTACTTGGCTCTCAATAATACTGAGAATAATCGCAATAAAGCTAAGAATCAAACTTCATTATTGGGATTAGCATTGCCTATATATCATATTTTGGGGATTTTTTTCTTGCGCTTACCCTGGTTTATTCGTTTTTTAAAGTTTACGTAAAGATGCTGGTAAGTATCGAGTAGATATGCGTAAATAAGTCGTAAGTCGTAAGTCGTAAGTCGTAAGTTGTAAGTTGTAAGTCGTGACTACGGAGTTAATGCTATGCGTGTCACGGATAAGTTAGATGCAGTTTATTCACTTACGACTTATTCTTGCCCGTTGTTTGTTTTTTACTTACGACTGGAGACGGCAGAGTTACGACTTGCTTTGTGATCTTTCATTCAAACAAAGATGACACCCATGTTCTTGAGAAATCAATGGAACACGTCATCTACAGGGTGATTTACGTCTACCGGTGGGTCTAAACAGCTTAGGAGGTTGGCAGCTTGAAAACTAATTTATCTTCGATTTCGAACTTAGCGACCTATTTGGCTCCAGACTCGGACGTTGAAATGGGCGAAGGCAACATTCCCTCCTGCAAAATCCCTAATCCCAGTCCGTATATGCAAGCGAACAGCTACTTTTTCGGACATCCTAAATGGGGCAGGGAATACTTTGAAACCAGTCATTGCTGTGATATTTTCAAGGCGCGCTGGCGGGCCGCAATCGGGAGTTGGGACAGCAAAGTTGTTGTTGATATCGGCTGCGGTCCTGGCAATCTCTACGCGTCTCTGGGGGGGACACCCCGAGTCCTAATTGGCGTTGATATCTCCCTTGGTGCTTTAGAAATGGCTCGTCAAATTGGCTATACCCCTCTGCTAGCTGACGCGCATCACCTTCCGTTCATTGACGGCTTTGCAGATATTGTTGTAGCCAATGCAACCATACACCACTGTGATAATATGGCCCAGGTTTTGGCAGAAGCAGCCCGTATAGTCCGTCCCGGTGGACTCTTAGTTACTGACCTGGACCCCCAGAGTACTGCCTGGAACTTTAAAGGTCTTGGACTGCTTTTACATCAGATCCGGTTCCAAATGTATTGGCTTGTCGGGAGCAAGTATTACATCTCGCGAGATGAGCGAATGGCTCGGTTTGCTACCGAGACTCACCGTCAGAAGCCAGGGGATGGGGTCACGCCAGAGCTTTACTACCAAACCCTAGAGCCTCTTGGCTTTACGTTTAAACTGTATCCTCATAACCATGATCTTGGTGCTGAGGTGCTTCAGGGCAAGTATGGGCGATTACCCTGGAAGAATCGTTTAGGTCAACGGCTGTCTGGTATCAACCCCGATACACCAGAAGCAGCTCAATCCGTTATGTGCATTGCGTCGCGCGTGCTGCCTAAAGCTTAAAACTTGTGTGAGCTTGGCAGATCAGGTTAACTTCTACTTGGAAAAGCGGACATACAGGTAAGCAATCAGTTCGGAAATGACTGTCCGAATTCCCTCGCTAGACTTCCACCAACTTTTTGGCTGATAACCTAACGGCTCTACGGCAATAATGCCTACTGTTATTTCGGGTGCGAATACTTTTTTGAACACAATCCAACTCCTACGGGCATGGGTTCCAAGTGTATAAAGATTAAGTGATTTTACCTGGAGATTTGAAGTCGATAGCCACTGACTCAGCTCCATAGCAGATCCATAGGTACGATTCTTAGCCGCGTAGGGTTCAGAAACTGCCACCAGCTTTTCAGTATCAAAGCCTAATGCGACCAAAGTCGCAGCTGAAAGTTCTGCAAAGGTTTTATACTGAGACAGATAGAATCCTCTGGGCAATGGACCTCCAATCGTAATCAGCTTGCAATAAGAACCTTTTCTGAACTCAGCTATGGCTGCTTGAATGGCATAGTCTGGCAGCCATCCCTCAACGACTAACACGTTAGCTTCCACGGGGGAGTTTTTAGCCAGAAAGGAATGCACATTCAAAATAGCAAATACAATTGAAGCAATTACACAGAGAAAACTAATTCCGCATCCTTGAGCTATCAGGCTCCAGTTCTCTTGACAGGTGATGGAGGTAATCATCTTCCTATTGAAACTTAGCTAAACCTGCTCCATATTAACAATCTACTCAGAGGGTGTTCGTCCTTTTCTAAAAACTTCAAATCCTGCTAACTCGATTTCAGATTAGCATCAGATATCACTGTGAAACTGGCAATTTTACAGGGTTCAATTCTGACGGGAGGTCCATCAGGTGACCGCTCAGCTAGCTTATGCGATCGCTCTAATAGATCGACGGGATGCGCTACACTTAACCCCAAATCACTCTGCAAAGACAACTCAGCTGTTTCTCCGTGGGATTCATAGCACCGCAAAATCCACTGGCGGGGGTCATCTTCTGACTGTTTAAACGCCATCAATATTAGATTCTCAGCTGACAAATCCAAGAATTGACCAATAGGTGGCAGTTGAGCAGTCGTTGGGTTTGAAATTGCAGGAAGTAGCATCACTTGGAGCGGTAGATTCAGTTCATAGCCCCGTCGAACTGTGTGGGCTTGCTGCCAGCTGCCGTTATGAGGATAGAGGGCGTAGGTGAATTGGTGCAAGCCTCGGTCTGCCTCTGGATCAGGCCAACTCGGACTCCGTAGCAGGGTTAAGCGCAATTGATTCGGCTGGCTGTCATAACCGTATTTGGAATCATTCAGCAAACTGACACCGTAGCCAGCTCCACTGAGGTCTGCCCAACGCAGGGCGGGAACTTCCCATTTTGCTTGCTCGGTTGGGGTTTTGGGTTGGGTTGGTCGTCGAATAGCGCCGCAGGGAATCTCATAAGTAGCATAGTCCGCCTCCAGGTTGAGCGGGAAAGCGGCTTTTACCAATACTTGACGTTCTTGCCAGTCAACAGTAGTGGCGATTTTGAGTACCGACGACTCAGCTTGCAAGATGTAATCTTGGCAAAACTCAGATTGACCCAGGTGCCGCACCACACGCAAACGGGTTTGGACTGGTCCAGTCTCTACCCACTCGATAGATTTTAGCTGAGTTGGGGGTAAGGGGTGCTGAGCATAGTCGGGGTCGATGTTCCAAGCATCCCAGTATTGCCCACTATCTTGAAAAGCTTGTAATTGATTTCCTCCGTCTTTATGTATAATTTCCCTATTATTTCTTTTGTCAAAAACACTGCACAAATTACCAGTTTTAAACTCAACAATTACCCGCAGGAATTCATTTTCCAAAAGCCAATCTTTGTCGATAAAACTTTTTTTACTTAACCCTGACCCCCTACCCAGATCCCCTGCCCCCTCTCCAAGACATAGCCAAAAGACGCGATAGCCAACAGATGGAATATCGGTTGCTAGAAATAGCAGCGTCGAAGGCTCCCTCGGCTGGGAAGGCAGGTGCAAACCTTCTGAGTTATAAATTTCCCAATGCTGTCCAGACGCCGGTAAGGAAACGGCAACCACCTCTGAGCGCTGCCAGTTGAGTGAGTTAAAAATCACAATCGGCCTCGCGTCTGGTTGCGGCGGTACAGGGAAGGCGATAAGGGATGCGATCGCTCTTAACGACTGCTGCAATATCTCCGCCCCGACCCCAACTACCTCCTGCCAAGCTTGGTTCGCATCCGTATAGACTTGGGGAATGGATGAACCCGGTAGAATGTCGTGAAACTGGTTAAACAGAACCTTCTTCCAGGCAGCTTCTAACTCAGCTTTGGGATAACGCGCTCCATAGCTTAGAGTAGACATTGCAGCAAAGAGTTCTGCCTCGTACAACAATCCTTCACAACGGCGATTCCAACGCTTCTGCTCGGCATGGGTGGTGTAGCAGCCACGGTGGAATTCCAGATAAAGTTCATCTGACCAAATGTGATGAGAGGGGGGGACTCGGGGCCCCCTCTGGGGATAGGGGGGAAGGGGGAGAGGGGGAGAGGGGGAGATACTGCTAATATGCTGCAAATAGGCGTGGGCGCTGGTGAATTCTAGGCGGGGGAAGAAGGGAGACTGTTGCCAACGCTGCCCTACTTCCAACATATCGCGGGTGGGGCCACCGCCATGGTCGCCAACACCAGGGAGCCAGAGGGTGTCTTGAAGACCGGTCTGCATTTCCCAGTCACAGGCATAGGACACCATTTTGCTCGGGTCAATGCCTTCTCCGATGGGGGCAGACATGAGGCTAAATAGCTCAGTGCCATCTGGCGATCGCCATAAAAAAGCACCGTAGGGAAACTCTGTCGTGTCATTCCAGCGCAACTTTTGAGTAACGAAATATTCAATTCCCCCCTGCTTGAAAATCTGCGGCAGAGTCGCGCAGAAGCCAAAAGTGTCTGGTAGCCAGGCAACTGTAGAAACCTGCGCGAATTTCTCCAGGACGTAGCGCTGACCGTAGAGAACTTGACGCACAATGGATTCGCCATTTATGAGGTTAAGATCTGGCTCGATCCACAAGCCACCCACAACTTCCCAGCGCCCAGCTACTACCTGTTGTTGAATAGCAGCAAATAGGTCGGGGCGGTGTGACTCAATCCAGGCATAGAGTGCGGGGGTAGAATGACAGAAGATTAGCTGTGGAAACTCTTGCTGGAGCTTGAGAACAGATTCAAACGTGCGCTGGGCAACGTCCCAGGTTTCACCCTGAGGCCACAGCCATGCTAAATCCAGGTGAGCATGACCCAGCAATTGAATACGGCGTTGCCTTAGCCCGTTGCTGAGGAATTGGAGTGAGGAGCGCAATTGGAAGAGCGCTCGCTCAAACTTTTGCCTGTCTGGTAGCACTAACCAGTCAATCTCTGCAACAGCTGCCGCGATGGTGTCCAGTTTTTCTGGCTCCTCGGTTTCCAGATAGCGCTGCAACACCGCTAATTCATCAGCGACAAAACCAAGGTCAAGCTGGTTCACTGACTCTGCTTCGTATATACAGAGCGATCGCACTAACGCCCCATGATCATGACCCGGACTCACCAGCCGCAAAGCAACGGTAATTTCTTCACCTGGCGTCACAGCTGGGCTGAGCAGCACTCTAGTTGAGCAATCAAATAAATCTCCTTCTTGCACTCCTACGCCATTAACAAAAATCTCAGCCGCTTCTGCCCACCAAGTCAGTGCTAGCCGCAGGGATAAGCCGTCTAGCGGATAGCCCTGTAAATTCTGGGGAATGACCAATCTTTGAGCCAACCACAGCACTCGTCGCCCCGCTGACCAAGCAATATGTCCTTTGGCATTAAGCTGGACAACCGGACAGTCAACAAGAGGACAAGGGGACAAGGGGACAAGGGGCAAATCTTTCCCCCCATCCCTCCATCCCCCCATCTCCCCCTCCTCTTTGTCAGCTTCCCAGTATCGCCAACTGGCCTGGATATTCACTAGACTACAGGAGCGCAGTTTCTCAATCGCTTCCGAAATCAGGTTGCTATACGACTGGGATGTTGGGGAGGTCATATTTTCCGATATGTCGAGGGAGCATCTCAGTTTTGCAAAAAAATCTGGTACAGAATTCGTAATCGTGTAACTTCAGTTTGTAGCTTAGTTTGTTCACACAAAAGTGTCATATACCGTATGTCGATGAATACCGCTCGCAAGCTTGGCCTCTCACTAACAGCTTTCACCCTGATGGGTCTCGTTACGTCCCAGCCTGCTGGTGCACAATCTGTTACTCAGTATTCTATCACCGACCTGGGTACCGGCGCTGCCTACGGGATCAATAATAAAGGTCAGGTGGTCGGGAGGGACGGAACCGGCTCCGACATATCCTTCAACGATAAAGGCCTGGTGGTTAGGGGGTCGAATGGACACGCCTTCCTCTACAGCGATGGTGTAAGGCAAGACCTCGGCACGCTAGGTGGTTCATCCAGCACTGCCTACGGGATCAATGATAATGGTCAGGTAGTTGGTCAGTCAGACATCAGCAGCCAGAGTTCTCATGCCTTCCTCTGGGACGCCGACAATGGTATGCAAGACCTCGGCACCCTCGACAGTTACAACGGCCCCGGCACGTTTAAAGGTTATGATAGCAGCTACGCCAGCAGCATCAACAACCAAGGTCAGATCGTCGGCGCTTCGGTGGCTACCGTCATCATTGTTGATACTAGATCATCAGATCCTGTAGAGCAGACGTTTAGGGTAGATCGTGCCACCCTTTGGAACAACGGTACGATAAATTACCTTGACTCAGCCTCAGAGAGGGACGAATTATCAGGCAATTCATCATTTGCTTTTCCTTTTAGATCTACTGCTACCGCCATCAACAACGCAGGGCAGGTGGCGGGTGCCAGTGGTTCAGTCTATGATTCTACTAAAAACACTGCTGCTGTTGTTTGGGAAAACGGCTTGAAGATCAACCTTTATACTGGCAAAAGCTTGGCCAACAGTATCAATGAGAAAGGCCAGGTGGTGGGCACTTACGTTTCCTCCATCGGCGGCGTGACCGGACCATATGTGAAGGGCTTCCTCTCTAGCTTAGACTCAAACACGGGCAAAAGTACCTCATTTACCTCAATAGATTTATTTGGCCAGACTGGCTACCGCGCCCAGAGCATTAACAACAAAGGTCAGGTCGTCGGCAACCCTGCCATGATTGGCAACCCTGCCTTTATTTGGGAGAACGGTGTCGGAACCAATCTCAACAGATTAATCCCTGACAGCTCCGGCTGGAGGCTACAGAAGGCATGGGCGATTAACGATGCCGGGCAGATCGTGGGCGAAGGCCAATTCAATAGCCAAACCCATGCCTTCCTCCTAACGCCCGTCCCCGAAGCCGCTTCTACGCCCTGAAGTACCTTTTGCTATAAGGTTAGAGGTTGGGGAGGTCATATTTCCGATAAAATTAGGGCATCTACTGTCTTTATTAGTTGCTGGTTTTTAGTCGTTGGCGGGAGTCTGACAACTAAAAACTGACAACTAACAACTTAGTTAATATGTCCTCCGCTTCCTCCGGCCGTTATCAAAGCAGACTGTTTAACTTCGTCCACCAGCAAGCTCGCCGGGTGAGCGATCAGTGCGATCGCGCCTTCCGGCATCTCCAAGTCGCCACTACCTGGGGTGTCCAGGTACTCCTTTACCCGATCTACCTGCTGTTTCAATCAAGCGAATTAGCTGGGAAACAGATGCAGTCCTCCGTGCAACAAAGCTGGCCCGAATTGCAGCCTAATGATACCAATTCCCAGCCACAAACTCCCCCAACCGCTGACACCCCCATCCAGCGAGTGCTGCTCTTGGTTAATGATCTGTCATCGGAGGAAGCGATTGCCAATATCCCAACCACTAAAACTCTCCCCTTCTTCCTCTCCACGGTTCGTGCGACTCTGCGGTTCAAATTCTTTACTGTCGCCACACCCTCGGCGTCGAGTTGTAACACTGTTGTTCGGGGAATTGCTACACAGCTATCAAACCGCACTCTTGTACTCATCACAGCCCAGAATGAAATTCTGGACATTTTAACGCCCCAGCAGCAGCAAAAAATACAAGAGCGGATTATTGGGGAAGTGGCTAACTATTGGCATTTTGTCCCCCCATCTTCCCCTCCCCTTGTCCTCTTCAGTCACCAGGCGCTAGCATTTCTAGATCGCACTGTTGCTGAACTAGAATCAAGCCGTCTAGCACCAGTGTCAGAAGTAGCGATCGCTCTAGCCCATCGCAGCTGGGAACTCGTCGATCTGGTAAAAACCCGGTTAAGCGTGTCTTTATCTGGCAAGGCTCAACTAAATGATACCCGCTACTCGGCAGTTGATCCCGATCCTGCCCAGACTCATACGTTCAGGATTCAAGCCCTGATTTGGGCAGCAATTGATTATTTCTTTGGTAATCGTGGTAGGTCTGAGTTGGGGCAGACCACACCAACAGACAGAACTTTGAAGCTACCAGCTGGCTCGAAACCAAGGCGGAAGCGACTGCCTCATCGCGGTTCTGCCTCTAAGTTGCCAAAAGCCCAGCTGCCCTCTCGAAGTCAAGTTGTCAACGCCGATGTAGACCCTTGGCTGACGTTCAGCGATTTGTTTGGTGAGCCATCCGAAGGTGAGATTACCTTGTACAACGGTTTACAGGCGTCGCCACAATCAAAGCAAGCATCTGGGCTGGTGAAACGGCAAAAAACGCCTAGACGTGTGAGATCTGGCGAAATTTCCCGCCAGTCAAGCAGCCAAGGTACACAGATCGAGTCAGCACCTGAGTGGATCGAAACCCACGCAACCGTGTTGGGGTACGTGAAGCACCCATTAGAGCAACTACTGAAATGGCTAGACCGCGCTGTGTTGTGGCTAGAAGAGCTAGTGGTGAGAGTTTTGCAGTGGGTACAGCAACTCTGGCAAGGTAAATAGTTAGTTAATCACTAAACCGGGGCACCCCATTCACTACAGGTTGAAACTCAGGACCAGAGAATGAACTGGTACCGCCAGCCCAGTTGAAGTCACTAATCCTTAAGGTGATGGAACCCAATCGCAGATTCGGGTTGTAGCGTAGGCTAATTCCGTAGGTGCGGCGACTATATTCCAGAACGTAGTCCGCGTTGATTTGTCTACCTGTATCCAAATTAAGCGATGTTTGTAATCCAAAGCGGAGTGGGCCGTAGATTTGTTGGGTAAACCCAATTGAAAGGATTTTCGTATCGACAAAGCGATCAAACAAAAAGGGCGATTGACCGGTAACTATGCCTTGGGAGTAACTGAGGTTAAAGCTCGTATAGTCCAAATAAGGCCGGGAGAAATGACCAAACTGCCCTGCCAACCCAACAGTGGCAGTTAAGGAATCTTGGCTGCTACCACTACTGTAATAACCAGCAACACCGGTCAGTCCGCCGTACGCTACTAAGTTGGGAACCACTGGTGCTGGTGTGTATTTTAATCCTTGGGTAGCGGTACTAGGTAAACCTTTCCCCTGCCAGATCAAGTAGCCGCGATTAAGGGCAGCACTGCCTTGAAAGCGGCTTAATGAGACGCGATTGTTTTTCCGCACCGATAGCGGTGCCAGCAAGTTCGAGCGGTCAGTATCGGCGTTGACATATTGAGCGGCTACTTGATAGCTCAAATTGAAGCCGCTTTTACCCAAGGGAATGACGGGAGAGGTTAAGATACCGCCCACACTACTTTGGACGGTTTGAAAGCCAAGGGAACCGTTGTACAAGCGATCGCGGTAGCTATACTCCAGAGTCAGGGTATGGGGTAAACGGTTGCCGATTATCTGATGCAGCCGCAAACTTGCCCGGAGCCTGTTTTCGAACGCATTCGAGTCGAAGCCGTTGAAAACAGCTACCCCCCGGATTGAAGTCTGTGGCCCCAAGTTGCTATCAAGCCTCGCTCTCAGCCCGAAGAGTCCTGAGACATTACTGGAACTATTCACGGCCCTCTCAACGAAAAACTGGGGCGCCACGCTCAGGCTTAACTGCTCTGTGTTAATCGCTGTGAAGGAGCGCTCAATAAACAGACCACCCTTGTCGGTGGCATCATAGCCAATTCGCACTGGTGAGGGGTTGACCTCACGCTGACGGCGACCTATTGTAGCCTCATTTTGTGGGATGGGCAAAGTCAGACCTTGGTCAAACACCAAACGGGGTCGAGTGGTTGCGAGCCGAGAAAGCAAGGGTGTCTCCCGCGTCAGTGTGGCTGTATCTGTCCTTAATTCCAACTCCGGTGGCGAAAACGGGTCGTTGGTGGTGCGAACATTCCTGGCTTGCCAGCCTCCAGGATAGAAATTAATTTGCTCGGCTTGAAAGCGCACCCGCCTGAGTTGACCGGGCTGTTGCGGCGGGCCGGCGTTCCTCCGACCACCCACGTTAATTCCAATGCTACCAGCGCTGGTTACTTGTTGCAGCGGTTGATCGACAGGCAGGCGATCGCTTGGAAGTAATGTTGGCAACCCCCCAGCCGAAACATCCGTGGGTAAAGTGCCAGAGAAATCTGTGCTAGTTGTGGGCAAATAAACCTCACCCCTGGCCTTCAACATTTCCCCACTATCTTGAATAAAGTTATACGTAAACCGCTGACCGCGTATCACCTGCTGCCCGCGTGTCAAGACTACATTCCCCTCCCCTACTGCAATTAAATTCGGCAAATTAACTTGCAGCCGGTTAGCATTCAGCACCGCCCCATCAAACCGTAGCAAGACGTTCCCCTCAGCGGTGACAATCTGACGCTTTTGGTCGTACTCCTGCCGCAGTGAGGTTAATTCAATAATTCTTTCCCTTACCGGCGGAGTGCTGGGGGGCGTACTTTGCTTAGATGGTTGACTTTGTGGCTTTGGTGTGCTAGGCAAATGTGCTAAAATCGGTGTAGGCTGTTCGCTAAAGTCTGTGCTACGCGAGTGCGTCTCCTTAAGAGAATTGCGCTTCTCTCGTGCCGTAGGTGCATCGCCCTTCAACAGTTGAGCTAAAGACGGCGGCGCGGCAGGAGGACTTATGGCGCTGCCGTCAGAGAGATTTATTGTTTCAACCGGCTTAACGGGATAACCTATCCAAACCGATGGGCCTAGGAGTGCAGCGCTCTTAGCAGCGTTCAGTCCTGAACGTGACGGTGCGAACGTTTCAGGTGGTGTGGGTGCGGATAGAGCCTTGACGATTGCGGACTGAGTAGCAGACAAACGTGTAGGAAGACTGGTCGAGGGTGGACTGATAGCCTCAGGCGGTAAGGACTGGAAAATGGGAGACGGTTCAGACGGTGGCACTGGGTGGGGCATATTTCAGCAAAAGCGAACGAACAAGCAGCCCAGACGCATGACATCAACCGCACTGGAGACCACTTCTTTTGGAAGAATGAAGATTGAATTCCTTCTTCCGCCTTCTAGCCTGAGGCATGGTTCTAGCAGACGCTTATTCGAGATCCCGCCGGCCGGGGTTACGGACCGGATCGTTTGAATTAAATCCGAAGATGAATAGACAAACGAACAAGAGGACAACGACATTGACAACGATCTTGAGGGTCAGCATAGGGATATCTCCAAGCGGTATTAAAAGCCGAGGGTATCTGCCAAGTTTTGCAGACAGCTTTCTTATAATACCCAAATGTGACCTGGTTTTTGGCTTGGGGTTATCTAGTCGCCTTTCACCAAAGAAGGCAGGGTTCGCTAGGGAGGAGGCAGGGAGGGATTCAAGAGCCCCTCTGGAGATTAGGGCAAAGATAGTTCTCTTCTGATGCGGCGGTTTTTCTACTTGAGCAAAACGCGTATAGCAATCCTACTTAATTTATAAAATGGTTTCTGGCAATAGTAGTCAGTACCTACTGACTACTGACTACTGACTACTGACTACTGACTACTAACTACTGACTACTGACTACTAACTACTGACTACTGACTACTGACTACTGACTCTACGTAAGACTTCACAATTCACCACGGATTGCTATATTCCTTTTGCTTATCAACATATGATTTATCGCTTCACACAAACTTTATATAGGTTGTTGATGAATTATTCACATGTTCATCCTTAAAAGTTCAAGATACTAGGAATTTGGCAGATATATTGCTTATACTGACTATTCATTGGATATATTTTTTTTGTAAAGTTCAGTATTTTAGTTACCGCTTATACCAGTTTACCTGTAGTATTTAAACTTATAGTATAAATACGAAGTCTTGGATAAATTACTTAAAAGTGATAGCAACTTGATAAAAAATGTGTACGTAAGTTGATTGATGAAATTTATAAAATGCGTACTACAAGTGGGTATCACATCAAGTTAATTCATCCGAACAAAGAATATACATGAGAAGCTTCAAATGATGAGAAAAAATAACATAGGTAAGCTATCTACTCAGACAACGCCAGATTGTCAAAATCAGTCTCAGGTTCAGGATTTAGATAATCTAGATCTAGAAGTTAAACCTTCAGAAGTTCCCAAGCGTGTGATCAAAGTGATTGGCTCTCCTGTAACTGCTTCACCCTTTGATGCACAAATAAAAATGATGGTGGAATGGGCTAATAGTCACGAAAGCAAGGTTGTTTGTGTGGCTAACGTTCATATGCTGATGGAAGCTTATCGGCATCCAGAGTTTTTCTCTGTTTTAAAAAATGCTGATATTGTTACTCCTGATGGAATGCCCTTGGTATGGATGATGAGGCTAATGGGAGCGTGGGATCAAAACCGCGTTGCCGGAATGGATATTCTTGTGTCTGTGTCTAAGTTAGCTCAAGAGCAAAACCTTAAAGTTTTTTTCTTGGGGTCTAAGGCAACAATCCTGGAGAGGATGAGAAAGAAAATGGAGCATGAATTTCCTGACCTTCAAATCGCAGGTATGGAGCCTTTGCCATTTCGCCCTCTAACGTCAGCAGAGGATAGTGCCATCATTCAAAAGATTCATGAAAGTGGCGCTGGACTGGTGTTTGTGTCACTGGGATGTCCTAAACAAGAGTACTGGATGAATCAACACAAGGGTAAAATCCAGGCGGTGATGATTGGATTGGGGGGAGTTTTCCCTGTGCTTGCAGAAGTTCACAAAAGAGCTCCCCTCTGGGTGCGGAATGCAGGATTAGAGTGGCTTTATCGGCTAATTCAAGAGCCGCGTAGACTCTGGGGTCGATACATGAACACCATCCCACCTTTTATGTGGCTAGCCTTAAGGCAGCTACTAACCTCCAAGTTAGGAGTCAAGTCCTTAAGCAGTGATTAAGTGCAAGGTGAGCGGCAGAAGCGATCGCGCTTGGGTAAGAGGCTCTTGCCGATGGGTAAATTATATGCCAAGATGGTGGCTCGGTGAGGCGGTTCAACATCCCTTTAGCGAGCCAGCTACCTATGCCGATGCCGATTAGAGGTTGTTTGAGCGGGTGATTCCGTGATTTCACCTAAGCCAGCGCAGACGTTGCAGGAAAGCCTCAGAGCGATTGCTTGGATTTTTTCCTTACTACTGATGCTGTACCGGTTGTCTCCTACTTCAAACAGAGCTAATGATTAATTTACAAACATTTTCACCCAGCTTAATGATTACTTTACAAAAAGCTTATAAGATAAGTAAAGTTGGCAAGTTAAAGATATGCAAACTTTACTAGTGACAGGTGGAGCTGGCTTTATTGGTGCTAATTTTGTCCTCCAAGCTAGAAAGGCACAATGGGCGAATGTAGTTAATCTAGATAAGCTGACTTACGCCAGCAACCTACAGACTCTAGCAGAGCTGCAAGGTGATCCAAACTATCATTTTGTCCAAGGAGACATTGGCAACATAGAGTTGGTACGTTATTTACTAGAGCAGCATCAGCCGGATGCAATTATTAATTTTGCTGCTGAAAGCCATGTAGACCGCTCAATTCTTGGACCGCAAGATTTTATCCAAACTAATATAGTAGGAACATTTCAGCTACTTGAAGCTAGTAAAGCTTATTGGCAAAAAATATCATCACAAAAACAAGATCAGTTTCGCTTTTTGCATGTATCTACTGATGAAGTATACGGCTCCCTGAGTCCTACCGACCCACCCTTCCGAGAAGATACTCCCTACGCACCCAATAGT
>JAABUZ0100002654.1_pt1 | contig 28971 bp, 27 predicted proteins | sample 5562091 | NCBI WGS metagenome assembly JAABUZ01 (sample SAMN12813069, study PRJNA571459) | rock metagenome | isolation source: Antarctica rocks | place: Antarctica: Victoria Land, Linnaeus Terrace sud | collected 2015-12-21 | reverse complement strand
AGGAGAACGGCTACCCCACCGGGCCCGGACGCAGCGAGGCCACCCAGCTGGCCTACCTGCGCTCCATGGTGCAGGCCTTCTCTGATCTGCGCGGCACCTATGACGTCTCTGACTATCGCTGGTTCAACCTGCGAGACGCCGACTCGAGCTCGCCCAACTTCCAGCAGCACTTCGGGCTGCTCCACGACGACTACTCCCCCAAGCCCGCCTTCGCTGCCTACCGGGATCTCGTCGCTGCCCTGTCGGCCCCCGCACCGACTCGCCCGCCGCCCGCGCCCCCCCTGCGCCGCCTGGCCCAGGGCCTCCAGCTCAGGCTGCGGGCAGGCCGGTCAGGCCGGTCAGGCCGCGTCAGGTGGGAACGCCCTGGTGGCAGGCGGGGTCGCCCGCACAGTTGCCTGGGCGCCCCGTTGACCGCCACGGTGGTGGGCTCGGCCTCAGTCCCCATCCGTCGTGTGATCTTCTACCTGGGGGTGCGGCGGGTCGGGGCGTCGATGCGAGCGCCGTTGCGACGGGGGTTGCCCCGGCGGTGGCTGCGCCGGCTCCGGGGCACCCCGGTGGGAGAAGTACGCGCGGTGGTCCTGTTCGCCGGCGGTCGCCGACTCACGCTGCGGGCGCATTTCGTGCCCTGTGGCACCGCGCGCCACCGGCGCTGATCGACCCGTCTCCTGGCCGACCAGGGCTAGGCCACCGAGGCCTGGGCGCCCAGGACGGAGTCGCCTGCCGCCCGGGTCCACACCACCTGCTCACGGCCCGGACCAACGCCCACCAGGGCGATGGGCACGCCGATGAACTCGGCCACGTAGTCCAGATAGTCGCGGGCGGCGCCGGGAAGGTCTGACTCGGTGCGACACTCGCCGAGATCCTCACTCCACCCCGCCAGCTCCTCGGTCTCCCCGGTGGCCTGGTGTAAGACCGACTGGTGATAGGGGAAGTGGTCAAAGGTCGCGTCGTCGGCCCCGCGGTAGCGCGTGCACACCCCGATGCGCTCCAGGCCCGAGAGGACGTCGAGCTTGGTGATGGCAAGGGAGGTCAGCGTGTTCAGCCGGGCGGCGTAGCGCAGGGCGACGAGGTCAAGCCAGCCGGTGCGCCGCGGTCGCCCGGTGGTGGTGCCGAACTCGCCGCCGCGCTCGCGGATGGCATCGCCCAGGGGGCCGTGGAGCTCGGTGGGAAAGGGACCGGACCCCACCCGGGTGGTGTAGGCCTTGGTGATACCCCAGATCTCCTCGATGTCGCGAGGCCCCACGCCGGCCCCCACGCAGGCGGCACCGGCCACCGGGTTGGATGAGGTGACGAAGGGATAGGTGCCATGGTCGATGTCGAGCATCGCTCCCTGGGCTCCCTCGAACAGGACGGTGCGCCCGGCATCGAGCATCTCCCAGGCCAGCCGGGCGGTGTCGGCGATGTGGCGCTCCAGGCGGTGTCCGTAGGTCACGTACTCCTCGGTCATGGCGTGCAGGTCGAGGGTGGGGTCCCTGGCGTAGGGGCGCAGCGTCAGGCGCTTGGGCTCCAAGGCGGCGGCGATCTTCTTGCGCAGGATCTTCTCGTCGAGGAGGTCCTGCACGCGGATCCCCAGCCGGGCGGCCTTGTCCGCGTAGCAGGGGCCGATCCCGCGTCGCGTTGTTCCGATCTGAAGCTTGCCCAGACGGGCCTCTCCCGCCGAGTCCAACAGCAGGTGGTAGGGCATGATCAGATGGGCGTTGGCCGAGATCCGCAGACCGCTGACGTCCACCCCGCGCGAGCGCAGGTCGTCGACTTCGTCGATCAGCACCTTGGGGTCGATGACCACGCCGTTGCCGATCACGCAACGCTTTCCCGGGTAGAGGATGCCCGAGGGCATCAGGTGCAGCTTCCATTGCACCTCGCCGCGCACGATCGTGTGCCCGGCGTTGTTTCCACCTTGAAAGCGCACGACGGCATCGGCCTGCTCGGCGAGCAGGTCGGTGATCTTGCCTTTGCCCTCATCGCCCCATTGGGCCCCGACGATCGCCACACCGGACATGGCGCGAAGTCTAGGCGGAGGCGCGCTGAACGGCCTCGGGACGGAACTGGCGCGCGTCGGGCCCCCATAGGGGGAGCACGTCGCACATCTCCTCCAGGCGCGAGACCGTGCGCTCGTTGATCTGCTCGGCCAGCTCCGCACGCTCGAGGTTGGTGGTGATCACCACCGCTCGCTGGTCCTCATAGCGGGCATTGACGATGGCATAGAGTTGCTCGAGCACCCAGGGGCTGGTCTTCTCGGCCCCCACGTCGTCTACGTGCAGGAGGTCCACCGCGTTGAGGCGGTCCAGCAGCTCGACGTAGGACTGGCGCGCGCCGTCCTCGAAGGTGGTGCGGATCTCGGCCAGCAGGCGGGGCAGGGAGTAGATGGCCACCGAGCGGCCCGCCTCCAGGGCGGCCTTGGACACGAGCATGGCCAGGGTGGTCTTGCCCGTGCCCACCGGCCCAAAGAACCACAGCCCGCGCCCGGCGTCGAGGTTCTCCTCCAGACGACGCACATAGCGGCGCACCGCGGCGGGAACCGGGCCGGCGATGTCGGTCACCGGGGGTCGATCGAAGGACACGCCGCGGTACTTGCGGGGGATGATGTGCGACAGGCTGGCGCTGCGGGCCCGGCTCAACCTCGCCGCCCGGCAGCGACAGTCGCGAGCGGTGTTGGTGGCCTCGTCGACGACAAACCCCCCGCCGTCGCACTTCTGGTGGGGACACGCCCTCACTGAAAGCGGTCCGGAGAGACGTAGTTCATGAACTTGGGGTACTGGGAGTGGAAGGTCAGCGTCACCGTGCCCAGCCCTCCGTTGCGGTGCTTGGCGATGATCAGGTCGGCCTCCCCCTCGCGCTCGACGGGCTCATCCTCAGAGGAGCCCCGGCTCTTGCGGTCGTAGTACTCCTGGCGGTAGATGAACACCACCAGGTCGGCGTCCTGCTCGATCTGTCCGGACTCGCGCAGGTCTGAGAGCTGGGGGATGCTCGGGTTGCGCGACTCCACCGCGCGGCTGAGCTGGGACAGGGCGATCACCGGAACCTCGAGCTCGCGGGCGAGGATCTTCAGCCCGCGGCTGATCTCGCCCACCTGCTGGACTCGACTCTCGACACGGTGGTCGGCGCGCATGAGCTGGAGGTAGTCGACGATGATCAGGCCCAGGGCGTGCTGCTGGTGCAGGCGCCGGGCCTTGGCGCGCAGCTCGAGGATGCCCAGGTCTGAGGAGTCATCGACGAACAGGGGAGCGGCGGCCAGCCTCTCGGAGGCGCTGAGGATCTTGGGCCAACGCTGCTGGGCCACCTTGCCCTTGCGCAGGTCGTCTCCGGGAATGCGGGCCTGGGAGGCCACGAAGCGCTGGGCGAGCTCTGACTCAGACATCTCCAGCGAGAACAGCGCCACCGCCTGGCCATGCTCGACGGCAGCGTTCTCAGCGATGTTGGCCACCAAGGAGCTCTTGCCCATGGACGGGCGAGCGGCCAGGACGATGAGGTTTCCGCGCTGGAAGCCGCCGGTGATCTCGTCGAGCTCGACAAAGCCCGAGGGGGTGCCGGTCAGGGCGGTGCCCGACTGCGATAGGGCCTGAAGCTTCCCGAGCTCGTCGTGGAGGATGTCGGCGACCGCCCTGAAGTCCTTCTTGGAGTCGTCGTGGGCAACCTCGAGCACGGCGCGCTCGGCCTGCTCCACCAGCTCGCGCGGAGCGGCCTGATGGTTGAGGACGCTCGCCTGGATCTCATAGGTGGTGGTCAGCAGCCGCCGCATCAGCGCGTTCTCGCGAACGATCTGGGCGTAGCGCCGCGCCGCGCCGGCTCCGGGCACGGGGCCGGCCAGCCCGTCGACGGTGGCCCGCCCGCCCACGCCCTCCAGGCGTCCCTGCTGCTTGAGGTGCTCAGAGACGGTGAGGACGTCCACCGGCTCACTGGCGTCATAGAGCTCGAGCATGGCCCGGTAGATGGCGCCGTGCTGCTCGCGATAGAAGTCGTCGGGGCGCAGCCCCTCCTCGATGACCAAGGCGTGCATCGTGCGGTCTGACAGCAGGATCGCCCCCAGGACCGACTGCTCGGCCTCCAGGTTGTGTGGGGGGGCGATCCCCGTGGCCACGGTCGCCCCTGAGGCCGGTGTGCGCTGGGGCAGAGTGCTCATCGGGCGCTCGAGTCTAGGCCGCCATCCGGGGCTGCCGGGGCCCGAAATCCGCAATCACCACGCTTTTCATCAGACACGAACGTATGTTCTCACCCGTGCCAGACGGGTGAGACGGCAGCGGCTAGGCCTGAGCCACGACCATGGTCTTCACGGCGGCGGTGACCCCATCGGCCACGTCGACGTCGACCATGTAGGTACCGACGCTCTTGATGGGGTCGGCGAGGTGCACCCGGCGTCGGTCGAGGCGGATGCCGCGCGCCTCCCGGATGGCGTCGGCGATGTCCTGGCTGGTGACCGAGCCGAACAGGCGTCCGTCGTCGCCGGCAGGCTGAGTCACGGTGAGCACGGTGCGGTTGAGCAGCCCGGCATTCTCCTGGGCGCGCTCGACGGTCTCACGCTGGATCCGCTCCGCGGCGTCCAGACGCTGCTGGGCGGCGGCCACGGCGGCTCTGGTGGCGGGCTGGGCCAGGCGCCGCGGAATCAGGAAGTTGCGCAGGTAGCCCTTGGAGACGTCGACGACGGTTCCGCGCTGGCCGAGCTGCTCTACGTCCTGGAGGAGGATGGCCTCGGGCATGAAGACCTGGCTACCGGTCGCGGTCGCGGTCGCGATCACCGCGTCCGCGACCGGTGGGCTCGTTGCTCTCGTTGACGTAGGGCAGCAGGGCGAGCTCGCGCGCGCGTTTGACCGCGGTGGCGATCTGGCTCTGGTGGCGTCGACAGGCACCCGAGATCCTGCGAGAGCGGATCTTGCCCTTCTCGGAGATGAACTTGCGCAGGGAGACGACGTCCTTGTAGTCGACCTGCTCGACCTTGTCGCGGCAGTGCTGACAAGGCTTTCGGCGGCCGCTGCCAGGGCCGCCCTTCTTGTCACGTCGACGGGTGGGCTTGCCACGATTGCGCTGCTTGGCCACTGCTCAGAGCCTCACTGTCTGTCTAGAAGGGGATGTCCTCGTTTCCCGAGCCACCACCGACGGGAGCCGCCTGAAAGTCACGGTCATCCACCGGAATGTCGCTTCGGCCGCTGGCGGCGGCGAAGCCGTTGCCCGAAGCCGCGTCGTCTCGACCACCGAGGAACTGCACCGAGTCGGCAATGATATCGACTGCCTGGCGCTTCTGCCCCTCCTGGGTCTCCCACTCCCGCCATTCGAGGCGTCCGTCGAGGGCCACCGGGCGTCCCTTGGACAGAAAGCGGGCGCAGTTCTCCCCCTGGGCACCCCAGACGGTGACGTCGAAGTAGTTGGGCTTGTCGTCCCACTCGCCGGTGGAGTTGTTCTTGCGCCGGGTGTTGCAGGCGATACGCAGCTTGCACACCGACATGCCACTGGGCAGCGAGCGCAGCTCGGGATCGGAGGTGAGATTGCCGGTCATGACGACACGGTTGATGTTGGTGGCGGCCACGGGGCTCCTTTCGGGCGGGGTGAGCGGTTGACGAAGCTCGTTGGCCGAGTCTAGAGTCGCCTACGGCCGGCTTCGCAGGTGCCGCAGGCCAAAGGCGCAAGTTGCGCTCTTTTGCGCGCAAGTCGTCACCGCGCGGGCACGATCTTCAGGGCCCCGCACGTCACGACCATCCCCTTTCACGCCGATTTGTCAGGGCTCCGCATGTCGGCGGGCCTGATCCGGTCAGGCGTCGGGAGCGCCGACGGAAGCCACCGGCTCCAGGTCGGGCTCGGCGGCAGTGGACTCCCCGTCATCGGCCTCGACGACCTGGGCATCGGAGTCCGCGGCCACCGAGGCGGCGGCGGCGGTCTCGCGCCTGACCTCGGGCGGCGGCGGGGTGCCATGGGCCAGCTTGATGATGCGAAAGCGCACGACGCCGTCGGTGATGCGCAGCGTGCGGTGCAGGTGCTCGAGCAGCTCGCGGTCGGCGTGAAACTGGAACAAGTGGTACTCGGCAGCGCCCTGGTGGCGGATCTCGTAGGTGGTGCTGCGAACCCCCCAGTCCTGGGTCACGACCATCGTGCCCCGGGTGGAGATGGCCTGCTCGACGTCGGCGACAACCTTGGCCCGCGTATCGGGGTCGACCGCCGTGTCGAGCATGAGCACGAGGTCGTAGGTGGGTTCGGGCATGGCCATGGTCGATGGGAGGCCCGCGCAGCGCCGCGGCGGGACTATAACAGTGCTCCCGTGCTGGGCCGAGGCCGCACGGGGCGGCTTAGATCCGTGCCGCGGAGCCCTCGGCGACGGTGCGCACCTTCTCGCGTACGTCGGCGAGCTGGTCGTCGATCCAGTCCCCGGGGTCGCGTCGGGTGACAATCTCCTTGAGCCCGCGCAGGCGCCGGGAGCGCTCGGGACCGGGCATGGTCAGGGCGGCGTGAATGGAGTTGGCGGTCTCCTGGATGTCGAAGGGGTTGACCGACAGCGCGAACTCGCCGAGCTCCTCGTGGGCGCCGGTGTTCTCGGAGAGGATGGAGACCCCGTCGCGCTCGTTGACCAGGGGACCCTCCTTGGCCACCAGGTTCATGCCGTCGAACATGGCGTTGACGAGCAGGACGTCGTAGTGCTTGTAGGCGGCCACCGCCTCCTCCAAGTCGTCACGGAGCTTGAGCTGGATGGGCATCCAGTCGGGGGTGCCGTGGCGGTGGTTGACCACCGCCACCAGGGCCTCGATGCGCTGGAGGTACTCGGCGTACTCGGGGACGTCGGTCCGCGACGGCATGAGCTGGGCCATGAACGTCACCTGCTCGGAGAACTCCGGGTGCTGGGAGAGGAACAGGTCAAACGCCGAGAAGCCGCGCAGCACGTTCTTGGACAGGTCGGCACGGTCGACGCGCAGGATCAGATGGCGACGGCGTCGGCCCAGCAGGCGCGCCTCGTGCTCGCCGACCCGGTCGCTCTGGGCCACGGCGCAGGTGGCCTTGGCGTCGATGGGCAGGGGATAGGCCCGAACCCACACCTCGCGCCCGTCGTAGTAGACGATGCCCCGTCGAAAGTCGATCTCGAGGTCCATCAGGTCCCGACAGCACTGCAGGAAGTTGCGGCGGTAGGAGCGCGTGTGAAAGCCGATGATGTCGTTGGCCAGCAGGCCGGTGAAGATCTCCTGACGGATGTTGGTGGGGAGCACCCGCCAGGCGTCGGACTGGGTCCACGGGATGTGGATGAAGTGGTGCAGGAAGACGTCGGGACGTTGACGGCGTACCAGGGCAGGGAGCGTGTACAGGTGGTAGTCGTGGACCATCACCACCGGCTCGGTCACCCCGGAGATCTGGTCGATCACCGCCCGAGCCAGGTCGTCGTTGACGACGTTGTAGCCGAACTCGAAGGCCTCGATCTCCTCCCGCCGCACGTCGGGGGCGTTGCTCAGGTCCCACAGGTAGTGCTGGATGAACCAGAGCATGGGGTTGGCGAACACGTTGTAGAAGCGGTCGTAGGCCTCGGCGTCAGACTCGACGAGGAGCACGTGGTACTCACCGCCGGCCGGGGAGCGCACGGCAAAGGGATGCCCGTCGTGCTCGCGCGCCTGGGCGGCATCGTGCTCGTTCATGGCCGATGCCACCCACACCGCCTGGCGATGGGAGGCCAGGCCGCTGAGCGCGGTCACCAATCCCCCGCTGCCGCGGCTCACCCGTCCGTCGGCCTCGAAGGTCACCGGACCCCGGTTGGAGACGAGCACCAGTGGCGCCCGCTCGCTTCCCGCCCCCGCTTGCGCCGCGGAGCTCGGTGCCTCCCGGGTCCCGGACTGGGGAGGGCTCACGATCCCTCCAGGGCCTCCGTGAAGATCCGCAGGTAGTCGCGCAGGTAGCGGGGGGTGAGGAAGTGGGCGCGGATGAACTCCTTGCCACGCCTACCCAGTGTGCGCCCCAGCTCAGGATCGTCGAGGATCTCCATCGTGCGCTGGGCGCACTGCTCCGAGCTCGACACCAGATAGCCGGTCACCCCGTCCTGCACCTGCAGGGGGATGCCCCCGACGTCGCCCCCGATGAACGGGCGGGCCTTCCAGATGGCCTCGGCCACCGTCAGGCCGAAGCCCTCGCGGGTGGACTTCTGGATGAGCACGTCGGCATGGGACTGAAAGGCATTGACCTCGATCGCGCCGACGTTGTTGAAGTTGTTGAGGATATGGATGTCGGGGTCGGCCTCGGCGTGGGCGATGGTGGCGTTGAAGAAGTCCCAGCCCTCGGGGTCGTCGGTCGCCATCGAGCCCACCAGCGCGAGCTGGGCCCCGGGCACCCGCTGCTTGACCGTTCGGTAGGCGTCGATCACCCCCAGCGGGTCCTTCCACGGATCAAAGCGCGACACCTGACAGATCAGCGGCCGCTCCACGTCGATGCCGAACTGGCGGCAGACGTAGGAGGCGTCCTCGGGGGACAGGGCCATGTTCTTGGGGGCCAGGGGGTCGATGGCGGGTGCCACGATATGGACCCGCCCCTCCAATCCGGCGGGGGCGTAGTCGGCGACGTGGAACATGGCGTGGGGATAGCCGCGGACATAGGGCATGAGCTGCTCGATGGTGGCTGGGTTGGGGGTGGAGATGTCGATGTGACACCGCCAAACCCATCCCCGGGCCTTCTCGGGCACCAGCAGATGCATGGCGGCGGGCTGGGGATCGTGGACCACGCACACGTCCCATCCTGGCGAGAGCTCACGGGCGTTCATCTCGTTGTACTGACGCCAGGTCTCCCACTGGTCGGGATCGAGGTCCTGGGGATTGCCCTGCAGGGCGTTGTGCATGAGCTTGGTGGAGTTAAAGAACTCCTCGCGGCCATAGATCACCTGCCACTCGCAGTCAAGACCCACGTCCTTCATCAGCGGCACGAGGGTGTAGAGGATCTCCGACACGCCCCCGCCGAAGGCGGTGGCCGACAGGTGGACCACGCGCTTGCCGGCCAGGGGAGCGGCCAGCTCGCGGATCTCCTCGATCAGCGGGCGTCCTACGATGTGGGTGTAGTCGGCCAGCGTCTTGGTGCCGACGGTCACGGGCTGGAGCACTTCGAGCTAGCGGGCCACTAGGGAACCCTGGGGGTGGGGCTCGGGCTGTTCAACGGGCGCTCGCCGAGGCGTACGGCGACCGTGCGGGTGGCGGCGCCGCGCACGACCTCGAGGGACACCGACTGACCGGGCAGCTTGCTGGCCAGGTCATCGCCGAGGTCGGTGTCCAGGCGGATCGGGCGTCCGTCGACCTTGGTGACGATGTCGCCACCCACGGTGAACTGCTGGGACTGAAAGGTGACCTTCTTGGTGCCCGCGGTGATGCCCGCCTGAGCCGCCGGGCCCCCCGGAACGACGGTCTGGATGAACGCGCCGCGCGTGACCTGGAGCCCGAGGCGCCGGGCGAGCTGGGGGAAGACCCCCACCGAGGAGACCCCCAGGTAGGCGTAGCGCACCTTCCCGGTACGCCGCAGCTGATCGAGGGAGCGCTTGACCGTGTCCACCGGGACCGAGAAGCCCACGCCCTCGCCGCCTCCGCTGGAGGACGCGATCTGTGAGTTGATGCCCAGAACCTGTCCGGCGGCGTTTACCAGCGGACCGCCCGAGTTACCGTGGTTGATGGCGGCATCGGTCTGTATGGCACCCGAGATCTGAAAGCCGGTCAGCGAGTCGATCGATCGTCCCGTGGCGGAGATCACGCCCGTCGACAGCGATTGAGCCTCCCCGAACGGGCTGCCGATGGCCGCCACGGGGGACCCGACCACCAGGCCGCGGCTCACGCCCAGGGGTAGGGGACGCAACGTGAGACCCGCGGGATTGACGTGCAGCAGGGCCACGTCGGCGTTGGGATCGAAGCCCACCACCCGTGCCGGCACCTGGTTGCCGTCGCTGAAATTGATGTAGACCGTCTTGGCCGGGCGCACCGCGGCCCCGGTCCCGTTGGTCACCACGTGGGCGTTGGTGGCGATCTCTCCGGTGCTTGCGATCACGAAGCCCGATCCCAGCCCGCGCTGGGTTCCGAAGGTGCTTTCCACGGTGACCACGCCGGGGGCCTCTCGCTTGTAGATGGCGGCGGCGTTGAACGGAGCCGACGGCGACCCGGGCTTGACGACCTCGACCTTGGTGGTGGCGCCCGGGGGGGCGGGAGCGGTGGAGACCGCCAGATGGGGAGTGCTCGATGATCCGCAACCTGCCGCCGCGAGCGCCGCCACCGCGGTCAGGCCGCCCGGGCTCCGGGCGTGGCGCATCCGTCGAAGAAAGCTCACGCCGCCACCTCGAAGGTGAAGGTCGTGCGCCCGGGACGGGAGCTCACGTCCAGATGGCCGTGCATGCGCTCGGCGAGCTCGCGGGCGATGGCCAGCCCGAGGCCGGAGCCCTGGACGTCGTCGGATGTGAAGAAGGGCTCGAATATGCGTCCCATGGCCGGACGCTTGATTCCCGGGCCGTAGTCGCGCACGGCGAGTCGCACCCCGCCGTCGTGGCGACCGGCGGTGACGACGATGTCGGTGCCCGACGGCGTGTGGCTGATGGCGTTGTCGATGAGGATGCGCATGATCTGAGCGACGCGCTCAGCATCGCACAATGCCGGGATCGGCTCCGACGCCAGGCGCAGCTCGAGATGGGAGGCGTGGGCCGACAGGGCGGGGATGAACTCGGCCGTGACCGCCCGGGCGACCACGGCGACGTCGGTGGGAAGCGGGCGCAGCTCCAGGGATCCCGCCTCCAGGCGGGAAAGGTCGAGCAGGCCGGTGGCGAGCTTGCCGAGGCGATCGACCTGCTCGCGCACCTGCCCCACGAACTGCCTGCGGGTGGCGTCGTCGAGCTCCTCGTCCTGGATGAGCTCCAGAAACCCGCCCAGGGAGAAGATCGGCGTGCGCAGCTCATGGGAGGCGGTGGCGATGAACTTCTTGCGGGCGCTGTCGAGCTCTGAGAGTTGGCTCTGCATGTCTCCCAGCGCGCGGGCGAGCTGGCCCAGCTCGTCCTCGGCGTCGATCGGAAAGCGGGCCGAGAAGTCCCCGCCGGCCACCAGGCATGCCGCCCGCTCCAGGCGCTTGATGCGCAGACTCAGGGCGCGGGCCACCAGGTATCCGGCCATGACCGCCAGGGCCAGGGCGATGGCTCCGGCGACGCGGATCTTGCTACGAATGAGGGCGCCGTTGGCCTGAACGTCGTTCAGCGAGGCCGAGAAGACCACCACCCGGGCCACCTGGCCACCGAAGAACAGGGGACGGGCGGCCTCACCCACCCGTCCTCCCCTCACCGCCTCGGAGCCGGTGACCGTCTGACCCTTCTGGGCGGCGACGGCGGCCAGGCGGAAGAAAGGTCCGGCGGGAACGTCGGCGCCCTGGGAATCGGCGATGCGGTAGGTCATCATCCCCAGCGTTCCCCGGCTGATGCCCAGCAGGGTGACGCGCGCGCTGGAGCGGTCGGCCGCCTGGCCCACCTCACGGTCGACGCCGCTCTTGTCCACCGCTGAGCCGATCGCCATCTGAAGCGGATCGGAGTCCGCGGCCGCCGCGGCCGCCAGGGTGCGCAGGCGCTGGGCTCTGAGATTGGACTCAAGCGAGGGGGCGACGTAGAAGTAGACGACCCCGATCGCCGCCATCGTGATGGCAAAGAACAGCAGCGCCAGGCGGTTGCGGATCGAGCGCATGGCGGGCCTGACCAACCCGACCATCAGCGGTCGGAGTCCCGGAAGCGGTAGCCCACCCCCCGCACCGTGAACAGGTACTCCGGGTCCTTGGAGTCGGCCTCGATCTTCTCGCGCAGGTGGCGGATGTGGACGTCGATGGTGCGCGGGTCACGGTAGGCCGAGTCGCCCCAGATGCGGGCCAGGAGCATGTCGCGAGTGAACACGCGCCCCGGGCTGCACGCCAGGGCCTTGAGGATCTCGAACTCCACGAAGGTGGTGGGGATCGTCTGGTCGCCGACGCGCACGCTGCGCTTGGCGAAGTCGATGCGCAGATCCCCCACGTCCAGGGGCTCGTCGTCGGAGATCGGCGCCTCCCCGCGACCCATCTCCGCTCGGCGCAGGATGGCTCGGACGCGGCTGCGGAACTCTCGCATCGAGAACGGCTTGGTGATGTAGTCGTCGGCCCCCAGCTCCAGCCCCAGGACCTTGTCTATCTCCTCGGCCTTGGCGGTGAGCATGATGATCGGCACCGAGCTCGTGGTCCGCAGGCGCCGACACACCTCCAGGCCGTCGAGCCTGGGCATCATCACGTCCAGGACGACGAGGTCGAAGTCGCTCTCGCCGAATCGCTCCAGCGCCTCCCGTCCGTCGGCGGCCCGCACCACCTCATAGCCCTCCTGAAGCAGGGGATAGGAGAGGAGGGTGAGGATCGCCTGCTCGTCGTCGATGAGCAGGATGCGCGCGGGACGATCGGACATCTCGGCAGAGAACATTAGGCTGCTCGCCAGTGTTCGAGGCGCGTATCTATCGGACCGGGCTCGTCCTCCTGGCCCTGGCCATGGTGGTGGCGGCGTTCTCATTGGGCGATCGGGTGCGCCCGCTGACCGCCACGCTGGCACCCGACGCCTTCGACGGCTCCGCGGCCTTTGGGCTGCTGACATCCCTCAGCGCCGAGCATCCCCGCCGCCGTCCCGGCTCAGCGGGCGACGAGGCGGTGGCCGGGGTGGCGGCCGGCGCCTTCCGTCGTGCTGGCTTTGCCGTCAGCGATCGCCGCTTCTCGGCTCAGACGATCGACGGCGCTCGCACCCTGATCACGGTGACCGGCCAGCGCCCCGGCGACTCCGACCGCCGCATCGTCATCCTCGCTCACCGCGACGCCGCCGCTCCCGGCTCGGCCGCCGAGCTCTCGGGTACCGCAGCGCTGCTGGAGCTGGCCCACGTGTTCTCCGGGAGGATCACCCACAGCACCCTCACGCTGGTCTCGACCAGCGGCGGCAGTGGCGGGGACGCCGGGGCCCTCGATCTGGCTGCCCACCTCACCGGACCCGTGGATGGCGTGCTCGTGCTCGGCGACTTGGCCGGGGCGCGACGGCGCTCGCCCGAGGTGGTGCCCTTCTCTGACGCGCTGGGGCTGGCGGCGCCCCGCCTGGTACGCACCGTCTCTGACGCGGTGGCCACCGAGACGGGCCGTGAGCCCGGGACGCTGGGGCTGGCGGTGACGCTCAGCCGCCTGGCGGTGCCCCTGGCCATCGGCGAGCAGGGCGTCCTGGACGCCGCCGGTAGGCCGGCGGTGGCCCTGTCGCGCACCGGTGACATGCCCCCCCCTCCCAACGACCCGGTCAGCGAGGCCACCTTGCAGGCCTACGGTCGGGCGGCGCTGCGCGCGGTCAATGCCCTGGACACCGGCCCGGCGCTGACCGGGGCACCGAGCAGCGACGTGGGGGTGGCTCGTCGCATCCTGCCCGCTTGGGCGGTGCGCCTGCTGGTGGGCATGCTCATACTGCCGGTGGTGCTGGTCGCCGTCGACGCGGGCGCGCGAGCACGCCGGCGTCGACACGCGCTGGGCTCCGGCGTGCTGTGGACCCTGACCCTGGGACTGCCGTTTCTCACCGCCGGCCTGCTCGTCGCCCTCCTGGGCCATCTGGGGGCCCTGGGACCGGCTCCGCCCGCTCCGGCCGCCATCGGGGCTCTGCCCGCACAGGCCATCTCGCTCGGAGTGGCGGGGCTCGCCTTGGCTCTGGGGGCCCTGCTGTGGCCGGTGCTCATCCGGCGCTTGGGCCTGCACGCCGTGGGGGAGGCCCCGGCGACTCCGGTGGCGGTGCTCTGCGTCCTGTCGACCCTGGCGGTGGTGGTGTGGGTGCGCAACCCCTTGGCCGCCGCCCTGCTCGCCCCGGCTCTTCACCTGTGGCTGTGGACCAGCGTCCCGGAGGTGCGCGCCCGCCGGACGCTGGCGCTGGCGCTGTGGGGCGCCGGAGGCCTGCCGCTGATGGCGCTGGTCCTCAGCTACGCCCTGCAGCTTTCCCTGGGTCCGTTGGGCGTCCCCTGGCTGGGTGTCGAGGCCGTCGCCGGCGGTCACCTGGGCCTGATCGCCCTGCTGGCCTGGTCCTTGGCGCTGGGCGGTGCAGTTGCCATGATGGTGAGCATCGTCCGTCGACCTGCCCAGACCCCGGTACCGTCGCGCGCGCTAGCCGCCGCTGGCCGTCAGGCGGGACCGGGGTCCCTGGGTGTGACTCCCTCCGCGCTGCGTCGCTGATCGCCAAGCCCTCCCTTGTCTGCCACCACCCATCCCTCTTCCGCCTCGTCCCCGCTGCTCCCTGGGCCTGCGTCGCCGTCTGACGGTCAGCCTCTTCGCCGCCGACGACGGCTCAGGCGGGTGCTGTCCACGGCGCTCATCGTCGGTGGTCTGCTCGTCCTCGTCGACGCCGGACTCACCCTGGCCTGGCAGGAGCCGCTCTCCGCCCTCTACGCCGTCATCCGTCAGGATCGGCTCTCGGGGGACCTGACGCGTCTGGAGCGATCGCCTCCTTCGCCACTTGAGCTGGGCGCGCTCAGCCGGCTGGCGAGCGAGCAGCGCCGGATCGCCTACCTGGCCCGTACGCTGGCGAGGCGGGCTCGGGCGGGAAGTGCGGTGGGACGCATCCGGATCCCCCACATCGGCGCCAACTTCGTGGTGGTCGACGGGACCAGTCCGAGCGACCTGCGTGGAGGTCCGGGGCTGTATCCGTCCAACCCGTTTCCCGGTAGCCCGGGGACGGTGGCCATCGCCGGGCACCGGACCACCTACCTCGCGCCGTTTCGCCACGTTGACTCGCTGCGCCACGGCGATGTCATCGTCGTCGACATGCCTTACGGCCGCTTCACCTATGCGGTGGAGGGCATCCGGATCGTAAAGCCCAGCGACGTCGGGGTCATCCGGTCGGTCGGCTATGACCGGCTCGTGCTGTCGGCCTGTCATCCCCTCTATAGCGCGGCGGAGCGCATCGTGGTGTTCGCCCGCTTGCAGCGCACGGTCCCCAGCGGCCGGGCGTTGGCGGCGGTGGACGCCCGTCGTCCCTCGTCGGGGCTGGTGGGAGGGGCGCTGACTCCCACGCCGCTGGGCGGTCAACGTCTGTCCACTCCCCCACCTGCCCCCTCACAGGCGGTGGCAGGTGGCCGATAGATCTGCCATGGACGCCATAGGACCGGCAGCCCCGCCGGCTCAGATCGCGGGGGCCACCGGGGTCGGGGCGTCACCGGCAATGAAGAAGGAGACCACCACCATGCGACTGCAGGAGCTCAAGCGCCGAGTGGATGAGGCTGACTATCGAGTCGATGTCGACGCCGTGGCCAGCGCCATCCTGCGACGTCCCGATGCCCGACGGCTGCTGCTCGCGGGCCACCCACTGCGCCCCGAGACGCGCGACCCCGCGTCGCGGGGCTCACTGAGCGCCACCTTCCGCCGTCACAGGCGGTGGCTGAAGCCCTCCAGTGCGTGACGGCCATGACGGTCGCTCAGGCGCACGTCACCCGTCTCGGCGCCGGCGTCGGCGCCCACCGTGCGCCCTACCCAGGTGAGGTCGACCTCGCGCTCGGCTCGGGCCGTGACCGCCTCCGGCACGCAGGCGCACAGCTCGTAGTCCTCCCCCGCTGCGGCTCCGAGCTCCCATCCCGGCACACCGAGGGCGTCGGCCACCTGCGCCACCCCGCGGGCCAGGGGCAGCGCCTCGAGGTCGATCTCGACGGTGACGGAGCTGCCAGCGCTCAGGTGCCTGGCGTCGGCGGCCAGACCATCGGAAAGGTCGATGAGCCCGCTGGCCCCCAGCGCCGCCAGACGACGTCCTTCGAGCAGGCGCGGACACGGTCGGAGCAGGCGCTTGACCAGGGCGTCTGCCACCGACGCCTCCACGCAGTCTGCCGGTACCCACCCCTCGGCGAGAGCGAGCCCCGCGCCAGCCGCTCCCAGCGTTCCCGTCACCCCCACGCGATCACCGGGTCGGGCGCCGTCGCGACCGACGAGCTCGCGCTCCTCGCGGGCCCAGCCCACGACGGTTACCGATACGACGAGCACTGGGCCCGAGCTGATGTCTCCCCCACACAACGTGGTTTGGGTGCTCCGCGCCAGGTCCTCGGCACCGCCCATGAGCTCGAGCACGGCCTCGGTGCCCAGGCCCGGGGGGAGCACCAGGGCTACGTATGCCTCGCCGGGATTGGCCCCCATGGCCGCCAGATCAGAAAGGGCCCCGGCCAGGGCACGGTGACCGACGTCGGCCGGGGAGGCCCAGCCCGGCGATCCGGGCTGGCGGGCGTCGGCCAGGCGGAAGTGCACCCCGTCGACCATGGTGTCCACCGAGGTGACCGCCAGCCCCTGGGCCCGCACCACGGCGGCGTCGTCTCCCAGCCAGCGGACGATTCGAGGCCCCCTCGGCGACAGCGTCCGCCGGATGGCCTCGATGAGTTCGAGCTCCAGGGGTCAGCGGTGGCGGTAGACGATGCGGGCGCGGTCGAGGTCGTAGGGCGACAGCTCACAGCGCACGCGGTCGCCGGGCAGGATGCGTATGCGAAAGCGCCGCATCTTCCCGGCCACATGCCCCAGGACGAGGTGATCGTTGTCGAGCTTGACCCGGAACATCGCGTTGGGAAGCGCTTCGATCACTTCACCTTCGAACTCGACCTTCTCTTCCTTGGCCATCAGCGGGTGAGGGGGCGCCGCGGGGCGCCTGACGAAGAGTCCATGAGCGCATCACCGTACCAGGCGTGCCCAGACCGTCGGGGGCGGGCGCTCAGTGGGCGGGACCCGCGCCGGCGCCCCCCGTGCCCCCACCTCCGCCGCCTGAGCTGGGGGGGGCGGTCTGGGGAGGAGACGCGTAGAACTGAGGGTTGTAGGTGTGGTGGGAGGTCCCGCCTCGCGTGGTCGGCGAGCCCGTCCGGTGCTGGCCGGGCGGATTGTCGACGGGGTTGCCGATTCCCCCCGCTCCGGAGGCTTTTCCCCGTCCCGAGCCGCTCCCCGTGGCGGTGTTGGATCCGCCGTAGCCCGAGCCCGAGCCGTTGGAGCCCGAGCCGTTGGAGCCCGAGCCCGACCCCGACCCCGCGCGGCTGGAGAAGAAGGGCGAGAAGCTGACTGGGCTCTGGGGCGCCGGGAAGCCCGAGCAGTCCGAGCCGTGAGCCACCTGCATGTAGTCGTGCCAGATCATGGCCGGAAACGTCCCGCCCGCCACCTGGATTCCGTGCACGTCGGTCATCGGCACCTTGCTCTTGGGATAGCCGACCCATACCGCGGTGGCCAGGTGGGGCGTGAAGCCGTCAAACCAGGCGTCGGTGAAGTTGTCGGTGGTCCCCGTCTTGCCCCCGGCCGGGCAGCCGATGTTCGCGGCCACGCCGGTGCCCATCTGGATGTTCTTCTGGAGGATGTCGCTGACCGTCGAGGTGACCCCGTCGCTGAACGCCTTGACGCGCTGGGGCTTTGACAAGTCGTCTGAGTGGCCGTCGGGAAACCGCACCTTGGTGAAGGCGGTCGGAGTGTTGCGCCAGCCGCCGGAGGCGACGGTCGCGTAGGCGTTGGCCATCTCCAGCGGCGAGACCCCGATGGTCAGACCCCCCAGTCCCTCGGAGGGATAGCCGTCGAGATGGGTGGTGACGCCCATGTCGTGAGCCGTCTGGGCCACGTCCTTGGGCCCCACGTCGAGATCGAGCTGCTGGTAGACGGTGTTGTCTGACTTCAGCGTGGCGTCGACCAGGTTGATGTTGCCCAGGTAGCTGTGGGAGTAGGTCTGCACGTTGATCGGCCCGTAGCGGGGATCGACGAAGTCCAGCGGCCTCGACTCATAGGTGGTGCTCTGGGGGTCGATTCCCTTGCGCACGGCGGTCATCAGCACCATGACCTTGAACGTCGAGCCGGGTTGACGGTGGCCCTGGGCGGCCAGGTTGAACTTCGACAGGCCGTAGTTGGCCGAGGAGGCCATGGCCCGGATGTAGCCGTTGGCGGGGTCGATGGAGACCACGGCCGAGGAGGGATCTCCGGGCTGGGTGAGCTGGCCGGCGATGGCCTTGCGGGCGGCATCCTGGAACTTGAGGTCGATCGTCGTGTAGATCTTCAGGCCGCCCTGGCGCACCCGATCGGCCCCGTAGCGGTTGATCAGCTCCTGCTGGACGTAGTCGAAGAAGTAGCCCTCGCGGCGGGTGGTGTAGTAGGCGTTGTGGCGGACCCCCAGGGGGCTGGCCATGGCCCGGGCGGCCTGCTCGGGAGTGACGTAGTGCAGGTCGGCCATCTTCTTGAGCACGTCGTTGCGCCGCAGACGGGCACCGTCGGGGTTGATGAAGGGGTTGTAGGTCGACGGCGCCTGGGGTAGCCCCGACAGCAGGGCGGCTTCGGGCAGGGTGAGCTGGGAGACCGGCTTGTCGAAGTACAGGCGCGCGGCGGCGTCGATGCCGATGGCGCTCTGGCCTCCCACGGTGCCGTAGGGCACCGTGTTCAGATAGTTGGTGAGGATCCAGACCTTGCCCGCGCGCCCGGGGTGACGCTGCTCCAGCTGCTGGGCCAGCCGTGCCTCGCGGATCTTGCGGCTCAGGGTGCGCTCCTGGGAGATGTAGAGGTTGCGCACCAGCTGCATGGTGATGGTGGAACCCCCCTGGAGCGTGCGCCCCGAGGTGACGTTGCGGTATGCCGCTCGCAGGATGCCCTCGTAGTCGACGCCCTTGTGCTCATAGAAGCGCTGATCCTCGATGGCCACGGTGGCGTCACGCACGCTCTGCGGGATGTCCTGGGCGCGCACGGGGGTGCGCAGGTCGTTGGCCTGGATGAAGCCCAGCCGGGATCCATCGGCCGCGAACACCACCGAGGTGGCGCCCTTGTTGATCGGATTGAGGGAGTCCAGGGACGGAGCACTGGCGGCGATGCTCACCACGTAACCGACCGCCCCCAACGCACCGATGCCCAGGAGGGTGACCAGCACAGCCACGCCCAGCGCCAGCATGCGGGCCGGTCCGCGTTGGTGGCGCCGCCGTCGGCGCTGTCGGTGGAGGTGAGACACGAGGAAGGAGGAACGAGGAGGATGGTGCGGGCGCACCGCCGGGAGAACGTGAGGAGCACCCATCTTCGCATACGCGTCCGGGCCATCTGACGTCTCCGGGGAAGGCTTCGCCGTCCTCATCGCGAGACCTTCCCGGGCGACAGGGGCGTCTGGGGAGCTCGCCAACCCCCGTGGCCTGCCAACATCGGGCCATGGAGGCCAGCGCCCTTGGGCCCCGTCAGCGGGCCCGGTGGTCGCGCCAACGGCTGACCGGGCTGTCGGCGCGGCTGGACGGCGCGGCGGTGGCGGCGAGCTGGCGGGCGCTGTGGAGCACCCGCATCCTGGTGTTGGCGGCCGGCGTGAGCGCGGTGCTGACGGAGCGCCGCGCTGCGGGCAGCGCCGGCTTCGATCCCGCCTCGCTGACCTCGCACCTCGGGAGACTGGGCGACGTGCTCGTCGCGCCGGCGGCGCGCTGGGACTCGGTCTGGTATCTGACCATCGCCCGCCACGGCTACGGTGGGCCGGGGCTGGGCAGCCCCGCCACCCGGTCGGCCTTCTTTCCCCTGTATCCCCTCCTGAACCGGCTGGCCGCCCTGCCCGGCGAGGGCCTGCTCATCGCCGGTGTCCTGGTGTCGCTGGGGGCGATGGCGGTGGCCCTCTACCTCCTCTTTCGCCTGGGTGAGCTCGAGCTCGGCGCCGGGCGGCCGGGTGGTCATCCCGATGCTCCGCGCCTGGCCGTGTGGGCACTGGCGGCATCGCCCATGGCCCTCTTTCTCTCGGCGCTCTACAGCGAGTCGCTGTACCTGGCCCTGTGCCTCGGGGCGTTCTGGGCCGCGCGCCACGGGCGCTGGGCCGCGGCGGGAGCGCTGGGGGCCTTGGCCGCCGCCACCCGGAACACCGGCGTCCTGCTCCTGCTCCCTCTTGTGCTTCTCTACCTACGCGGCCCCCGCGAGGATCGCCCGCCAGGCGCCGTGGGCCTCGACCTGCTGTGGCTGGGGTTGATCCCGCTGGGACTGGCGGCCTTTCCCGCCTACCTGGCCTCCCGGGGCCTTGATCCCATGACTCCGTTTCATGCCGAGCACGCTTGGTACCGGCACTTCGCCGGGCCCCTGGGCGGGGTGCGCGACGGAGCGGTCGCCGCCTTCGACGGCGCGCGTCAGCTGCTGTCGGGCTCGCGTGCGCCGGTCTACTTCCCCACCGCGGGAGGCGATCCCATGACGGTGGCGAGGGCCAACCTCTGGCAGTTCGCGGCGCTGGTCGCGTTGGTGCCCATGGTGGTGGGGGTGCTGCGGCGCCTTCCCGCGGCCTACGGCGTCTACGTGCTCGGGGCACTCGCCGTCTCCCTGTCCTATCCGGTCACCCCCCAACCGCTGATCTCGCTGTCGCGGTATGCGATGGCGCTGTTCCCCCTGGCGTTGTGGCTGGGGTGGTGGCTGGCCGAGCACCCGCGTGCCCGGATACCGGTGCTGGGGCTGAGTGTCGTCGGATTGGCGTTCGCCACCGCTCGGTTTGCGACCTGGCACTTCGTGGCGTGAGCGCCGGCGCCCGCACGCGCGTCGTGCTCCTCGACGCCCTGGGCACCCTGCTCGCGCTCGTCCCCCCCACCGCGGCCCTGGTGGGAGGCCTACGCCGCGATCACGGCCTCGAGGTGTCTGAGAGCGTGGCCGCCCGGGCCCTGGGACGGGAAATGGCCTACTACCGCGCCCACAATCACGAGGCATCCGATGCCCTGGGCCTGGCGCAGCTGCGCGGTCGCTGCGCGCGTGTGCTGCGATGGCATCTGGGCGCGCAGGCCATCGGCATCGACGAGCGCGACCTGCTGAGAACCCTGCTGGGGGCCCTGCGCTTCGTGGCCTACCCCGACGCGGCGCCCGCCCTGCGGGCCCTGGGTGACCTGGGCGTCAAGCGGCTCGTGGTCAGCAACTGGGACGTCTCCCTGCATGATGTCCTCGCCCACACCGGGTTAGACCGCGACCTCGACGGGGCGCTGACATCGGCGGAGATCGGAGTGGCCAAGCCTGACCGCGCCATCTTCGACGCGGCCCTTGAGTGGGCGGGCGCCGAGCCCGATGGCGCCCTGCACGTGGGCGACAGCCTGGACCACGACATAGCCGGTGCCCGCGCGGCCGGGGTGCCAGCCGTGCTCGTCGTGCGCGGCGACCAGGCCCTACTGGCGGCCCAGCGTGCGCGCGGCGTGCGGGCCATCGCCTCCCTCTCCGAGCTGCCCGGCCTCGCCGCCCAGGGGTTCCCGACGCAGTAGCGGCGGCCCCTAAGCTTTGAGTCGCAATGTCCACCGGTGCCGCTCCCATCGCCCATCCCCATCCTGGCGACGCCCCCGATCGTCCCGAGCTTCCCGAGGGGGCACCTGACGACGCCGGTGCGGGCGCGTGGCCGCCGTGGACGGCTCCGGTGGCCCTGATCGCCAGCTTCACCATGGCCCTGTTCGCCAGCATCATCATCGGCTTGGTGGCCGCCGTCTTCGGGGCCAGCTTCACCCACCCACCCGCGTCGGTGGAGATCGTGGGCACCGTCGCCCAGGACGGCGCCCTGGTGGCCTGCGCCGTGCTGCTGGCCCGGGTGGGAGGCCTGCGGCCCGATCCGCGGCGCTTTGGCCTGCGCGCCACCCCCGTGCTGCGCGGGGTGGGATGGGCCGCCCTGACCCTGGTGGGCGCCCTCGCGTTCACGGCCGTCTGGTCGGCCGTCCTCGCCGCTCATCAGCGCGAGCATCTGCTCCACGACCTGGGCGCTGACCGGGGGACGGTCTCGATGCTCGCCGTCGCCGCCCTGGTGTGTGTCGTCGCTCCGATGGCCGAGGAGCTGTTCTTCCGCGGCTTCTTCTTCGAGGCTCTGCGCCCCTGGAGGGGGACGCTGGTGGCGGCGCTGCTCACCGGGCTGACGTTCGGGGCGGTGCACGTGGCCGGCACCCCGGTGGTCTACCTGGCTCCTCTGGCCTTTCTGGGCTTTGTCCTGTGCCTGCTCTACCGGCGCACGGGCTCGCTGTATCCGGGTATCGGCGTGCACGTCACCAACAATGCCCTCGCCTTCGGCGTCGCGCAGAGCTGGGGCTGGCAGATCCCCGTTCTGCTGGTGGCGGCCCTGGCCGCGGTCGCCGTCGTGCTGGGTGCCGTGGCGCGGGCGCAGCGTAGCGCGACCGGCGTCACGGCCCCCGTGGGTCTCGGCGGGTGAGCCGGGACGCCGGCGGGGACGACGCCCGCCGCCGGCTGATCGCCGTGCTGCGAGAGCACGCGCTCATCGTCGGCGACGTCGTGCTCACCAGCGGCGCCAGCGCGTCCTACTACGTCGACGCCAAGCGGGCGATCCTGCGCCCGGCGGGCTTTTCGGCCCTGGGGGAGCTGGTGGCTCGACGGGCCCGCGAGGTGGGGGCGACGGCGGTGGGGGGGATGACCATGGGCGCCGACCCGGTGGCCTGCGCCGCTCTGGGCGCCGGCCTCGACGCCAAGGCGTTCTTCGTACGCAAGGAAGCCAAGGCGCACGGTCTCCAGCGCCGCGTCGAAGGACCGCCGTTGGAGGCCCAGGACCGCTGTCTGGTGGTGGAGGACGTCGTCACCACCGGCGCCTCGACCGTGGCCGCCGTCCAGGCGCTGCTCGAGGAGGGGCGCCACATCTGTGGCGTGCTCAGCGTCCTTGACCGCCAGGCCGGGGGCGCGGCGGCCATCGAGGCCGCGGCCGATGCCCCCTACCTGGCTCTGGTCAGCATCGACGACGTCTACCCGGAGCGTCCCGATCGCTGAGATCACCGGGCGGGGAGCCTCGGGTGAGGTCCAGTGCCCCCGCCAGGAGTCGAACCTGGATCCATCGCTTAGGAGGCGATTGTCTTATCCATTGGACTACGAGGGCCAGGGCCTCGTCCTCCGACGAGCCGCTGATCGCCCAGGCTACCCGGCACGGCCGCGCGCCCTCGCCGTTGCGGCCGCTCAGGCCGGCGTGGCCACGGCGTCGGCGCGCGGCGGCTCGTCTCCGGTACCGAGGGGACTGTCGGGCGAGCGCCGTGCGGCGGACGTCTCCGCGGCGCTGACGTTGAGGGGGTGATGGCAGGCGGCCAGGTGGCCCCCGGCGTACTCGGTCAGCGGCGGCTCCACCGTCCTGCACAGCTCACCTGCGCGGGGACAGCGGGTGTGAAACCGGCAGCCGGGGGGCGGCGATGTGCCATCCGGCGGGTCGCCTTCCAGAACCGTGCGCCTACGCGCACGGTTGCGCCGCGGATCCGGGATGGGAACGGCGGCCAGAAGGGCACTGGTGTAGGGGTGGATGGGCTTGACGTAGAGCTCAGAGGCAGTCGACAGCTCCACGAGCTTGCCCAGGTACAGGACGGCGATGCGGTCGCAGACGTGGCGCACCACCGCGAGGTCGTGGGCCACGAACAGATAGCTCAGGCCCAGCTCCTGCCGGAGATCGGCCAGCAGATTGATGACCTGGGCCTGGATGGAGACATCCAGGGCGGAGACCGGCTCGTCGAGGAGGATGACCCGAGGCTCGACGGCCAGGGCGCGGGCGATCCCGATGCGCTGGCGTTGGCCGCCGGAGAGCTCATGCGGGAATCGACCCAGGTGCTCGGGATCCAGGCCGACCCGGCGCAGCAGCTCCCGGGAGTGGCGGTGGACCTCCCGGGGTGCGACGCCTCGCAACCTCAGCGGCGTGGCCATGATCTGGCCGATGCGCCGGCGCGGGTTCAACGCTGCCTGGGCGTCCTGAAAGACCATCTGCATGTCGCGTCGCACCGGCGCCAGCTCCCGCCGACCGGCTTGGGTGATGTCGCGCCCGTCGAAGCGGATGGACCCGCCGGTCGGCGTCTGCAGGCGGGCGAGACTGCGGATCAGGGTCGTCTTGCCGCAACCGGACTCTCCCACCACCCCCAGCGCCTCTCCCTCACCGAGGCGCAGGGACACATCGCTGAGCGCTGACACCGAGCCGACCGTGCGGTCCCACAGGACCCCGGAGCGCACGGGGAACTGGACCTCGAGGTGCTCAGCCTCAAGCAGCGCCGGTGCCCGCGCGGCGGACCTCGGGATCGGCGTGTCGCTCCCGGCCCCCTCGTCGGGACGCGCGGCGCTCACGAGATCACCGTCTCCTCGCTGGTGAGGCCGAAGTGGGCACCGCTGACCCGCAGACGCCGCTTGTCCTCCGGCTCCAGCCAGCAGCGGTCGAGATGCTCGGGGACCGTCTGGCGCCCGGCAACGAGGACCGGGGTCTCGACGCAGCGATCGAAGGCATGTGGGCAGCGCGGCCGGAAGTGGCACCCTTCGGGCGCGTGCAGCAGCGAGGGGGGTCGCCCGGGAATGGTGGGCAGGCGCTGGCGGCGGTCGTCGTCCAGACGCACGCTGGAGCCCAGCAGGCCCCAGGTGTAAGGATGCTGGGGGTCGTAGAAGAGCTCTTCGAGGGTCCCCTGCTCGACCACCCTGCCCGCGTACATCACCGCGATGCGGTCGGCGATGTCGGCCACCACCCCGAGGTCGTGGGTGACGATGATGATTGCCGCCCGGGTCTCGTGCTTGAGCTGGATCAGCTCTTTGAGGATTTGGGCCTGGATGGTCACGTCGAGTGCGGTGGTGGGCTCGTCGGCGATGAGCAGCTTGGGCGAGCACGAGAGGGCCATGGCGATCATCACCCTCTGGCGCATCCCGCCGGAGAGTTGATGGGGAAAGGAGCGCGAGCGCCCCGGTGCTCCGGCGATACCGGCCCGCTCCATTGCCGCCACCGCCCGATCGTGGGCTTGGGCGCGGGAGATGTGGCGGTCGTGGGCGCGGATCTGCTCGGCGATCTGGTCACCGACGCGATGGACCGGATTGAGCGAGCTCATCGGATCCTGGAAGACCATGGCGATCTCGGCACCGCGCAGGCCTTGAAGCTCACGGGGGGAGGCGTCGATGAGCTCGCGCCCCTCCAGGCGCGCCGAGCCCTCCAGGCGCGTGTTGGGAGAGCGGGTGAGTCCCATCAAAGTCATGGCGGTGACCGACTTTCCCGACCCCGACTCACCGACGATGGCCAGCACCTCGCCCCGGGCCACGGTGAAGGAGACGTCGTCGACAGCCTGCACGATCCCCTCGTCGGTGGAGAAGGACACACGCAGGTTGCTGACGTCGAGCAGAGGGCCGTCGGTCGTCGCTGGCACACGGGCCGGAGCAGGGGCCATCAGAGGCGGATGCGCGGGTCCAGAAGGGCGTAGACGATGTCGGTGATGGCGCTTATCACCACCACCGCGAAGGCGGTGAGCATGACGATGACCAGGATGGGAGGGATGTCCAGCCGGCCGATGGACTCGGCGGCGTACTGGCCCACCCCGTGGAGGTTGAAGATCGCTTCGGTGAGGATCGCCCCCCCGCCGATCACCGCCGCCAGGTCGAGCCCGAACAGCGAGATCATCGGGATCATGCTGTTGCGCAGGACGTGGGCCACGAGCACGCGGCGCTCGCTCAAGCCCTTGGCGCGGGCCGTGCGCACGAAGTCGTCGTTGAAGGTGTCGAGGATGCTCGAGCGCAGCAGGCGGGAGTAGACGCCGATGTAGAGCACGGCAAGCGAGACCCAGGGCATGATCAGGTGCGTCGACCAGCCCACCGGGTCCGTCCCCAGAGAGACGTATCCCCCCTGAGGTAGCAGCCCCGCCTTGAAGCCCAGGTAGTAGACCATCACCGCGCTGAGGAAGAACACGGGCATGGAGACGCCGAACATCGCCATCACGGTGAGCGCTCGGTCGGCGAAGCGCCCGGCGTGGACCGCGCTGAGCACGCCGAAGGCGATGCCGAGGACGAGGAAGAGCACCGCCGATCCCAGGGCGAGCGACAGGGTGACCGGCAGGTCACGGCCGATCTCGGACTCGACGTTGAGCTGCTGGGAGTAGGAGTACACCCGGCCGGTCAGCACCTTTTCCATGGTCTTTGCGTACTGGACATAGATGGGCTTGTCAAAGCCCCACTGGCGCCGGACGTCGCGGACCTGCTGGGGGGTAGCCAGGCGTCCGGCCAGGCGCTGGGCGGGGTCCCCGTTGGGAATCGCCTGGAAGATGAGGAAGGTGACGACGGAGATGGCGACGAGCACCGCCACGGCTCCCGCCAGGCGGCGCGCGACGAAGCGGCCCATCAGTGCTCGATACGGACCCGGGCCCGCGGATCGAGGGCATCGCGCACGCCGTCGCCGAAGACGTTGATCCCCAGTACGGCGAGCACGAGCATCAGCCCGGGCGCCAGCGTCAGGTGGATGGCCCCGGTTATGAAGCGGATACCGTCTGAGATCATGGTGCCCCAGGACGGGTTGGGCGCCTGCACTCCCGCGCCCAGAAAGGACAGCGAGGCCTCCAGGAGGATGGCGTTGGCCATGACCAGCGGGGCGAGGACGATGAGGGTGGAGGCGATGTTGGGCAGGATCTCCCCCACCATGATGCGCACGTGGCCCAGGCCCTGCTGGCGGGCGACGTCGATGAACTCGCGCTCGCGCAGGCCGAGCACCTGGCCGCGGATGGGCTTGGCCACGTAGGGCACGTAGACCACGCCGATGACCACCGCGGGAACGAGCAAGGAGCTGCCCCGGATGGAGATCACGCCGAGGTCCAGCCCGCCCACGGCGAGCACGGTGCCCAGCGCCACTCCCAGCAGCAGGGCCGGATAGGCCCACACCACGTCCATCGCCCGGGACAGCACGCCGTCGATGGCGCCGCGGAAGTACCCGGAGACGGTGCCCACCCCCACCGCGACGAGCATGGTGATGAGCGTGGCGATGGCCCCGATGAGCAGTGAGTTGCGACCGCCGTAGAGCAGACGTACGGCGATGTCGCGGCCGTTCTGGTCGGCCCCCAGGAAGAAGCGCCGGTGCCAGGTGGGTCCAACGGGGACGCCCGACACCGAGACCACGTCGACCTGCTTGGCGCCCACGGTCACCGTGTCGGTGATGTGGTTGGCATTGGGGCCGGTGTGGGCCACCGTGGCGGCGTAGACGGGAGCGAGCAAGCACAGAACGACGATCACCCCAAACAGCGCGGCGAACGCCAGCGCCACCCGATTGCGCCTCAGCCGTCTCCCCGCCAGGCGGTAAGGCCCGATCCCGGGCCCGGTCCGCGCCTCCTGCTCGCCGGTCGGCGCGGGGGCCATCACCTGATCCGCAACGAGCTCCAGTCGTTGCCGTAGAGCGGATGGAAGACCGCCGCGCCGAAGTCCATCCGGGCCGAGAAGAGCTTGGGCACCAGCTCATAGCCGAAGACCGCCAGGTAGGCCTTCTGCGCCGTGTATTGATCCAGGGCCGTCCACGCCCCCGAGACGGAGTCGAGCTTGGCGCTGGGGATCCGCCCCAGCGTCCCCAGCGAGCTCTCGATGTGCGGGTCGTTTATGAGCCCGTAGTTGTTGTTGCCCGTGGCTTGGATCGACTTGGCGTCCAGGAGCTGGTAGAAGTCGATCGGGTTGGGGAAGTCCTGCTGCCAGTCGGCAAATCCGGTCTGGGCGTTGGTCTTGACGTTGCCGATGGTGGCGAAGTACGTGGAGTCGGCGACGATCCTCTCGGTGGCCTTGAAGCCGATCGAGTTGAGCACGCTGGCGTAGTAGTCGACGTACTCCTTGCGCGGGCTGCGGGTCTGGCCCCAGACGGTCACCGGCGTGCCCGCCATCCCCGACTGGGTGACGAGCTGGCGCGCTCGAGTGAGGTCGGGGGCCCGGGTGGGATCGCCGTAGGGGCATGGAGCGGTTGGGTGGCCCACCAGCCCCGGAGGCAGGAAGTAGCAGTTGGGGGTGAGGTTGCCGCTGTCCAGGCGCGACAGGGCACGTCGGTCCAGCGCGTAGTTGACCGCCTCCCGGGCCAGCTGATTGGAGAATGGCTTGGTCTTTGCATTAAGGAAGAAGTACAGGGTCAGGGGAGTGGACTCCGCCGCGTAGCGGTTGGCCGCCTGAGACCTGATCTGCGCCAGCGTGGCGGGAGGGATGGTGTCGCCCCAGTCAAAGACGTCGGCCGAGTTGCCCAGCACCGTGTCGGCCTCGGTCTGGGTGTTGGAGAGGATCTTGACGCTGACGTCGACGTGGCCGGCCGGTATGCCGGGGATCGCCTGTGCGGCCCAGCGCGGATTGCGGATCTCCGAGAAGGACTGGTTGGGCACCACGTTGGCGATCACATAGGGGCCGACACCGGGCGGCGGGTGGTTGGTCTGATTCGACAGCGGGGTACCGGCCGGTATCAGGCCGGCGGCGGAGTAGGCCATCACGTTGGGAAAGGCGCCGTAGGGGGCCAGCAGGCGTACCGTGATACGACCCGAGGCGTCACTGGTGATGCCCGAGATGGTCTTGGCCTGGCCCTTGTCAAAGGCGCTGGCACCCACGATGTTCTGCGTGAAGAACTGCTTGTTGTTCCAGTTGAGCTTGATCGCCCGCTCGATGGCGAAGGCGAAGTCGCCCGCCTTGACCGGCGCGCCATTTGAGTAGCGCAGGCCGTGGCGCAGCGCCATCGTGTAGGTCTTGCCGTCCGGTGAGATCCGGGGCAGGGCGGTGGCCAGGGCGGGAATGATGCGCGTGCCGGCTTTGCCGCTCGCATGGGCATAGCTGTAGAGGCCCAGGTAGGCGAGCCAGGTGGCCTCGGCCGACTGGGTGGTGATGCCGAGCTGGGGATCGAGGTAGTCGGGTGCGGTTCCCATCAGGTAGGTGATGGAGTGCGCCCCGTTGGAGTTGGCGCCAGCCGCGGGCTTGCCTGAGGAGGGGCTGGGGGATGAGCTGCCGCAGGCGCCGAGACCCAAGGTGACGAGGGCGCCCAGGGCCAGAGCTCCCAGCCGGCGAGATGACCTGTGCACTGACAACCTCCTTCCGAGACGCGCGACGCGCCATCCACCGGTTTCGTGTGCCCCCAAGGGCACACCCGCCGTGGTTATTGGCGCTCGGCGGCGAAAACCCTACCTGGACACCGCAACGCTCGACATGAGGCCGGCAGCGGCTTTCAGGTGTCCTCGTCGTCTTCCTCATACAGCGATTCGCGGGCGAGCTCGTCGCCGCGCTCGTTGTACAGACGAACATCGAGGAAGTCGTGACGGTAGTCATCGGGGGCGATCAGGGTGAAGCGTCCCTCGGCGAGCACGCACTGGTCCACCGCCAGATCGGCGAGCTCGG